>Ga0209959_100158_pt1 | contig 109885 bp, 83 predicted proteins | sample ThiBiot_300_biof_2_FD_183943 | JGI IMG/M metagenome (GOLD analysis project Ga0209959, IMG submission 183943) | Wastewater bioreactor microbial communities from Cape Town, South Africa - Thiocy_expt_300_biof (SPAdes) | ecosystem: Engineered > Bioremediation > Thiocyanate > Unclassified | place...
CGCGCGCATGGTGTGGTCTCCTCTGGCTTCGTAACCCGTGAGGAATGACCGCATCATGCGCGCACTGTTCCCTCAGCCCGCGCGCAAGCTGTTGATTGAGCGAGGAGATTCGTGGGGAAACCTCAGGGTTCGACCCTGGAAAACTGACAGATCCCAAGGCGACGGGAATGAGATTCCAGGCGAACGAATTCTGGTACACGGACTGATAGACGTAATCGTTTCCCGCCGGATCAGTCACAGTCAGGGACGTGACACCGCCAGAGCTTCCCGTGGTCGTCAGGGTCATGTAGCGCCCCGATGTATGTGTTACCCGCGTTACGTCATTGCCCGGGTGGGTGATAGTCCAGCCGATCCCAGAGGGATTCTTGATGGAGGCAAGAATGCCCTTGTTGCTGGGGAATGCGCCGGTGGTCACGTCCTGTGTCCAGGAATAGACCATGCCATCCTCATCAATGACGGTGTAAGTGCCTGGATTTGAACCGTTGGCGGCGTAAGTCAGCTTGGCCAGATTGCCGCCACCCACCTCGGTAAATGGTCCAGTCAGGAACGTACCGGAGGCCGCTGCATATGACTGTTGAAAAGCGATCTGCGACCCATCCGGGCGCATGAAGGTGGCCGTCGTGCAACTGGGGTCGCCGGTTCCAAGGCATATCGAATGGAGTTCGAGGTCAAGGTTGTCCGTCCATCCGGGGCCACCACCCAGAGAGCCGTGAATGCCTCGTGACATGTAATAGCGCTCGAACTTCAGGCCCATTTCGCCGGGCAGGGCGAAATCCGTCTCCGTAATGACCTTGGTGCCAGTACCAGGATCGATGGGGTCACCGACACGCAGGCATGGGGGAGCCTTGGAATTCTTCTTGTCTGTGGTCGGTGTCGTGCTTGCTGAGGTCTGAGTGCCGCCACCGCCTTGATTTCCGCTACCGGCAGGGCCAGCGCCACCTGCAGGCGACCCACCACCAGAATTCGATACGCACCCTGTTCGACTGGGATTGCTTTCATTAACGACATATACACTTCCCGAAGGACAGCTCGGTGCAAGGGTATTCACATTGACTGGATCCAAGTCATGAATATCTTGCGCACAAGACACATGCGCATACAGAGCGCACGCCGCAAAACACAGCTGTGCCACGATTCCGAAGTCAATACGGGAGTTAATACGAGACATGAATTCCCCTCACGACCAGTACTGTGGAATCTAAAATAGCCGAAAAATGGCACAAGCCAGAACGGTGAGCGCGATCTGAAAATGCGAGTAATAACGCTAATGCGCTGGTCAATATCTGCTTCAGGTTGTGGCCGAAGCGCGGCTAAGTCTTGAGCAGACCGAGATGGGACATCTTTTGGTTCACGACGAGTGTCGTGAACCGGAGAATTTCTGGATTCCGGCTGCCAAAGCCGAGGAGGAACTGAAACCACCCCGCATGCCACCTTGAACAGGCACTATATGACTGCCGGGCTGGCACCAAGCAGCCTGAAGCATGTTTCGTTGAGCGATACCGTATCGCGTGCCAACTGATGGGCTCGCCGAACAAGCATTCAACTTGCAGATGGACGCACTGATTGGTTCGGATCAGTTGCTCGTATTCATCTTTCGAGATGATCGAACCAGCCGACTGGGCGTGGCTCCAAGACGAAAGCACCAGCATTGCGACCACCCGCAGGCAGCTCCCTCGCCAATGTGCATACATCGCGTTGCCCCCTGAAACCGCGCATTGCACGCGGCGCGTTGCACGACTACTACCGGCCATGGCCCATGTCAAGTATTTCCTGCAATCACATAGCCTGCACCTGAACAAGCTTCACGTGATCGGCTGCATCTTGCCCAGCGCCCTGCGCCGCCTCTTCTCCGCCTTGCGCTCCTTGCGCGCCGCCTTGCGGATCTTGCGGTCGTGATTCCACAAATAAATCGCTGGCGTGCTGAGCAGGGTCAGCAGCTGCGAGACGAGCAGGCCGCCGACGATGGCGATGCCCAGCGGCTGGCGCATTTCGGAGCCGATGCCGAAGCCGATCGCCAGCGGCATCGCCGCGCCCATCGCCACCAGGGTGGTCATGGTGATCGGGCGGAAGCGGACCAGTGCGGCTTCGCGGATGGCATCGGGCGCGGACATGCCGTGCTCGCGCTCGCGCACGAGGGCGAAGTCCACCATCAGGATCGCGTTCTTCTTGACGATGCCGATCAGCATCAGGATCGCGATGATCGCCATCAGCGACAGCTGCGTCTGCGTGACCAGCATCGCCAGGAACGCGCCGGCGCCGGCGGCGGGCAGGGTGGAGAGGATGGTCAGCGGGTGGCCCAGGCTTTCGTAGAGGATGCCCAGCACGATGTACATGGCCAGGATCGAGCCGAGCAGCAGCACCATGCCGTTCGATTGCGCCTGCTTGAGGCGCTGGTTGGCGCCGGTGTATTCCACCTTGACGCCGTCCGGCAGGTGCAGCGCGAAGGCGGCCTGGTCGACCAGCGCCACGCCGCGATCCTGGGTGACGTCCTTGGCCAGGTTGTAGCTGATGGTCACCGCCTGCAGCTGGTTGTGGTGGCGCACGCGCAGCGGGCTGATCGTCGGCTCCATGGTGGCCAGCGCGGAAAGCGGAATCATCTTGCCCTGCTCGCTGCGCACGCGGATGTTCAGCAGCGACTGCGGGCTCAGGTTCTCGTTCGGGCTGGCGTTGAGCACCACCGCGTACTGGTTGATGTCGGAGTAGATCTGCGACACCTGGCGCTGGCCGAACGCGCTGAACAGCGCGGTGTCGATGGCGCCCACGCTGACGTGCAGCCGCGCGGCGGCCTCGCGGTCGATGCGCAGCTGCTGCTGCTTGCCGACCTGGTCGAACGGGCTGCTGACGTCGCGGAACTCCTTCAGCGTGCGCAACTGGCGAACCATCTTCAACGCCCATGGCTGCAGGTCGCTGCCCTGGGTGCTGGTGAGCTGGAACTCGTACTGGCCGCCGCGGTCGCCGCTGCCGCCGCCGCCGAGGAATTGCGAGGCGCTGACCGACACCTTGACGTCGGGCAGGCGGTCGTACTGTTTCGACAGGCGCTCGATCACCGCCTTGATGCCTTCATCGCGCTCGCCCGGGCCATCGCCGCGCGGCTTGAGGTCGACGAACATCTGCGCGCTGTTGCCTACCGCGCCGCCGGCACCGTTGCCGCCGAGCAGGGTCAGCTGGTCGAGCACGGCCGGGTCGGCCTGCATGATCTTCTGCACCTGCCGCGCGCGGTCGGCCAGCACGGTGGGCGAGATGTTCGCGTCGGCGTCGATCTCCACCTGCAGCTGGCCGGTGTCCTCGTCGGGCATGAAGGTGCCGCCGGCGGTCTTCACCACCGCCGCGCCCAGCGCGAAGGTGAGGAACAGCAGCAGCAGCGGCTGCCAGCGCATCAGCCGGCGATGGCGCATGGCCCAGTCCAGCGCGCTTTCGTACATCCGCAGCAGGCCGCGATCGAAACGCTCCACTGCCCGCTCGATGCGCCCCGGCGGGGGCGCCGGCACCGGCTCGTGCTTGAGCAGGTGGCCGCACAGCGCAGGCGTGAGGGTGAGCGAGACGATCGCCGAGATCACCACCGCGGCGGTGAGCGTCACCGAGAACTCGCGCAGCAGCATGATCAGCATGTTGTTGCCGAACAGCAGCGGCGCGAACACCGCCACCAGCGACAGCGTGATCGAGACCACGGTGAAGCCGATCTCGCGCACGCCGGTCAGCGCCGCCGGCAGCGGTGCCATGCCCTGCTCCATGTGCCGCACGATGTTCTCGATCACCACGATCGCGTCGTCGACGACGAAGCCGATGCACAGCACCAGCGCCACCAGCGACAGGGTGTTCAGGGTGTAGCCGAGCATCCACATCACCACGAACGCGCCGGCCAGCGACAGCGGCACGCTGAGCATGGCGATCAGGGTCGGCCGCAGCCGGCGCAGGAACACCAGCATCACCAGCGCCACCATCGCGATCGAGATCAGCAGCGCGACCTTCACCTCGTGCAGCGCCGACTGCGTGGTCTGGGTGAGGTCGAACACCGGCTGCATGTTGACGTCAGAGGGCAACGAGGCGGCCAGTTGCGGCAGACGCGCGCGGATCGCCGCCACCGTGGCCACCGCGTTCGCCTCCGGCCGCTTGGTGATCTGCAGGCCGACCGTGCGCGCGCCGTTGAACCACGCCGCCTGGTATTGATCCTGCTGGCCGGAGTAGACATGCGCCACGTCGGACAGCCGCACCGGCGCGCCGTTGCGCTCGGCGATCAGCAGGTCGGCGAACTGGGCCGGCTCGCGCAGGCCGTCGTTGGCGCTCACCGTCATCTGCGTGCGACCGTCGCTGATGATGCCCTGCGGCGAGTTGACGTTGGCTGCGCGCAACGCGTTGGCGACGTCGTTGGCGGTGAGGTCCTTGGCGGCCAGCGCTCGGTTGTCCAGGTCGATGCGCACCGCGTGCGGGGTGCCGCCGAACACCTGCACCTGGGCCACGCCGTCGATCTGCGCGACGGCGGGTTTCAGCAAGGTGTCGGCCAGGTCGAACAGCTTGTCCTGCGGCATGCCCTCGGAGGTCAGGGTGATGAAGAGGATCGGGATCTGCGAGGTATCGAACTTGAAGTACTGCGGGGGCGAAGGCATGCCCGCGGGCAGGTCGGCCGCCGCGGCATTCAGCGCCGCCTGCACGTCCCGCGCTGCGCTGTCGGCGGTGCGGCTGAAGTTGAAGCGCACGCCGATCCCCACCGCGCCTTCGTTGGCGTTGCCGTACATGTCGTCGATGCCGGGGATCTGGCCAAGATGGCGTTCCAGCGGCGCCATCACCGTGTTGGCCATGGTCTGCGCGCTGGCGCCGGGCATGTTCGCCACCACGTAGACACCGGGGAAGTCCAGCGAGGGCAGCGCCGCCACGCCCAGCAGCAGGTAAGCCCACAGCCCGGCCAGCACCAGGCCGACGGCAAGCAGCGAGGTGCCGGCCGGGCGGCGGATCAACGGGGCGAACACGTTCACGCGAATACCCGCGGCGAGGAAGCGGAGCGGCGCACGGCGCACGCGTGCGCCAAGTACGCAAGACCAGCGGTGGGCAGCGGAGTTCCTTTCATGGCGGCTTTATGCCACCGGGCATCCGGGGGCGTATGTGCCTGAAGTACGCACCGTGCCGGAAGGCAGGGGGTTGGACTGACGGGGCCGGGGAGAGGGGAAGGCGGGGGCCGTACCCGCCTTGCGTGGATCTCCCCACACCGGTCGGGCTGAGCGTAGCGCCGCAGGCGCGGAGTCGAAGCCGCCCGCAGGCCCGGCCCTTCGACTCCGCCGCTGCGCGGCAACGCTCAGGGTGAGCGAGATACTCGGGCCGACCTCGACGGTGATCGGGGTCGACATTGCCCCATCCCCAGTTCCGGCTCCCGCCTACTTGGGCAGCGCCGGCATGCCCTTGGGCACGGCGGGCATCGGTGGCGGCTGGCGGCCACGGCGGAATTCCTCGCGGATGCGCTTCTGCACCGCCTTGCGCTCGCGGTGGTCGTGCTGCCACAGGTAGATCGCCGGCGTGCTCAACAGGGTCAGCAGCTGCGACACCAGCAGGCCGCCGAGGATCGCGATGCCCAGCGGCTGGCGCAGCTCCGAGCCGTAGCCGAAGCCCACCGCCAGCGGCAGCGCCGCGCCCATCGCCACCAGGGTGGTCATGGTGATCGGGCGGAAGCGCACCAGCGCGGCCTCGCGGATGGCCTCGGGCGGCGACAGGCCGCGCTCGCGTTCGGCGACCAGGGCGAAATCGACCATCAGGATCGCGTTCTTCTTGACGATGCCGATCAGCATCAGCACCGCGATCACCGACATCAGGGTCAGCTGGGTGTGGGTCACCAGCATGGCGAGGAACGCCCCCATGCCGGCGGCGGGCAGGGTGGAGAGGATGGTCAGCGGGTGGATCAGGCTCTCGTACAGCACGCCCAGCACCACGTACATCACCAGGATCACCGCCAGCAGCAGCAACAGCACGTCGCTCAGCGCGTCGACCAGGTTCTGGTTCTCGCCGGTGTACTTGCGCTGGATGCCGTTCGGCAGCGCGGCGGCGAAGATCGCCTGGTCGACCAGCTTCAGGCCTTCCGCCGGGGTGATGCCCTCGGCCAGGTTGTAGTTGATCGAGGCCGATTCGAGCTGGTTGAAGTGGCTGACCGTGGCCGGTGCCAGGTGCGGCTGGATCGTGGCCAGCGCGGAGAGCGGGATCATCTCGCCGCGGCTGCTGCGCACATAGGTGCCGAGCAATCCCTGCGGGCTCAGCTCGTCGCCGCGGTCGGCGGTCAGCACCACGCGGTACTGGTTGATGTCCGAATAGATGGTGGAGATCTGGTTCTGCCCGAACGCGTTGTACAGCGCCGAGTCGATCTGGCCCATGCTCACCTGCAGCCGCGCGGCGGCGGCGCGGTCGACCTGCACCACCTGCTGGGTGCCGATGCCGTCGAAGCTGCTGGTGACATCCTTGAACTGCTTCATGCCGCGCATGACGTGTTCGAGATGCAGGGTGGGTTCCTGCAGCGGCGTGCCGTCCAGGCTGTCGAGCTGGAACGAGTAGCGCCCGACATTGCCGCCGCCCAGGCCGCCGCCACCGCCACCACCGAAGAACTGCACCGCGGACACCGCCACGTCGAGGTCGGTGACGCCCTTGAAGTGGGCGGCGAGGCGGTCGACCACCTGCTGCACCGTGACGTGGCGATCGTCCGGCCGATCGCCCAGCGGCTTGAGGTCGACGAACAGGTGCGCGCCGTTGCCGCCGTTGACGATGGTGGATACGTCCAGCACCGCCGGGTCGGCCTGGAACACCGCGGCCACCTCGCGTGAGCGCGTGGTCAGCCGGGTCGGCGAGATGTTCGGGCCGGCAGTGATCTGCACCTGCACCAGGCCGGTGTCCTCCTTCGGCATCAGGCCGCCGCCGGCGGTCATCACCACCAGCACCGCCAGCACGCCGGTGAGCACGAGCAGCACGGCGGGCTGCCAGCGCATCAGGCGGCGATGGTGCATCGACCAGTCCAGCGCGCGCCGGTACTGCGCGAGCAGCCAGCCATCGAAGCGCTCGGCCAGCCGCTCCAGCCGCCCGGGCGTGCGGCTGCCCTCCGGCTCGTGCACCAGGCTGCGCCCGCACAGGGCCGGGGTGAGGGTGAGCGAGACCACCGCGGAGATCACGATGGTGGCGACCAGGGTCACCGCGAACTCGCGCATCAGCATGGTGAACATGTTGTCGCCGAACACCATCGGCCCGAACACGGCGATCAGCGACAGCGTGATCGACACCACCGTGAAACCGATCTCGCGCACGCCGGTCAGCGCCGCCTGCAGCGGCGCCATGCCCTGCTCGATGTGGCGCACGATGTTCTCGATCACCACGATCGCGTCGTCCACCACGAAACCCACGCACAGCACCAGCGCCACCAGCGAGAAGATGTTCAGGGTGAAGCCGAGCATCCACATCACGATCAGCGCGCCGGCCAGCGACAGCGGCACGCTGAGCATGGCGATCAGGGTCGGCCGCAGCCGGCGCAGGAACAGCAGCATCACCAGCGCCACCATCACGATGCTCATGCCCAGCGCCACCTCGACCTCGTGCAGCGCCGATTCTGTCGTCGGGGTGAGGTCGAAGATCGGGGTGATCTTCACGTCGGCGGGCAACACGTGGCTGAGCCCGGGCAGCGCCGCGCGGATCGCCTTGACCACGGCGATCGCGTTGGCGTCCGGACGCTTGCTGATCTGCAGGGTCACCGCGCGGGTGCCGTTGAACCAGGCCGCGGCGTACTGGTCCTGCTGCCCGCCGCTCACCGTGGCCACGTCGGCCAGCCGGACCGGCACGCCGTTGTTGCTGGCGATCACCAGGCTGGCGAAATCCGCCGGCGTGTGCAGCGCGTCGTTGGCGGTCACCGTCATCTGGCTGACGCCGTCGCTGAGGATGCCCTGCGGCGAGGTGACGTTGGCCGCGCGCAGCGCGTTGGCGACCTGGTTGGTGGTGATGCCCTTGATCGCCAGCGCGTTGGCGTTCAGCGCGATGCGCACCGCGTGCGGGGTGCCGCCGCCGACCTGCACCTGGGCCACGCCGGGGATCTGCGCCACCGCGGGCTTGAGCAGGGTGTCGGTGAGATCGTAGAGGCGGTCCGGCGGCAGGCTGCTGGAAGTCAGCGTGACCAGCAGCACCGGGATGGTCGAGGTATCGAACTTGAAGTACTGCGGCGGTGCCGGCATCCCCGGCGGCAGGTCGGCAGCGGCGGCATTGAGCGCCGCCTGCACGTCGCGCGCAGCCGCATCGGTGGAGCGCCCGTACTTGAACAACACCTGGATCTGCGCGCGCCCTTCGCTGGCGCTGGAGAACATGAACTGCACGCCCGGGATGCGCCCGATGTGCCGTTCCAGCGGCGCCATCACCGTGGTGGCCATGGTCTGCGCGCTGGCGCCGGGCATGCCCGCCACCACCGCCACGCCGGGAAACTCGATCGACGGGAACGCCGCCACGCCGATCAGCAGATAGGCCCACACGCCCGCGATCATCAGGCCGATGGCGAGTAGCGAGGTGCCGACCGGGCGGCGGATCATCGGTGCGAATGCGTTCACGTGGCTCTCCCTGGCGTCCAAGCATAACGGCACCCGCGCGGCCGACGGCAGTGACGGGCGGCATGCATGCGGACGCGGCCGGCGGGCAGTGCCCGCCCTACCCGACGTAGGGCGGGCACCGCCCGCCAGCTTTTCCCGCCGGCTATTCCCGATCAGCGCGCGCCGGGGCGGTAGCGCAAGGTCAGCAGCAGCTCGCGCCCGGGCTGGTTGAAGTACCAGACCGTTTCGTAGTGGCGGTCGAACGCATTGGCCAGGCGCGCCTCCAGTTGCCAGGCGCGGTCGAACTGCCAGCTCGCACGCAAGTCGGTGGTGGCGTAACCGCCCAGTCGGTGTGCGTTGGCCGCATCGTCATAGCGGTGGCCGGCGGCGTTGAACGTGGCGCCGACGCCGAAGGCGCCGTAGCGGCGGTCCAGGTCGATGCGCGCCGTCTGCTCGGCGCGGCGCGGCAGCACGTTGCCGTCGTTCGGGCCGCCATCCTCGTTGCGCGGCTGCAGCCAGGTCAGGTAGCTCTGCAGCTGCCAGCCGCCGAGCCGGGCGCCGAACTGGCCTTCCACGCCGCGGATGCGCGCCTTGCTGATGTTGCGCGGGAAGTACTGGCTGTCCAGCGCGATCAGCTGGTCGATGCGCGTCTGGTAGGCGTTCAGCGCCCAGTTCCAGCCATCGTGCTGCCGGCTAAGGCCCAGCTCGGCGCTGCGCGAGGTCTCCGGTTTCAGGTCCGGATTGCCGCTGCCGTAGGGGTAGTAGAGATCGTTGAAGGTGGGCGCGTGGAAGGCGCTGCCGTAGCTGGCGGTGAGCTTCACGCCGCTGTCGAAGTGATAACCCCAGGCCAGTGCGCCGGTGTCGTGGTGGCCGTACTGGCTGTTCCTGTCGCGCCGCGCGGAGAGCGCCAGCTCGTTCGGCCCGAACGTGGCCTGGTACTGCGCGTACGCGCCGGTGTCGTGGCGGCGGGTGGCGAGAAAGCCGGTGTCGCTGTCGATGTGCTCGCCCTGCCAGTCGACGCCGAGCGTCAGCAGCTGGTCCGCGGCCAGGTTGATGTCGTTCTGCCACGAGGCCTGGTTGCGGCGCGAATAGATGTAGCCGACGAAGCTCGCGTTCTCGTAGTTGTCGTAGCGGTCCAGGTTCTGGCCCACGCTGAGCGTGCTCTTCCACGCCTGCAGCGGACGGAAGCCGAAGGTCGAACCGGCGACCTGCTGCACGGTGCGCCAGCGGTTCTGGTAGCTGCCGTCGAAATGCGCCTCGCCCAGGCTGCGCAGCCAGGTGCCGGTCAGTTCGGCACCGTTGTCCCAGCGGTAGCCGCCGCTGGCGCTGAGGTTCTTGTTGCGCGACGGATCGCGATCCGGCTCGTCGGTGAAGCAGCCGGCGAAGGCCGCGGCGGCGCCGACGCGGCAGGTGTTGATGCCGCCGGTGTACTGGCTGCCCGCGCCCAGGTTGTACCAGCCCTGTTCGCTGCCGCCGGACAGCCCGAGCTGGCCGCGCAACAGCTTGTCGGTGCCGGCGGTGAGCGCCAGCGACGGTTCGAGGCCGCCGTCGCGCGAGCCGCGGCGGGTGAAGATCTGGATCACGCCGCCGATCGCATCGGCGCCGTAGAGGCTGGAGCGCGGGCCGCGCACGATCTCGATGCGTTCGATCTGCTCCACCGGAATCTGCTCGAACGCGGCCAGCCCCGCGCTGACCGAAGCCACCCGCACGCCATCGACCAGCAGCAGGGTGTGGGTGGAATTGGCGCCGCGCAGGAACAGCGAAGTCTGCTGGCCGTAGCCGCCGGCGTTGGCGAAGCTCACGCCGGGCAGGCCGGTCAGCAGGTCGGCGATCGACACCGGCTGCAGCCGCTCGATGTCGGCGCGGCTGATCACGCTCACCGACGACAGCGAGTCGCCGATGTCGATCGGCGTGCGCGTGGCGGTGACGATCACCGGCTCCAGCGAAATGGCGCGGTCCTGCCCGGATGGGTCCAGCCCGGTCGCGCCGGCACCGGTGGCGCAGGCCAGCATCAAGCTGGCCAGCAAGGTCTTCTTCATCTTCGTTTTCCTTCGCCGCGCACCCGCGCACGGCCGCATGTCCAGAGGGAATGGCAGCCGGGCGAAAAAGCGGGGACGGAACGACGGACAGACAGGCCGTGGTCCGGCCTCGCCCACCGCGAGCCACCAAGGAGCGTCCAGGCCGGTCTCCGGGCTCGCGAGTGGCGGGCGGTGATTCCGCTCGCCGCGAACGGCGCCTTCCCGTGCATCGCACAGTGGCCTTCGCCGTTCGTGTCTTTCGCTTACCGTTGCGGGGGCAGCGCCGGCCTTGCAGTGTTCGCACACCACGCACCGGCTTCCCGTTTCATCCCTTGGGCGTTGAACCGTCGGGACACCTGAACCGCGTCACTGTAGCGGCGGACGCCCATTCGGGCAATGGTGCGGGAGTGAGTGGAGAGGGGTGAGAAACGAGAAAAGGCGGGTCGAGGCGTGGTGCTGGCTCTCTCTCACCTCTCACTCCTCTCCACTCACTTCTCGCCCCGCTCCTCGCCGTCGATCCAGCTTTGCCGCACGCGCAACGCATCGTCCATCGCCACCAGATCGGCGCGGCAGCCGGGCGCGATGCGGCCGCGGCTTGCGCCAAGACCGAGGAACTCGGCCGGCCAGGTGCTGGCCATGCGCACTGCCTCGTCCAGCGGCAGGCCGAGCATCTGCACGGTGTTGCGCACGGCGGCGGCCATGTCGAGCGCCGAGCCGGCGAGCACGCCGCTGGCGGTCTGGCAGATGCCGTCTTTCACGGTGATGGTTTCGCCGTTGAGCACGTAGTCGGGGCGGTCGGCGCCGACCGGCGGCATCGCGTCGGTGACCAGCAGCATCTTGCCGCGGGCCTTGGCGGCGATCGCCACACGCAGGCTGGCCGGGTGCACGTGGTGGCCGTCGACGATGATGCCGCACCAGCTCGCCGCATCTTCCAGCGCGGCGCCGACCACGCCCGGCTCGCGGCTGCCGAACGGGGTCATCGCGTTGAACAAATGCGTGAAGCCGCGCACGCCGGCATCGAGTGCGGCGCGGGTGGTTTCGTAGTCGGCGGCGGTATGGCCGGCGCAGACGATCACCCTGGCGGCGGCGAGCGCGCGGATGCTCGCCGGCGGCACCCGGTCCGGCGCCAGCGTGACCAGCCGGATGCCGCGATGGGGTGCGCACAGCAAGGCCAGCTCGTCGGCGCCGGGCACGTGGAAGTACTTCGCGTCGTGCACGCCCTTGCGGGCGGGCGCCAGGTACGGCCCTTCGAGGTGGATGCCGAGCAGGCCCGGCACGCCTTCGGCCAATGCCTGTTCCACCGCCGCCAGCGCTTCGCGCATCACCTCGACCCGATCGCTGATCAGGGTCGGCAGGAAACCGGTGGTGCCGTAGCGCCGGTGGGCCGCGCCGATGCGGCGGATCGTCTCCACCGTCGGTGCCTCGTTGAACAGCACGCCGCCACCGCCGTTGACCTGCACGTCGATGAAGCCCGGCAGCAGCATGGCGCCGGCGAGGTCGTGCACCTGCGCGGCGCCCACGCGCGGATCGGATGGCGGCAGCAGGTCGGCGATACGCTCGCCGTCGAGCAGCACGGCTAAGTCGTCGCGCCAGCCGTCGGGGGTGAGTACGCGGGCGTGGGTGAGGACGTGAAGCATGGCGAATTCCGTTGATGATGCGCGACTGAAGGAGCAATACCCTCGTAGGGCGGGCACTGCCCGCCGCTCCCCGTCACGCGAAAATAAAGGCCGGCGGGCAGTGCCCGCCCTACGGCATGCTCAAACCGTCTCCGTGACCTTGTTCAGATGCGGCGGCACGTCGGGGTTGAAACCGCGGCGCAGCGCAAGCTCGCTGGCGGCGCGGTAGAAGCTCTGGATGATCAGCAGCGGCGTGCACAGCGCGGGCAGGCCACCGGCCACCGGCAGCGTGCCGGGGCCGTGCTGGCCCGGCGCGGCAACGAAGACCTGCGCGCCGCGGCCGCGGAACTCGCGCGCCACCGCCAGCGTGCTGGCCAGGGTGTCGTCGTCCTGGGCGAAGCACAGCACCGGGAAGTCCGGTCCGACCAGCGCCATCGGGCCGTGCTTCACCTCGGCGGCGCTGAACGCCTCGGCGTGCAGGCCGCAGGTTTCCTTGAACTTGAGCGCCGCTTCCAGCGCGATGCCGAGGCCGAAGCCGCGGCCGACCACGAACAGGTTGTGCGCGCCGACGAGGCCTTCATGGAGGCTGGACCAGTCCGCATCCCAGCTCTTGCGCAAGGCGTCGGGCAGGGTCGGCAGCGCGGCGTCGAGTTCGGCGTCGCCGCTCCAGCGCGCGCACAGGTGCAGCACCGCGGCCAGCGCGGCGAGGTAGCTCTTGGTCGCCGCCACGCTGCGCTCGGGCCCGGCGTGCAGCGGAATCACGGTGTCGGCCAGCGCGGCCAGCGGCGAATCGGCCACGTTGACCAGCGCCACCACGCGCGCACCGGCACGTTTCGCCGCCTCCGCGGTGCGCAGCAGGTCGGGGCTCTTGCCCGATTGCGAAATCGCGATGAACAGCGCGTCCCGCCACTGCTGCTCGGCGGCATACACCGAGCTCACCGAGGGCGACGCCGAGGCGGTGGCGATGCCCAGCTGCGTCTCGAACACGTACTTGGCGTAGGCCGCGGCGTGATCCGAACTGCCGCGCGCGCAGGTGACGATGAAGCGTGGCGGCGCCTCGCGCAGCGACTGCGCCAGCGCGCTCACCACCGCTTCGTTGGCGGCAAGCTGGCGCGCCACTACCGCGGCCGATTCCTGCGCTTCGCGGAACATCAGGGTGTCGCTGGCGTTCATGCTTGTCCTTCAGTCGGTGTGCAATTCGGCGACGAAGTCGTAGATGTCGCCGCGATACCAGGAGGTGGTGAACTCGACCACGCGGCCGTCGTCGAGGAAGCTGCGCCGTTCGATGTTCAGGCCGGCGCTGCCCACCGCCACGTGCAGCAGCCGCGCCTGCTGCGCGTTCAGCGACACCGCGCGCAGGCGCTGCAGCGCGCGGCGCGGGCGGCAGCCGAGTTGTTCGAGCGCCTCGTACAGCGAGTCGCGCACCAGCATCGGATCGGGCAGCACGCTGGCCGGCACCACGCTGCGCTCGATCGCCAGCGGCTCGTCCTGCCCGTAGCGCAGGCGATGCAGGCGCACCACCAGCGAGCCGGGCGAGAGGTTCATCGCCATCGACTCCTCCGGCGTCACCTCGCCGATCACCCGCTCGAAGAACTCCGAACGCGGGCGCAGTCCGCGCTCGCGCAGGTCCTCGGTGAAACTGGTCAGCCGCGACATCGGCTTGACGATGCGCTCGGCGATGAAGGTGCCGGCGCCGTGGCGCTGGGTCAGCAGGCCTTCCTCGACCAGGCCGGCGATCGCCTTGCGCACGGTGACCCGCGAGAGCTTCAGCACCAGCGCCAGGTCGCGTTCGCTGGGCAGCGCGTGGCCCGGCTCGACGTCGTGCTGCTGCACCACGTTGCGGATCGCCTGGCGCAGTCGCAGGTAGGCCAGCGGCTGGTGATTGGCCGGGTCGCGGCAGATCCGGCGGTATTCCTTGGACAAGGTGGTTTCCATGGCGCGCACCATACCAATAGCGATCCACCGGCCGCAAGCCATGACGGTGCGATATGCCCGCCAGCAAACGCTCGGCCATCCCCAGCCGTTCGCACCGAGCGTGGCTCGCGCCGGCGAGCGGGGTCGAAGTGCATCGCCGGGTGACCGGACCCTTCGACTTCCTTGCTCCCCAAGGCACAGCCATCCCTGGCTGCTCCCCGCGTACGGCCTGCGGGAACGGCCTGCGCTCAGGGACAACGGGGGTGACGGGACTGCCTGCGGATCGTTCTGCTGGGGCCGCCGATGAATTCGTATGCAACCGGGTAGTCGCTCTGGTATTTCACTGGTACCATCGGCAAAAACCCGGGCAGCGGCATCCGGCCGCGGCCCGCCAGCCGGCATCGAGTCGAGGTGATCGCGTGACTGCTTCCCCCCAAACCGTCGAGCCATTCGACCTGGTGATTTTCGGCGGCACCGGCGATCTCGCCGCGCGCAAATTGCTGCCGGCGCTGTTCCACCGTTTTCTCGACCACCAGTTGCCGCCCAGCAGCCGCATCATCGGCGTGGCGCGCGAGGCGCTGGACGACGCCGGCTATCGCGCGCAACTGCGCGAGGCGCTGATCGCGATCTGCGATGCCCGCCAGCTGGACGAGTTCCTGCAGCAGGTGTTCTACCGCCCGCTGGATGCGCGCAAGGACGAGGGCTGGGACGATTTCGCCGCCTTCATCGGCGCCGAGCCCGACCACGTGCGGGTGTTCTACCTGTCGACCTCGCCCGAACTGTTCGTCGACATCTGCAAGCGGCTGGGCCATTACGGCTTGAACCAGGGCAAGTCGCGCGTGGTGCTGGAGAAGCCCATCGGCCGCGACCTGGACAGCGCCAACCGGATCAACGACGCGGTCGGCCAGGTGTTCGACGAAACCCAGACCTTCCGCATCGACCACTACCTCGGCAAGGAGACGGTGCAGAACCTGCTGGTGCTGCGCTTCGGCAACGCGCTGTTCGAGCCGCTGTGGAACTCCGCGCACATCGACCACGTGCAGATCACCGTGGCCGAGACGCTGGGCGTGGGCCACCGCGGCGCCTATTACGACCGCGCCGGCGCGCTGCGCGACATGGTGCAGAACCACATGCTGCAACTGCTGTGCATGGTGGCCATGGAACCGCCCTCGTCGCTGGCGCCGGACGCGGTGCGCGACGAGAAGCTCAAGGTGCTGCACTCGCTCAAGCCCATCGACGCGAGCAACGCCGGCCAGCTCACCGTGCGCGGCCAGTACCGCGCCGGCGTGGCCGAGGGCGCCAGCGTGCCCGGCTACGGCGAGGAACTGGGCAACGCGAAATCCGATACCGAGACCTTCGTCGCGCTGAAAGCCGAGATCGGCAACTGGCGCTGGGCCGGCGTGCCGTTCTACCTGCGCACCGGCAAGCGCCTCGCGCATCGGGTGTCGGAGATCGCGGTGACCTTCAAGCCGGTGCCGCATTCCATCTTCGACGCCGCCTCCGGCTCGCTGGCGCAGAACCGGCTGGTGCTGCGGCTGCAGCCGGACGAGGGCGTGAAGCTGTGGCTGACCATCAAGCACCCCGGCCCCGGCGGCCTGCGCCTGCGCCACGTGCCGTTGGACATGAGCTTCGCCGAGGCGTTCGGCGTGTCGCAGCCCGACGCCTACGAACGCCTGCTGCTGGACGTGGTGCGCGGCAATCCCACCTTGTTCATGCGCCGCGACGAAGTGGAAGCGGCCTGGCGCTGGGCCGGCCCCATCCTGGCCGCGTGGAGCGACAGCGGCGAAGCGCCGCGGCCGTACGCGGCCGGCAGCTGGGGGCCGAGCGCGTCGGTGGCGCTGGTCGAGCGCGACGGCCGCACCTGGCACGACGACAACGAATAGGCGCGCACTTCACCTGCTGCCTGCGCCGCCCCAACCACACTGGAACGCATCACCTCGCCGCCGATCGAACCCGCCATGTCCGCACCCACCAACGTCACCACCCACAGCTTTACCGGATGCCAGGCGCAAGCCGTGGCGCTGGCCGAGCGCGTGGCCGAACGCCTGCGCGACGGCCTGGCGCAACGCGGCCAGGCCGTGCTGGCGGTCTCCGGCGGCAGCACGCCGAAGGATTTCTTCGAGCAGCTGTCGCGCCAGGCACTGGACTGGACCAGGGTGCAGGTGACCCTGGTCGACGAACGCTGGGTGCCGGAAAGCGATGTGCGCTCCAACGCGCGACTGGTGCATACGCACCTGCTGCAGCACGCCGCTGCCGCGGCGCCATTCATTCCGCTGTACACCGGCGACGCCAGCCCGGAGGCCGGCCTGGCCCGCGCCGAAGCACGCATCGCCGCGTTGCCGCTGCCGTTCGACGCGGTGGTGTTGGGCATGGGTGACGACGGCCACACCGCTTCGTTCTTTCCCGGCGGCGACCACCTCGCCGAAGCGCTGGACCCGCACGGCAGCATGCGCGTACTGCCGATGCACGCGCCCGGTGCCGACGAGCCGCGCATCACGCTGACCTTGCCCACGCTGCTGCAAACGCGCGCGTTGTACCTGCTGGTGGCTGGCGAGAAGAAGCGCGACGTACTCGCCGACGCGCGGCTTGGCCTGGGTGCCGCGCGCGACTATCCGGTGCGCGCCGTGCTGACCCAGCAACGCGTGCCGGTGGCGGTGTACTGGTGCCCTTGAGAGCGAGAAACGAGTGGGGAGGGGTGAGAAATGAGTGAACCGCACCCGCCACTCCCGCCGTCTCTCGTTTCTCACTCGTCTTCACTCATTTCTGGATTTGAATCATGACCACGCTGCATCCCGTCGTCGCCGAAGTCACCGAACGCCTGCGCGAACGCAGCCGCGAGACGCGCGCGGCGTATCTCGCGCGGATCGACGCGGTGGATCGCAGCGGGCCGCGGCGCGGGCACCTGTCCTGCGGCAACCTTGCACACGGGTTCGCCGCGTGCGGCAGCGAAGACAAGGACGCGCTGCGCAACGGCCACCGCGCCAACCTGGCCATCGTCACCGCCTACAACGACATGCTCTCGGCGCACCAGCCGTACGAGCGCTATCCGGCGCTGATCCGCCAGATAGCGCGCGACGCCGGCTTCACCGCGCAGGTCGCCGGCGGCGTGCCGGCGATGTGCGACGGCATCACCCAGGGCCGTGCCGGCATGCAGCTGTCGCTGTTCTCGCGTGACGTGATCGCGCTGGCCACCGCGGTGGCGCTGTCGCACGACATGTTCGACGGCGCGCTGTTCCTCGGCATCTGCGACAAGATCGTGCCGGGCCTGCTGATCGCCGCGCTCAGCTTCGGTCATCTTCCCGCGGCCTTCGTGCCCAGCGGCCCGATGCCCAGCGGCATCCCCAACGAACAGAAGTCGAAAGTGCGCCAGGCGTTCGCCGACGGCAAGGCGAGCAAGGCCGAATTGCTCGAAGCGGAGGCCGCGTCATACCACACCGCCGGCACCTGCACCTTCTACGGCACCGCCAACTCCAACCAGATGCTGATGGAGATCATGGGCCTGCACCTGCCCGGCGCCAGCTTCACCGCGCCGGACACGCCGCTGCGCGACGCGCTCACCGCCGAGGTGGTGCGCCGCGTCGCCGCCAACAGCGCGCTGGGCGGGCATTACCTGCCGCTCGGTCACCACCTCGACGAGCGCGCCATCATCAACGGCGTGATCGGGCTGCACGCCACCGGCGGCTCGACCAACCACCTGCTGCACCTGGTGGCAATGGCGCAGGCCGCGGGCATCCAGTTGCGCTGGGACGACTTCGACGCGCTGTCCGGGGTGATCCCGCTGCTGGCGCGCGTCTATCCGAACGGCTACGCCGACGTGAACCAGTTCCACGACGCCGGCGGCATGGCCTTCCTGATCGACCAGCTGCTCGGCGCCGGCCTGCTGCACGGCGACGTCAAGACCATCTTCGGCACCGGCCTGGAGGGCTACGCGCAGGTACCGTATCTGGACGACAGCGGCACGCTGCGCTGGAAACCCGTGCCGAAGCAGAGCGGCAACCGTGGCGTGCTGCGCGGCGTGGACGAGCCGTTCCGCCCCGACGGCGGCTTGCGCCTGCTCGACGGCAACCTCGGCCGCGCCGTGATCAAGGTCTCCTCGGTGCCGGAGGATCGCCTGCTGATCGAGGCGCCGGCGATCGTGTTCAACGACCAGGACGAGGTCGCCGGCGCCTACCAGCGCGGCGAGCTCAACCGCGATTTCGTGGCGGTGGTGCGCTTCCAGGGTCCGCGCGCCAACGGCATGCCCGAGCTGCACAAGCTCACCCCCACGCTGGCGGTGCTGCAGGACCGCGGCCACCGCATCGCCCTGCTCACCGACGGGCGCATGTCCGGGGCTTCCGGCCGCGTGCCGGCGGCGATCCACGTGACGCCCGAGGCGGTCGCCGGTGGCAACATCGCGAAGATCCGCGATGGCGACATGATCCGGCTCGACGCTGCAAATGGACGTCTGGACGTCCTTGTCGAGACGGACGAACTGGATGCCCGCCTGCCGCACCTCGCCGACCTGTCGCACGACCACACCGGCATGGGCCGTGAGCTGTTCGGCCTGTTCCGGCAGGCCGCCACCAGCGCCGATTTCGGCGCGGGGGTGCTATAGGCGATGTAGGGCGGGCATTGCCCGCCGGCCTTTTTCTCCCGACTTCGCGGCCAAACGGCAGCGGCGGGCAGTGCCCGCCCTACACCGCGAAGGCGTCCGCAGCCTTCTCCACTCGCCCAGCGCCGAAAATGCCGATCATCAACCCACCGAGCCATGTCATGACCAGCCTCATCGAGCAGAAGCAGGAACAGATCGAAGCCACTATGCGCCTGGCGCCGGTGATTCCGGTGGTGGTGATCCATGCGCTGAGGGACGCGGTGCCGATGGCGCGTGCGCTGGTTGCCGGCGGTGCGCCGGCGATCGAGGTGACCTTGCGCACGAGCGTGGCGCTGGACGCGATCCGCGCGATCGCCGCGGAGGTCGAAGGCGCCACGGTGGGGGTCGGCACCGTGCTCGGCGCTGGCGACCTGCGCGCGGCGCAAGCGGCCGGCGCCCGCTTCGCGGTGTCGCCCGGCATCTCGCCGCGCCTGCTCGATGCGGCCGACGACAGCACGCTGCCGCTGCTGCCCGGCGCAGCGACCGCCAGCGAGGCGATGAACCTGCTCGAGCGCGGCTACCGCCACCTGAAGTTCTTCCCCGCCGTGCCCGCCGGTGGCCACAAGCTGCTCGGCGCCTGGGCCAGCCCGCTGCCGCAGATTCGCTTCTGCCCCACCGGCGGCATCAGCCTCGCCAACGCCACGGATTTCCTGGCCTTGCCCAACGTGCTGTGCGTGGGCGGCTCCTGGCTCACCCCCGCCGACAAACTGGCGGCAGGCGACTGGGCCGGCATCGAGCTGCTGGCGCGCGAGGCGAATGAATTGCGGGAACGGCGCTGACGCGTCGCGCCGGGCTCAGCGCGGCAGCACCGGCAGGTATTGCCGGCGTTCGCCGAAACGCGGCGCCTTGAGGTCCACGCGGGCGCACAACTGCCCGTCGCACAGACTCACATCGGCATCGTTGTATGCCTTCAGCAGCTGCGCGGAAAGCTGGTTCTGCTCGATGACCTTGCGATAGTGCAGCGACAGCCACGCGCCGCCGGCGAGCAGCAGGGCCAGGCACAGCGCCACCGCGCCGAAGGTCTTCCACAGCAGATGCCGGTGCAGTCGCTCCAGGCGCTCGATCCGTTCGGCCAGCGCGTGGGCGCTGCCGGACACCTCCTCGCCCGATGCCTGCAGGTGCTGCCGGTAGTACTGCACGGCCTGCCCCAGCCCTTCGCGCGTCTCGTGGGCTACCCGCGCCGGCAGCGCCTGCATGGAGGCATCGGCGGCCTGCTCCACGACGCGGGGCAGTTGCGTGGCCAGCGCCTGCATGTCCTGCATCAGCCCCTGCAGGCGCCCGCCGAGGTGGTCGCATCGTCGCTCGAACTGCTCCATCAACTGCGCGGCCTGGCTGACCAGGGTCATGCATTCGGTCTCGTTCATGGCTTGGCTTCCCTGTATGCCGACGGCCGCTTCAGCGCATCATCGCCAGCGCGGCGGCTTGCGGCTCCGCCTGCTGGGGTGACAGTGCCTGCCACGCGGCCGCCTGCTGCTGGCGATCCACGGCAAGCATGGCCTCGGCGTGCAGCGCCTGCCCCGCCGGCAGACTCGCCAGCGTCCTCGTGCCCTGGCGAAAGGCATCCCAGTTGCCGGATTGCGCGGAATCCAGCATGCCTTGCACGAAGGCGCTCGGGTCCTGTCCGACCGTCGCCGGCATGCGCGCGGAGGTCGCGGGGCGCTGCAGCGTGTGAAGCAGTGCCATGCCCGCGTGTTCCTGGCGACGGATGTCTGCATCCAGGCTGGGCAACACCGTGTCTTTCATGCTGTGGCGGTTGACCGCTTCGGCCACGGTGGCCTCGCCATGCTGCGCGACGTGGCTGCTCTGCCGCACGGTTCCAGCCGGATGGGTCAGCAGCTCGCCGGCGGCGACCGCGCCGGCGCCAGCGACGGCACCGACGGCGGCGCCGGCTTCGGGAGCATGTTCGGTGGCGCGGCGCACCGATGCGCCGTAGGCGCGATAACCGTCACCGATGCGCGCACCGCCTTGCCGTGCCTCACGTTCCAGCGTCTGCCCGGCGACGCTCGATGCGTGCCGGACGCGATCCGCGCCCACGTCGGCGAACCGGCGTATCGCGCCGGCATCGCGCTGCGCCTCGTGCCATTCGCGGTCGGCCTGCGCCTGATGATGCCCGGCGCGGGCGGCGGCGAGGCGCGCCTCGTTGTCGGCGACCTGGCGCAGACCCTGCAAGCCGGGAACATGGCTGCCCGCACGAAGCACGGCGCCGTCCAGGTCCGCGCTCAGTTGCGCCAGCGTGCCCAGCCCGCGCTCGACCGAGGCGCGGACCTCGCCGTGCACCACGCGCAGGTCGGCGACCGCGGCGGCACCGTAATGCATGGCGCCCGCCACCAGCCGGCCGTGACCCTGCACGCCCTCGTTCAGCACGTAGCCGAAAACCTGCATGCCGCGCTGCACGTGGTCGCCGGTGCGCTGCGCGCTGTGCTCGATGCCGCGACCGCCGGCAGCGATGGCATCGCCAACGCGCTTGCCGCCCGCACCGCCGGCAAGCGCGCCGGACACCACGTTCATCAACGGGCCGGCATCGGCGCCGAGCTCGCCGAGCGACGGCTGCGCCGGGCGATCCACCAGCTGGCCCTGCGCATCGCGCATCTTCGGCGGCAGTTCGATCGGGTGGGCGCCGGCGGCGAGCGGCACGCCGGCCAGGATCTTCGCGCCGGAATGGGAGCTGAGATAGGCCACCAGCTCCATCGCGTCGTCCTGCATCTTGCGGTCGTACGGCAACGCCTGCGCTAGCCGCGCGCGAAGCAGGTCCTGCATGCCGTCCAGCTGTCCCAGTTCGCCCAGCTGCCGCGCGGCCAGTCCCAACTGCGCCCGTGTCACCGCGTCCATGTCGTGGGCGCCACTCTGGGCGTCGTGGAGCATTTCGCCGTGGACGTAGTAGCTGTGGATGATCCGGTCCGTGCCCAGGACCGGAAGATGGTGCTGCTGCGCGTAGCGCTGGACGGTGTTGGGATGCAGGCCGGCGCCGTTGTAGATGTAGGCCGTCATGCCGGTCAGTTCGGCGCCGGCACTGGCGCTCGCGGCGCCTTTGGAGTGGCCTGCGCATTCGAAGATCCCGTGGAAATCACGTTGAAAGTCCGAGATTAATGTCATCGCCCGGTCAGCGTGGTCGCTCTCCAACCCGACACCCTGACGGCCGTTCTCGATCCAGTCTTCCAATGCGGACTCGCGCAAGATGATGCCGCCCTTGCCGTCCGGCACCGCCACCAGCCCATTGGAGCCCTTGATCACTATTACCGGCTTGACGTCCGGCCCATAGACCCGGGGATCAGGCAGGTAGATCTCCGCGCGGAAATCCGAATGCAACGGCTGAAGATAGTCCTGGATCTGCTGCGCGCTCCAGTTCACGCCCAGGTATTGTTTCAGCAGCTCGGGATGCTCGCTGACGCGGATCCAACCCAGGCCTGGCGAAGCCGGTTCATGCGCTGCGGAAAGGTAGACGTCGTCGGCCAGCTCACCCACGTCACGGGTGTGGTATCGCCCTTCCAGGACTTCGGCCTGTTTCATCAACTCGGGACTGCCGGTGGCGCGCCATTGCGCCAGCAGCGCCTGCCGCTGCCGCACCTGCTCGATCTTCTCCTGCAGCGTATGCGGGGACTGCTCGGGCAATACCGGGTCACCGGGCATGGTCGGCATGATCGTTCTCCCTGATTCCATGATGAGCCGCACAGATCCGTCTGACTGCACGAGGTTCGCACTATGGACATGGTCCGCGGACGCGTCAATCGGGTAAGCTTTTCGGCAACTCACCAAGGTATGCCACATGCGAATTCAGGGACGTTTCGCTCGGTTGCTGTTGCTGGTCTTGTTCGGTGGTCTCGGCCTGGTGGCCTGCTCGATCCCGCCACCGCCGGCCAGGCAACCGTTTCGCGCCACCGACCATTTCCAGGGCAAGGCGCTGGAGCTGGCGCAGGCAGTGGATCGCAAGGATGCCGCCGCCATCCGCCACCTGATCAAGGACGAGGGCGTCAACCCGGACACGATCTTCGACCAGGCCAACATGCCGATGGTCGCCTGGCCGATCATCAACCAGAACTTCGACGGCCTGCGCCTGCTGCTGGACAACGGCGCCAACCCCAATGCGCGCAAGATGATGCCGCTGCGCGAGCGCGGCAAGGCGGGAGAAGACAACGCCCTGGTCTTCGCCGCCGGGTTGCCCGACCAGCGCTATCTCAAACTGCTGCTCGACCGTGGCGGCGATCCGAACACGATGAGCTCCAACGACGAGCAGCTCACCTACGTCGCCACGCTGCATCACGTCTGGCCCAACGTGCAGCTGTTGATCGAGCGCGGTGCCAATATCAACCAGCCGCTTTACACCACCGACGGCTACAACACCGTGCTCAACTGGTACACCAAATACGCCGATTTCGAGCAGGCCTACTGGTTGCTACAACACGGCGCCGACCCGACCCGCAAGATCAAGGCTGACCCCGGCACGCCCAATTACGGCCGCATGCCGATGGTCGAGGACATCTACTACGCGCCGGTGCGGCCCGACGGCGTGGCATGGCAGCGCAAGTGCCAGCACTGGCTGCGCGACCATGGCATCCAGCGCACGCCCGAAATGGGCGTCTGGGGCGACTACCGCAAGAAGCTTGGCGTGGCGAGCGATCCGAAGGACATCCCGCTGCTGTAACCCCAAGGAAACGATACGACATGGAACGTTGGCATCGACATCTGCGCGCGGCGGCTGTGGCCTGGCTGCTCATCCTCGGCGGCCTGGTGGCCTGCTCGATACCGCCGCCGGCCAGGCAACCGTTTCGCGCCACCGACCATTTCCAGGGCAAGGCGCTGGAGCTGGCGCAGGCAGTGGATCGCAAGGATGCCGCCGCCATCCGCCACCTGATCAAGGACGAGGGCGTCAACCCGGACACGATCTTCGACCAGGCCAACATGCCGATGGTCGCCTGGCCGATCATCAACCAGAACTTCGACGGCCTGCGCCTGCTGCTGGACAACGGCGCCAACCCCAATGCGCGCAAGATGATGCCGCTGCGCGAGCGCGGCAAGGCGGGAGAAGACAACGCCCTGGTCTTCGCCGCCGGGTTGCCCGACCAGCGCTATCTCAAACTGCTGCTCGACCGTGGCGGCGATCCGAACACGATGAGCTCCAACGACGAGCAGCTCACCTACGTCGCCACGCTGCATCACGTCTGGCCCAACGTGCAGCTGTTGATCGAGCGCGGTGCCAATATCAACCAGCCGCTTTACAGCGACGACGATTACAACGCAGTGCTGAGTTGGTACAGCAAGTACGCAGACTTTGAAGAAGTCTACTGGCTTCTGCAACACGGCGCCGACCCGACCCGCAAGATCAAGGCCGATCCCGGCACGCCCAACTACGGCCGCATGCCGATGGTCGAGGACATCTACTACGCGGACGTCATCAAGCCTGACGTCATCGAATGGCAGCGCAAGTGTCAGCACTGGTTGCGCGATCACGACATCCCACGCACGAACGAGATGGGTCGCTGGGCGCGATATCGGCAGGGGCTTGGCCATCCATACAAGCCCGAAGACATCCCGCTGCTGTAATCCCAAGGAAGCGATACGACATGGAACGTTGGCATCGACATCTGCGCGCGGCGGCTGTGGCCTGGCTGCTCATCCTCGGCGGCCTAGCCGCCTGTTCGATCCCGCCGCCGCCGGCCAGGCAACCGTTCCGCGCCACCGATCATTTCCAGGGCAAGGCGCTGGAACTGGCCCAGGCAGTGGATCGCAAGGATGCCGCCGCCATCCGCCACCTGATCAAGGACGAGGGCGTCAACCCGGACACGATCTTCGACCAGGCCAACATGCCGATGGTCGCCTGGCCGATCATCAACCAGAACTTCGACGGCCTGCGCCTGCTGCTGGACAACGGCGCCAACCCCAATGCGCGCAAGGTCGAACCGCTGCGCAAGTATGGCAAGCAGCGCAACAACGCCATGGTCTTCGCTGCAGGCCTGCCCGACCAGCGCTACCTCAAGCTGCTGCTTGATCGCGGCGGCGATCCGAACACGATGAGCTCCAACGACGAGCAGCTCACCTACGTCGCCACGCTGCATCACGTCTGGCCCAACGTACAGCTGTTGATCGAACGCGGCGCCAACATCAATCAGCCGCTTTACACCACCGACGGCTACAACACCGTGCTCAACTGGTACACGCAATACGCCGATTTCGAGCAGGCCTACTGGTTGCTGCAACACGGCGCCGACCCGACCCGCAAGATCAAGGCCGACCCCGGCACGTTCAACTATGGCCGCATGCCGATGGTGGAAGACATCTACTACGCGCCGGTGCGGCCCGACGGCATCGAGTGGCAGCGTCGTTGCCAGCACTGGCTGCGCGACCACGGCATCCAGCGCACGCCCGAGATGGGCGCCTGGGGCGACTACCGCAAGAAGCTTGGCGTGGCGAGTGATCCGAAGGACATCCCGCTGCTCTGATCCGCTTGACCGGCACGCATCGGAACCAGGCCGGCCGACGCGATCGCGCAAGCCTTCGCGTTGGCGGGGCTCCGCGTGACGGTCAGCGTTGCAGCAAGGCCTTCGCCCGTTGCACCACGTTCTCGACGGTGAAGCCGTATTCGCGCAGCAGCACCTCGGCCGGGGCGGAGGCGCCGAAGCGGTCGATGCCGAGCATGTCGCCGTGGGCGCCGGTGTAGCGTTGCCAGCCCTGGGCCACGCCCAGTTCCACCGCCAGCCGGGCGGTGACGTCGGGCGGCAGCACCTCGTCGCGGTAGGCCTGCGACTGCGCCTCGAACAGCTCCCAGCTCGGCATCGACACGCAGCGCACGGCGATGCCGCGGCTCTCGAGCTGCTCGGCGGCCTGCACGATCAGGCTGACCTCCGAACCCGTGGCGATCAGGATCAGCGCCGGCTTCTGGCCGTCCGTTGCATCGCGCAGCACGTAAGCGCCCTGGCGCAGGCCGTCGGCGCTGGCGCAGTGGCTGCGGTCGAGCGTGGGCAGTTTCTGCCGCGACAGCGCGAACAGCACCGGCTTGCCGGTGGTGGCCAGTGCCACCTTCCACGCCACCGCGGTCTCGTTGGCATCGGCGGGGCGGATCAGCACGAGGTTGGGTATCGCGCGCAGGCTGGCCAGTTGCTCGATCGGCTGGTGGGTGGGGCCGTCTTCGCCCAGCGCGATGCTGTCGTGGGTGAACACGTGGATCGCGTGCACGCCCATCAGCGCGGCCAGCCGGATCGCCGGGCGCATGTAGTCGGAGAAGATCAGGAAGGTCGAGCCGTACGGGATGAAGCCGCCGTGCACGGCCAGGCCGTTGACGATCGCGCCCATCGCATGCTCGCGTACGCCGAAGTGCAGGTTGCGGCCGGCGTTGCTCCAGCCGGCGCTGTCCGAACCCTGCGTGTCGAGGCCCTTGGTGGCCGCGGGATTGAAGTCGCCGAAGCCCTTCAAGTTGGTGAAAGTGGAGGAGTCGAGGTCGGCCGAGCCGCCGAACAATGCCGGCAGATGCGGCGCGATCGCGTTCATCACCTTGCCGCCGGCCTCGCGCGTGGCCAGGCCCTTGGGGTCGGCGTCGAAACTCGGGATGTCCGCGTCCCAGCCTTCCGGCAGCTCGCCGCGCAGGCGCCCGCGCAGCTCGGCGGCCAGCTCGGGAAAGGCCTTGGCATAGCCGTCCAGACGGCTGTTCCATTCGGACTGCGCCTGCGCGCCGCGCTGGCCGGCTTCGTGGAAATGCCTGAGCGCGGGCTCCGGCACCAGGAAGTCCGGCTCCGTCGGCCAGCCCAGTTTTTCCTTGGTCGCCTTGACGTCCTCCACGCCCAGCGGCGAACCGTGCGCCTTGTAGCTGTCCTGCTTGGGCGAGCCGTAGCCGATGTGCGTGCGCACCAGGATCAGGGTCGGCCGCGCGGTCTCCGCCACGGCATCGTTCAAGGCCCGGTCAATCGCGGCGACGTCGTTGCCGTCATCCACCTTGATCGTCTGCCAGCCGTACGCCTCGAAGCGCCTGGCGCGATCCTCGGAGAAGGTGATGTCGGTGCCGGCGGCGAGGGTAACGTAGTTGTCGTCGTACAGGCACACCAGCTTGCCGAGCTTGAGATGGCCGGCCAGCGAGGCCGCCTCGGAGGCGACGCCTTCCATCAGGTCGCCGTCGCTGACGATGGCCCAGGTGCGGTGGTCGATCACGGTGTGGCCGTCGCGGTTGTAGGTGGCCGCCAGCTGCGCCTCGCCGATCGCCATGCCTACCGCATTGGCCAGGCCCTGGCCGAGCGGCCCGGTGGTGACCTCCACGCCCGGCGTGTGGCCGTATTCGGGATGGCCCGGCGCCTTGCTGCCCCACTGGCGGAACTGCTTGATGTCGTCCAGCGACAGGTCGTAGCCGGTCACGTGCAGCAGGCTGTAGAGCAGGGCCGAGCCGTGGCCGGCGGAGAGCACGAAGCGGTCGCGGTCCGGCCAGTGCGGATCGGCCGGATGGAACTTCATGTGCTTCGTCCACAGCACGTAGGCCATCGGCGCGGCGTCCAGCGGCAGGCCGGGATGGCCGCTGTTGGCCTTCTGCACCATGTCCACCGACAGGAAGCGGAGCGTGTTGATGCATTGCTGGTCGAGGTCGTGGGACATGATGGTTTCTCCGATGGAATGGATGCGATGCGCCGTCGGCTCCCGCCGACGGCTGGCGGGCGGTGCCCGCCCTACGCGATGGCGGCGTCGACGATTTTCTGGGCCTCGTCGAGCAGGCTCTGCAGGTGTTGCTCGTCCTTGAAGCTTTCGGCGTAGATCTTGTAGATCGCCTCGGTGCCGGACGGGCGGGCGGCGAACCAGCCGCTGGCGGCGACCGCCTTGATGCCGCCGATCGCCGCGCCGTTGCCGGGCGCCTTGTCCAGCACCTGCTCGATCTTCTCGCCGGCCAATCGATCGGTGTGCAACTGGTCGGGCGAGAGCTTGGCCAGCTTCGCCTTCTGCGCCGGGGTGGCGGCGGCTTCGACGCGGTTGCTGAAGGGTCGGCCGAGTTCGTCGGTGAGCTGGCGGTACAGCTCGCCCGGGTCGCGGCCCTCGCGCGCGGTGATCTCGGCGGCGAGCAGCGAGGGCACCAGGCCGTCCTTGTCGGTGGCCCACACCGAACCGTCGCGGCGCAGCAGCGAGGCACCGGCGCTTTCCTCGCAGCCGAAGCCGAGCGAGCCGTCGAACAGGCCCTGGGAGAACCACTTGAAGCCGACCGGCACCTCGTACAACTTGCGCCCCAGCCGCTTCACCACGCGGTCGATCAGCGCGGTGCTGACCACGGTCTTGCCGACCGCCGCATCCCCGCTCCACTGCGGGCGGTGGCGGAACAGGTAGTCGACCAGCACCGACAGGTAGTGGTTCGGCTCCATCAGGCCGCCGGAGCTCGTCACCACGCCGTGGCGGTCGTGGTCGGTATCGCAGGCGAACGCAACGTCGTACTGGTCCTTCAGGCCGATCAGCCGCTGCATCGCGTACTTCGACGATGGATCCATGCGGATCTTGCCGTCCCAGTCCACGCTCATGAAGGCGAACTGCGGATCGACCGTGTCGCTGACCACGGTGAGGTCGAGCTGGTAGCGCTCGGCGATCGGCGCCCAGTAGTGCACGCCGGCGCCACCCAGCGGATCGACGCCCATGTGCACGCCGGCGCTGCGGATGAGGTCGAAGTCGACGATGTTGGCGAGGTCGGCCACGTAGGCGTCGAGGTAGTCGTGCTCGCGCGTGCCGGCCGCCTTGCGCGCCTGCGCGAACGGCATGCGCCTGACCTCTTTCAGGCCGCCCTCGATCAGCGCGTTGGCACGGTTCTCCACCCAGCGGGTGATGTCGGTGTCGGCGGGGCCGCCGTTGGTCGGGTTGTATTTGAAGCCACCGTTGTCTGGCGGGTTGTGCGAGGGCGTGATGACGATGCCGTCGGCCAGGCCGTTGCTGCGCCCGCGGTTGTACACCAGGATCGCGTGCGAGATCGCGGGCGTGGGCGTGAACTCGCCGCCGCTGGAAACCATCGTGGTGACGCCGTGCGCGGCCAGCACTTCCAGCGCGCTCTCGAACGCCGGCTGCGACAGCGCATGGGTATCGAAGCCGATGAACAGCGGTCCGTCGATGCCCTTGCCCGCACGGTACTCGCAGATCGCCTGGGTGATCGCCAGGATGTGCCACTCGTTGAAGCTGCCCTGCAGCGAGCTGCCGCGGTGGCCGGACGTGCCGAACGCCACGCGCTGCGAGGGCACCGACGGGTCGGGCCGGGTATCGGCATAGGCGGCGAGCAGTTTCGGCACGTCGACCAGGATGGATTTCGGCGCCGGCTTGCCGGCGAGCGGGCTGATTGTCTGGCTCATGGATGCTCGGAGTTCGTGCGATGGGAATGCCGTGCCTGTAGGAGCGCACTTGTGCGCGATGCTCTTCGTCACGTCACGAAAGGCGTCGCGCACAAGTGCGCTCCTACAAAGGAAAGCGTCAGGTGTGACCGTCGCGCAGTTGGCGGTAGCGGCGGATCAGGGTGTTGGTGGAGCTGTCGTGGGCGAGCTTCGGCTCGTCGGCCGCGGTCAGCTCGGCGATGGTGGTCTTGGCCAGTTGCTTGCCCAGTTCCACGCCCCACTGGTCGAACGAGTCGATGTTCCAGATCACGCCCTGCACGAACACGCTGTGCTCGTAAAGCGCGATCAGGCTGCCCAGCACGCGCGGGGTCAGGCGCCGGGCGAGGATCGTGCTGCTGGGCCGGTTGCCGGGGAAGGTGCGATGCGGTGCCAGTGCCGCATCGGTGCCGGCGGCGCGCACTTCCCCGGTGGTCTTGCCGAACGCCAGCGCCTCGCCCTGGGCGATCAGGTTCGCCATCAGCAGGTCGTGCTGGTTGCCCAGCGGGTTGAGCGGCTGCGCGAAGCCGATGAAGTCGCACGGCACCAGGCGCGTGCCCTGGTGGATCAGCTGGTAGAACGAGTGCTGCCCGTTGGTGCCCGGCTCGCCCCAGTAGATCGGTCCGGTGGCGTAGTCCACGGCCGTGCCGTCGAGGGTGACGCGCTTGCCGTTGCTCTCCATGGTGAGCTGCTGCAGGTAGGCCGGGAAGCGCTTGAGGTACTGCTCGTACGGCAGCACCGCGACCGTGGCGGCATCCAGGAAGTTGTTGTTCCAGATCGCCAGCAGGCCCATCAGCACCGGCAGGTTGCGCTCGTACGGCGCGTGGCGGAAATGCTCGTCCATGGCGTGGAAGCCGGCCAGCATCTCGCGGAAATGTTCCGGCCCGACCGCCAGCATGGTGGACAACCCGATTGCCGAATCCATCGAGTAGCGCCCGCCGACCCAGTCCCAGAAGCCGAACATCTGCGCGGTGTCGATGCCGAACTTCGCCACCTCGGCGGCATTGGTGGACACCGCCACGAAGTGTTTCGCCACCGCCTGCTCGTTGCCCAGAGCCGCGACGCACCACTGCCGCGCCGCGTGCGCGTTGGTCAGCGTCTCCAGCGTGGTGAAGGTCTTGGAGCAGACGATGAACAGCGTCTCGGCCGCGTCCAGGTCGCGCGTGGCCTCGACGAAATCGGTGCCGTCGACATTGGAGACGAAGCGGAACGTCATGTCGCGCCGGCTGTAGTCGCGCAGCGCCTCGTACGCCATCACCGGGCCGAGGTCCGAGCCGCCGATGCCGATGCTGATCACGTTGCGGATCGGCTTGCCGCTGTGCCCGCGCCATTCGCCGCCGCGCACGCGGTCGGCGAAGGCCGCCATGCGATCGAGCACCGCGTGCACGTCGGCGACCACGTCGCGGCCGTCCACCTCGATGCGCTCGCCGCGCGGCGCGCGCAGTGCCACGTGCAGCACGGCGCGGTCCTCGGTGCGGTTGATCCGCTCGCCGCGGAACATCGCCGCGGTGCGCTCCGGCAGGTGGCAGGCCAGCGCCAGTTCGCGCAGCAGGCGCAGCGTGTCGGCGTCGACGCGCTGCTTGGAGTAGTCCAGGTACAGGTCGACGTCCGCCAGCGCGAACGTCTCGCCGCGCCGCGGATCGCCCGCGAAAAGGTCGCGCAGATGTTTGCGGCCGATGACGGCGGCGTGCTGCTGCAGCGCCTGCCAGGCCGGCAGTGTGGTCGGCAGCGGCTGGTTCATGGCATCGCCGGTCCCTGGCCCTTGTCGCCCAGTGCCGCGGCCTTGTCGGCGATCCGCTGCAGCAGCTGGTTCCAGGATTTGACGAAGGCCTCGGCGCCGTCGCGCTGCAGCTTGTCCGCCAGCGCATCGACGTCCACGCCGGCCGCGCCGACCTTCTGCACCACCGCGTCGGCGTCGCCGCCGTCCAGCGGCATCACGCCATCGAGCTGGCCGTGCTCGGCAAACGCGTGCAGGGTCTTCTCCGGCATCGTGTTGATCGTGTTGGGCGCGGCCAGCGTGCTGACGTACAGCGTGTCGGAGGCCTTCGGGTCCTTGGTGCCGGTGCTGGCCCACAGCAGGCGCTGCGGCTGCGCCCCGGCGGCGGCGAGCTTCATCCAGCGGTCGGAGGCCAGCAACCGGCGGTAGGCGCGATAGGCCTGCCGCGCCACCGCGATGCCGAGCTGGTTGTGCAGCGCCTCGGGCAGCTGCTCGTTGGCGGCCACGTCCCAGCGGCTGACGAACAGCGAGGCCACCGAGCGCACGCGCGGATCGAGTCCCGCCTCGATGCGCCGCTCGATGCCGCGCCGGTAGGCCTGCGCCGAGGCTTCGTACTGCGCGCAGGAGAACAGCAAGGTCACGTTGATCGGGATGCCGAGGAAGATCGACTCCTCGATCGCGCCCACGCCCTCGGGCGTGCCGGGGATCTTCACGAACAGGTTGTCGCGCTTGCCGGCGGCGTGGATCTGCCGCGCCGCCGCGACCGAGCCGGCGGTGTCGGCGGCCAGCAGCGGCGAGACCTCCATCGACACCCAGCCGTCCACCCCGGCGGTACGCTGGTACACCGGCGCGAACAGGTCGGCGGCGCGGCGCAGGTCCTCCAGCGCCAGCTCGATGAACAGCTTCTCGCCGGCGAGTCCGGCCAGGGTCTTGGCGTGGATGCCGGCGTCATAGGCGTCGCCGTCGCCGATCGCCTTGTCGAAGATGCTCGGGTTGGAGGTCAGCCCGGTGATCGAATCCTCGTTGATGTAGCGCGCCAGGGTGCCGTCGTCGAGCAGGGTGCGGGTGATGTTGTCCAGCCACAGGCTCTGGCCGAGGTCGTGCAGTTGTCGGGTCGCTTTCATGCTTGCTCCGGAATCGCTTCGATGTGTCGATCGCCCTGCCGTCGCCGCGTTCACTCGGCCGCGAGCGCGATGGTGGGCGCGCTCGGCAGGAAGTCTTCAAGCTTACGCCCGCGCAACTCGCCGATGCACGCGATGGTGTGGTCCGGCGGCGGCTCGATGCGCTCGTGTTCACCTTCGGCGGCATAGTGGCCCTGGCGCACGAACACGGTGGTGATCCGCTCGCCCAGCTGCCGCTTCATGTCGGCCAGCAGCTGCGGCTTGTCCTCCACCATCACGTAGTGGGCGGCCGGGTAGCGCTGCTGCACGGCCACCAGCATGCGCTGCTTGTGGATGTAGATCAGCACCTCGCCGCGTACCGCCGCCCAGATCCCGGCACGCTGGATCTTGCGCGGCTGGAACACCACGTCGCCGTCGGAAAGGATCGCCGTGGGTGCCAGCGTGCGCAGGTGCGCGATGGTCTCCAGCGCGTGCGGGTACAGCCGTTGCTCGAACGGATACTCCAGCAGGTACTTCGACATCTGCAGCAGCGCCGGCTCGTTGTCCAGGCCGCTGCGGAAGCGCTGCAGCGTTTCGAGATAATCGGCATAGCCGCACTCGTCGCGGCGCTGCCGGTAGAGCGACCAGTAGCGATCGCGCTGGTCGTTGCCGAAGGCCGCGGCCAGGGTGTCGCCGAGGTCGGCGCCGAAGCGGTCGTTGTCGAGCAGGGTGTTGTCCACGTCGAGCAGGAACACCAGCGCCGCGGCCTCGCTCATGACGTGCGCTCCGCGTGCTCGTCGAGCACCGGGTTGTGCCAGCCGCCGTCGGCGGCGATCAGCGCGTCGGCCTCTTTCGGGCCCCAGCTGCCGGGGCGATAGGGGATCGCCGGGTGGTGGTTCGTCAGCACCGGATCGACCACTTGCCACGCCGCCTCGACCGCATCCTCGCGCGTGAACAAGGCGCCGTCGCCGGCCATCGCGTCGCCGAGCAGGCGCTCGTAGGGCAGCTCCTCGCCGGCCTGCTCGTCCATCAGGAACAGCTCGCGCTGGTCGCCGACGAACTCCTTGCCGGCACGCTTGACCCGCGCCGCCAGCGCCATCGCGGTGGTCGGCGACACGCGCAGGCGCAGGTAGTTGGCGCGGCCGGGGCGGGTCACCGCGTCGTCGAACAATTGCTGCGGCGGCGGCTTCAGCATCACCATGATCTCGGCCACCGTCTCGGGCAGGCACTTGCCCGAACGCAGGTACCAGGGCACGCCGCCCCAGCGCCAGGAGTCGATGTACAGCCGCAACGCGCAGTAGGTCTCCACGTCCGAACCCTTGGCCACGCCCGGCTCCTTGCGATAGCCGCGGTACTGGCCGCGCACCAGGTCGTCGGGCGCGAGCGGACGCATCGCCTGGAACACCTTGGCCTTCTCCGCATGCACTGCCTCGAAGCCCTGGTAGGCCGGCGGCTCCATCGCCAGCAGCGCCACGATCTGCATCAGGTGGTTCTGGATCACGTCGCGCAGGCAGCCGGCGCCGTCGTAGAACGCGCCGCGCCCCTTCACCCCGAACTGCTCGGCCAGCGTGATCTCCACGCTGGCGATGTGGTCGCGATTCCAGATCGGTTCGAGGAACGAGTTGGCGAAGCGGAAATACAGGATGTTCATGATCGCTTCCTTGCCCAGGAAGTGATCGATGCGGAAGATCGCCTCGTCCGGAAACACCGAGCGCAGCGTGCGGTTGAGCGCGCGCGCGGAAGCGAGATCGTGGCCGAACGGCTTCTCCACCACCACCCGCGCGTCGTCGGCGCAGCCGGCCTGCTGCAGCCCCTTGACCACCGTGCCAAACAGGCTGGGCGGGATCGCCAGGTAATGCAGTGGCCGCTTCGCCTTGCCCAGCGCCTGTTTCAGCCGGGCGAAGGTGGCCGGGTCGGCGTAGTCGCCGTCGACGTACTGCAGCCGTGCCGCAAGCTTGTCGAACACCGCCTTGTCGAACTTCTCGCCGTGCTCCTTCGCCGCCTGCCGCACGCTGTCGAGCGCACGCTGGCGCAGCTGCTTCACCGTCCAGCCGGACAGCGCCACGCCGATCACCGGCACCTCCAGATCGCCGTCGCGCGTCATCGCCAGCAGCGCCGGGAAGACCTTCTTGTAGGCCAGGTCGCCGGTGGCGCCGAAGAAAACCAATGCATCCGAGCGGGGTGTCGCCATCGTGGGAGTGTCTCCGGTGAGAGTCGGGGTCGGCGGTCGGACGGCGGTGGAACGGGTGCCGGGCGAGAGCCGCATCGCGGCGAGTGTGCCCGCGCACGGGTGAAGCTGGTGCAAAAAGCGCGTCGCGATCAGCGCTTGCGCGCCAGGCTGAGACCGTCGCCCAGCGGCAGCATCGACAAGTCGATGCGCTCGTCGTGGTGCAGCTTGTCGTTCAATGCCTGCAGCGCAAGGGTGTCGGCGTCGTGCGCGGGTTGCGCCACTGCGCCGCCCCACAGCACGTTGTCGATCGCCAGCAGGCCGCCGGGGCGCAGCAGGCGCAGGCAGCGCTCGTAGTAATCGTCGTAGCCGCTCTTGTCCGCGTCGATGAAGGCGAAGTCGTAACTCCCGGCTTCGCCGGCGGCCAGGCGCGCGTCCAGCGTCTCGCGCGCGGGCGCCAGGCGCAGCTCGATCTTGTGCGCCACGCCGGCGCGCGCCCAGAACGGCTGGCCGACCGCGGTGAACTCCGCGCTGATGTCGCAAGCCAGCAGATGGCCGTTTTCGGGCAGCGCCAGCGCCACCGACAGCGCGCTGTAACCGGTGAACACGCCGACCTCGATGCAGCGCCGCGCACCGATCAGTTTCACCAGCAAGGCCATGAACTGCCCCTGCTCCGGCGAAATCTGCATCTGCGCGCGCGGATGTTCCTGCGTCGCCTCGCGCAGCGCCACCTGCTGCGGATGCTCGCGCAGCGAGTGGTCGAGCAGGTAGCGATACAGCGTGTCGTCCAGGTTCAGGCTGCGGCGGGACATGGCGGTGCTCGAAGCGCGAGGGGAACCCCGATTCTATGCCCGCTGGCCGAGTGCGCCACGCTCAGGGCAGGCGCTCGTCGTCGCGTCGCCCCAGCTGGCGTCGCCGCCTGGTCCACCAGCGCAGCAGGCCGTACGACAGGCGCACCTTTTCCTGGCCCACCGGCAGGTCGGCGCGGGCGAAGATCCACGACGACTTGCTGAAGGCGATCTGCTGCGCCGGATACACGCTGCGATGGCCGATGATCAGATACGCCGCGACGCAGGCGCCGGCCACGTACAGGGTCGAATCGGAGCCGAACAGTTCCACGCCCATCAGGATCGCCGCGATCGGCGCATTGGAGGCCGAGGCCACCACCGCCACCAGTCCCACTGCCGCGCCGAGCGCGGGCGCCAACCCCAGCATCGGGGCGAACGCGCCGCCCAGCACGGCGCCGATCACGAACTGCGGCGTCACGATGCCGCCGTAGAAGCCCGAGCCCAGCGTGATCGCCACCAGCAGCGCCTTCCACAGGAAACCCAGGGTCGGCATCGACTGCCCGTCCAATGCGCGCTCCATCAGCGGCAGGCTCAGCCCGAGGTAATCCGTCGGCAGCACCAGGAGCAGCAGCGCCAGCACCACCGCGCCGGCCATCGGCAACAGCGGCGGCCACAGCGCGTAGCGCTCGCGCAGGGTGACGAACGCGCGGCGGATGGTCTGCAACAGTTCGACGAACACCCACGCCGCCGCGCCGCAGAGGATGCCGATCAGCACCGTCTTGAGGAACAGCAGCTCGGTGAAATCACCGACGAAGGCGATGCGGTAGACCGGATACGGCACGCCGAGCGCCTTGCTGACCTCGAACGCGGTGACCCCGGCGACGATGCCGGGAAACAGGAAGTCGTGGCGGATGCGGCCGATCGCCAGCATCTCCACGCCGTAGATCGCCCCGGCGATCGGGGTGCCGAACACGCTGGCGAAACCGGCGCTGACGCCGCAGGCCAGCAGTCGCTTGCGCAGCTCCGGGTTCAGGTGCAGCACCCGGCCGATGCCGGCGGCGAGGCTGGCGCCGATGTGCGAGCACGGCCCTTCCTTGCCGGCCGAGCCGCCGCAGCCCAGCGTGATCAGCGCCGCCACCGGCTTGATCCACAAGGTGCGGAACGGCATCTTGCCGCGCTGCTCGTTGACCGCCACGATCGGCGAGTCGTCGAAGTTGCTGCGCCGCAGGCGATAGCCGTAATGCAGCAGCAGGCCGTTGGCCAGGCCGCCGGCCAGCAGCAGGCCGGCCTGTGCCCACCACGAGATCGCGTAGGTGTGCCCGGAGGTGGCGAACAGCGCGCGCAGGAACAGGCTGCAGCCCACCCCGATCACCGCCCCGGTGACGATCGACAGCACCAGCCACTGCACCACCGTCGCCAGCATCACGAGCGGTTCGGCGAGGCGGAGGCGAGGCATCGGGTGGTACCGGACAGGCAGGGAGGCCGCGCATTGTAGCCCGCCGCGACACGGTGCCCCGTGCCCACCGCCCGCCGTTCCGGCGGGCGGTGACGTTCAGTGCCTCAGTGCGCGCGCTCGCGCACCGGCTTCACGTAGGTGTCGAACAGCTCGTCGATGCGGCGGTATTCGTCGTACCAGGAATCGGCGTGGACGAAGCCGTGGCGTTCCATCGGGTACAGCGACATCCAGAAGTTCTTCTTGTGCAGCTCGATGAAGCGCTGGTACAGCCGGATCGTGTCGCTGGCCATCACGTTGTTGTCGATCAGGCCGTGCTGCATCAGCAGCGGGTCGCGCAGGTTGGCGGCGTACGCGATCGGCGAGCTGGTCTTGTACGCCTCCGGGTCGAGCTGCGGGTCGTTGAGGATGTTGGAGGTGTACTCGTGGTTGTAGCTGGTCCAGTCGGTGACCGGGCGCTGCGCCGCGCCGGCGGCGAATTCGCCCGGCGCACGCAGCAGCGCCATCTCGGTCATGAAGCCGCCGTAGCTGCCGCCGTAGAGACCCACGCGCTGCGGGTCGACGCCGTGGTGCTTGACCAGCCACGCCTTGCCGTCGAGCAGGTCCTCCAGTTCGGGGTGGCCCATGTTGCGGTAGATCGCGGTGCGCCAGTCGCGGCCGTAGCCGGCCGAGCCGCGGTAGTCCATGTCCAGCACCACGTAGCCCTGCTGGACCAGCAGGTTGTTGAACATCTGCTCGCGGAAATACGGCGTGGCCTGCAGCGTCACGTCCTGCAGGTAGCCGGCGCCGTGGATGAAGATCACCGCCGGGCGCGAGGCCGGCGCGGCGACCTCGTCGGCCGGGCCGTAGTACTTGGCATACACCACCCCGGCGCCGTGCGCGGAGGGCACCTCGACGATCTTCGGCGCGATCCACGGGTGCGCCATGTAGGCGCTCTTCATGGTGTGGGTGAGTTCCTTCGCGGTGCCGCCGGCGGCGTCCACCACCGCGAGCTGGTCGAACCGGTACGGCGAGCCATGCAGCACGGCGAGCTGCCGGCCGTCGGGCGACAGCTCGAAGCCGTCGACGCCCTGGTACTGCGTCAGCCGGCTCAGCTCACCGCCGGCGGAAGGCACGCGATAGACGTCATAGCTGTACGGCGCCACCTTGTTGGCCAGCACGTAGAACCACTGGCCGTCCTCGCTCAGCTGCGGCGCGCTGACCTCGAACTTGCCGGCGCCGGTGAGCGCTCGCGCCTTGCCGTCGAGCGGCTTGGCATACAGCCGCGAATAGCCGCCCTGCTCGCTCAGGTACCACAGCGTGCGGCCGTCCTTGAGCCAGCCGAAATCGTTGAAGCTCCAGTTGATCCACGCCGGGTCGGTCAGCCGATGCTGGCTTGTCAGCACGTGCTGCGTGAAATCGACGCTGGCGATCCAGCGGTCCTTGTTGTCGATCGCGCGCAGTTGCACCGCCAGGTTCGCGCCATCCTCGCTCCACGCCAGGCCGCCCAAGTTCACCGTGACCGGCCGTACCTCGGGCGCCTTCAGCGCCTTGGCCTGGTCGGCCTTGCCGGCCTTCTCCAGCGCGGCCACCGTCTGCTTGCGCAGCGCCGCGAGCGGATCGGTCTTGATGCCGGGCAGCGCATCGGTCGTCAGCGGGTAGCTCTTGTGCTGCGCCAGGTCCAGCAGCAGCAGCGACTGCGGTGCCGGGTCGGCGCGGCCGACGTAGGTGCGCGCGTCTTCCGCCTCGGTGTAGCCGCTGTCGGTGACGTAATGGTTGACCACCGGCGCCTTGCCGTCCTTGTACTGCCTGGGCTCGGTCACCAGCAGCAGCCAGCGGCCGTTCGGCGACAGCGTGCTGTTGACCGCCTTGATCTTGCCGCCCAGCCAGAACGGCCGCGGCGCCCGGCCGGCATCGGCCGCCTCCAGCGCCTGCGTGTGCTCGCGCACCGCTTCCTTGTCGGCCTTGATCGCGCGCAGCGTCTTGAACAGGTCCAGCTGCAGCTGGCCGAGGTCGTCGGGCTGCTTCGCCTGCGGGTCGTCGGCGAACTTCAGCTCGGCCACCGGCGCGCTGACGCCCTTCGCCAGGTCGTAGCTGTACCAGTCGTTGCCGGCGCGGTACTGCAGCGCGCGGCCGTCGGCGGAAAACTGCGGCGCGGACTCGCGCTGCGTGGTCAGGGTGACCTGGCGGCGCTGGCCGCTGGCCAGGTCGACCAGGAAGATGTCATCGTGCAGGACAAAGGCCGCGTGCCGGTGCGCACGATCGAACACCGCCGGGCCGTCGGCGCCGGCCATCGCCGCCGGATCGAGCTTCACGCTGCTGCCGCTGGCCGGGTCGACGCGGTACAAGTCGCGCACCGAGCTGCCCTCGCGCTTCAGTTCGTAATAGAGGCTGCGGCCGTCCACGCTCCAGTAGGGATTCTCCACCGGCTGTCCCATCCAATCGGCGTCGGCCATGATGGTTTCCAGGTCCAGCGGGGTGGATGCGCCGGCAGTCGGCGTGGCCGCCGCGGCAGGAAGCGCCAGCAGAGCGGCGAGGCTGGCGAGCAGCAAGCGATGCATGATCTTCATTCCCCAGGCAAGAGAGCACCCTAACCTAGCGTTCGCCACGAGACGGGGAGTGTGCCGAAAGTCAGGGGAGCGCCGCCGCAGCGGCCGCGGTTGGCGCTACCCTCGCAGGTATTCGCGTCCTGCCCCGGAAATCCTCGCCATGCGCCATGCCCCGCTCCTCGCCCTGTTGCTGCTTGTTGCCGACGGCGCCGTCGCCAGCCAGTTGCCCACGCAAGCCGTGCCGCACCAGGCGCCGCACCAGCAGGCACTGATCGGCGAATCGCCGCTCCTGCCGCCGCCGTCGCCGCAGCGCAGCGCGTCCAGCACCATCCACGGCACGCGCGTGGCCGACCCCTACCGCTGGCTGGAAAACCCCGCCGACCCGGCCGTGCGCCAGTGGATCGCCGCGCAGAACGCCTACACCGAGGCGACGCTGGCGGCGATGCCGCAAGGCAAGGCGCTCACCGCGCGCGTGCAGCAGCTGGCGATCACCTCGACCACGCGCTCCGGCCCGGTGCTGGCCGGCGGCACCCTGTTCTACCTGCAGCAGACGCCGCCGCAATCGCAGCCGGTGCTGGTCGCGCAAGCCTGGCCGGAGGGCGCGGCGAGGACCCTGGTCGATCCGAACGCCGACCACGGCGGCACCGCGATCACCGGCTACTGGCCCTCGCCGCACGGGCGCTATCTGGCCTACGGCACCGCCGAAGGCGGCAGCGAACTGACCACCCTGCACGTGCTCGACGTAGCCAGCGGCAAGACACTCCCCGACACCCTGCCCTGGGCCGGCGGTGGCACCACCCCGCAGGGCGTGGCCTGGGATACGGACGAGGCAGGCTTCAGCTATGTGCGCTTCGCGCCGCCGGCGGCGGGCCACGAGGTGGTGCAGTTCAACGCGACCCTGGTGCATCACGCGCTGGGCCGGGCCGCCGATACCGACACCGTGGTGTTCGGCCGCGGCTACTCGAAAACCGCCGAGTACGTGCTGGTGAACTCGCCCGCCACGGCGCAAGCCGCGGTGCTCGCCTACGACGGTGATGGCGGCCCGGCCGAAGTGTTCCTGCGCCACGGCGCCGCATTCACGCGCGCACTCGATCGCCGCGCCAACGTGCGTACCGCCGCGTGGGTGAATGGACGGCTGTACGTGGCGTCGTTCGACGATGCGCCACGCGGCAGGATCGTGGCCGTCACCGACGACGGCAAGACCGTGCCGGTGCTGGCCCAGCGCGACGGCGCGATCCAGCAGATCGCCCCGCTCGGCGACGGCTTCCTGGTGGTGCGCAGCCAGGGCCCGGACTGGTGGATCGAGCAGTACGACGCCGGCGCGAATTTCGTGCGCCGCGTGCCGCTGCCGGCGCAGGGCATAAGCATCGGCGACATCGCCTCCGAGTCGGGTCGGCCCGAGGCCCTGATCAGCTACGCCGGCTGGACCACGCCCACCCGCTGGGCGGCATACGACGGCAACCGGGGCACGCTGAAAACGGTGTTCGCGGTGCAGCCCGCCGCCGATTATTCGAAGGTGGTCGTGCAGCGCATCGAAGGAAGCTCGAAGGACGGCACCAGGATCCCGGTCACCGTGCTGTCGATGCCCGGCATCACGCCCGACGGCGCGCGCCCGACCATCCTGTACAGCTACGGCGGCTTCGACATCCCGATCAAGCCCGGCTTCATCGGCGCCAACCTGGCCTGGCTCGAACACGGCGGCGTGCTGGCCTACGCCAACATCCGCGGCGGCAACGAGAATGGCCAGCAGTGGCACGCACAAGGCCAGAAGCTGCACAAGCAGAACGTGTTCGACGACTTCCACGCCGCCGCGCTGGCCCTCATCGACACGCATTGGACCGACCGCGCCCACCTGGGCATTCTCGGCGGCAGCAACGGCGGCCTGCTGATGGGCACGCAGATCGTGCAGCACCCTGCCGACTACCGCGCCGTGGTCGCACGCGTGGGCATCTACGACATGCTGCGCCACGAGACCGACTTCGCCAACGGCCCGTACAACATCCCCGAGTACGGCAGCATCGCCGACCCGGCGCAGTTCAAGGCCACGCTCGCGTACTCGCCACTGCAGAACGTCACGCCGCACGCTGCCTACCCGGCCGTGCTGATGACCACCGGCGAGAACGATCCGCGCGTGGCGCCGTGGCAATCGCGCAAGTTCACCGCCGCGCTGCAGAACGCCACCTCCTCGCCCCAGCCGATCCTGCTGCTCACCCGCATGCACGCCGGCCACGGCATCGGCGCCCCGTTCAGCCAGCGCGTCGGCGACACCGCGATCACCCTGACCTTCTTCGCGCACGAGCTGGGGCTGCCGGCCAGGAAATAGCCCGCCTCCCGTCGCGGGAGCCCGCCGGCGGGCTCCTGCGCATCGAGGCGGGGAACGCGACTGCTACGATGGTGCCCGTCTTCCACCATCCATCCGCCCCATGATCCTCCCCACCGTCGAACACGAGACCGCCGCCAACCCCACCCACAGCATCATCTGGCTGCATGGCCTGGGGGCCGATGGCCACGACTTCGCGCCGATCGTGCCGGAGCTGGTGGACCCGGCGTGGCCGGGGCTGCGCTTCGTGTTTCCGCATGCGCCGGTGCGACCGGTGACGATCAACAACGGCATGCCGATGCGGGCGTGGTACGACATCGCGGGTTTCGACGCGCGGGCACCCCAGGACGAGGCCGGCGTGCGTGCGTCGATCGCCGCGGTGGAGGCGCTGATCGCGCGCGAGCACCAGCGCGGCGTGCCCGCCGGGCGGATCGTGCTGGCGGGCTTCTCGCAGGGCGGCGCGATCGCGCTGGCTGCGGGCCTGTGCCACGCCCAGACGCTGGCCGGGATCGTGGCGCTGTCCACCTATCTGCCGATCGCCGAGGTGGTGGCGCGCGAGCGCAGCGCCGCCAATGCCGCGACACCGATTTTCCAGGCGCATGGCAGCGCCGACCCGGTGGTGGTCATGCAGCGCGGCATCGACTCGCGCGATCGTCTGCAGGCGCTGGGTTACGCGGTGGACTGGCACAGCTATCCGATGGCCCACGCGGTCTGCGCCGAGGAAATCGCCGACCTGCGCCGCTGGCTGGGCGCCCGGCTGGCCGCCTGAGGCGGCGTGCAGGACGGGCACCGCCCGCCGGCTCCCGCCCGAACGCATGCGGCATACTTGCCGCATGCCCGAACCCACGCCCGCCAGCGACGCCCGCGGCCGCGTCGAACACAGTCCGCTGCCGGACTTCTGCCAGCTGCCGGCGCTGTTCGCGCTGTTCGTGGTCGGCGCGCTGACAGTAACCGTGATGTGGCTGGCCCGCGACAATCGCCAGGACTGGGCCGCCTACAGCGTCAGCATGTTCTTCGTGACCTGGCTGGCGATGGTCGTGGCGCTGACGCTGTGCAAGCTGCGGCACCTGCTGCAACGTCTGCCCGGGCACATGCCGTACGTCGCGGTGTGGCTGCTGATCGTGCTGATCGTGCTGCTGGCCAGCGCCATCGCGCGCTGGCTCGACGGCGCACTGCAGACCGGCCTGATCGGCAGCCCGATGGCGGTCTTCGTGCGCGACAACACCATCATCGCCGCGCTGCTCGGCGCCGCCATGCTGCGCTACTTCTACGTGCTGGCGCAGTGGCAGGCGCGCCTCGCTGCGGTGGCGCGCGCGCAGGTGGAAGCCCTGCAGGCACGCATCCGACCGCACTTCCTGTTCAACAGCATGAACACCGTGGCCGCGCTGATCCGGGTCGACCCCGCCGCCGCCGAGCGCACGGTGGAGGACCTGTCCGAACTGTTTCGCGCCGCACTGGGCTCACCCGATCGCGGCGACGGCACGCTGGGCGAGGAGCTCGCACTGATCGAGCGCTATCTCGCGATCGAACAGCTGCGGCTGGGCCCGCGCCTGCGCATCCGCCGCGAACTGCACGAGCTGCCGGCGGATTTCCCGCTGCCGCGCCTGCTGCTGCAACCGCTGGTCGAGAACGCCGTGCGCCACGGCATCCAGCCGCTGCGCGAAGGCGGCGAGGTGGTGCTGCGCGGCGCGCGCGACGGTGAGGGCATCCGCATCGAGATCAGCAATCCGCTGCCGCCGCAGCCGGGCGCGGCGGGCAACGGCCACGGCCTGCGCAGCGTGCGCCAGCGCGTGGCATTCCGCTACGGCCCGCGTGCGGTGGTCGAGGCTGCGCCGCAAGGCGATCACTATGTGGTCATGCTGCGCCTGCCGAGGGCATCGCCGTGATGCGCGTGCTGATCGTCGACGACGAACCGCTGGCCCGCGCGCGCATGACCGCGCTGCTGGGCGAATGCGGCGACACGCAGCTGGTCGGCACGGTCGCCGACGGCGAGGCCGCGCTGGCCGCGCTCGACGAACTGCAGCCCGACGTGCTGCTGCTGGACATCAACATGCCGGGCATCGACGGCGTTTCCGTAGCCCAGCGACTCGCCGGCAGGGCACGGCCGCAGGTGATCTTCTGCACTGCGTACGAGGCGCACGCGCTGCAGGCGTTCGAGCTTGGCGCAGCGGATTACCTGCTCAAGCCGGTGCGGCTGGAACGCCTGCGCGATGCCCTGCAGCGTGCGCGGCGGCGCCTCGACGACAGCCCGCGCGAGTCGACCGCCTTCCTGCACGGCCGCCTGCGCGGCGAGGAGGTGCGCATCGCCTTGCACGACGTGTTGTGCCTGCTTGCCGAGGAGAAGTACGTGGTCGTGCAGCACGCCGGCGGCGAGCTGCTGATCGAGGAATCGCTGCGCCAGCTGGAGGAAGCCTGGCCTGACCAGCTGATCCGCCTGCACCGCAATTGCCTGGTGCCGCGCGCGCGCCTGGTCGGGCTGCGCAGCCTGGCCGACGGCCGCGTGCTGGCCCGCCTCGACGGCAGCGAACACAGCCCGGAGATCAGCCGCCGCAACCTCGCCGCGGTGCGTCGCTGGCTGCGCCTGGGCTGAGCGCGCACGGCGGACATCCGCCGCCGAAAGGAACCGTCAGCCCACGCCCGGTGGCGTTGTTCGGTGACGTGCAGGCCAGACCACGGCCTGGGCGACGATCACGCTCTCGCCATTGAAGGTCGCCGCGGGCGATCCGTGCAAGACGTAGCCGAGCGCCAGCGCCTCGCTGACCCGATGGCAAAACCCGGCATCGTCAGGGCCGGTAAGGATGCGATAGGCAGGAAGCCCTGGCGGCGGCGCGGAAGTCGAGGGAGGCATGGGCGCGGATCGAACTCTCGGGGGAACCAGGCTGCAGGCTAACGCAGGAATCACCTCTCGGCGAAGTCACGCGCGGCTTGCCGTTGTTCCGTGCAACCGAAGTTCGCGGACAGGCCTGCTCGCCGATCGGGAAGTCCGATGGATGCCCGCCTGCGCGGGCATCGCGTCCGTGGAACCCGATGCGCGCCCGGGCGTGCGAATTGCGCGGCAAACCATCGGGGAAGGGGTCAAGCACGTCACCCGCAAGCCACCGGCCTGACCATGACGATATCGCGCTGCGGATCGCCGCCGAGCGAAAAGACGTGATCACCCACTTGACGCCGCTCATGCAGTCACCCCGAAGATCGCCCCGGCTGCCGCGGTTAAGGCCATTGCCAGCGCGCCCCAGAAAGTAACGCGCAGCACGGATGCAAGTGCCAGGGCGCCGCCTGTGCGCGCCGCCAGCAGGCCTAGCAATGCAAGGAAGAACAGTGAGCTGCCTGCGAGGCCCCACATGAGTGTGGCGCTTGGGAGCACGAGTACCATCAGGAGTGGCAGCGCCGCACCCGTCGCGAATGTCCCGGCAGAAGCGAATGCAGCCTGGACTGGCTTGGCAGCCAACGTATCGGAGATGCCGAGCTCGTCCCTCCCGTGCGCCCCGAGCGCGTCGTGAGCCATGAGTTGGGTGGCAACACTCGACGCCAATGACCTGTCCAGCCCCCGCTGTACATAGATCGACACCAATTCGTCATGCTCCTGGTCTGGATTTGCGGCCAACTCCTTGCTCTCGCGAGCCAAGTCTGCGCGCTCGGTGTCAGCCTGTGAGCTGACCGAGACATACTCACCAGCAGCCATCGACATGGCGCCGGCAACCAGGCCAGCGACTCCTGCGACGAGAATTGCTCTCGTACCTGCTCCGGTGGCGGCAACCCCCAACACAAGGCTCGCGGTAGAAACGATACCGTCGTTTGCCCCAAGCACGGCAGCGCGAAGCCAGCCTGTTCGGTGTGTTCGATGCCTTTCGCTGTGCCTCATGCATTCTCACCTTGCGGTATGGGCCTCATGGCGACGCCTGACGCTGGAATTGAGCAGCGGCGAAGCCATCCGCCTGGAACGATTTGTCAGGCCACCGGATGCGCAAATGCGTCGGGCCGGCCGCATTCTTTGCAACGACAAGCAACAACAGGTAACGCGCCGGCAGGGACATTTGGCGCTGCAGTGCGATTCCACTGCCCGCTACCAAGTGAATCATCGGGTTCGCCGTTTGCCCATCGGGCCTGTCTGGTGCGGCGGCCGCCATCCCAGTCAGGTGCGAAGGCTCTTCAAGCTCTCCCGCACATCTGATGCATCGTGGCACGAATGCTCCCGGTCCTGGGCGGAGGCCTGATGGCTGCGCTCAGACGGGCCACAGGCTCGTCCCTACGGAATGCGCTGGTACTGGGGCAACCCATCGCCAATCTCATAGTAGTCACCCTTCTCGGCGACGAATACATGCAACTCGGCGTGCGTCTCGGTCGGCACGTCGAACGCTCCCATATGGATTCCGATCCACTCCTTGGCAGGTGGATCGAAGAACATGGAGCACCCGCATACCGAGCAGAACCCGCGACGCACCTTCTCGGACGAGTAATACCAGGTTACGTTCTCAGCGCCAGAAATCTCCACTGCACTCCTGGGCACGTCCGTTCCGACTGAATAGTGCCCCGAGAACTTTCGGCACTGAACACAGTGGCAAGCATCAGGAGGCTTAAGTTCGCACGAGACGGTGAACCTGACCGCCCCGCACATGCACGATCCCGTCTTCACAATCCATCCTGGCCTGACGCTTGAGTTAAGCGGCGGCGAAGCCGTCCGCCTTGAACGAAATGTTAGGCATGGACGCCGACAGTGTTGTTGTAGACGGCGACAAGCGCCCAAGCCAAAACTAGTGCAAGGAAGCCAACGAGTGAAATTTTGTCGGTGTGACGCTGGACGTCAAGGCCACGCGGATACTGCCCAAGTGTAACGAGAAGCAGTGACGCGCGACCGAGGTTGAACAGAACGAATGACCAAATGATGTAGTACGCGATGAATTTGGCGACGGCAACGAAACCCTTGGCAATTTCTTCTTGCATGAGTATGCGATACCTAACACCTGAGTTAAGCCGCGCCGCGAAGCGGCGTCGGCTTGAACGAATTGTTAGGCCCCACTACCGTGACCACCGCGCTTCTCTTGCTGCTTCAGGCAAGTCGTTCGCCGGAAGTAGGATCGGCACTGTGAACTGGACTCGATTCACGGCCACTTGCGAATTCTGGCTTGCGCCGCCCGCTCCAAGATTCAGAAGACCGGTTGCAACGCCGATTTTCGCGCCAGTGTTGGAGCCTTCTTGGACTGTGAGCGCCACGTCGAAGCTTATAGAGCGGGCATAGTTGTTGTTGCGGTTGTCCCACAACGCGGATTCGCCTCTATCCGACGTTGAGCCCATCAGATTTCCAGGGTTCACGTAGGCCCCGTGTGCCGCGATTCGACCTTGGGCTTCCACAAGTCCGTCGATGATCCCGGAGATGGTGTTCGCGACAAAATCTTTGAGGTCCATGGATCTTTCCTTGTGGGGCCTAACGCTTGAGTTGAGCGGCGGCGGAGCCGTCCGCCTCGAACGAGTGGTTAGGCCGCGCACCGAGGCTGAGCGAGGTACGCCTTGCCTTTGGCCGTGGCCGTGAACGCCGCCGTGCAGTTGTGCTGAGAGCTGACCGGCGCACGCTTGCAGAAATGAATTGTGCTGCGTTGTGTGATACGCCAGCGGATGAGCCCGAGGGCGGACAAGCGTCCGACGATAGACGACAGCTCCTGGAAACTAACGTTACGCTCATAGTAGGTACCCAGCACTGGACGTGCTGTTTTGAAGTGGATGAACGCATCCTCAGCCATAGCCAAGACACTGTCCTCTATGTTGGAGAGCGCAAGCTTTTCCATGAGGCCTAACGCTGGAATTGAGCGGCGGCGGAGCCGTCCGCCTCGAATGAGATGTTAGGCCGCATGCGACTAGGCAAGCTTGGCCCAAGTTTCTTGAAGCTTAGCTTGAGCCTCACGATGCCACCACCTGATTAGGCCGTGGTGGCGTGGATTGATCGTACCTTTGAGCAAGTCGCAGTCTTGGATAGAAAAAGACGCGTCGATACCGCCGCCGCGAATGTGGAAGTGCGGTGGCGGATGATCTTTGGGATAGATGTAGATGCTTAGACCGTTAACGCGACCAACGAGCTCTTTGATGAAGTAGAGATCGCCGTTTGGCAGCACGTTGTAGCCGCCACTCAACAGATGCTCAAGCGCCGCCAACGATCCTTCGACGCTGGAAGCATCTGCGATCTCTTTCTGCAATTCGTCCGGCATCTTTCTCATTGCGGCCTAACGCTGGAGTTAAGCGGCGCGCGGGCTTTTTCGCGCGTCCGCCTTGAACGAATTGTTAGAGCGTACTCGCTGCACAGCATGTGTGACTAGCGCAATGGGAACTCCGTATAAGCCGACCAGGTATGCAACGGCCGAGCCTGCTGCCACAAAGCATATAGCGACCATGGCAAGGACAACGAGCAGCTTAGAGATGACTGAAGCGCGATTTCGTTGCAGCAGTGCCGCGTACAGCGGGCACCCGACTAGTAGCGTGGCCGGTGCAGCGAAGAGCAGCGCAACCGCGAGAAGAGGAAAGGCTGCTAATGGTGCAGACGCCCAATCATGAAGTTGTGGAGTGCGATTGGAGAACGCGATTCCGGCGCCAAGGAGTAGAGATGCTAAATAGCCGCCCGCGAACATGCCGAAAATTCCGCAAGGGATCGTTCTTCGAATGGCCGCGGAATACTTCATGTGCGCTCTAACGCTTGAGTTAAGCGGCGGCGAAGCCGTCCGCCTTGAACGAACTGTTAGAGCCCATTTTCCGCGCCAAGGCGGGTGCGCGCCAGCAGTACGAACTTGCCAGATGCATCCTCAGCCGCGATGCCAGACATGAGCGCATTAAATAGCTCCGGGCCTAGCGCATCCTGGCCTATCTGCTCGGTGAGAGCCGCGATGTTCGCCTGAAGCTGGGAGCGGAAAGCTACCTGCCGCGTCTCGTCGTGGCCGCTCCAGACGAACCCCTTGTCATTGTAGGAGGCGGCGGAGCCAAGAGCGCGCAGTAGCTTTCCGGCGAGAACTCGAGGGGAGCTGGTCATGGACTCTAACGCTTGAGTTAAGCGGCGGCGTAGCCGTCCGCTTGAATGAAATGTTAGACCTTTGGTGGGAGGGTTCGCCGATGTTGAGCCTCAGCTTGAGCAAGCCTGGCAAGTATTGCGAGGAAGCAGCCGATGGCAATGAGACCTACACCCAAGGTCGCTTGGGAAAGCGAAAAAATGCCGCCGAGTACTACCAAGATGCCTAGGACAACTAGAAAGATGCTCATGTTTTCCCCTGTTACAAATGATCAACCTGCTACGCCAAGTCTGGAAGAAAAGGTCTAACGCTGGAGTTAAGCGGCGGCGCAGCCGTCCGCCTTGAACGAGATGTTAGGCGCCGCCTTCGAAGTGCGCCAAGATGGACCGCAAGTTCTCGCCCAATGTGCTCAGTTGACCTTGACAGTATTGCCGGTGGCCATCGATACCCCGATGAATCACTGCGTTCATAGTGTCGTGGTAGCCGGGCGACGTTGCATTTATGCACTCCTGAACGGCTTGGGCATTGAGCTCAGAGGAATAATCGAAGGTCTCGGCAAACACAATCAGAGCTAGCGCATGGATTTGCGCCGGCTCCAAACCCCGAATGGCTCCGTCTGCGTGGAGCATGCCGAACAGAAAAGTACCGACGAGCGCCTGATGCAGCCGAGAGAGTTGTGGAAATTGTAGGCGCGCTGCGGAAAGCAGACCGGCAGCCATCTTGGTTTGCTCAGCCCGCACCTTTGCGAGGTCTGGCTTCTTCTTCCAGAACACCGATATTTCTCCTGTGACGCCTAACGCTTGAGTTAAGCGGCGGCGAAGCCGTCCGCTTGGACGAGGAGTTAGACGGTTGCGACGCAGCATGCTCGGGCGACGATGTTGGCGCGCGACGAACGCGAAGCTTGAGCAAACGACTACCCCCCAAAACTGCCAGCTCTGAAAGCCCAGGCTTGCGACGACGCTGCGCGAAATGCTGCTGCGGCGATGGACGACAAGCCAGCGCGAAGCTGGGCGAAACACATGCAACGACGAACCAACACGAGCTACCGACTAACGCAGAGGTAAGCGGCGGCGGTACGCCGTCCGCTTGACCGCCGTGTTAGACGGCGGAAGCAGACGTTGCCGCGATGGTGAACGAAGCCATGATGCCATGAGCGCAGGCTACCCGAAGAGGGAACACAAGACGATTGCATTGGGAGCAGCCGAAGCGGCTTTGATGGTGAGCAAGGCCGTGAACGTGACGCGGCCGCCAACAACCCTGTGAAGCAAATGAAACGCTCCGCCGACTAACGCTGGAATTGAGCGGCGGCGCAGCCGTCCGCCTCGAATGACTGGTTAGGCCCTACCTTACAGCCTATTTGTTGAGGCTTATAGCAAGGCCGGAAAACAACAACACCATGAAGCACGAAAGGCCAAGCAGCAGTCTTTTGCGTGCGAGTCGGTACGAAGAAAGCACAAGAGGGTTCAATGCTTCAACTGAAACTTTGCCAGACTGGATGGCTTGGAAGGCCCGATAGTTACCGTTGACAGGAGACAGCGAAGGACGACCTGTCGCGAGCAATTTCTCGTAGAGGCCAGGATGAAATTGCCTGAACTCCTTTCCGAAGCGATGAAGCGAAATGAAGTACATCGCATACAACGGCAGAATGACCGCCAAAGCGAGCAAAAAAATTGCTGGGACTATAAGGCTCATTTGCACATGCAGGCCTAACGCTGGAGTTAAGCGGCGGCGAAGCCGTCCGCCTTGAACGAACTGTTAGGCGGAACCCGAGGCCCGACCTTTGATGGACGATAGCGCCACACCAAACGCACCACAAGAACGCGGAATGGTGAGAGCCTGCGCGCGACAGACGAACCGCTGACGAGATGGTGACGTTGCGACGCACCGCGCCCACCGAGAACGAAATGGATGCGAGAGCGAACACAGGCGCGCACGCTGCGACAGCCGACAAAGCACCGGCAAACGCCATACGCAGGCTGGCCGGAAACACAACGAAGAAACGATGCTGGTACGGAGTATGACCGAGACGCTGGCGTTGACTTGCCACTGACCCGAGAACGCTTGTGAAGCCTAACGCTGGAGTTAAGCGGCGGCGCAGCCGTCCGCCTTGAACGATTTGTTAGAGCGACTTGGCGCTGCGCTTAACGGCGACCACAGCTGCACTAGTACCTAAAAACGTGCTGACAAAACCCAAAAACCAGTACATGCAATAGAGCAACCAGTAACGCAATGGCCCGGTGGCCAGATGCGCATCGCTACTACCACAGCGCGCTGAGCTACAAGCAAACGTACCCGTCAGATCAGCGTTGTACAGCAAATAGAAAGAGTAGAGCGCCAAGGGACCGAAAACAAAGATGCATGCTACAAAACGCAAGCGGCCTACCGATGCTGACAGAGGCTCCGCTTTAACCGCATAACGCCAAGTTGCAAGAAGAGCTGCCAAGACGGCTATTGTGATAGTTGTGATTGCCAACATGCTCTCTGGTCGCTCTAACGCTGGAGTTAAGCGGCGGCGGAGCCGTCCGCTTGGATGACGGGTTAGGTGCCGCGCGGCACCAACGGAACCAGGAACTCATGCGCAGCGAAAGTCATGCCAAAGCCCACAAGCACGACGAGGGCAGCTTGCCAAGAGAAGCCAAAATGTGTGGCCAGCGGCATGCTAGCGAGAAACGGAATGCCTGCAAGCATGGCGAACCATGAAACAGAAACTTGCTCCCCACAGTGCGCGCACGACGTCGAAAGTGCGGGCCCAAGGCACGATTTTCTGGCGTAAGAAATTGCTGAATGATGGCAGTAAGGACACTGAAGCATATGTGTGAGACCTAACGCTGGAGTTAAGCGGCGGCGTAGCCGTCCGCCTTGAACGAATTGTTAGGCCGCAGCGAGTTCCCGGCGCGCCCGAAAGAAACGGTAAAGCAGCACGCCACCGGCAGCGACCAGCCCGGTGCCGACATACCCACCCAGTGCACAGAGGCCGCCGGCTGACGCCGAGCAAAAGCCCCAAGCGCCGATGAGTGCAGCCGGAATGTAACCCCCGACCGCGAGTGCCAAAGACGCAGCCGCGAACCGGACTGCAGTCGCAGCTGAGAGCCGGGAAGCCATCTGCACGAAGCGCCAAAGTGTCACGACGACACCCGACCAGAATGCAATGAGGCCAGTGGTGTATGCGAGCGCGAATAGATTTTCCATGCGGCCTAACGCTGGAGTTAAGCGGCGCGCGGCTTTTCGCGCGTCCGCTTGGACGACGGGTTAGGTGACCTACCCGTGAGATGCACGTCGATACCCAACGTTGTGGGCGGCATGATGTGCCGAAAGATTATGCGCCCCGCCTGACCTAGCACAATGACGTACTGAGAGATTGCACCCTCTTCAAGCGGATCGGATTGCTCGACGGAAGTTATGAGAGCAGGCAGCAATGCACCACATTCTTGGACCTGCTGAGCCTCTATGACATGACCGTCAGGCTGTAGAACACGCAACCCGGCCGGAGAAGACTCCCGCAGTTCCAAGCCTAGGGACGGGTACTTTTCCTCGTCCAGGACGACCTCGCAGGCATTTAGTTGCAGGAAGACATCGTCGGCCAGTTCGAGGAAAGCGTCGTACGTAACGATTGGCGTGGTGAGCTCATTGACCCATGCCGGATGCACTGGGCCTGACGGGAACAGCCAGACGGCCTTCAGAGTCCTTCCTGTTAGCGAAGTAGCTTCCATGGGCACCTAACGCTTGAGTTGAGCGGCGGCGAAGCCGTCCGCCTCGAACGAGTGGTTAGGCGCGCCCCTCACTGCAGCCAGCCCGAGTCGTAGACATGGCCGGCGAGTGAAGTGACAACAGCCCGTGTGTGCAAAGAATACCCATCTTTGTCCCACGGTGCCGGCGTGGCGCGCAAGACGATGGACGCTACGTCAGTGTCGGAGAAGCCGTGCTTGAGCAGAATGGACTTGCTCTTTGCCTGGAGGGTGAGGAGTGCCAAACGTAGCGGCTTGAGCTCAGCAGCTTCGGGCGGGTACGGAGAAAAAGCCAGCAAGTCGATGTCGGTTGTACTTGCGCCGACGGCCCTGAGAGCCTCGGCAAGATGGGGCGAAATGCAACTAAGTCCGCTACCCGCGTGGTGAGCGATGCTGTGAGCTACTCCTGCGAGTTTTGCCGTTTTTCTCATGAAGCCTAACGCTGGAATTGAGCGGCGGCGCAGCCGTCCGCCTCGAATGAGATGTTAGGCGCCTGATGCATTGCACTGCCTCTCGACCGCCCTGGTATGAAAGACAATTGTTGCGGCTAGAGCAACGCCCAAGATGATAAGAGCGATGCCCGCACAAGCTGACATTTGCCACACGGTAGCCACTACAGCAGTAAACAGGGACAGGTAACCGATTAACGAAATAGTAGCAGCCACTCGCATGTTGATGTGCTTGTAAACATGCTCGCCGTGCAATAGGTATGCGTTTATGTATTGAAAGCCGAACAACCACGCTACTAGCGAAAAGATTGAGGCCCAAAGTGCGACTGCGCTGTAGGAATCGCTCCCATGCAGTTGCGACAGCAGGATTATGATGCCTGCAGAGAAGCCCGCCGTCGTCAGAGCGATGTTGCGCATCAACTCCAGGTTTTCCTTGGAAAGATGGCTCTTCAAATGTCCAACTGGATCTGATGGTCTCATGGTGACGCCTAACGCTGGAGTTAAGCGGCGGCGAAGCCGTCCGCCTTGAACGAACTGCTAGGCGGAACCCGAGGCCCGACCTTTGATGGACGATAGCGCCACACCAAACGCACCACAAGAACGCGGAATGGTGAGAGTCTGCGCGCGACAGACGAACCGCTGACGAGATGGTGACGTTGCGACGCACCGCGCCCACCGAGAACGAAATGGATGCGAGAGCGAACACAGGCGCGCACGCTGCGACAGCCGACAAAGCACCGGCAAACGCCATACGCAGGCTGGCCGGAAACACAACGAAGAAACGATGCTGGTACGGAGTATGACCGAGACGCTGGCGTTGACTTGCCACTGACCCGAGAACGCTTGTGAAGCCTAACGCTGGAATTAAGCGGCGGCGGAGCCGTCCGCTTGGATGAGTGGTTAGGCCGGGTGTTGCAACTGGAAGTACAAAACGTAGGCCCACAGGAACAGTACTGGAGCAGCAAGCCACCGAACAACCGAGACAGCTTTAAGGATTGACGGATCATTGACAAGGCTTGGCCGGGCTGTGCAGATGAATTTAAGCAACGCCCAAGATGACGCCCAATCAGTAACTGGCTGAAGCCGACTATGGAGAACAGGCAGCAGACCAGAAAAGCGTGAGTCAACTTTGTGGTAGAGCGCGGTTGCAAGCCACAGCCATAGTAGCCAGAGGGCTACGAGAGTAATGGATGCAAGTACGAATCTATCGTGCATAAGGCCTAACGCTGGAGTTAAGCGGCGCGCGGCTTTTCGCGCGTCCGCTTGGACGACTGGTTATGTTGCGCCTGCGGCTTGTAGTTAATCGTCAGAACCGCAATCGCACAATGCGCAGACTGCTTCGGAATCTGTAACCACGTCACCGACACTCACAATGCGCGAGTCCTCACCACGAGCCTCCTCAGCCTTGATGCAGTCAATGCAAACGGGCGCTTCGGGGTACTGCTCTGATGCTCGGTCGGACGACAAGTCACCCCACAGCATGCATTGCTTCATTTGGACTTTGGACATTTCAAGTTTCCTCTGATGTTGGTTGTGCAACATAACGCTAAGTAGACCCCAGATCGGGGCATATGCACGCCATGCTCCACGCTCGCTGCGGCACCGTCAAGCGGGAAAGTCCTACGTTCCATCAAGAGTTTGTCCGGCTGCCTTGGCCCGCCGCAAGGGCGGATGCTGGTTTGCATATCTCGCGAAATGAGGTGTGTATGCCTTATCGCCCCGAAAACGCCGATATGCATGCTGGCGCAGGCAAGCCGCCGCGGCTGCTGGACGAAGTACGGAGAGTGCTTCGGGTAAAGCACTACAGCCTGCGTACGGAGCATGTTTACGTCGGCTGGATTCGCCGCTTTATTCTGGCCAACGGCAAACGACACCCTCGCGACATGGGGCCGGCCGAGGTGGAGCAGTTCCTGTCGCAGTTGGCGGTACGGGGGAAGGTGGCGGCGAGCACGCAGAATCAGGCGCTTTCGGCGCTGCTGTTCCTGTATCGCGAGGTGCTGCAGGTGCAGTTGCCGTGGCTGGATGGCGTGATCCGGGCCAAGCGGCCTGCGCGGGTGCCCACCGTGCTGTCACGCGATGAGGTGGCACGTTTGCTGGCACGCATGGATGGGCGACCCTGGTTGCTGGCCAGTCTGCTGTATGGCGCCGGCCTGCGCTTGATGGAGGCACTGCGCCTGCGGGTGAGGGATGTGGATTTCGACCGCGGCGAGATCACCGTGCGCGACGGCAAGGGCAGCAAGGATCGCCACACCATGTTGCCGCGTTCGCTGGCCGAGCCGTTGCGGCGCGAAGTGGAGCGGGCGCGGCAGTTGCACCAGGCCGATCTGCAGGAGGGCTTTGGCAACGCTTGGCTGCCGTTCGCCCTGGCGCGGAAGTATCCCTCGGCGCCGCGCGAGTTCGGCTGGCAATACGTGTTCCCCGCACCGCGTCGTTCGCGCGATCCGCGTGATGGTTGCGAGCGGCGGCATCATTTCGACGATGCGTTGCTGGCACGCGCGCTGAAAAGGGCGTGCCGCGAGGCGGGCTTGGCCAAGCCGGTCAGCGCGCACACGCTGCGTCACAGCTTCGCCACACACCTGCTGGAGTCGGGCAGCGACATCCGCACCGTGCAGGAGTTGCTGGGCCACAAGGAAAACCACCCAGATCTACACCCACGTGCTCAACCGCGGCGGGCACGGCGTGTTGAGTCCGCTGGATCGGTGAGTTTTCCTCGACGAGTTCCGGTGGCCGAAGGTTCTCGCCTCTCGGGTCAAGGTCGAATCTCAGCCAGCCCGGCCTTGCGATTCTTTCGAACACGACAGCCGGCCACGGATTCGCGTGACCGAGTCCGGGCGCGTGCCTGGTTCGACATTCCCGCAAGCTGCAGGTTGGGGCCGGATACGGAGCAGCCGCTGGCATGGCCCGCATCGAGCGGCGCGATCCAGACCCGGCGACAAGGTTGCGGGCCGAGGCTATTCCGCCTAGAGTAAGAATTCCTTACATTCGGTCCGGGCCCATGCTAGCCAAGCTCACCAGCAAGAACCAGTTGACGCTGCCCAAGGCGGCGGTTGAGGCCACCGGCAATGCCGAGTACTTCGAGGTGGAAGCGCGTGCCGGGCAACTCGTGCTGACGCCTGTGCGCATCCAGCGCGCCGACGCTGTGCGCGCCAAGCTTGCCAAGCTGAACCTCGACGACGATGGTCTCGCCGCGGCGGTTTCCTGGGCACGCCAGGCCAACCCGGCGAGCCACGCCGCACACATCGCCGAGCCGCGGGGCCGGTACGACGCGAAGCCATCGCGCGCGAGCACGCCTGTGCCGCGGCGCAAGCGGTGAGTCCGCCCGCGCACGGGAAACCCCGCTGGGTACTCGACACCAACGTCGTGTTGTCGGCGCTGATCCGCCCTGGCGGCGTCAGCGGTCGTTTGCGTCTCGCCTGGCAGGCGGCGCTGCACGTGCCGCTGGTCAGTCGCGACACTGCCGCTGAACTGATCCGCGTGCTCGCTTACCCCAAGTTCAAGCTGACCGCCGACGAGCAACACGATCTGCTCGCCGACTATTTGCCGTGGACGGGGACTTTCCGTATCCCCGATCCACCACCGCGGACACCCCTCTGCCGCGACCCGCATGATCTGCCGTTCCTGCAACTCGCGCTCGCGGCGAAAGCCGATGCGTTGATCACCGGCGATGCCGACCTGCTGATGCTCGCACCGCTGCGCGGCCTCGCAATCATGACGCCGGCACAGGCGATCGAGCGTCTGTCCCGCTAGAAGCGCGAGCCGGGTCGCCAACGCAGTTATCTCGTGCGTGGCCAATCGAGCTCCACATGATGCTCGACGCCATCGTCGAGCAGCGGGATGCGGTCGTCGGCCCGCAGCTCGCCGTCCAGGCGCACCGCGGGGGACGTGCCGGCGTCGCGCTGGCGCAGTTCGATCCGATACGACGTGTCGCGGTGGCGATAGTCCATGGTGAAGCCCTCCCACTCGGCAGGCAGCACCGGCGCGAAACGCAGCGTGCCGGCTTCCAGGCGCAGGCCGAGCAGCGACTCCACGATCAGCCGGTACATCCAGCCGGCAGAGCCGGTGTACCAGCTCCAGCCGCCGCGACCGACGTGCGGGGCGACCGCGTAGACGTCGGCGCTGACCACGTAGGGCTCGACCTTGTAGACGTCCATTTGCTCGGCATCGATGCCATGGTTGACCGGGTTGATCATGCGCAGCAGCTCCCACGCGCGGGCGCTGTCGCCGAGTTCCGCAAACGCCATCGTGGCCCAGATCGCGGCGTGGGTGTACTGCCCGCCGTTCTCGCGCACGCCGGGCACGTAGCCCTTGATGTAGCCCGGGTCCATCGGTGTCTTGTCGAAGGGCGGGTCCAGCAGTTGCACCAGGCCGGCGTCGCGGCGCACCAGGTGCTGGTCCAGCGACTCCATGGCCTGGCGCTGGCGCGCCGGCGCGCCGATGCCGGAGAGCACCGACCAGCTTTGCGCGATCGAGTCGATGCGGCACTCGAGGTTGCCGGCGGCGCCCAGCGGCGTGCCGTCGTCGAACCAGGCGCGGCGATACCAGGCGCCGTCCCAGGCGTGCTGCTCCAGCGCGCCGCGAAGCCTGGCCACTTCTTCTTCGCAGCGCTGCGCGAATGCCGCGTCGCCGTGCCCACGCGCCACCTCGGCGAAGCGCTGCAGCACCTCGCAGCTGAAGAAGCCCAGCCACACGCTCTCGCCGCGACCGCCTTCGCCGACGCGGTTCATGCCGTCGTTCCAGTCGCCGCCGCCGATCAGCGGCAGGCCGCGTTCGCCGCGCCGGATGAAGCTGCGTTCGATCGCGCGCACGCAGTGCTTGTACAGCGGCTCGAACAGGCCCGAGGGCTGCGGCAGGTCGTAATAGGATTCCTCGCCGGCGTGCAGCGCGCGGCCCTCGATGTAGAACACCGGCACGTCGAGCACGGCGCGGTCGCCGGTGGCCTGCACATAGCGGCTGGTGGCCAGCGGCAGCCACAGGTAGTCGTCCGAGCAGGTGGTGCGCACGCCGCGGTCCAGCGGCGGATGCCACCAGTGCTGCACGTCGCCCTCGGGGAACTGGTGCGCCGCGCACAGAAGCAGCTGGGCACGGGAGAGTTCCGGCGCGGCGTGCACGGTGGCCATCGAATCCTGCAATTGGTCGCGGAAGCCGAACGCGCCGCCGGACTGGTAGTAGCCGCTGCGCGCCCAGATGCGGCAGGCGATGGTCTGGTACAGCAGCCAGCCGTTGGCGAGCACGTCAAGCGCCGGTTCCGGCGTGCGCACCTGCACCGCGCCGAGTACGCGCTGCCAGTGCGCGCGCACCTGCTCCAGCGCGGCCGCGGCCGAGCCGGCGCCGCGGAAACGCTGCACCAGCGCGCTGGCGTCGGCGGCGTCGCGGCCCAGGCCGAGGCGGAAGATCAGCTGGCGCTCGGCGCCGTCGTCCAGCGCCACCTTCGACTGCAGCGCGGCGCAGGGATCGAGTCCGGGGCCGAGCCGACCGGAAAGCTGCTTGCGACCGAGCGCGGCAGGCTTGCGCATGCTGCCGTTGCGGCCGAGGAATTCGCCGCGGTCGCCGTCGATGCCGCGCTCCGGATCGTCCACGTCGAGGAAGGCCACGCGGCCGGGGAACTCGCCGTTGTAGCTGTTGCGGGCGAACAGCGCGCCGCTGGCCGGGTCCGATTCGGTGACCACGTGCATGGCGGTCTTCTCGCGCAGGTCGCCTAGCAGCCACTCTACGTAGGCGGTGGCGCTGAGCCGCCGTGGCCGGCCGGATTCGTTGCGCAGTTTCAGCACCGAGAACTTCACCGAGGCATCCAGCGCCACGTAGATCCACAGCTGCGAATGGATGCCGTCCTCGACATGCTCGAACACGCTGTAGCCGAAGCCGTGGCGGGTCAGGTACTGGCCGCTGCCGCGGCACGGCCGCGGGGTGGGCGACCACAGCGCGCCGCTGTCCTCGTCGCGCAGGTAGATCGCCTCGCCGCTGCCGTCGCCGACCGGGTCGTTGTGCCACGGGGTGAGGCGGAACTCGTGCGCGTTCTCGCCCCAGGTGTAGGCGCCGCCGCTCTCGGAGATCACCGTGCCGAAGTGCGGGTTGGCCAGCACGTTGGACCACGGCGCCGGCGTGGCGTCGTTCGCGGGGGAAACGATCACGTACTCGCGGCCGTCGGCGCTGAAACCGCCGTGCGGGTTGCGCAGTTGCAGTTCCGGCAATGCGGCCACCGGCGCCGGCAGCGCCGGCGCGGGGCGTTCGGCGCGGCTGGGCTCGAACGGCGGCGCGTGGGTTTCCAGCTGGCGCCGGCCGATCTGTTCGGCCAGGCTGCCGCGATGGTCGGCCAGCACGATGCGCGCGCTGGCCAGCATCACCATGCGATCCTCGCTGGAGAGCTGCTGCGCCGGGCGCACGAAGATGCCGCCGGAACGATCGAGCAGCCCGGCCTCGCTGCCCGAGGCGATCAGGCCCAGGATCTGGTCCTGCAGTTGCTGGCGGTAGCCGGCGCGGTCCTCGTTCCAGATCACCAGGTCCACCGCCAGCCCCTTCTGCCGCCAGTAGGCATGCGCCTGCACCAGCTGGCGCACCATCTCGATGCGCGCCTCGCTGGCGATCTGCAGCAGCACGATCGGCAGGTCGCCGGAGATCGACTGTCCCCACAACCCGCTCTGCCCGCGGCGGTTGCCGCGCAGCACCGCGGGCTCGGCGCGCAGGCTGGCGTTGGGATACAGCAGCGCGGTGGCCATGTGCTCGTACAGCTGCGCATCGCCCAGGCCGGCGTTGAGCTGGCGCAGCAGCACCTGGCTGTGCGTCCAGGCGAGGTCGAACACGCGGTCGGCAAGGTGGCGGTCGCGGTACTTGCCGATCAGCTGCAGGCAGCCTTCGCGAGAGTCGGCGATGCCGGTGACGTAGTCGATGGTGGCGGTCTGCTCGGGCTGCAGGGTGATGCGGCAGCGGATCGCCACGATCGGGTCGAGCACCGAGCCGGCGCTGCCGGACAGCCGCGTCTGCTCGAGGTCGAGCATCTGCGGGTCGGCCAGGCTGCGGCCGCGGCCGATGAAGCGGGCGCGATCGGTCTCGAACGAGATCTCGTCGATGTCGGCATCGTGCACGGCCAGCAGGTGGAACATCCACGGCGGATGCTCGTCGGCCGCGCGCGAGCGGCGCGTGCACACGATCGCCTGCAGCGCGGGCACCAGCTCGGTCTGCACGAACAGCTTGCTGAACGCCGGGTGCAGCGCATCGGCCAGCGGCGGCGCCAGCACCACCTCGGCGTAGCTGGTCAGTTCGATGGTGCGCGCGCTGCGGCTGCGGTTGGTCAGGTGGGTGCGGCGCAGCTCAATGTCGTCCTCGGGCGAGACGACGATCTCGGTGTGCGCGTCGAACTCGCGCTCGCGCACGCGGAACTCGGCGCGCGCCTCGGAGAAGATCGCCTCGTACAGCTCGGTCTTGTGCCGCGTGGGCTGGTAGGCGGTGGACCAGTACGCACCGCTGGCGACGTCGCGCAGGTAGCAGAACATGCCCCAGTGGTCGCGCGTGATGTCCTCGCGCCAGCGCGTCAGCGCCAGCTCGCCGCGCCGGCTGCTGCCGCCGCCGGCGCTGGACAGCATCACGTGGTAGCGCCCGTTCGACAGCAGCTGCACCGCCGGGCGCGGCCGGTTCGGGTCGCCGAACACGCGCAGCCGCGCCTCGCTGGTCGGCTCGGCCGCGTTGCTGTCGGGGAAGCCGGACGCGTGCAGGTATTCGGCGGCGGTGCGCGGAATGCGCTCCTGCAGCAGCAGGCTGGTGGCGCGGAACTGCGGATCGGCGGCGAAGCGCCGCTGCATCGGCCGGTCGAGCAGGGCGAAGTCCAGCGCCAGCAGGCTCATGCCCTGGTGGTGGGCCATGAACGAACGCACCAGCGCCGAGCCCTGCCCCACCGGCAGCCGCGCCGGGGTGTAGTCGACCGCCTCGTACATGCCGTAGCGGCCCTGCACGCCCTCGCTGGCCAGCCGCTGCAGGTTTTTCGTGGCTGCGGCCGGCGCGATCATCAGCGCCAGCGCGCTGGCGTAGGGCGCGATCACCACGTCGTCGCCGAGGCCGCGTTTCAGGCCCAGGCCGGGCACGCCGAAGGCGCGGTACTGGTAGGTGAAGTGCGCGTCCAGGATGTTGTAGCCGGACTCGGACACGCCCCACGGCACGCCGTGCTGGTTGCCGTACTCGATCTGCCGCGCCACCGCCGCGCGGCAGGTCTGGTCGAGCAGGGTGTCCTCGTAGCCGGGCATCACCAGGTTCGGCATCAGGTACTCGAACATCGAGCCGGTCCACGACAGCAGCGCCGGCTCGCCGCCCACCGTGGTGAGCAGGCGGCCCAGCGCGAACCAGTTGTCCTGCGGCAGCTGGCCCTGGGCGATGCCGACGAAGCTGGCCAGCCGTGCCTCGGAGGCGAGCAGGTCGTAGTAGCCGGCGTCGAGCCGGCGCGCGTCGACGTTGTAGCCGATCGCGAGCAGGTCGCGTGCGCTGTCGTAGAGGAAGCGGTAATCCATCCGCGCCAGCTCGTCGGCCTGCTGCGCCAGCTGCTCGATCAGCGCGATGCGCTCGCGGGCGTGCTCGCGGATTGCCTCCGCGTCGTGCTCGCCCGACCAGCGCAGCGGCTCGATGCGGCTGAGCACGGCGAGCGTGGGGATGCCGCGCAGGGCGTCGGCGTCATCGTCCACCGGGTCGAGCCGGAAGCGGGCGGTTTCCTCGCACAGCTCGTCCAGCTGCGCGCACAGCGCGTGCAGCCAGTAGCCCGCGTCGCTGTCCGGATGCGGCGCCAGCGCGGGCGCCAGCGCATGGGCGTGTTCGCGCTGGCGCTGCAGCAGCGCCAGCGCCGCGCCGGTGGTGGTCGGCGGTTCGTCCAGCGCCTCCTGCAGCTCGACCTGCAAGCGGTGCAGCGGCTCGTGCTCCTGGTCGAGCGCGTCATGCAGCAGTTGCAGGGTGTCGAGCAGCCCCTGCAGCACGCGCGGACGGAATACCGGTGCGTGGATCAGTTCCAGCAAGCCCGGGCGCAGGGTCAGCAGGTGGCCGGCGAGGTTGCCGCTGTCCACCGCCGAGATGTACTGCGGCGCCAGCGGCTGCAGCGTGCGGGTGTCGTACCAGTTGTAGAAGTGGCCGCGGTAGCGCGGCAGTTGCTGCAGGGTGGCGAGCGTGTCGCGGCTGCGTTCGAGCAGGCGGCCGGTGCCGAGAAAGCCGAAATCCCACGCGGCCAGGTTGGCCAGCAGGGCCAGGCCGATGTTGGTCGGCGAGGTGCGCGAGGCGATCACCGGGCCGGGCTGCACCTGCAGGTTGTCCGGCGGCAGCCAGTGTTCGGTGGCGTTGACGTGGCTGTCGAAGAACGCCCAGGTCTGCCGCGCCAGCGTGCGCAGGAAGCGCGTCTGCGCCGCGTTCGGCACGAAGGTGTCGGGCCGGCGCGGCTGGCTGACCCACCAGGCGATCGCCGGCGACAGCAGCCACAACGCCAGCAGCGGCCACGCCAGCCACAGCACCATCGGCCGCTGCAGCGCCAGCGCCACGGCCAGGCCGAGCGCCAGCGCCGGCCCGATCCACATCTGCCGCCACACGGCGCCGGGCGCATTGCTGCTGCGCCGGGCCACCTCGCTGGAGGTCTGCCATTGCAGCAGGTGGCGATGGCTGACCGTGATCCGCCACAGCGTGCGCACGATCGCGTCGAGGTGGTAGAGCGCCTCGTGCGGCAGCCAGGCCAGGCCCAGCGCCATCCGCGCGACGTGTTGCAGGCCGTCGGCGAAGCCGGCGCGCAGGTGCTGGTCCAGCTGCACGTCCTTCGGCTTCTGCACCAGCTCCAGCAGCGCCGACAGCAGCGGCGGCACCAGCACCATCGCCAGCACCGCGACCGTCCACGACAGCACCGGCGAGAGCAGCAGCCAGCCGCACACCAGCAGGCCGAGCACCGCCGGCGGCACCAGGCTGCGGCGCAGGTTGTCGAGGATCTTCCAGCGCGACAGCGCGGTCAGCGCGTTGCGCCGCCAGCCGTCCTTCGCGGTCGGCGCCCACGGCAGCAGCCACGGCAGCAGCTGCCAGTCGCCGCGAATCCAGCGATGCCGGCGACGCACGTCGGCGCCGTAGCGGGCCGGGTATTCCTCGAACAGTTGCACGTCGCTGAGCAGGCCCGAGCGCGCGTGGCAACCTTCCACCAGGTCGTGGCTGAGGATGCGGTTTTCCGGGAAGCGGCCGTCCAGGGTGCGCTCGAACGCATCGATCGCGTAGATGCCCTTGCCGATGAACGAGCCTTCGCCGAACACGTCCTGATAGACATCCGAAACCATCTGCGTGTACGGGTCGATGCCGGCGTCGCTGCCGTACAGCTGCGCGTAGCGCGAGCGCGCGGTGCTGGGCAGGCTGATCCCCACGCGCGGCTGCAGGATCGCGTAGCCGCTGACCACGCGTCGGCGCACCGGGTCGTACACGGCGCGGTTGAGCGGATGGTCGATGCTGCCGACGAAGGTCTGGGCGGCGTCGCGCGGCAGTTCGGTGTCGGCGTCCAGGGTGATCACGTATTGCACCGGGCCGAGCGCGTCGATGTCGCCGACGATGCGCATGAAGCGGCCGTGCGCGTTGCCGCGCAGCAGCGCGTTCAAGTCGGCGAGCTTGCCGCGCTTGCGCTCGTGGCCCATCCAGCAGCGCTCGCCGGCGTTCCAGCGGCGCGGCCGGTGGAACAGGAAGAAGCGGTCGGACTCGACGCTGGCGTAGCGTTCGTTGAGCGCCTCGATGCGCCGCTGCGCCAGCCGCAGCAGCGCCTCGTCGCCGGGCAGGGTTTCGCTGTCGGCGTCGGCGAAATCGGTGAGCAGGGCGAAGTGCAGGTTCTCGTCGCGGTTGCCGAGGAAGCGCACTTCCAGCGCCTCGATCAGTTCTTCCACGTCGCCGGCGCTGCCCAGGATGCACGGCACCGCCACCAGGGTGCGCGCGCTGGCCGGGATGCCGTGGACGTAGTTCATGCGCGGCAACGGCTGCGGCGCGATCGCCAGCGTGGCCATCCAGTTGAGCAGGCTGGAGCCGAGCTGGCTGGCCACCAGCAAGGCCATCACGGCGATCGCCAGCAGCCAGCCCACCGCCAGTTCGTCCTCGGCGGCGGCCACCACCAGCGGCTCGGCGATGGCCACGGTCAGCACGACCAGCAGCCCGAGGTAGATCGACACCGGGGCGCGGTCGAAATGGCGGCGCAGGCGATCGGCGAGGCGCGGGCGCACGCCCAGGTGCTGCTCCAGCTGCGGCCGGCCGCGATCGATCAGGTACCAGCCGACGTGCCGCGGCAGCGCCGGAGCCGGCTCGTTCGGCGAGGCGGCGCGGCACAGTTCCACCGTGGCGGCGGCCACGCGCACCTCGTCCAGCCGGTGCTGGCGGGCCAGCCGCTCCACCACGTGGCGATAGCGGTCGCGGGTGGCGAAGTTCATCTCCGCGTAGACGCCGGCCGGGTCCTCGCGCAGCTGCTGCTCGACCAGGCTCACGCGCTCGACGAAATCGCGCCAGTCGATCGCCGACAGCAGGCGCAGGCTGCCGATGCTGTTGCTCACGCTTACCTGCGCGGCGGCCTGCTGCTGCGCCTCGCGCTGCACCAGGTGCTCGATGCTCTGCCCCGACTCGGACAGGCGCTGCTCGATCCAGCTCAGCGGCAGCGCCAGCGCCGGGCTCTGCCCCTGCAGCCGGCGCGCCATCTCGGCCACGAACGGACCGTTCATCGGCGGGTCGGAGCGCGCCATGTCGGCCACCACCAGCACCACCGAGTTGGGTGCGCGCTCGGCGGTGGCGGTCATCGTGTCGGCCCAGCGCGCGGCCTGGCCGCGGTGGCGCCAGTCGGCCATCACCCGCGCGGCCACGCGGCGCAGGTTCTCGATCAGCGCCAGTCGCAGCATGATCGGGATCGCCCACAGCTCGCCCAGCCGCAGCGACGTCACTTCCTGGTAGGCGTGGATGAAGCGGTGCAGGCCGGCGGTGTCGATGCGGCCGTCGCCGTGGGCGATGATCTCCAGCGCGATGTCGTAGACCCGCGGCAGCCCGGCCGAGGCGCCGTTGTCCAGTCGCGGCAATTCGCGGCTGTAGCCCTTGGGCAGATGCCGGCGGGCGATGCGGATCTGTTCCTCGATCAGGTAGAAGTTGTCCAGCAGCCACTCGGCCGCCGGCGTGATCCGCCGCTTGCGCCGGGTCGCCTGGGTCAGCCGCTCGCAGCTGTGGGTGATGACCGCCTCGTTGTCGGCCAGCCGGCCGAGCAGCAGATCCATGCTGGAGCGTTCGCGCAGGCGGTGCTGGCCGGCCAGCTCGCGGCCGTGCTGTTCCATCTGCTCGGCATTGAACAGCTCCGCGCGCAGCGCCGGCTCCTGCTCCGGCCGCGTGCGGGCGGCCACGCGACGGCGGCGGAAGGCCTGCAGCCGGCGCAGCTTGAGCCGATCCAGGACGCTGCCGATGTTCAAGCGAAAAACTCCTTGCCGGGGAAAACGAAAGAGCGCCGACGATGCCGCCGCGCGGCACGCGGGCCGCGCAGGCAGCAAGGCCGGACGTCGCCGGCGCGGCCAGCGGCTGTGCCGTGACAGTACGCGGACCCATGTGAAGAGCGTGCGCGCTACGATCGGCGTTCCGCCGCCGGAGTCCCGCCATGCCCGTGTCGATCCGCACCGCCAGCCCCGCCGATGTCGCCGACCTGGCGGCGTGGAACGCCGCGATGGCGTGGGAGACCGAACACAAGCGACTGGACCCCGAACGCTTGCGCCGCGGCGTCGGCGCGGTGCTGGAACAGCCGCAGCGAGGCTTCTATCTGGTCGCCGAAATGGACGGCACGGCGGTGGGCGGCCTGCTGGTGACCTATGAGTGGAGCGACTGGCGCTGCGGCGATTTCTGGTGGATCCAGAGCGTGTACGTGGTGCCCGCCGCGCGTCGCAGCGGCGTCTTCCGCGCGCTGCATGCCGCCGTGGCGGAGCGCGCGCGCGATGCCGGCGCGGTCGGCCTGAGGCTGTACGTGGAAACGGAGAACGCGCGCGCGCAGGCCACTTACGAAGGCCTCGGCATGCAGCGCTGCCATTACTTCATGTACGAGGCATCGCTGGTCGAGCCGGCGACGTAGGGCGGGCTCCGCCCGCCGGGTTGCGCCAAGGGTACGAGAAAGAGCCGGCGGGCGGTGCCCGCCCTACGTCGCGCGGGCGGGTTCGGTCAGTAGCTTTTCGAAGTCGGCGACCGGCAGTGCCGCGGCGAACAGGAAGCCCTGCAGTTCGGCGCAGCCGGCCTGGCGCAGGAACGCGGCTTGCGCGTCCGTCTCCACCCCTTCGGCGACCACCAGCTTGTCCAGCCGCTGGGCCATGGCGATGATCGCGCCGGTGATGGTGGCGGTGTCGGCGTCGCCGATCACGTCGCGCACGAACACGCGGTCGATCTTCAGCGTGTCGATCGGGAAGTGCTTTAGGTAGGACAGGCTGCAATAGCCGGTGCCGAAATCGTCCAGCGACAGGCGCACGCCGCGCTGGCGGATACGTTGCAGCAGGCTGCCGGTGACATCGCCGCCGGACATCATCATGCGTTCGGTCAGTTCCAGTTCGAGCAGGCCGGGGTCGAGTCCGCTGTCGGCCAGGGCATCGTCCAGCCAGTCGGGAAAATCGACGTGCTGGAACTGCACCGGCGAGACGTTGACCGAGACCGGGATTCGGTACCCCTGCTGCTGCCAAGCGCGCGCCTGCCGGCACGCCTGGCGCAGCACCCAGGTGCCGATCGGCAGGATCAGGCCGGTGTCCTCGGCGACCGGGATGAACTGGTCGGGCTTGTACAGCTCGCGTCCGCGCACGTGCCAGCGCAGCAGGGCCTCGGCACCCACGATCTGCCCGCTGGAGGCCGCGATGCGCGGCTGGTAGTGCAGGCTCAGCTGGCCGCGCGGCAAGGCCTGGCGCAGCGCCGACTCGATGCTGCGGCGCGCGCGCGCGCGCTCGTCCATCGAGGCGGTGAAGAAGCGGCAGCCGTGCACGCCCTGGCTGCGCAACGCGACCAGCGCGGTCTCGGCATGCTGCAGCAGGGTTTCCGGGTCCAGCGCATCGTCGGGATAGACGCTGATGCCGATGCCCAGATGCAGGCCCAGCGCATGCAGGCCGTCCACCCGGGTCTGCTCGCCCTGGTCGATCAGGGCGCGCGCCAGGCTGGCCGCTTCGCTGGTGCTGTCCAGCGCGGAGAGCACCACCACGAACTCGTCGCCGCCATAGCGCAGCAGCTGCGCCTCGGCAGGCAGGCGGCGCTGCAGCTGCGCCACGAACGCGCGCAGCACGCTGTCGCCGGCGGCCTGTCCGTGCTGGTCGTTGATCTGCTTGAACTGGTGGATGTCGATGTACAGCAGCGCCACGCGCTGCTGCCGGCGCCGCGCATTGGCCAGCGCCTGGGTCAGGTGGTCCTGCAACTGGCTGCGGTTCGGCAGGCCGGTGAGCGTGTCGTGCTGGGTCAGGTGCACCAGCTTGAGCGCGAAGGCGCGCGTTTCGCTGACATCGTGGAACACCAGCACGCCGCCGACCACGTTGCCGGCGTGGTCGTGGATCGGCGCGGAGGAATCCTCCACCGGCGTGTCGAAGCCGTGGCGATGGCGCAGCAGGGTGCGGCCGGCCAGGTCGGCGATGGTGTTGCTGTCGATCGCGGTGCGCAGCGGGTTGGCCACCGGCCGGCCGTCGACGGCGTCGAACAGCTGGAACACCGCTTCCACCGGCAGGCCCTGCGCCTCGGCGCTGCGCCAGCCGGTCATCGCCTCGGCGATCGGGTTGAGCGAGCGGATGCGCGACTGCGGATCGGTGATGATGACCGCGTCGCCGATCGAGCGCAGGGTCACCTCGGCCAGCTCGCGCTCGCGCTGCAGCGCGTCCTCGAATGCCTTGCGCTGGCTGATGTCCTGCGCCTGCGACACGAAGTACAGCGGCGCGCCCTCCTCGTCGCGCACCAGCGACACGGCCAGCTGCAGGTGCACCACGTGGCCGTCCTTGTGCAGGTTGCGCTTTTCCAGCTGGTAGTTTTCGCGCTGGCCGGAGAGCAGCTGCAGCATCTGCTCGGCATCGGCGGCCATGTCGTCCGGGTGGGTGACGTCGGCCACGCCGAGGGTGAGCAGTTCCTCCTCGGTGTAGCCGAGCATGTGGCACACCGCGGCGTTGACGCGCAGGAAGCGCCCGCCCGGCCCGGTCAGCGCCATGCCGATCGCGGCGTGCTGGAAGGCGCTGAAGAAGCGCCGCTCGCTTTCATGCAGGCGCAGCTCCAGCTCGCGCCGCTCGGTGATGTCGACCAGCGCGGTGAACACGCCGCGCACGCGGCCGTCTTCATCGAAATCGGGCGCGAAGTTGCCGTGCGCGTAGCGCCGCTCGCGGCCGTTGAACAGCTCGCCCTCGTAGCTGGAGGGGTGGCCCGCGTAGGCCTGCTCCAGCGCCGCGCGGGAGCGTTCGTAGTTGGCCTCGCCGATCACCTCGACCAGGCGCTTGCCGATCAGCTGCGCCGGGTCGACGCCGAGCCAGCGCCGATGGGTGTCGTTGACGTGGCCGAAGCGCTGGTCGAGATCGAGCCAGGTGAGCAGCACGGGGGCGCCATGCCACAGCCGTTGCGGCTCGTGCGATCCCCCTGTCGGTGTCGGTACTCCCTCGGCTTGCTTCGGCGGCCGCATGGTGTTTCCGTCAGCTGGAGCGCGCCCCCTTATCAGCGCCACGCCATCATGCGCCGACCGTTCGCCGCCGCACAACTGCTGCCGGCCAGGAAAATGTCCGGGCCGGCCGGCACGCGCGTGTCATCCGCTCAGGGCGCGCCGAGGGCGCCGGCCGCATCCAGCACCACCTGGCCGCGGGTGTCGAGTTCGGCGGCGGTGCCGTATTGCGCGGCGAGCTGCTGCAGCAACGGGCCCAGCGCCTGCGGCTGCAGCGGATAGCCGTGCGCCAGCATGCGCGGCGCGCCGTCGGGCCGCGGCTGCGCCACGCTGACCGCCACCACGCCCAGCCCCGGCGCCTCGTGCGCGAACAGGCGCGGCGCGGGCGCGGAGGCCGGAGCGTCGGCGAGTTGTTCCAGCAGATAACCCGCGCCGGCGGCGACCGCCGGCGACGACTGCAGCCGCAGCGGCAACTGGTGCGCCTCCAGCAGCGCGGCGTACTGGCGCAGCTCGAACACGATGCCGGCGAAATCGTGCGCGCGCTGCGCCGCGTCGGTGCGCTGCGCGGCCAGCCATTGCGCCGGCGGCTGCGCCCACACGATGCCATCGGCGTAGCGCAGCGCCAGCCCGCGCGCGCTCATCGTCGTCTCGGGCTGCTCCGGGGTGAGCAAAGCCGCTTCCAGCAGCGACCACAGCGGCGCCAGGTTGGCGTGTTCGTACTGCACGCAGGTCAATGCGAGCAGGTCGTTGCGGCTGAGGTAGCGCAGGTGTTCGAGGCGGATGCCCAGCGTGCGCATCAGCCAGTCGGCGGTGGCCGCGCCGGCCTCGCCGCGGCCGACCAGCTGGATCTCCAGCTGGGTGGCGAGTTCGTCGGCGGCCTCCGGATTGACCAGCAGGCTGAGCGGCAGCAGCCGCATCGGGCCGCCGGCGTACGCCGACGAGGGCTGAAGCACCGGCGCCGGCATCACGCCGTCGTGGCTGCCGAAGGCGACCACGTGCTCCAGCGTGCCGCGCGGCAGCCGGCGCGCCAGGTCGTCCAGCGTCGCCCACACCGGGAAACCGGGGCGCAGCAGTTCGACCTGGTCGAACAGCGCCCCGGCCAGCGCCAGCCGCGCCCCGGCGACCTGCGGCACCAGGCCGAGCAGGTCGGTCGCCACGTGCTGCGCCAGTTCGGCGGCCGCGTCGCGGGTGAGGGTGGTCGCCGGCGCCGGTTGTCCGGTCACCGGTTCGAGGGCCAGCAGCACCGGCAGGGCGTGCAATGTTTGCGCTTCCACGATGGATCCATCTTGCAGCGGGAAAACATCCATTCTACCGCCGCGCCGCGAGCGACCTGCCGCACGGTGCTGAACAAACCGCCACGCCGGAGGCCATCCGGGCTTTCGCCCGGCGGCATGGCGGGTTAGCCTTGAAGCCATTCGTGTGATGGATCGTTCAGGGCATGGAAAACACGCACAGGCGCGTCGGCGTGATCGGCGGCGTACGCATCCCGTTCTGTCGCAACAACACTGCCTATGCCGACGTGGGCAACTTCGGCATGTCGGTGAAGGTGCTCGGCGCCCTGGTCGAGCGCTTTGGCCTGCACGGCGTGGAGCTGGGCGAAGTGGCCGCCGGCGCGGTGATCAAGCACAGCGCCGACTGGAACCTGGCGCGCGAGGCGGTGCTCAGCTCCGGGCTGGCACCGACCACGCCGGGCATCACCACCGCGCGCGCCTGCGGCACCTCGCTGGACAACACCATCATCATCGCCAACAAGATCGCCTGCGGGCAGATCGAGGCCGGCATCGCCGCCGGCTCGGACACCACCAGCGACGTGCCGATCGTGTACGGCCGCCGCCTGCGCCGCCGCCTGCTGGCGATGAATCGGGCCAAGACCCCGCTGGAGAAGTTCAAGGCCGCCACGCGCGGCTTCTCGCTCCGCGAGCTGAAGCCTTCGTTCCCCGGCGTGACCGAGCCGCGCACCGGCAAGTCGATGGGCGATCACTGCGAGCAGATGGCCAGGCAGTGGCAGGTCAGCCGCGAGGCACAGGACCGGCTGGCGCTGGACAGCCACCACAAGCTCGCCGCCGCCTACGAGGCAGGTTTCTTCGACGATCTGCTGGTGCCGTTCCGCGGGCTCAAGCGCGACGGCTTCCTGCGCCCGGACACCACGCTGGAGAAACTCGCCACGCTGAAGCCGGCGTTCGACAAGCGCTCCGGCCACGGCACGCTCACCGCGGGCAATTCCACCGGCCTGTCCGACGGCGCCGCCGCGGTGCTGCTGGGCAGCGAGGCGTGGGCCGCGCAGCGCGGGCTGAAAATCCAGGCCTATCTGCGCGACGCCGAAGTCGCCGCGGTGGATTACGTGCACGGCGAAGGCCTGCTGATGGCGCCGACCATCGCGGTGCCGCGCATGCTGGCGCGGCACGGGCTGAGCCTGCAGGACTTCGATTTCTACGAGATCCACGAGGCATTCGCCGCGCAGGTGCTGTGCACGCTGCGCGCGTGGGAGTCGGCCGATTACTGCAGGAACCGGCTCGGGCTGGATGCGCCGCTGGGCGCGATCGACCCGGCCAAACTCAACGTGCACGGCTCCAGCCTCGCCGTGGGCCACCCGTTCGCCGCCACCGGCGCGCGCATCGTGGCGACGCTGGCCAAGCTGCTGGAACAGAAAGGCTCCGGTCGCGGGCTGATCTCGATCTGCACCGCCGGCGGCATGGGCGTCACCGCGATCCTCGAGCGGCCGTAGCACGGTCATGTTGCGACTGCGCACCACCACCGGCCTCAGCGTCCTGGCCCTGGCCATCGGCATTGCCGGCACCGGCTGGCTCAGCACGCTGACCGCCAGCTGGCCCGACGCGCCGCGCGGCGTCGCCGCGTCACACGATGGCCCGGCGTCGGCCCGCCCGCTGCGGCACCGTCGCCATGCGATCGTGCCGGCCGTGCGCCAGCGCGCCCTGCCGGCGGAGACTGGCGTGGACATCGCGCAAGCGGCGGCGGCGGCGCCGACACGCCTGCAGCCGCTGGCCACGCCAGCCGCGGCCGAACGCTGGGACGATGTTCGCGGCCATCTGGACGGCCAATTGACCGTGCAGCTGCGGGTGGATGGCGAAGGTCGCGTGCTGCACGCGCGCGTGGTCGCCTCCAGCGGCGATCCGATCCTCGACGCGCATGCCTTGCGCAGCGTGCAAGGCTGGCGTTTCGCGGTGCCGCCGGGACATCCGGACGGCCTCAGCGGCGAGCTGCCGATGCGCTTCTCCTCGCAGGACGGCCGCGTCGGCATGCTGTAACGGCGGCATCGCCACGGGTGACCTCTCACCTATATATCTGAACTCCGTCGTCTGCTAATGTCCCGGGCCGGCTCCCCCTGCCCAGGCTCCCCTCGTGCCCCGCGACCTGCTCCGCTTCTCGCCGATCCTGCGCCTGCGCGCGTTGCCAGCGCTGCTGGGACTGATCCTCGCCGGCTGCGCGGTCGGCCCGGACTACCACCGCCCGGACGCGCCGCCGGTGGACCGCTATACGGCGCAGCCGCTGCCCGCCGGCACCGCCAGCGTGGCCGGCGCAGCACAGCGTTTCGTCGTCGACGCGGCAGTGCCCGAGCACTGGTGGACCACGTTCGGCAATGCCGAGCTCGACCGCCGGGTGGACACCGCCCTGCGCCACAGCCCGTCGCTGGCCGCGGCCCAGGCAGCCTTGCGCCAGGCGCAGGAGAACGCCCGCGCCGCCGGCGCGGTGCGCTTTCCGGCGGTGGATGCGAACGCCGGCGTCACCCGCCAGAAGCAATCCGGCGCCGCGTTCGGCGACACTTTCGCCTTCGCGCCGCTGACCGTGTACAACGCCGGCGTCAGCGTCAGCTACGGCATCGACCTGTTCGGCGGCACCCGCCGCGGCATCGAGGCGCAGGCGGCGCTGGCCGACGTGCAGCAGGCGCAGGCCGATGCCACCTGGCTGACGCTCGCCGCCAACGTGGTCACCGCTTCGCTGCAGGAGGCGTCGCTGCGCGAGCAGGTGCGCGCCACCGAGGCGATCGCCGACAGCCAGCGCGACAGCGTGCGCATTGCCGAGCGCCAGCAGCAGATCGGCGCGACCTCGCTGGCCGCCACGCTGGCCGCACGCAGCGAGCTGGCCGCCACCGAGGCCACCTTGCCGCCATTGCGCGCACGCCTTGCCGCCACCCGCAACCAGCTGGCCACCTATCTGGGCAGCACGCCGGCGCAACTGGAGTTGTCGCCGCTGCCGCTGGATGCGATCGCGCTGCCGCGCGACATCCCGGTCAGCCTGCCGTCGCGGCTGGTGGCGCAGCGGCCGGACATCCGCGCCGCCTCGGCGCAACTGCATGCGGCCACGGCGCGGGTCGGCGTGGCCACCGCGGCGATGCTGCCGCAGATCACTCTCTCCGGCAGCGCCGGTTCGCAGACGGCGCATGTCGGCGAGCTGTTCTCCGCCGGCAGCCGCGCCTGGTCGCTGGGGCTGGGACTGACCCAGCCGCTGTTCCACGGCGGCGAACTGCGCCACCGCAAGCGCGCCGCCGAAGCCGGCCTGGACAAGGCGCTGGCCGACTGGCAGCAGACCGTGCTGGTGGCGTTCCAGAACGTGGCCGATGCGCTGCAGGCGCTGCAATACGACGCCGACGGCCTGGCCGCCCAGCTCGCCGCCGAGGACGCCGCCGCGCAGCGGCTGGCGCTGGCCCAGCGGCAGTACCGGGTCGGCGCCAGCGGCTATCTCGACCTGCTGCAGGCGCAGCGTGACCACCAGCGCGCGCGCATCGCGCTGATCCAGGCACGCACCGCGCGGCTGGCCGATACCGCTGCGCTGTATGCCGCGCTCGGCGGCAGCTGGCAACACGACATCGACGAACCATTGACCAGACAGGACCAGTAATCCCGGCGCCGTCATTCCCGCGAACGCGGGAATGACGGACGGTAAAGCGGCCATGCGAGTCCCTTCGGGTTTCGCGGCAAGCGACGATCGAACCCATCACCGCATCAACCCAAAGGAGCCCGCGCATGCCCACGCGCGTTGACAACAAACCCGGCACCACCAAGCGCATGCTCTGGATGGTCGGCGGCGTGCTGCTGCTGATCGCCGTGATCGTCGGCATCAAGGTGCTGCTGGTGATGCGCATGATCCACTCGATGCCGCAACCGGCGCCGGCCACGGTCAGCACCACCACCGTCCGCGAGCAGCCGTGGCAGCCCGCGCTGGACGCGGTCGGCACGCTGCGCGCGGCGCAGGGCGCGGAGCTGGCGATGGATGCCTCCGGCCTGGTCACCGCGGTGCCGCTGAAATCCGGCCAGGACGTCAAGCAGGGCCAGCTGTTGCTGCAGCTGCGCGACGGCGACGAGGCGGCCAAGCTGGAGCAGCTGCAGGCGACGGCGAAGCTGTCGCAGCTGACCTTCGAGCGCGCGCGCCAGCAGCTGGCGGCGCAGGCGATCAGCCAGGCCGAATACGACCGCGCCGCGGCCGAGCTCAAGGCCAACCAGGCCGCGGTGGCGCAGCAGCAGGTGATCGTGGCGAAGAAGCAGTTGCGCGCGCCGTTCGCCGGCCGCGCCGGCATCATCACGATCAGCCCGGGCGACTACGTCAGCGCCGGCACCACGCTGGTGACGCTGCAGCAGCTCGACCCGCTGTTCGTCGACTTCCACGTGCCGCAGAGCGAGCTGGGCCGGTTGCAGGTCGGCCAGTCGCTGCACCTGAACCTGGATGCCTATGAAGGGCGCCAGTTCGACGGCAAGCTCACCGCGATCAGCCCCAAGGTCGACCCCGGCACCCGCAACGTGCGGGTGGAGGCCAGCGTGCCGAACCACGACAAGGCGCTGAGCCCGGGCATGTTCGCCAAGCTCGCCGTCGACGTCGGCCAGCGCCAGCCGCGGCTGACCCTGCCGCAGGCGGCGATCGTCTACAACCCGTACGGCGACACCGTCTACGTGGTGCATCCATCCAAGGGCAAGGACGCGCAGGGCCACCCGCTGCCGCCGACGGTGCAACAGACCTTCGTCACCGTGGGCGAGACCCGCGGCGACCAGGTGGCGATCGTCAAGGGCCTCGCCGCCGGTACCGAGGTGGTGACCAGCGGCCAGGTGAAGCTGAAGAACGATGCGCCGATCAAGGTCGACAACCGGGTGCAACCGGCCGACAGCGCGCACCCCACGCCGCAGGAACACTGAGCCGCCACGATGAAATTCACCGACTCGTTCATCAACAAGCCGGTGCTGGCGATCGTCGTCAGCCTGCTGATCCTGGTGCTGGGCATCCGCGCGGTCAGCAGCCTCAGCGTGCGCCAGTATCCGGAGACGCAGAACGCCACGGTCACCGTCACCACCGCCTACTACGGCGCCGACGCGGCGACCATGGCCGGCTTCATCACGCAGCCGCTGGAGCAGGCGATCTCGCAGGCGCAGGGCATCGACTACCTGTCCTCCAGCAGCGTATCGGGCGTGTCCACCATCACCGCCACGTTGCGCCTCAACTACGACGCCAACCGCGCGCTGACCGAGATCACCACCCAGGTCAATTCGGTGAAGAACCAGCTGCCGCCGCAGGCGCAGCAGCCGGTGCTGAACGTGCAGACCGGCGAGACGGTCGACGCGATGTACATCGGCTTCTACAGCGACGTGCTGCCGACCAACAACATCACCGACTACCTCGCGCGCGTGGTCAAGCCGAAGCTGGACGCGCTCGACGGCGTGCAGACCGCCGAGCTGCTCGGCGCGCGCCAGTTCGCGCTGCGCGCGTGGCTGGACCCGGCCAGGATGGCCGCGCACGGCGTCACCGCCAGCGACGTCAACGCCGCGCTGGCGGCCAACAACTATCTCGCCGCGGTCGGCTCCAGCAAGGGCCAGGCGGTGACGGTGGACCTGACCACCGACAGCAGCCTGCACACGGTGGATGAATTCAAGCAGCTGGTGGTCCGCCAGTCCGGCGGCGCGATCGTGCGGCTGCAGGATGTGGCCACGGTGTCGCTGGGCTCGGAGAACTACGACTTCAACGTGGCCTTCAACGGCAAGCGTTCGGTGTTCATCGGCATCAAGGTCGCGCCGGACGCCAACGTGCTGGACGTGGCCCAGCGCGTGCGCGATGCGTTCCCCGAGATCCAGCACCAGTTGCCGAGCGGGCTGACCGGCAAGATCGTCTACGACGGCACCGACTTCGTGAACAGCTCGATCAACGAGGTCATCAAGACCCTGGTCGAGGCGCTGGTGATCGTCACCCTGGTGATCTTCCTGTTCCTGGGCAGCCTGCGCGCGGTGATCATCCCGGTGATCGCGATGCCGCTGGCGCTGATCGGCGCGTTCTTCGTGATGCTGGTGCTGGGCTACTCGATCAACCTGCTGACCCTGCTGGCGCTGGTGCTGGCGATCGGCCTGGTGGTGGACGACGCGATCATCGTGGTGGAGAACGTCGACCGCCACATGAAGGAGGAAGGCAAGACCCCGCTGCAGGCCGCGCTGCTGGCCGCACGCGAGCTGGGCGGGCCGATCCTGGCGATGACCGTGGTGCTGATCGCGGTGTACGTGCCGATCGGCTTTCAGAAGGGCCTCACCGGCGCGCTGTTCAGCGAGTTCGCGTTCACCCTCGCCGGCGCGGTGACCGTGTCGGCGATCGTGGCGCTGACGCTGTCGCCGATGCTGACCTCGCGCTTCTTCACCAGCGGGCAGGAAGGCGGTCGCTTCGTGCAGTTCATCGACCGCCAGTTCGACCGCGTGCACCACGGTTACCAGCGCGTGCTGCACAACGTGCTGTCGACCTGGGTGGTGGTGATCGTGATGGCCGGCCTGCTGCTGCTGGCCACGGTGGCGCTGGGCGTCACTGCGCAATCGGAACTGGCGCCGGAGGAGGACCAGGGCGTGGTGGTGGGCCAGATCGTCGGCGCACCGAACGCCACCGCCGAGCAGATGAACGTTTACGCCACCCAGATGTTCGAGCTGGCCAAGGAATTGCCCGAGTACGAGCAGATGTTCCAGCTGACCGGCGTGCCGACGGTGAACCAGGGCATCGGCGGCGTGGTGTTCAAGCCGTGGGACCAGCGCGAGCGCAGCGCGCACGAACTGCAGCAGGTGTTGCAGGAAAAATGGAACGGCATCGCCGGCGGCCGTGTGGCGGCGTTCCAGTTTCCGCCGCTGCCCGGCGCGCAGGGCCTGCCGATCCAGGTGGTGATCACCACCACCGAGCCGTTCGACAATCTCAACGAAGTGGCCAGCGCGGTGCTGGCCAAGGCCCAGGCCAGCGGCAAGTTCTACTTCATCGACTCCGACCTGAAGATCGACAAGCCGCAGGCCACGGTGAACCTGGACCGCGACCTGATCGCCACGCTGGGCCTGACCCAGGCGGACGTCGGCGCCGCGCTGGGTTCGGCGCTGGGCGGCGGCTACGTCAACTACTTCTCGATCGCCGGGCGCTCGTACCGCGTGATCCCGCAGGTGCTGCAGGCCGACCGCCTCAACCCGGAACAGGTGCTGGACTACTACCTGCGCGTGCCGGACGGCTCGGTGATCCAGGCCGGCACCGTGGCCAAGGTCACCCACGAGGTGGTGCCGCAGTCGCTGAACCGCTTCCAGCAGCTGAACTCGGCCACCATCTCCGGCGTGTCGGGCATGTCGCAGGGCGATGCGCTGGCTTACCTGCGCGACCTGGTGCACGAGGTGGCGCAGACCGGCTACACCGTCGACTACGCCGGCCAGTCGCGCCAGTTCATGCAGGAATCCGGCGGCTTCGGCGGCACCTTGCTGTTCGCCGTCATCATCGTGTTCCTGGCGCTGGCGGCGCAGTTCAACAGCTTGCGCGACCCGGTGGTGATCCTGGTCTCGGTGCCGCTGGCGCTGTTCGGGGCGCTGATCTTCGTCAACCTGTTCACCAGCCTCAACATCTACACCGAGGTGGGCCTGGTCACCCTGATGGGCCTGATCAGCAAGCACGGCATCCTGATCGTGCAGTTCGCCAACGACTCGCAACGCGCCGGCATGTCCAAGCGCGAGGCGATCGAGCACGCCGCGGCGGTGCGCCTGCGGCCGATCCTGATGACCACCGCGGCGATGGTGCTCGGCGTGATGCCGCTGGTGATCGCCGCCGGCGCCGGCGCCGCGGGCCGCTTCAACATGGGCCTGGTGATCTCCACCGGCCTGGCCATCGGCACCGTGTTCACCCTGTTCGTGGTGCCCGCGTTCTACCTGCTGCTGGCGGCGGACCACCATCGCGGCCAGCCGAGGGACGACGCGAATCCGGTGGTGGCCTAGACGAGGAAGCCCACGCTGGTAGAGCAAGAGCCGGCGGGCAGTGCCCGCCCTACGCGACGATACGTCGGCACGTGTAGGGCGGGCACTGCCCGCCGCTTCCTTCCCGGGTCCACAGAAAAAGCCGGCGGACATGGTCCGCCGGCTTTCTTCGCACCCGCCGCGATCTCAGTTGCGCGACTGCAGCTTCGACAGCAAGCGCAGCAGTTCCAGGTACAGCCATACCAGGGTCACCACCAGGGCGAAGGCGCCGTACCACTCCATGTATTTCGGTGCGCGGGCGTGCACGCCCTGCTCGATCATGTCGAAGTCGAGGATCAGGTTGAGCGCGGCGATCACCACCACCACGCCGCTGAAAGCGATGCCCAGGCCGCTGGAGCCGTTGATGAAGCCCATCGAATGGCCGAAGAAACCCATCACCATGTTGGCCAGGTACAGCAGCATGATGCCGCCGGTGGCCGCGACGATGCCGAGCTTGAACTTCTCGGTGGCGCGGATCAGCCCGCTGCGATAGGCCAGCAGCATCGCCGCCATCACGCCGAAGGTCAGCCCCACCGCCTGCATCACGATGCCCGGGTAGCGCATCTCGAAGATCGCCGACAACGCGCCGATGAAGACGCCCTCCACCAGCGCGTACAACGGCGCGGTGACCGGCGCCCAGGTTTTCTTGAACACGGTGACCAGGGCCAGGATCAGGCCGCCGATGGCGCCGCCGATCATCAGCGGGCCCATCGTCGGCAGGCTCTCCGCACCGTTGAACTGGCCCCAGCTGAAGGCCGCGCCGACGATGGCGAGGATCAGCAGCAGGCCGGTCTTGTTGACGGTGCCGTTGAGAGTCATCACCTCGTCGCCATGCGACACCACCGCACCGCTGGCGGCGTCGAGGAAGGTGTTCTTGTTGAGTGCCGGATTACCGCTTTGCATGATGAACTCCGAGGGGTTTGTCGACATCGTAGCCGGCCCGCGACAACCGTGTCAGCCACCGCGCCCAAACGTCGCGGGCTGGCCACGCCGCACCGGGCCGGTCAACTACAATGGGACCTTGCCGAACGTCGCGGAGTTCCAATGAACCCTTCCACCTTGCGCATCGCCACCCGCAAGAGCGCGCTGGCGCTGTGGCAGGCCGAACACGTCGCCGCGCTGCTGCGCGCGGCGCACCCCGGCCTGGGCGTGGAGCTGGTGCCGCTGTCCACCCGCGGCGACGAGATCCTCGACCAGCCGCTGGCCACCATCGGCGGCAAGGGACTGTTCCTCAAGGAGCTGGAAGTGGCCATGCTGGAAGGCCGCGCCGAGCTGGCGGTGCACTCGCTGAAGGACGTGCCGGCCGATCTCGAGAGCGGCTTCACCCTGCCGGCCATCCTGCCCCGCGCCGACGCCGCCGACGCTTTCGTCAGCAACCACTACGCCGACCTCGCCGCGCTGCCGCGGGGCGCGCGCGTGGGCACCTCGTCGCTGCGCCGGCAGGCGCAACTGCGCGCGCTGCGGCCGGATCTGCAGCTGAGCGACCTGCGCGGCAACGTCGGCACCCGGCTGGGCAAGCTCGACGCCGGCCAGTACGACGCGATCGTGCTGGCCTGCGCCGGGCTGGAACGCCTCGGCCTGGCCTCGCGCATCGTCTCGCGACTGGCCGCGCCGGACTGGCTGCCCGCCCCGGGCCAGGCCGCCATCGCGATCGAGGCGCGCGACGAGCATCCGGCGGTGCTGGCCCTGCTCGCCGCGCTCGACGACGCCGACACGCGGCTCACGGTGAGCGCCGAGCGCGCGATGAACCGCGCCCTGGGCGGCAGCTGCACGGTGCCGGTCGGCGCCTGGTGCATGCGCAGCGACCACGGCTTGCACCTGCGCGGCCTCGTCGGCGACGCGGCCAGCGGCCAGCTGCTGCACGCCGAAGGCAGCGCGCCGGCGGATCAGGCCGAGGCACTCGGTCGACAGGTGGCGCAGGCGTTGCTCGCGCAAGGGGCGGGCAAACTGCTGGGGACGTGAGCCGACGCTGTCACGCTCCTGCAGTCCATGCGGCAGCGACCCACGGCGGGCAGTGCCCGCCACCGCCCGTGCGGGGGAGCGGCGGGCGGTGCCCGCCGTGCCACTCCCCATCCGGCGCTCAGAAGCTGTACACGAGATTCGTCGTGGTCAGCGTGTCGGTCTGCTTCACGCCCGGCTGCACGTCGCTGTTGTAGCGGACCTGGAAGCCCACTTTCAGGGCCAGCTTCTTGGTCATGCTGACGGCCAGGCCGGCGTCGTTCTGGATGTAGGTGTTCTTGGAGCCCGCTTCGGTGAGGAACGTGTCCTCGAAGGCGGTGTTGGCGCTCAGCTTGAACTTGTAGTTGACCAGGCCGCGGGCCACCACTTCGCCTTCGGTGGGCTGGCGCTGGGCGACCAGCACGTTGCCGACCAGCACCTGGGTGTCGGCGGGACGGTAGCGCTTGTAGCCGGGGCCGATTTCGAACGACAGCTCGTTGCGCTCGTCCTTCAGCGCGATATAGCCGTAGCCCAGCGAGACCGTGCCCTGCCACAGGTTGGCGCCGAAGTCGTCGTGCTCGTAGCGGGCCGCGCCGACGATGTAGCTGCGCGTGTCGAGCTTGAGGCCGACCGAGGCGCCGGCATCGTAACGGTTGGCGGTGGTGTTGAACTGCTCGATCGTGTTGCCATTGGTGTCGACGATCTTCTGCTCGCTCTTGGAGCGCAGCGCGTCAACGAAGAAGTTGTTCTTCCACTGGTCGTTTTCCTGGCTCAGGCCCAGTTTGGCGTTGATGTTCTCCGAGCGCGAGTTGCCGGTGGACGAGGCGAAACCGAATTCGCCCGAACCGCTCCAGCCGCCGCGATTTTCCGTGTCCTGGGCGTGGGCGGCGAAGCTGGCGAAACCGGCCAGCAGCAGGCCGCCGATCAGGGTCTTGTTCATTGCCGAATATCCGTTTGTTAAAGTTTGGTAACAGCGTACCTTAGCCAGCCGTCTTGAACTCGCAGTGAATGCGCCGGCCCGCCGTGCGACTTGCAGCCATCCACGGCCGCCACCATGCTAGGACGTGCCCCGCCCGAGACGTGCCGAATGGATCGCTACGAACGGATATTGACGCTGCATCGCCTGCTGAAATCGGCGCACTATCCGGTGCCGTTGTCGCGCCTGATGGGCGAACTGGAATGCTCGCGCGCCACGCTGTATCGCGACGTGGCGTTCCTGCGCGATGCGCTGGGCGCGCCGATCGAGAGCGCCGGCACCGACCAGGCGGCATTCCGCTACGAAGCCGGCGAAGGCGAGAAGTTCGAGCTGCCCGGCCTGTGGCTGACCTCCGACGAGCTGGCCTCGCTGCTGGCGCTCAACGAACTGATCAGCCGCTCCGGCCCCGGCGTGCTCGCCGGCACGCTGGCGCCGTTCAAGGCGCGCATCGAGGGCCTGCTGTCGCACCAGGGCAGCGGCAAGGCGCTGCCGATCGAGCGCATCCGGGTGATTCCGTGGGGCGAGCGCAAGCTCGACCAGCAAGTGTTCCGCGTGGTCGCCGGCGCGGTGCTCGAACGGCGCCAGCTGCGCTTCCGCTACCGCGCACGCACCACCAATGCCGACAGCCGCCGGCTGGTCTCGCCGCAGCGGCTGACCCACTACCGCGACAACTGGTACCTCGACGTGTGGGACCACGACCGCGAGGCGCTGCGCAGTTTCGCGGTGGACCGCATCGCCGAGGCGCAGGCGCAGGACGCGCCCGCCCGCGACGTCACCGACAGCGAGCTCAACGAACTGCTCGCCTCCAGCTACGGCATTTTCGCCGGCAAGCCCAAGGCCTGGGCCACGATCCGCTTCTCCGCCCACGCCGCGCGCTGGGTTTCCGACGAGCACTGGCATTCGCAGCAGCAGGGCGAATGGCTGAGCGACGGCCGCTACGAGCTGAAGCTGCCCTACTCCAACTCGAAAGAGTTGTTGATGGACGTGCTCAAGTACGGCCCCGACGCGGAAGTGGTCGCCCCGCTGCCGCTGCGCGAGGAGATGAAGATCCTGCTGCAGCTGGCGCTGTCAGGCTATGCCTGACTGCCGGGAATAGGGAATGGGGAATAGGGAAAGCAGGGGGTCGCGGAACGCCGTTGCTCTTCCTATTCCCCATTCCCTATTCCCTATTCCCAGCTCTAGAACGGCCAAAACTTCGGTATCAGCCACATCGACAGCGCGCAGAAGATGGCGATCAGCGGGATGCCGACCTTCATGAAGTCGGTGAATCGGTAGCCGCCGGCGTAGTAGACCATGGTGTTGGTGGGGTAGCCGACCGGGGTGGCGAACGAGGTGGCGGCGGCGAAGGCGACCGCGACGACGAACGGGCGCGGGTCCACGTGCATGGCGTGGGCCACCGACACGGCGATGCCCACCATCAGCACCACCGAGGGGTTGTGGCCCATCAGTTCGGTGAGCAGGGCGGTCAGCAGGTAGACCATCAGCAGGCCGGCCAGCGGGCCGTGGTCGCCGACCACGCCCAGCCCCATCTGCACCAGCGTTTCCGACAGGCCGCTGCGCTCGATCGCGATGCCCAGCGGCAGGATCGCGCCGAGCAGGATGATGATCTTCCAGTCCACGCCCTCGTAGACGTCCTTGCGGCCGAAGCAGCCGGTGAGCGCCATCGCCACCGCGCCGCAGATCGCCGCGATCGGGATCGGCAGCCAGTGCAGGCCGGAGGCCACCACCACGCCGACCATGATCGCGGCGGCATACAACGCCTTGCGCGGGGTGCGGTGGGCTTCCTCGCGCTCGCTCAGCACGATGAAGGCCTCATCATTGCGCAGGTTGGACAACGCCTCGTCGTCGACCAGCACCAGCAGCACGTCGCCCACCGCCAGGCTGACGTCGCTGAGCTTGTCGCGCAGCAGCTGGCCGCGCCGGTGGATCGCCAGCGCCACCGCGTCGTAGCGCCAGTGCAGGCCGGTTTCCTCCAGCTGGCGGCCTTCCATCGGGCTGGCCGGCGCGATCATCAGCTCCACCATCACCCGCGAGCGGGCATCGCCGGTGGCGTAGCGGCGGTCCGGCGCGTTGCGCAGGCCGGCGCGGCGCTGGAAATCCTCGATCTTCCCCCAGTCGCCGCGCACCAGCAGCACGTCGCCGACGGCGATCTCCTGGCTGCGCGGCGACCACATGCGCCGCTCGCCGCGCAACAGCTCCAGCGGGTAGACGCCGTAACGCTCGCCCAGCTTCGCATCGGCGATGCTGCCGCCGACCAGCGCGGACTGCTCGGTCACCTCCAGCTCGGTGACGTACTTGCCGATCTCCTCCTGCACCGGCAGCTGGGTGTCGATCTCGCGCGGCAGCAGCCAGCGGCCGACCAGCATCAGGTAGACAATGCCGACCACCGCCAGGATCACGCCCATGCGGGTGAACTCGAACACGCCGAACGCCTCCATCCCGTGCTTCTGCGCCAGCGTGTCGGCGAGCAGGTTGGAGGAGGTGCCGATCAGCGTGCACACGCCGCCCATCTGCGCGGCGTAGGCCATCGGCATCAGCACGCGGCCGGGCGAGGTGTGTGTGCGCTGGCACACGCGCAGCGCCAGCGGCAGGAAGGTGGCCACCAGCGCAATGTTCTTGACGAACGCGCCCAGCGGCGCGATCGCCAGCATCAGCGCCAGGGTCAGCACCCACGGCCGCTTGATCCGCATCAGCCAGCGGCTCAGCGGATCGAGCGCGCCGGAGCGCTCGATGCCCAGGCTGAGCGCGAACATCGCCGCCACCGTCACCGTCGCCTCGTTGCTGAAGCCGCTGAGCGCCTCCACCGGCGTGACGATGCCCAGGATCACCAGCGTCGCCAGCACCAGCAGCGCGATCAGGTCGATGCGCAGCTTCTCGCTGGCGAACAGCGCCATCGCCAGCACGATCACCGCGACCGTGGCCCATGCCTGCCAGTTCATGCAGCGCGCCTCGGCGCGGGCAGGCGGGCGGGGCGGGGCGTCGCGGTGGGTCGGGATGGGGCCATGCAGGTTTCCGTGGAGTGTCGCCGTCGGCTTGCCGCCACGGCCCCGGTCATACTAACCCGCGCAGCTGTTCGCCCGCCGTCGCTGCCGGCTGGCCGCGGCGGCATCGACGATTCGTGATTGAATGTCGGCATGAATACCCACGAACCCGACGCGCCAGGCGAGCCACAAGAACCAGCCGGCGAGCGCCAGCCCACCGTGGCGCTGGCGCTCGGCGCCGGCGGCGCCAAGGGGCTGGCGCACATCGGCGTGATCGAGGAAATCGAGGCGCAGGGTTTTCGCATCGTGGCGATCGCCGGCAGCTCGATGGGCGCGCTGATCGGCGGCATCCACGCGATGGGCAAGCTCGACGTCTACCGCGACTGGGTCAGCGCGCTGGCCCGTTTCGACGTGCTGCGACTGGTCGACTGGTCCTTTTCCGGCGGCGGCCTGATCAAGGGCGAGAAGATCATCGGCACGCTGCGCGGGCTGATCGGCGACACCCTGATCGAGGAGCTGCCGCTGGCGTTCACCGCGGTGGCCACCGACCTCGACCGCGGCCGCGAGGTATGGCTGGGCCGCGGCAACCTGTTCGAGGCCATCCGCGCCTCGATCGCCGTGCCGACCGTGTTCCGCCCGCACCACCTCAACGGCCACCGCATGGTCGACGGCGCCCTGCTCAACCCGGTGCCGGTCACGCCGCTGATCGGGGTGGAGGCGGATTATCTGTTCGCCGTCAGCGTGGACGGCCCGGTCGAGGCGGCCGTCGCGCCGGTGGAGGAGAGCGCCACCGGACAGGACCCGGGCTATCGCCACCGCATCGGCGAGTTCATCAGCCGGCTGATGCCGCGCAGCGAGGAACCGCCGCGCGAGCCCGGTACCTTCGACACGCTGAACCAGGCGATGGACCTGATGCAGGCCAACCTGGCGCGGCTGCGCCTGGCCGCGTACGAGCCGGACCTGCTGATCACCCTGCCGCGCAACATCGCCAGCGTCTACGAGTTCTACCGCGCCCGCGAACTGATCGAGCGCGGTCGCCTGCGGACGCGCAAGGCGCTGGCCGAGTGGCCGCGCACGGGCACGCCGCTGCGCGCGACTTGAGCGGGCCGCACGGCACTTCGACTTCCCCGCTGCGCAAGGGCGGGGCCATGCTCAAGGCGGTCAGCGCGGCCCGTGCGTGTGCAGCCAGTGCTGCAGGTAGTCGCGCAGCACGAGGGCACCGTTGTGCTCCTCGTCGCGGGCGCTGTAGATCAGGGTGACCGGGTGCCGCGCGGAGCGCTCGGCCAGCGGTTGCCAGTATTCGGCCAGCTCGTCGAGTTCGCTGGCGTAGCGGTGGCGGAAGCCGTCCCAGCGCGCCGGATCGTGGCCGAACCATTTGCGCAGCGCCGTGGTCGGCGCCAGTTCCTTGGCCCACTGGTCCAGCGGCACATCTTCCTTCTTCATGCCGCGCGGCCACAGCCGCTCCACCAGCACGCGATAACCATCCTCCCTGGCGGGCGCTTCGTACGCACGCTTGATCGCGAGGGCCATGGCGTTCTCCTGCAATGAAACAGGACAAGCATACGACCGCCGCGGCGACACCGCGTGATCGAGGTCAGAGTTCCTCGACTTCGGTCACCTTGCCCCGGCGCATCAGCCACGCCACGCCACGCAGGTCGGCCAGGCCGACCCACAGCCGGTCCAGCATGCCGTACTTGGACACGCCGGCGGTGCGCGGGCGATGGCCCACCGGCACGCTGGTGCTCCGGAAGCCGGCGCGCTTGACCAGCGCCGGCAGGTAGCGGTGCATGTGGTCGAAGTAGGGCAGGCGCAGGAACACCTCGCGCTCGAACAGCTTCAGGCCGCAGCCGGTGTCCGGCGTGGCGTCGCGCAGCATGCGCGAGCGCACCGCGTTGGCGACCTTCGAGGAGATGCGCTTGTTGAAACTGTCACGGCGGGTGGTGCGCCAGCCGGCGAACAGCTTCACCTCGGCCGCCGCGGCGTCGCGCGCGGCGAGCAGCTTCGGGATGTCGGCCGGATCGTTCTGGCCGTCGCCGTCCAGCGTGGCGATCCAGCTGCCGCGCGCCGCGCGCACGCCGTTCCACACCGCCGTGCTCTGGCCGCTGCGGGTGACGTGGTGCAGCACGCGCAACTCGGGATGCTGCGCCTTCTGCGCTTCGAGCACGGCGCGACTGTCGTCGGACGAATCGTCGTCGACGTAGATCACTTCGTAGTCGGCCGTGCCACGCAACGCAGCCGCGATTTCGGCCAGCAGCGGCGGGATGTTGTCGCGCTCGTTGAACACGGGGACGACGACGGAAAGTTGCGGCATGGGGCTGGCCTTTCAGCGGAAACGGGCACCGCGGACGGCGGCGAATGCGCAGTTTAATGCCTGCCGGCACGGACCGTCGGCACCGGATGCGAAAACCGGGTGTAATGAAATCCGCGTCCACCGGGTCATCTACCGCAGCCGGAATTGTCCGGCATCCACGGGAGAGACCCATGCAAGCCCAGACCATCCTCAGCTCCGCCTTGCTCAGCCTGCTCGCCGCCGGCGCGCTCGGCGCCGCCACGACCGCCCACGCCGCCGACAAGATGGCCGCCAGCGCCACGCAGAAGTGCTACGGCGTCAACGCCGCGATGAAGAACGACTGCCAGTCCCCGGGCCATTCCTGCGCGGGCCAGGACAGCAAGGCGCGCGATCCGCAGGCCTTCGTGGCGGTACCCGCCGGCCTGTGCGCCAAGCTCGATGGCGGTTCGCTGCAGGCCCACGACGCCATGTCGCACGACGCCATGATGAAGAAGAGCTGACAGCCGTGCCCCCGTCACGCCCCGTGCGTGCGCAGCCGATCCCGACGAGTGTCGGGATCGGGCTGCGGCCGGCGCACGTCGCGCACGTGCTGCACCACCGGCCCGCCGTGCCGTTCTTCGAGCTGCACAGCGAGAACCTGTTCTGCGCCGGCGGCGTGCTGTGGGACGCGTTCGACGCGCTGCGCCGCGACTACCCGGTGAGCCTGCACGGCGTGGGCCTGTCGCTGGGTTCGGCCGAGCCGCTCGATCCCGCCCACCTCGCCGCGCTGCGCGCGCTGGTGCAACGCGCCGAACCCGCGCTGGTATCCGAGCACGTGTGCTGGGGCGCCATCGGCGGGCGCCACTACAACGACCTGCTGCCGCTGCCGTACACCGAGGAAGCGCTGGAGCTGATGGTGGCGCGCGTGGGCCAGTTGCAGGAAACGCTGGGCCGCCGCGTGCTGGTGGAGAACGTCTCCAGCTACATCCATTTCAGCCACTCGACGCTGAGCGAGTGGGAGTTCCTTGCCGCGCTCGCCGCGCGCAGCGGCTGCGGCCTGCTGCTGGACGTCAACAACGTCTACGTCAACAGCGTCAACCACGGCTTCGACGCGCAACGCTTCATCGACGGCGTTCCCGCCGCCGCGGTGGGCGAACTGCACCTGGCCGGCTTCACCCGCAAGCAGGGGCTGGGCGGCGAACTGCTGATCGACTCGCACGACCAGCGCGTCGATGCCGCCGTGTGGGCGCTGTACGGCTACACGCTGGCCCGCCTCGGCGCGAAACCCACCCTGATCGAATGGGACCAGCACTTGCCCGATTTCGCCGTGCTGGAAGACGAGGCGCGGCTCGCCACGGAGCATCTCGATGTCGTCGCCGCCCTCGCTGCGTGAGCTGCAGCACGCGTTCGCCGGCGCCATCGTGGACGGCGTGGCGCCCTCGCTGGAACCGTGGATCGCCACGCGCGGCATCGCGCCCGCCGCCCGCCTGCGCATCTATCGGAACGCCAACCTCGCGATCCACGTCGACGCGCTGGCCACCAGTTTCCCCGCGCTGCAACACCTGCTCGGCGAGGACTGCTTCGACGGCCTCGCCACCCGCCACGCCGCTTTCCGCGGCAACCGCAGCGGCAACCTGCAGGATTACGGCGCCGACTTCGCCGCGTTCGTGGCCGCGCAGCCGGAAACCGCGCCGTGGCCCTGGCTGGGTGACGTGGCGCGGCTGGAATGGCTGCGCCAGGAAGTCGCGCTGGCCGCCGATGCCACGCCCGCCGATGCCGCAGCCCTGGTCGCTGCGCTGGCCGACGCGGACCACCCGCCGCGGCTGCGGCCGTGCGTGCGCGCGCTGTCCTGCGCCTGGGCGGTGCTCGACCTGTGGCGTTGCGCGCAGGCGCCGGAACACGACGCCATCGACCCCGCCGTGCCGCAATCCGTGCTGCTGTGGCGCGAAGGCAGCCAGGTCGCGATGCGCGCCATCGCACCTGCGCAGGCCGCGTTCGTGGACGCGCTGCGGCATGAGTCATCGCTCGACCTGGCGCTCGCCGCCGCACAGCTGATCGAGGCGCAGGCGCCGCCCGAAACCCTGCTGCGCCCCCTGCTCGAACACGCGCTGCTCGCCGCGTGATCCGTCATCCACTCATCCGGGAATCGTCCACATGAACACCACCGTCGCCATCGCCCGCTGGTCGCGTCTCACCGCGCAACTCGCGGTGCTCACCCCGCTCGCCCTGCTGCTGTTCCGCGTGTTCGTGGCGCTCGCGTTCTGGCGCGCCGGCACGGTGAAATGGGATGACCCCAGCGGCACGGCCTACCTGTTCGACAACGAATACCAGGTGCCCCTGCTCGCCCCTGCGCTGGCCGCCACGCTCGCCACCTGGACCGAACTGGTGCTGCCGTGGTTCCTCGCGCTGGGTCTCGGCACCCGCGTGGTCGCCGCCGTGCTGTTCGTCTACAACATCGTCGCGGTGGTCTCCTACCCGGCACTGTGGCCGAACGGCCTCTGGCACGGACTGATCGGCGGCGACTTCAATGACCACAAGGCCTGGGGATTGATGCTGCTGGCCCTGGTGGCGCTTGGGGCAGGGCGGATCTCGGTGGACGCCGTGATGAGCCGGTTGTTTCGGTGACGGGGAGTCCCCTGCCCGTCGTGTCAGCGCGGACGAAAGGGCATGGACGCCAGCCGGTCGCCGCGAGTCCTTGTGATCAGGTGCCTGGAAGACTCAGGGTGCCAACCGGCCCGGCGCCTCGTTGACCGCGCGGCGCTGCGCAGTCTGCGCGCTGCCCTCTCCATCGATCGCCACCCGCCAGTGGCGTGCCACCGCGTCGAACGGGCGTGCGCCGCCACGGTCGGTGAGCATCACCAGGGTGCCGTGTTGCAGCGGCACGATGCGGCCATGCCAGCCGTCACGCTGGAAGTCGCTGGCCTTGGCCACTTGCTTGTGCGGCAGGTAGAGCACGGCGACCGGGGTGCCGCCGACGCGGCTGACCAGGTGCACGGTCTTGTAGGGGCCGACCGGGCAGTCGTGCACGTAGGTGACGTCGACGGGGGCGGGGCCGCGCAGGCTGACGCCGCGCACGGCGAAGCCGGCGGCGATGGCGGGCGTACCGATGGGCTGGACGAGGTCGAGCGAGTGGATTTCGTCGGGCATGTGCGCGACGGCGAGCGCAGGCAGCGAGCGCGCATCCATCCGCTTCCAGCCGTAGCCGCCGAGGCCGAGCGCGAGCAGCAGCGAGGCGGCCAGCGCGAACGCCAGCTGGCGGCGACGGGTCTGCCGGTGGCGCTCGCCGGTGGCCTGGGCCAGCAGCACGCGCTCGGCGAGGCCTTCGGGCACGGGCACCTCGAAGGCGGCATGCAGTTCGCGCTCGAATGCCTGGGCGCGCTCCCACGCGGCGGCGCAGGCGGCGCAGCTGTCGCGATGGGCGAGCAGTTCGGCAGCGCGCGAGTGCGGTTCGGCGCCGAGGCGGCGGCGGAACTCAAGGCAATCCATGCTGCGCCTCCGGGCGGCCGCCCTGCAGGATGGATTTCAGCTTCTGCCGGGCGCGGAACAACTGGGTCATCACCGCGCCGGGCTGTTGGTCCAGCTCGGCGGCGATCTCGTCGCAACTCATGCCGCCCAGCACCTGCAGCAGCAGCGGTTCGCGGTACTTGTGCGGCAATCGGGACATGGCTTCACGCAGTTCGGCGGCATCGCCGTGGCGCTCGGGACTGGCCCAGGCGGCGTCCTCGGCGAGGTTGTCTTCCAGCTCGACGGTATCCGGCGTCTTGCGCTCATGCAGCCGCGCGTGCTCGCGACGCAGGATGGTCAGCAGCCACGGCTTGGCGGACTCGGCCTCGCGCAGCGCGTCGAGGCTTTTCCACGCGCGCAGCAAGGTCTCCTGCACCAGATCCTGGGCCAGCGCGTCCTGCCCGCACAACCAGTAGGCGAAGCGGTACAGGTCGCCGGCATGCGCGCGGGTCAGCGCCTCGAATTGACGTTGTCGGGAACTCACTGCCAGATAGACCGGCCCGGAGCGTTTCATCTTTCACCAAGGTCAGCGGATCTTGCCGAGGATGCCGTCGAGTTCGTCGTTGCTGTGGTAGTGGATCACCAGCTTGCCGCGGCCGCCCTTGCCCTGGGCCAGCTCGACGCGGGTGGCGAAGCGCTCGCCCAGTTCGCGCTCCAGCGCGCTGATGTTGGGATCGCGCGCGGGCGCGTGGCGGGCCTTGCCCTTCGGCGCGGTCTGCGCGCGGCGGGCGGCCTCCTCCAGCTCGCGCACGCTCCAGCCGAGGGTGACGGCCTGGCGCGCCAGCGGCACGGCGATGGACTCGTCCAGGGTCAGCAGGCAGCGGGCGTGGCCCATCTCCAGCTTGCCGTCGTCGAGCAGTTTCTTGATCGCCTCGGGCAGCTCGGTGAGCCGCAGCAGGTTGGACACCGCGGCGCGCGAACGCCCCACCGCGTCGGCGGCCTGCTGGTGGGTGAGTTCGAAATCCTCGATCAGGCGCTTGAGCGCATCGGCTTCTTCCAGCGGGGTGAGGTCCTGGCGCTGGATGTTCTCGATCAGCGCCATCGCCGGCACGGCCTGCTCGGCCACCTGCTTGATCAGCGCCGGGATCTCGCCCAGCTGCGCGCGCTGCGCGGCGCGCCAGCGGCGTTCGCCGGCGATCAGTTCGTAGCGGTGCTTGCCGATCTCGCGCACCACCACCGGCTGGATCAGGCCCTGCGCCTTGATCGAGGCAGCCAGCTCGTCCAGCGCCTCGTCGTTCCAGTGGCGCCGCGGCTGGTATTTGCCGGGCTGGATTTGCTGGATCGGCAGCGTGCGCAGCTCACCCTCCTGCGCCAGTACCGACGGCGTGCCTTCGCCGTCGCCGCCGAGCAGGGCGTCCAGCCCGCGTCCCAATCCACGTTTTTTCGCTGCTGCCATGCCTCAGTCCTGATGATTGGCGGCGGGTGCCTTGAGCAGCACGCCGTTGTGGTCGCCATGCGCGGCGGAGTCGGCCTCGTCGGCCGGCTCGGCGCGCGGCGGCAGCCCGCGTTCGCGCCGGATCACCTCGCCGGCCAGGCCGATGTAGGCGATCGCGCCACGCGAGCTGCGGTCGTACAGGTGGATCGGCTGGCCGTGGCTCGGCGCCTCGGCCAGGCGCACGTTGCGCGGGATGATCGAGCGCAGCACCTTGTCGCCGAAGTGCTGGGTGAGCTGGGCGGAGACCTCGTTGCCGAGGTTGTTGCGCACGTCGTACATGGTGCGCAGCAGGCCCTCGATCTCCAGTTTCGGATTGAGCCGGTGGCGCACCGCCTTGACCGTGTCGAGCAGGCTGGACAGGCCCTCCAGCGCGAAGTACTCGCACTGCACCGGGATCAGCACGCCGTCGGCGGCGGTCAGCGCGTTGAGGGTGAGCAGGTTGAGCGAGGGCGGGCAGTCGATCAGGATGGTGTGGTACTTGTCCGCGACCTTGGCCAGCACGTCCTTCAAGCGGTGCTCGCGGGCCAGCGCGTCCATCAGTTTCAGCTCGGCGGCGGTGAGGTCGCCGTTGCCCGGCAGCACGTCGTAGTGCGCCTCGGTGGGCACGATCGCCGCGCTGATCTCCACCTCTTCAAGCAGTACCTCGCAGCCGCTCGGGCCGATCTGGCGCTTGTCGATGCCCGAGGCCATGGTGGCGTTGCCCTGCGGGTCGAGATCCACCAGCAATACCTTGCGCTTGGCCGCCGCAAGCGCAGCGGCCAGGTTGACGGCCGTGGTGGTCTTGCCGACGCCGCCCTTCTGGTTGGCGACAGCGATGATGCGGGCCATGGATCGAAGGCATTCCGTTCGCGAAGGACGGCTAGATTAGCATTGCCGCCCGGGCTTGCCTGCCCCGGCCGGACCGCTCTGCCGCCGGTGGCGGCGGGGATCACGCTGCTGGGCGATCCGGGCTCAGTCGCCGATCCGCGCGCCGCTGGCGCCATCGAACAGGTGCAGGTACGGGTGCGACAGGCCCAGCGCGACCAGGCTGCCGGGCTCGGGCAGGGGGCGTGGCGGTACCCGCGCCACCAGCACCTGGTCGCCGAAGCGCAGGTTCAGGAAGACCTCGTTGCCCACCGGCTCGACCACCTCCAGTCGCGCCTGCAAGGCCGCACCGGCGGGGTCCGGCTGCAGGTGTTCCGGGCGCACGCCCAGCACCACCTCGCGATCGCACCAGGCCGCCCAGGCGGGATCGGGCAGAAGGTCGCCCAGCACCAGCTCGCCCGCGGCGCAGGCCAGCCGCCAGCCCTCGTGCCGGCGCAGCGTGCCGCGGAGCAGGTTCATCGCCGGGCTGCCGAGGAAGCCGGCCACGAACATGTTGGCGGGCCGGTCGTACAGCGCCATCGGCGTGTCGATCTGCTGGATCACGCCGCCATCCAGCACCACGATGCGCTGGCCCAGGGTCATCGCCTCGATCTGGTCGTGGGTCACGTAGATCATGGTGGCACCGAGCTGGCGGTGCAGCCGGGCGATCTCCACCCGCATCGACAGGCGCAGCCTCGCGTCGAGGTTGGACAGCGGCTCGTCGAGCAGGAACACCTGCGGCTCGCGCACCAGCGCGCGGCCCAGCGCCACCCGCTGGCGCTGGCCGCCGGACAAGGCGGCCGGGCGCGCCGCCAGCCGCGACTGCAGCCCCAGCGACTCGGCCACTACCGCCACCTTCTGCGCGATCTCGGCCCGCGGCCGGCCGCGCAGCTTCAGCCCGAAGCCCAGGTTCTCGGCCACCGTCATGTGCGGGTACAGCGCGTAGTTCTGGAACACCATCGCGATGTCGCGGTCCTTCGGCGCCACCTCGTTGACCACGCGGCCGCCGATGCGCAGCGTGCCGTCGCTGATCGGTTCCAGCCCGGCGATCATGCGCAGCAAGGTCGTCTTGCCGCAGCCGGACGGCCCGACCAGCACCAGCAATTCGCCGTCGGCCACGGTGAAGCTGGCGCCGGCCACCGCGACGTGGCCGTCGGGGTAGACCTTGCGCAGGCGATCGAGTTGAACCTCGGCCATCGGCATCTCCACAGCGGTGGCCGGCTCGGCCGCGGCGCCGGCGCTTCGCAGGCCGGCGGGCATTGGGCTATTCTGCCCATGTAAGCGTTTACATCAAAGCGCGGGCCTCAGAGCTTGTGAAGAAAACCACTTCCTGTGGTTTTCTTCTATCGCGAGTCCGGTACACGCCCGGACTCGCTCACGCGAATCAAGCACTTGCGTGCCCGATCCGCGTCCGGCCATCCATGGCCGGGCTTCGAGGTTGAAAGAGCACAACCTCTCAGGGAACCCCATGACCGCACCCCGATTCGTTTTTCCCGACGGTTTCCATTGGGGCGCCGCCACTTCCGCTTACCAGATCGAAGGCTCGCCGCTGGCCGACGGCGCCGGCCCCAGCATCTGGCAGCGCTTCGCGCATACGCCCGGGATGATGGCCAACGGCGACACCGGCGACGTCGCCTGCGACCACTACCGCCGTTACCGTCAAGACGTGCAGCTGATGAAGGCGCTGGGCCTCGATGGCTACCGCTTCAGCATCAACTGGGCGCGCGTGCTGCCCGAGGGCACCGGGCGGGTCAACCCGAAGGGGCTGGACTTCTACTCGCGGCTGGTCGACGAGCTGCTGGAACACGGCATCGCGCCGAACGCCACGCTGTTCCACTGGGACCTGCCGGCGGCGCTGGACGACCGCGGCGGCTGGCTCAACCGCGACAGCGCACACTGGTTCGCCGAGTACGCCGAGGTCATGTTCAAGGCGCTGGACGACCGCGTGCCGCGCTGGTCCACGCTCAACGAACCCTGGGTGGTCACCGACGGCGGCTACCTGCACGGCGCGCTGGCGCCCGGACACCGCAACAAGTACGAGGCGCCGATCGCCGCGCACAACCTGATGCGCGCCAGTGGCGCCGGCATCCAGGCCTACCGCGCGCACGGCAGGCACGAGATCGGCGTGGTGTTCAACATCGAGCCGAAATACCCGTACTCGGAGGGCGCCGAGGACATGGCCGCCACCGCCCGCGCGCACGCCTACATGAACCGGCAGTTCGCCGACCCCGCGCTGCTGGGCAGCTATCCGGAGCAGCTCAAGGAGATCTTCGGTGCCGCATGGCCGGATTTCCCGGCAGAGGATTTCGCGCTGACCCGGCAGCGCGTCGATTTCGTCGGGATCAACTACTACACGCGCGCGGTGGTCCGGCACGACCCGGACGCCTATCCGCTGCGCGCGGTGTCGGTGCGCCAACCCAACCGCACCCACACCGAAACGGGCTGGGAGGTCTACGCGCAGGGGCTGACCGACACGCTGGTCTGGTTCAAGCAGCGCTACGGCGACATCCCGCTGTACATCACCGAGAACGGCTCCGCCTTCTACGACCCGCCGGTCGCCGAAGGCGCCACCGTGGACGACCCGCTGCGCTGCGACTACCTGCGCAAGCACCTACGCGCGCTGCATGCCGCGATCGCCGCAGGGGTGAACGTGCAGGGCTATTACGCCTGGTCGCTGCTGGACAACCTGGAGTGGTCGCTGGGCTACGCCAAGCGCTTCGGCCTCTACCACGTCGACTTCGCCACCCAGCAGCGCACCGCCAAGGCCAGCGCGAAGCTTTACGCGCAGGTGATCGCGAGCAACGGCGCGGTGCTGGACGAGTAGCCGTCCACCGGCACGCCCGACGACCGGCGTGCAGGGCGGGCAATGCCCGCCGGCTCTTCGTGCCGGGGAGGAACGACGGGCAGTGCCGTCCTACGCGCGACCGAGCACCAGCAGATGGCGTTCGGCGGGCAGGCCGGGCACATGGAGTTCGTGCGTGGCACGCACGATGAAGCCGTCCGGGATCCCCGCCAACTCGTCGTCCGGCAGCTTCCCCTTCATCGCCAGCCAGGTCCCTTGCGGTGCCAGCAGGTGGCCGCCCCAGGCCAGCATGTCGGCGAGGCTGGCGAAGGCGCGCGCGGTGATGCAGTCGAACTGGCCGGCGACGTCTTCCACCCGTGCCTGTTCGGCGCGCACGCCCTCCAGTTTCAGGCTGCGGATCGCCTCGCGCAGGAAGCGCACCTTCTTGCCGTTGGAGTCCACCAGCAGGATCTGCCGGCCCGGCGCGGCGATCGCCAGCACGATGCCGGGCAGGCCGGGGCCGGTGCCGAGGTCGGCCAGGCTGTGGCCCTGCACGAACGGCAGGATCGCCAGCGAATCGAGCAGGTGGCGGGTCACCATCTCGGTCGGTTCGCGCACCGCGGTGAGGTTGTAGGCGCCGTTCCAGCGTTCGAGCAGGGCGAGATAGTCGAGCAGGCGCGGCACCGCATCGGCAGGCAGTTGCAGGCCCAGCGCGGCAATGCCTTGTTCGAGTTGTGCCTGCAAGGCGTCGCGCGCGGCCATCGGCCATCAGTCCTGTGGGAAAGCGGTCGGCAAGTATCCCGGCAAGCCCGCCGCAACGCCAGCAGCCGGGGCAAAAGAAAGCCCGCCGAAGCGGGCTCGAAGTGGAGCAAATCCCCTGCGGCGCGGCGCTCTGCGGGCGCCTGGCGCGATGCGATGCTCAGGCGGCGTCGAGATCGACCCGGGTGACCATCATGCCGCGCTCGCGCAGCACGTGATTCAACGATTGCTTGACCCGCGCGCCCAGATCGCGCCGATCGACCGCCTCGGTGGCGGGTTCGTCACGCAGCGCGGCTTGCGCGCCATGGCGGATCAGCTGGTCGACCTGCTCGAACACGGCGTCGGCGCGTTCCGGCTCCAGCACCTGCCAGTACACCGTGCCGCGCACGTCGCGCGGCCCCAGCGGCGCCTGCAGCTGCAGGGTCTGGCCGGACAGATTGATCTTGTGCGCGACCCGGTCGAGCAGCGGCAGCACCAGATGCGTGCCGGCCGGCAGCAGCCGGCGCGGCTTGCCATGACGGTAGATGCTGTAGACCAGACCCTCCGGCACGCGCCGCACGGCGCTGGCGAGCAGCACGGCGAGCAAGGCAACGATGAGGGTGGACAGCATGGTCATGGTCGTGAAATCAGTAACTTGAGATTGGTTTATTCGTCTGATACTGGAACTGAAGGATACAATCGATTGACTCTGTGTGACTTAACCGCGGTTTAACGCGCGGATGAATCTTTAACAAGACGCCGAAAACAAGTCAAGAGCACGTCGCCGGATCGGTGAAGCTGTCGACGACACGGGAGGACACGAACGGCCGCGCTGCGTCAGTTTTCACTCCGGTTCGGTCGCGCGCGGCCCGCTTTTCCTCCTTCCCCGGGAATCAAGCATCGAACTTGCCAAAACACGGGGTATCCGCAGTCAAGGCGCGGGGGCGTGGCGTCCGTCACGTTCGAGGGGGCGGCCCATCGGCCACGCCGGCCCGTCGGCGCCGCATACCGTTGCCGTGGCGCAGCAAGGGAGTGGCTGGATCGGCAAGCGGGCCGCTCTGGCGTTTCGCCGGGATTTCCCGCCGGGCTGCCGCCTGTGCGCTGCTGCGACGCAGCACAGGTCGCCGCAACAAGCCCTTTACAAGTCCGCATGAAAACGTTTACGTTGGCGCCACCCAAGGGTTGGCGAACCCGGCGGAAACATTCCCATGGCGGCAGCAACCATCAAAGACGTGGCGCGCGAGGCCCGGGTGTCGGTGGCTTCGGTGTCGCGCGCGCTCAATGGCGGCGGCGGCGTCACCGCGGCCACCAGCGCGCGCATCCACGCCGCCGCCGAGCGCCTGCAGTACATCCCGCATGCAGCGGCGCGCATGCTGATCACCCGTCGCACGCACACTGTCGGCGCCCTGCTGCCCGACCTGTACGGCGAGTTCTTTTCCGAGTTGATCCGCGGCATCGACCTGGCGGCGCGTGCGCGCGGCCTGCACCTGCTGGTATCCAGCTCGCACGGTGGCGCGACCGAAGCGGCGGCGGCGGTGCGCTCGATGCAGGGTCGCGTCGACGGCCTGCTGATCCTATCCGAACGGGTCGACACGGCGTTCCTGCGCGCCAACCTGCCCAAGGCGCTGCCGGTGGTGCTGCTCAACAGCGCGGTGAGCGGGCCGGCGTTCCACGTGATCAACATCGACAACCACGGCGGCGCGGTGGCGATGGTGCGGCACCTGCTGCAGGCCGGCCATCGCAGCGTGGCGCTGATCGCCGGGCCGCCCGGCAACTTCGACGCCAGCGAACGCGAGCGCGGCTATCGCGAGGCGATGGCCAAATACGCCCCGCGCGCGGCATTGACCGTGGTGGCCGGCGACTTCACCGAGGAATCGGGCTATCGCGCCGGCCAGCAGCTGCTGGCGCGGACGAAGCGGCCGGCGGCCGTGTTCGCCGCCAACGACATGATGGCGGTGGGCTGCCTGGCGGCGTTCAAGGACGCCGGCGTGCAGGTGCCGGAGGACATCGCGCTGGCCGGCTTCGACGATATCCCGATCACCCGCTACGTGACACCGGCCCTGACCACGGTGCGCGTGCGCATTGCCGACTTCGGCCGTCTCGCGCTGGAGCGCCTGGCCGACGTCGTCGAACGCCCCGGGCAGGAAACACCTTCCGCCGACACGCTCGGTTTTGAAATCGTGGTTCGCGACACCTGCGGCGGAAACAAACCAGAAAAGAACTCCTGAACGTCTCAGCAAGCTGCCCGGGGAGGGGAGCGATGAAAACCTCAACGCAATTCAAGAAGAACCTGCTGGCCGGATTGATCGGCGCGTCGATCATGTCTCTGGCCGTCGCACCATCGTTCGTGATGGCCGCGAGTTCCGACGCGAACCTGCGCGGCCATGCGCCTCCGAACGCCCTGGTGACCGCCAGGAATATCGCCACGGGCTCGACCCGCGTGACCAAGGCCAACGGCGAAGGCAGTTATGCGCTGGTCGGCCTGCCACCCGGCACGTATACGGTCGATGCCGGCCCGGGCACGACACAGACCGTCACGCTCAGCGTGGCGTCCACCGCGACCCTGAATCTGACGGCCGCGGCCGCGACCAGCACCAGCGCACCCGCCGCAGCCAACGCGACCAATCTCGGCGCCGTCACGGTAACTGCAACGGCCTTGCAGGAAGTGAAGACGTCCGAGGTCGGCAACACCGTGTCGCTGCGCCAGATCGACGCCACGCCCCAATCCTCGCGCAACTTCCTGCAATTCGCCGACGCCGTGCCGGGCATGGTCTTCACGCGCGATGCGAACGGCAACACCAGCCTGCGTTCCGGCGCCCAGGCCACCAGCGCGATCAACGTGTACATCGACGGCGTGGGCCAGAAGAACTACGTGTTGCAGGGCGGCGTCACCGGCCAGACCGGCAGCCAGGGCAACCCGTTCCCGCAGCTGGCCATCGGCGAATACAAGGTCATCACTTCGAACTACAAGGCCGAGTTCGACCAGGTCTCGAGCGCCGCCGTGGTGGCGCAAAGCAAGTCCGGCACCAACACCTTCCACGGCGACGTCTTCGGCGACTTCACCAACACCGCCATGCGCGCGAAGACGCCTTCCGAAATAGCCAACCACAAGAAGACCGATTCGCACGAAAAGGACTACGGCTTCGACCTGGGCGGCCCGATCATCCAGGACAAGGCGCACTTCTTCATTGCCTACGAGGGCAAGGAATTCGACACGCCGACCACGGTGGTTCCGGGCCTGATCGGCGGCGGCTACGAAAGCCAGCTGCCCGCCAGCGCCAGCGCGCAGATCGGCCCGGCCAGCCTGCCGTTCAAGGAAAACGACTGGTTCGGCAAGATCGACTGGGAGCCCACCGACCGCGATCGCTTCGAGCTCAGCGGCAAGTATCGCGACGAAACCCAGGTGTCCGGCATCGGCGGCGTCACCACGCCGTCGGCGGCCATCAACACGAACAACACCGACAAACGCTATGACCTGCGCTGGGATCACAGCGCCTACAGCTGGTTCAACCGCTTGCAGGTAACGTACGAGGACGCGTTCTTCTCACCCACGCCCGCCATGCACGGCGCCGGTGCGCGGTACACGCAGGACATCAACCAGAACCAGACGATCCTGCAGACCGGCAACTCCCCGCTGGCCCAGCAGAACAAGGGCCAGAAAGGGCCGGCGCTGCAGGACGACCTGACCTTCAATGATTTCGAGTGGCACGGCGACCACGTCATCAAGATGGGGGTGAAGTACAAGGAAGTGAAACTCACGGCGCAGGACGCTGGCGATACGAATGCCTTGTTCAGCTACGCCGTCACGCCCGATGCCGGCACCGAGGCGACCCCCTACGAAGTGCAGTTCGGCTCACCCACGCCGGGGCAAAGTCCGGTGGCGACCAGTCGCGACAAGCAGTTCGGCGCCTATATCCAGGATGACTGGGCCGTCAACGACAAGCTGACCCTGAACCTGGGCGTGCGCTGGGATTACGAGGAAACGCCTTCCTATCTCAACTACGTCACGCCAGCCAACGTGGTCGCCGCCCTCAACAGCCCCGATCCCCACACGGGTGCGCCCGCCGGTCAGACCTACGCGCAGACACTGGCCCTGGGCGGCGTGGACATCAACGACTACATCAGCACCGGGAACAATCGAAAGGCGCCGAAGAACAACTTCCAGCCCCGTCTCGGTTTCTCCTACGACCTCAACGGGGACGAAGCGCATGTCATTTTCGGCGGCATCGGCCGTTCCTACGATCGCAACCTGTACGAGGCGATCCAGGTCGAGCAGACCAAGTCGGTGCTGTCGCAGCCGACGATCCAGTTCAACACCCCGCTCCATCCGTGCACGGTAGGGGTCGGTACCTGCTACGCCTTTGATCCGTCATACATGGACATCGCGACCCTGCAGGCGCTGGTGGCCGGAACCAACACCGGCAAGGAGGTGGACGCGGTCAACAACCACCTCAAGACGCCCTACTCCGACCAGATCAGCCTGGGCATGCGCAACACGATCGGCGAATGGAATACCAGCGCCGCGATCGCCAACATCCGCAGCCACGACGGCCTGGTCTACACGCTGGGCAACCGCTATCCCGACGGCAGTTTCTGGCAGAACGGCAGTCAGCCGTGGGGCAACGGCATCCCCGGCTTCGGCAGTTTCATCATCGGCAACAACGGCCTGGAAACCCGCACCACCCAGGTCCTGCTGTCCGCGGAAAAGCCCTATACCAAGGAATCGCACTGGGGCCTGACGATTGCCTACACCCACACCCATTCGAGTCAGAACCACAACAACAACGACCCGACCGACCAGTACGCGTTCGACTTCGAGACCGTCGGCCATTACCCGTTTGTCGGCGGTGCCGTGGCCAAGAACCGGCTCGTGGTGACCGGCAACATCGATGGCCCCTGGGGCTTCGTGTTTGGCGGCAAGCTGACCCTGTCCACACCCGTTCCCAACGTCGGCATGGCCTTTTATGGTGCGCCGGCGACGAACCAGGACAACGGCGTGACCAACGGCGCCGGCGGTCGCGTCGTCGCCATCGCGCCACCGGGCAACGGCCGCTTCCTGATCGGCGGCAAGGTCTTCGGCTATCGCGACCTCGACCTGCAGGCCACGAAGAACTTCAAGATCTACGACAACGTCAGTGGCTATGTGCGCATCGACCTGATCAACGTGTTCAACTTCAGGAATACCGTGGGCTACATGACGAACTACGGCAGCGGCGGCGTCTACAACCCGCAGGTGTTCTACAACCCCACCGGCGACATCACCGGTTACACGCGCACCCTGAGGGCCACGGCCGGCATCAGCTTCTAGGGCGGAGCTTCGAGCCGGTGGACGGCACCGGAGCGGTCTCATGCAAAGCCCGCGTTTCGCGGGCTTTGTTCTTCACGCCGAAGCACTCCCTTGCACGAGCGGGTTTTCCATGACTGATCCACGCATCCGCAATATCGTGATTGTCGGCGGTGGCACCGCGGGCTGGATGGCTGCAGCGGCGTTTGCGAAGGTACTCGGGCCGGACTATGCAATCCGGCTGATCGAATCGGAAGAAATCGGTACGGTCGGCGTCGGCGAGGCGACGGTGCCGCACCTGAAGCTCTTCAACAATCTCCTGGAAATCGACGAGATCGAGTTCATCAGGCAGGTGCAGGGCACGTTCAAGCTCGGCATCCAGTTCAACGACTGGGGCCGCATCGGCGACACGTATATCCACGGCTTCGGCACGATCGGCCACGATGTCAGCCTGCTGCCGTTTCATCAGTTCTGGATCAAGGCGAATCAGCTGGGTATCGCCGAGGACATCGGCGCCTACTCGCTGAACACGGTGGCCGCGCCGCTTGGCAAGTTCATGCCTTCGGCCACCGATGTACCGGCCGGCTCGCCGCTGGCGGACATCGCCTATGCCTACCACTTTGATGCTGGCCGCTACGCCAGGTACCTGCGGGGCTACGCCGAGCGGCGCGGCGTGCGTCGTACCGAGGGCAAGATCTCCCAGACCCTGCTGCGTGCGCATGACGGCTTTGTCGAGGCCGTCGTCCTGGAAAGCGGCGAGCGGATCGATGGCGAATTGTTCATCGACTGCTCCGGCTTTCGTGGCCTGCTGATCGAGCAGGCGCTGCATACGGGTTATCTGGACTTCACGCACTGGCTGCCGTGCGACCGTGCAGTTGCGGTGGCTTGCGAGAAGGTGGGACCGCCCACGTCCTACACGCGCTCCACCGCGCGCGATGCCGGCTGGCAGTGGCGGATTCCGTTGCAGCATCGCACCGGCAACGGTTACGCGTATTCAAGCAGCCATGTCAGCGACGACGAAGCAGCGGCAACCTTGCTCGCCCATCTCGACGCACCTGCGGTCGGCGAGCCGCGCCCGTTGCGCTTTACCACCGGCGTGCGCAAGAAGTTCTGGAACAGGAACGTGGTGGCGCTGGGACTGTCCAGCGGGTTCCTGGAACCGCTGGAATCGACCAGCATCTACATGATCCAGTCCGGTATCGCGCGCCTGCTCAATCTTTTTCCGCAGCGCGATTTCAGCGAGGTGGTGATCAATCGCTACAACGCGCAAGCCGTTTTCGAGTACGAGCGCATCCGTGACTTTCTCATTCTGCACTACCACGCCACCCGGCGGGACGACACGCCGTTCTGGCGCCAGTGCCGCACGATGTCGATTCCGGATCAACTGCGCGAGAACATCGCCCTGTTTCGCGACAGCGGCCGCTTCTTCCGCAATGCCGAGGAAATGTTTGCTCTGGTCAGCTGGGTACAGGTGATGATCGGCCAAGGCATCATCCCGCGGGGCTATCACCCCCTGGTTGACCAGATGCCCGAGCGGGACCTGCGCAAGTTCATTGCCGGTGTCGGCCAGGTTGTCGCCAGCTGCGTCGATTCGATGCCGATGCAGCAGGCCTTCATCGATCGCTACTGCACCGCTGGAGCTGCGTGACCCGGGTTTGCACCATCAACACAAGAACCACATCCTTCATTCGTCGCCACGGATATTCCGCTCGATGAGTCTTCTGCGCTTCCGCTCCTTCCTCGCCCCATTGCTGCTGGCATTCGCGCTCACCGGCCTGGGTGCATGGGCACCAGCCGCAGCGCAGGACATCACCACCGAGGCCACGCGCCACGCGCCGCTGGCCTTCACCGCCCTCCCTGCCGACCAGCAGGCGCAACTGGACGAGCTGGAACACCGCACCTTCCAGTTCTTCTGGGACACCACCAATCCGGTCAACGGGCTGGCACCGGACCACTGGCCGGGGCAGTCGTTCTCCAGCATCGCGGCGGTGGGTTTCGGCCTGACGGCCTACGGCATCGGCGCCGAACGGGGCTGGATCAACCGCGACCAGGCGGTCAAGCGAACCCTGGTGACCTTGCGCTTCTTCGCCGACTCGCCGCAGAACGCCAGCGAGGATGACGCCACCGGCTACCGCGGCTTCTACTACCACTTCCTCGACATGCAGACCGGCTTGCGCCACGGTCGCGGCGTCGAGCTGTCCAGCATCGACACCACCTTGCTGCTTGGTGGCGTGCTGTTCGCGCAGTCGTACTACGACCGCGACACGCCGCAGGAAAAAGAGATTCGCGCGCTCGCCGACATGCTCTACAAGCGCGTCGACTGGCCGTGGATGCAGGCACGCCCGCCGCTGGTCAGCATGGGCTGGACCCCCGGCGGCAAGTTCATCCCGCACGACTGGGAGGGCTACAGCGAGGCGAACCTGCTCTACATCCTGGCGCTGGGCTCGCCCACCCATCCGCTGCAGCCCGCGGCGTGGCACGCGTGGACGCGCACCAACCCGCGCTACTGGGGCACGCTCTACGGCGAAACCTTCCTGACCTTCGGGCCACTGTTCGGCCACCAGTACAGCGCCGCGTGGATCGACTTCCGCGGCATCCGTGACGACTTCATGCGCCAGCACGATTCGGATTATTTCGAGAACGGCCGCCATGCGGTGCTGTCGCAACGCAACTACGCGATCGCCAATCCGGCGGGCTGGACCGGCTACGGCGAGAACCTGTGGGGGCTGACGGCCAGCAACGGCCCGGGCCACTTCGGCATCGTCACGGACGGGCGCGAGCGGCGCTACTTCGGCTACTCCGCGCGCGGCGTGGGCCTGCGCCACGTGGTCGATGACGGTACCATCGCGCCCACGGCAGCGCTGGGCTCGATCGCCTTCGCGCCGGACCTGGTGGTGCCGGAGTTCCTGCACATGAAACAGCGCTACGGCAAATACATCTACGCGAAGTACGGCTTCCGCGACGCGTTCAACCTGACCCTGCGCGATCCCGACGCGCCGCTGCGCACCGGCCTGGTGATTCCCGGCTTCGGCTGGGTCGACACCGAGTACCTGGGCATCGACCAGGGCCCGATCCTGCTGATGCTGGAGAACTGGCGCAGCGGCCTGGTGTGGAAAGTGATGAAGCGCAACCCGTATGTGCGCAAGGGCCTGCAGCAGGCCGGCTTCCGCGGCGGCTGGCTGTCACGGGCGGCGGCCACACCGTGAGCCGGCGGCGCTGGCGACTGCTGGCGCCGGCGCTGTTGCTGGTCGGCATCGCTGCCTGCCGGGGCGATCACGATGATCGCCACACGCTGACCTTCTGGGCGATGGGCCGCGAGAGCGAGGCGGTGGCGCAGCTGATGCCGGCGTTCGAGCGCGAACACCCGGACATCCGCGTCGACGTGCAGCAACTGCCGTGGAAGGCGGCGCACCAGAAGCTGCTCACCGCGATCGCCGGCGACACCACGCCGGACGTGGCCCAGCTGGGCAACACCTGGCTCGCCGAGATGTGCGCGCTGGATGCGCTCGAACCGCTGCAGCCGTACGTCGAACGCTCGCGCGTGGTGCAGCCGGCGGATTACTTTCCCGGCATCTGGGCCACCAACCGCATCGACGGCACCCTGGTCGGCATCCCCTGGTATGTCGACACGCGGCTGCTGTTCTACCGCAAGGACCTGCTCGCCGCCGCCGGCTTCGACGCGCCGCCGCGCGACTGGGCTGCCTGGTCGCGGCAGCTGGCCGCGCTGCAGGCGCAGGCCGCGCCCGATCACTACGCGATCCTGCTGCCGACCAACGAGTTCGAGCAGCTGCTGTCGCTGGCCCTGCAGCAGGACGAACCGCTGCTGCGCGACGGCGGCCGCTACGGCAATTTCGAAAGCGCCGGCTTCAAGCGCGCGCTGGCGTTCTACGTGGAGCGGTTCAAGCGACACGAAGCGCCGCTGCTGGCCAACACCGAAGTGCCCAACCCATGGGCCGAGGTCGGCCGCGGCGTGTACGCGTTCTACTTCTCCGGGCCGTGGAACATCGGCGAGTTCCGCCAACGCCTCCCGGCGTCCCGGCAGGACGAATGGGCGACCGCGCCGCTGCCTGGTCCGCACGGCCCCGGTGCCGGCATCGCCAGTGGCTCCAGCCTGGTGATCTTTCGCCACTCGCCGCGCAAGGCGCAGGCCTGGTTGCTGATCGAATACCTGTCGCGCCCCGAGGTGCAGCAGCAGTTCTACGCGTTGCTGGGCGACATGCCGCCGCGCCGTTCGGCGTGGCGGGGCGACGCGCTGCGTGGCGATCCCGCGGTACAGGCATTCCACGAGCAGCTGGAACGGGTCAAGCCGACCCCGCCGGTGCCGGAATGGGAGCGCATCGTCACCGAGATGCAGCTGGTCGCCGCGCGCGCGGCCCACGGCGAGCTCACCGTGGACCAGGCCGCCGCCGAGATCGACCGCCGCACCGACGCGATCCTGGCCAAGCGGCGCTGGATGCTCGACCGCGCCGGGCGCGCGCGATGAGCCGCGGGCGCACCGCCTGGCTGTTCCTCACCCCGGCGCTGCTGGTGCTGGGCGTGTTCTTCTTCGTGCCGGTGCTGGGCGCGCTGGGCCTGAGCCTCACCGATTACGACCTGTACGCGCTGGCCGACATCCGCAACCTGCGCTTCGTCGGCCTGCACAACTATGGGGAGTTGCTGCAGCGGCCGCTGTTCTGGACCGCGCTGGGCAACACGTTCTACTTCGTGGTTGTCGGCGTGCCGCTGTCGATCGGCGCCTCGCTGGGCACCGCGCTGCTGCTCAACTCGCCGCTGGCGCGGATGAAGGCGTTCCATCGCACCGTGCTGTTCGCCCCGGTGGTGACCACCGTGGTGGCGGTGGCGGTGATCTGGCGCTACCTGTTCAACACCAGGTACGGGCTGGTGAACCATGCACTGGCCGTGCTGGGGCTGAACCCGGTGGACTGGCTGGGCGATCCGCACTGGGCGATGCCGACGATCATCGCCTTCGCGGTGTGGAAGAACTTCGGCTACAACATGATCATCCTGCTGGCCGGCCTGCAGGCGGTCCCGCCGGAGCTGTACGAGGCGGCGCGCATCGACGGCGCCTCGCGCTGGCGGCAGTTCCGCCACATCACCCTGCCGATGCTGCGGCCGACCATGGTGCTGGTGATGGTGCTCACCGTGGCCGGCTATTTCCAGCTGTTCGCCGAGCCCTATGTGATGACCGAAGGCGGGCCGCTGCAAAGCACCACGAGCGTGCTCTACCTGATGTACGACGACGGCTTCAAGTGGTGGAACTTCGGCGTGGCCTCGGCCGTCGCCTTCGCCTTGTTCGGCATCATCCTGGCGGTGACCATGCTGCTGTTGCGACTGGCGCGACGCGGGGCGGCGGCATGAACCCGCGCCTCGCCCGGTGGCTGGTCAACGGCGCCTTGTTCGGCTGCGCCGCGGTGGCCGTGCTGCCGCTGCTGTGGATGCTGTCGGCCTCGCTGATGCCGGCCGGCAGCGCCAGCTCGCTGCCGCCGCCGCTGCTGCCCGCGCAACCCACGCTGGACAACTACCGTGCGCTGTTCGCCCGTGCCGGCATGGGCCGCTACCTGCTCAACAGCCTGGCGATCTCCGGCGCGATCGCCGCGCTGGCGCTGGTATGCAACCTGATGGCCGGCTACGCCTTCGCCAAGCTGCGCTTCGCCGGGCGCGAGCGCCTGTTCCGCGCGCTGATCGGCGCGCTGCTGATCCCCGCCCAGGTGGCGATGCTGCCGCTGTTCCTGCTGCTGAAATATGCCGGCCTGGTCAACAGCTACGCCGGCGCGATCGTGCCGGGCATGGCCACGCTGTTCGGCATCTACCTGGTGCGCGAGTTCGCCCGCAGCGTGCCGGACGAGTTGCTGGAAGCGGCGCGCATCGACGGCGCCGGCGAGTGGCGCATCTTCGTGCAGATCATGCTGCCGCTGCTCAAGCCGGTGATGGTGACGCTGACCGTGTTCACCTTCCTCGCCGCCTGGAACGATTTCATGTGGCCGCTGATCGTGCTGACCGGCCAGGAGCACTACACCCTGCCACTGGCGCTGGCCTCGCTGGTGCGCGAACACAGCGAGGACACCGAACTGATGATGGCCGGCTCGGTCGTCACCGTGCTGCCGGTGCTGGTGCTGTTCCTGGCGCTGCAGCGGCATTACCTGCAGGGGTTGTTGCTGGGGAGCGTGAAGGGGTGAGAGCGCCCGCTTTAATGGAGTGACGCGCTCCTTGCGTTCGCTCCCTCTGGGAGAGGGGGCGAATGCAAGGAGCGCTTTATCTGATTAGAACCGGCCCGCCCGGAAATCCGTGATCGCCTCGTGGATCTGCGCCTGGGTGTTCATCACGAACGGACCGTAGCGGGCCACCGGTTCGTTCAGCGACTTGCCGGCGACGACCAGCAGGCGCGAGGGTTTGTCGCCGCCGGCCAGCTGCAATTGTTCGCCATCGGACAGCACGCCCAGCTCGCTGCGTTGCAGCCGTTCGCCACCGACCAGCGCCGATTCGCCCTCGAACACGTAGGTGAAACCGTGGTGGCCGACGGGCAACGCCAGCGCGAACCGCGCACCGGGCTGCAGGCTGACGTCGAGATACACCGGCGCGGTGGCGATGCCTTCGACCGGTCCAGTGGCGCCGGCCAGCTCGCCCGCGATCACCTTGACCTCGACGCCGTCGGCCGGATGCACCACCGGAATCCGCTCCGGGGCGATGTCCTGGTAGCGCGGCGCCGTCATCTTGTCCTTCGCCGGCAAATTCACCCACAGCTGGAAGCCCCACATCAGGCCGTTTTCCTGCTGCGGCATTTCCGAGTGCAGGATGCCGCGGCCGGCGGTCATCCACTGCACGCTGCCCGGCGTGAGGTCGCCGCGGTTGCCATGGTTGTCGCCGTGCCGCATGTGGCCGGCGAGCATGTAGGTGACCGTCTCGAAGCCGCGATGCGGGTGTTCGGGGAAGCCGGCGATGTAGTCATCGGCGCTGTCGGAGCGGAATTCGTCCAGCAACAGGAACGGGTCGAGCATGTCCAGCCCGGGCTGGCCGATGATGCGCTTGAGCTTCACGCCGGCGCCGTCGGAGGTGTCGGTGCCGCGGATGCGGCGGGTGATGGTGCGATCGCTCATGGGGTTCTCCGGCTGGTAAGACATGCCCGCCAAGATGGTCCGATTCGTGCGCCGATCCAAGCGGTGTCACCGGAACGGATCGTTTCGCTGGCGCGACACCGGCTCAGTCGAGCCAACGAAAGGCCCGGCGCAACTCGGCCATGGCGTTGTCCGGAAACCAGCGCCCGTGCGCCAGCACCACGCGCCGCGGCTGCCACGCCAGCATCCGCGCCAGACAAGCGCGTGCCTGGCGTTTGCGACCCAGATAGGTCAGGCGCATGTCCCATGGCGCCTTGCCGTCGGGGTCCAGGACGCCACCCAGCCGTGCCAGCCAGCGCATCGGGCCGTGCAGCCTGTCGAGTTCGAAATTCTCGATCAGGTCGGTGAGGATCAGCGTACCGCTGGCGTCATGCAGGAACACGAATTCCTGCATCACGCGGCTGCCGCGGAAGCACATCTGCTTGATGCTGCCGGCCCAGTCCGGGGGCGGCGCGTCGTCCAGATCGGCGTCGAAATGCACGTCGATGCGCTGGCTGGCCGCACGCTGGCGCACCCCGGGCGAAGCCCACGCCGTGGCGTGGGGGTAGCGCTGCTTCCACGCGGCGATATGGGCGTAATGAAGCAGGTTGGGCGACACCAGATGGCGCACCGGCCCGAGCGCATCGATCGCCTCGAACAGCGCCGCGTCGGGCGCGATCGGCGAGTGGCACCACAGCCCGCCGTCGGGCAACCGCACCACCGTCATGCGGGTGGGAAACGGCATGCGCATGCCGAGCGCCGCCATCGCCACCACCGGGCCGTCGACGATCCAGATGTCGGCGGCAACCGGTTTCAACGTGTCGAGCGGGGTGTACAAGCCGAGTTCCGTCACGAATGACCTCGCCAAATGCAGCAGGAGCCCGCTCGCGGGCGATGGGTTTACTCCGAATCCTGAATCCCGATTCCCGAATCCCGGCCCTCAATGCACCCAGTGACCGCTGCGCTGGCGCGGCGGTGCGGCCTCGCTATCGCTGGCTGGCTGGTGCTGGCGCACCATCGCTTCCACTTCCGCCTCGGTGGCGGGGTTGGCCTGCCAGTACTGGTTCACGGCTTGCAGCACCGCCGGCACCTGGCCCAGGCAGTCGTCGTATTCGTCGTCGCTGAGCTTTTCGAACTCGGCCTCGGCACGCAGGATGCCTTCGTCCACCGCCAGCGCCATCACCGGGCCGAGCAGCTCCATCAGCTGGGGATCTTCAGCCAGGCGGCCTTCCCACAGGGCGGCGCGCAGGTCGATGCCGCGGCTGAAGCCCTCGCACCAGCCGGCGGCCGACAGCATCGGACCGGCCTCGGATTCGACTTCGCCCAGGATCGGCTCGTAGGCATCCACGTCGAGCTCGGCGCTGATCGAATCGTTGAGCTTGGCCAGCAGGGCCAGCACGCGATTGCCTTCGTCCTCGTCCTCGAACGGCTCGTGCAGCACCTCGCGCAGCCATTCCTCGGGCAGCACCAGCAGCGGGCCGACGGCCAGCGCCGAAAGCAGGCCGTGCACGCCATCGAGCAGCAGGTCGCCCTCGCCGGTATGCGCGCGCAGGTAGCGGTCCAGTTCGTCCAGTTCGTGGTCGTCCAGCGAGCTCGGCCATTCGTTCTTTGCAGTCATTTCGGTCAGATGTCCAGTTCCAGCGTTACCGGGGTATGGTCGGACGGGCGCTCCCAGCGCCGCGGTTCCCGGTCGATCCCCGCCGCCCTGGCGGCCGGTTTCAGGGCGTCGCCGATCAGGATCAGGTCGATGCGCAGGCCCATGTTGCGGCGAAACGCCGCCTGCCGGTAATCCCACCAGCTGTAGTGCCCGGGCGCGGACTCGAACAGCCGGAAGCTGTCGTGCAGGCCCAGGTCGGTGATCGCCTTGAGTGCCTCGCGCTCGGGCGGCGAGCACAGGATGTCCTCGCCCCAGGCCACCGGGTCGTAGACGTCGCGATCGTCGGGGCAGATGTTGAAATCGCCCAGCACCACCAGGTTCGGGTGGCGCTCGTGCTCGCGCGCCAGGAACTCGCGCACCCTGGCCATCCAGTCCAGCTTGTAGGCGTATTTCTCGTCGCCGACCGCCTTGCCGTTGACCACGTACAGGTCGACCACGCGCAGCGGGCCGATGGTCGCGGCGAGGATGCGCCGCTGCGGGTCGTCCAGGCCGGGGATGTCGGTAATCACGTCGACCGGCGCCTCACGGGCCAGGATCGCCACGCCGTTGTAGGTCTTCTGGCCCGAATACACGGCCCGGTAGCCGGCAGCGGCCAGCTCGTCGACCGGGAACTTCGCGTCCTCCAGCTTGGTTTCCTGCAGCGCCACGATGTCCGGCTGTGCGTCGGCCAGCCACTGGCCCAGATGCGGCAGGCGCACCTTCAGCGAGTTGACGTTCCAGGAGGCGATTTTCATCGGGATATTGTAAAGGATTGCCCCGATCGGCCCGGCGGGCCGGCTGAACGGTTCGCGCCGATCGCAATACTTCGGTGCGGGAAAGCCACCGAAATCGCGATTTCCAGTGTATGCTGCGCGGGCAAGCCGTCCGGAGCACCCGGTTCACTTGCCCATCTTGCGGTCAAGTGCAATCGCTCCGAGCCGCAAATCATCCATGCTTCAAAGGTAACGTTACATGTCGGATCGTCAGAGCGGTACAGTCAAGTGGTTCAACGACGCCAAGGGTTTTGGCTTCATCACGCCGGAAAGCGGTGATGACCTGTTCGTGCATTTCCGCGCGATCCAGGGCACGGGCTTCAAGTCCCTGCAGGAAGGTCAGCGCGTCACGTTCATCGTCACCAAGGGCCAGAAGGGCCTGCAGGCCGAGGAAGTCCAGGCTGCCTGAGTCGCACAGACTCAGCTCCTGAAGGAAAGCCCGCTTCGGCGGGCTTTCTTTTGGTTCATCGCGCCTTACCGGGAAAGGCGGCCTTGATTTTGAGGAAGAAGTAGGGGAAGTCGCGATAGCCATAGGCCATGCGCTTGATGACCTTGATGCGATTGTTCATACCTTCCAGGACGCTGGTA
>Ga0209959_100177_pt1 | contig 101049 bp, 86 predicted proteins | sample ThiBiot_300_biof_2_FD_183943 | JGI IMG/M metagenome (GOLD analysis project Ga0209959, IMG submission 183943) | Wastewater bioreactor microbial communities from Cape Town, South Africa - Thiocy_expt_300_biof (SPAdes) | ecosystem: Engineered > Bioremediation > Thiocyanate > Unclassified | place...
CCACGCAAACTGGCGCTGGGTGCCGCCATGCGCAAGCTGCTCCACCTCGCTTGGGGGGTTATCCGCTCAGGTAAGAATTTCGACCCCAGCATCGCGCTTGCCTGACGGACGGCAAGACGGTATCTACTGGTCGCTCTTGTGCAGTTCGAAACCGCGCCGCTGGTACTCGCGCCAGCGTTCGCGCGAGCCGTCGCGGGCATCGGGGTCGGCGGGTACCACTTCGAGCACCCGTTCGCACGGCTGGTCGGGGCAGCGGTCGCGCAGGTTGATCAGCAGCGGGCGGTCGGGAGTGTCGACGCCGGGCGGCACGATCAGCACGGCGGTGAATTCGTCGTCGTCGTCGCCGGCCAGCTGGTGCGGGATCATCGCGTCGTCGTCGAACGCCCACAGCAGTTCGTCGATTTCGTGGGCCTGCTCGTGGTCGCGCGCCAGGATCAGCGTCGGCTGCTGGGCCGCGTAGGCCTTTTTCGCCAGCTCGCACACCAGCAGCAGCGGCTGCTCGATGAAGCGTGGCTTGTTGGCGATCAGGTAGAAGTCGGCGCGCATCAGGCTGGGAATGGGGAATGGGGAATGGAGAATAGTAAAGGCAACGCCGCCGTTGCGGCTGCCAGCTCTTCCTATTCCCTATTCCCCATTTCCCATTCCCTATTCCCGATCCAGCAGCCACTGCGCCAGCAACGCCACCGGGCGGCCGGTGGCGAGGCCCTTGCGGCCGTCTTCCCAGGCGGTGCCGGCGATGTCGAGGTGGGCCCAGCGCTGGCCGTCGGTGAAGCGCGAGAGGAAACAGCCGGCGGTGATCGCGCCGGCGGTCTTGCCGCCGATGTTGGCGACGTCGGCGAAACCCGATTCCAGTTGCACCTGGTAGTCGTCCCACAGCGGCAGGCGCCAGGCGCGATCGAGGGTTTCCTCGCCGGCGGCGAGCAGCTCGGCGGCGAGGTCGTCGTGCTTGCTCATCAGGCCGCTGGCATGCTTGCCCAGGGCGACCACGCAGGCGCCGGTGAGGGTGGCGGCGTCGACGATGGTGTGCGGCTGGTAGGTCTTCGCCGTCCAGGTCAGCGCATCGCACAGGATCAGCCGGCCTTCGGCATCGGTATTGAGCACCTCGATGGTGAGGCCGGAGAGGCTGGTGAGCACGTCGCTGGGACGGTAGCTGTCGCCGCCGGGCATGTTCTCCACGCTCGGCACCACGCACACGAGGTTGCGCTTCAGGCCCATCTTCACCGCGGCCACGAACGCGCCCATCACGCCGGCGGCGCCGCCCATGTCGAACTTCATGTCCTCCATGCCGGGGCCGGGCTTGAGGCTGAGGCCGCCGGAGTCGAAGGTGACGCCCTTGCCGACCAGGGCATACGGCTTGTCGTCCGGATCGCCGCCCTTGTATTCCAGCGCGATCAGCCGCGGCTTGTTGGCCGAGCCGCGCGCCACGGCGAGCAGCGAGCCGAAACCCAGCTCGGCCATCTGCGCTTCGTCCAGCACCTGGCAGTTGACCTTGTCGTGCAGGTCGGCGAAGGCCTGGGCCTGGGCAGCGATGTAGGCGGGGTTGCAGATGTTCGGCGGCAGGTTGGCCAGCTCGCGTGCGAAGCGCACGCCTTCGGCAATGGCGGTGGCCTGCTCCAGCGCGGCGTGTGCCTCGTCGCCCGCGGCGAAGGCGAGCGTGGCCAGTTCCGCCGGCTTGGCCTTGTCGCGCGGCTTGAAGGTGGCGGTGTAGCGGTAGGCGGCGAAATCGCTGGCCAGCGCCGCCACGCGCACGCGCCAGGCGGCGTCGCGGCCGGGTACGTCCACGTCGGTGAGATAGGACACCGCCGCGTTCAACGGCAACCGGCCGAGCGCACGCGCGGCTTCGATGTGGATCTTCTGGAAGCGCGCGCCGTCGAACGATTTCTGCGCACCCAGGCCGACCACCATCACGCGTTTGGCAGCGATGCCCGGCGGGGCGAACAGCACGCTGGTGCTGCCGGCCTTGCCGCTGATGTCGCCGCTTTCGAGTTGCTGGCGGATCAACCCGCCGGTGGCGCGATCCACCGCTTCGGCGGCGTTGCCCAGCACCGCCTGCTCGTACACGCCGACCACGATGCACGGGCTGTCGACGGCAGTGGCGGCAGTGTTGGTCAGGCTGAACTGGAGAGTCATCGGATGCGTTCCCGTGTGGGCCCGGTCGTGGCCGGACAGGCTAGACTTGCGGTTCGCCGCCCCTGGGAGCGTGGGCGGCAGAAATCTTCCGGGCTGCAAAAGCGGCTGCGCGGTCCGTATTTCCGCCGATTCTTGACCCATGGAACCACCATGGGCCGGCGAACCGTCGAAAACCCGTCCTCGCGCATCCACATTTTTCGCCTCGGAAGTTTCTGCCGCCCACGCTCCCGGGGTGTCACCGCACAAGCCATCAAGTTTATCGCATGCTGAGCATCCTCGACCGCTACTTCCTGCGTGAGCTGGCGCAGACCGTCGCCGCCACCGTGGTGGTCCTGCTGGTGATCGTGGCCGGCAGCGCGTTCGCCAAGGTGTTGCAGCAGGTGGCCAGCGGCAGCTTTCCGGCCAGCGTGATGTTTCAGGTGCTGGGGCTGCGCACGCTCGACGGCCTGACCAACCTGATGCCGCTGGCGAGTTTCATCGGCGTGCTGATGGGGCTGGGCCGCATGTACCGCGAGAGCGAGATGCACGTGCTGTCGTCCTCCGGCATGGGTCCGGCGGGCCTGCTGCGTCCGGTCGCGGTGCTGGCCGCGGTGCTGGTCGCGATCACCCTGGTGGTGGCGTTGTGGCTGGGTCCGTGGGCGGTACGCACCAGCGATGCGCTGGTGGCCGCGGCCAACCGTTCGGTGATCGCCGCCGGCCTCGACGCCGGGCGCTTCACCAGCCTGCCCGCCCAGGGCGGCATCATCTTCGTCGACAGCCTGAGCCGAGACGGCACGCGACTGGGCCGCACCTTCGTCGCCACCCAGCGCAACAGCAAGGAAGGCGGGGCCCACCTGAAAGTGGTCAGCGCGGCCAGCGGCCAGCTGTACCAGGAGAGCGACGGCGAGGGCCGTTTCATCGCCTTCAAGGATGGCTGGCAATACGACATCCCGCTGGGTGCCGACAATTGGCGCCAGATGCAGTACCGGCAGAACGACACGTCGCTGTCCAGCGTGCAGGCCGACGAGGATGAGGATCCCGCGCACTCCAAGACCAGCTGGGCGCTGTTCCAGTCCGACAATCCGGAGGATCGCGCCGAGTTCGCCTGGCGCAGCAATGCGGCGCCGCTGACCCTGGTGCTGGTGCTGCTGGCGTTGCCGCTGGCGCGGCAGAGTCCGCGCGAGCCGAAGTACGGCCGGCTGCTGCTGGCGATGCTGGCGTTCTATCTCTACTACCTGCTGCTGGCGCTGGGGCGCGCGCAGATCGGCAAGGATCACTGGCACAGCCAGGCGCCGCTGTGGGGCCTGCACCTGCTCGCGCTGGGGCTGGCCGGCTGGTTGCTGTGGAAACAGTATTCCCCGCGGCGCGTGCGCACGGCGGCGAGTGCCGCGTGATGGGCATGTTCAGCATCAAGCGGGTGGATCGGCTGGTGGCGCTCAGCGTGCTCGGCTCGCTGCTGACGGTGTGGCTGGTGCTCACCGGCTTCGATGCGGTGACCCAGTTCCTGCGCCAACTGGGCAACGTGGGCAAGCACGGCTACACGGTGACCGATGCGACGGTCTACGTGCTGGTGACGTTCCCGCGCCGCGCCTACGAGATGTTCGGCAACGCCGCGCTGATCGGCGGCCTGCTCGGCCTCGGCGGCCTGGCCGGCAGTGGCGAACTCACCGCCTTGCGCGCGGCCGGCCTGTCGCGATTGCGCATCGCCGGCTCGGCGGCAGGCGTGGTGGCGGTGCTGATCGTGGGGGTGGTGATCCTGGGCGAAACCGTCGCGCCGTGGGGCGACCAGCAGGCGCAGGCGATGCAGTTGCGCGTGCGCTCGGGCAACCTGGGCCTGGGCGACGGCAGCGGGTTGTGGGCGCGCGACGGCAACGACATCATCAACGCACGCGGCACCTCGCTCAAGGAGCACGACGGGGTCAGCGAGGTGCAACTGAGCGACGTGCGCGTGTTCACCTTCACGCCCGACGGTCAGCTCAAGCGCTTCCGCCTGGCGCAGAGCGCCACGCACGACGGCCACCAATGGATCCTGCACGGCGTGCGCAGCACCACGCTGGATGAGCAGGGCACGCATTCCACCACCACCGCCAACGAGTCGTGGCCGTCGAGCCTCAACCCGCAGGTGCTGGCGCAATCCGTGGTGCAACCGCAATACCTGTCGATGCGCGACCTGCGCCGCAACATGAGTTACCTGGAGAGCAACGGCGAGAGCCCGGGCAGCTACGCGGTGGCGTTCTGGGGCCGCGCGCTGTATCCGCTCAACGTGCTGGTGCTGGTGCTGTGCGCGATGCCGTTCGCGTTCGGCACACTGCGTTCCGGCGGCCTGGGAAAGCGCCTGTTCATCGGCATGTTGCTGGCGATCGGCTGGTATTTCATGCAGCAGGCGATGGTGAATTTCGGCACCGTCTACGGCCTGCCGCCATTCCTCGCCAACCTGCTGCCGGCGATGCTGTTGGCGTGCATTGCCTGGCTGTATTTCAGGCGCAGGGTGTGATTGAGCAGGGAATGGGGAATAGGGAATAGGGAATGGCAAGAACCAACGGCAACGGTAGCGGGAGGGTGTGATGGATGGGGTGGATCTGCGCAGCGATACGGTGACGCGGCCGACGGCGGCGATGCGCGAGGCGATGCTGGCGGCGGCGGTGGGTGACGACGTCTATGGCGAGGACCCGACGGTCAACGCGCTGCAGCAGCGGCTGGCCGACGACCTCGGCTTCGATGCCGGACTGTTCGTGCCCAGCGGCACCCAGTCCAACCTGCTGGCCTTGCTGGCGCACTGCGAGCGCGGCGACGAGTACCTGGTCGGCATGGATGCGCACACCTACAAGTTCGAGGGCGGCGGCGCGGCGGTGCTGGGCTCGATCCAGCCGCAGCCGATCGTGCAGGACGAGGATGGCAGCCTGCCGCTGGCGCGGATCGAGGCGGCGATCAAGCCGGTCGACCCGCACTTCGCACGCACCCGCCTGCTGGCGCTGGAGAACACCTGGCATGGCCGCCCGCTGCCGCTGGATTACCTGCGCGCCGCGCACGAGACGGCGCGCGCGCACGGGCTGGGCCTGCACCTGGACGGCGCGCGGCTGTTCAACGCCGCGGTGGCCTGCGGCGTGCCGGCGCGCGATCTCGCGCGGTATTTCGACACCGTCTCGATCTGCCTGTCCAAGGGTCTGGGCGCGCCGGTGGGCTCGGTGCTGCTCGGCTCGCATGCGCTGATAGACAAGGCGCGCCGCTGGCGCAAGGTCTGCGGCGGCGGCTGGCGCCAGGCGGGCATGCTGGCCGCGGCGGGGATGCACGCGCTGGATCATCACGTGGCGCGGCTGGCCGACGACCACCGGCGCGCGGCCTACCTCGCCGGTCGCCTGCGCGAGATCGCCGGCATCGACCTGCTCGGTCAGCACACCAACATGGTCTTCGTCGACGTGCCGGCCACGCGCCTGCGCGAACTGGACGTCCATCTGCGCGAGGCCGGCATCCGCATCAGCATCGGCTACCTGCCGACCTTGCGGCTGGTGACGCATCTGGACGTCGACGACGACGGCATCGAGCGCACGGCGGCGGCGTTTGCGGCATTCTTCAAATCGCATTGAACGCCGGCGGCCCGCGCGCAACCACGACAAGGATTTCTCCGGTGACCAACACGCATTCCCTGCTGCTCGCGCTGGCCTGTCTGGCGATGACCGGTTGTCTCCCCGAGGCCCCCTCGACCGACGTCGCGCAGGCGCCCGCGGCGACCGCTTCCGTTGCGGCGCGGACGCCAATCGTGGCGAGCGGTCCGGCGCCGCAGCCTGCCGCGCCGGTGTCGGCGCCGACCAAGCCATTCGCATTTGCTGCCGATGCCGCGTCGGCCACTGCGGGCTGCGCGTTCACCGGCCTGCAGTTGCCGCCGTCGACCAGGATCTACGCCGCCGGTGCCTACGGCGGCAGTCGGCAGGATTTCCAGATCGACCAGAGCGGGCATGAGGCCACTGCCATGCGAGTGGCGGTCAACCAGCCGGATGCGCCGGTGGTACTGATGCTGGGTGCCTACGAACCCACCGTGTGGAGCGTCGGCTGGACGCCGGGCACGCGCATTCTGGCGGTGCTGGTGAGCGGCTATCACCGGCAGGAGATCACCGGCCTGCCCGCCGACGTGCCGGTGCGGACAAGCACGTACGACAACAGGAGCCGCTGCGAATATTTCTACGTGGCGCCAAAAAATGCCGGCAAGCTCAACCCGATCGCACGCCGCATGTTTGGCCGTCCGGTCGACATGCTGTATCCCGCCCAGGGCGGCGAGGTGGTGGTCGGATCACCGCTGCCGGCAGGCAGCGCGCTGGTCACCGATGGAAGCGCCAGGCCGGCCTCCGCGTTCCGCTTGCCGAACAGCTCGCTGGCCGGGCCGGCGGGGCTGGAGCAGGGCGTGCGCGACGGTTTTCTGCGCGAAGCGGACGCTTCCGACGGTGCGGCGTGGATCGCTGCCCGACGCGCCCGGCAGCACGCTCCGGTCGATGCGCCGCCGATTGCCGGCGGCGCCCCGGCACCGCGCATGCCCTCGATGTTCCGCGCCTACGTGGTGCTGAAGGCGTACACCTTGCCGGCCGGATTGTACGGCGCGAATTCGGCCACCTTCTTCGTGCCCAAGGGCGTACCGCGGCCCACCGGAAAACTCGGTCACTCGACCCTGTACGACTTCAACACGGTCAGTTGCGCCGGGGTTGGCTGCGGTATGGAGTGAGCTTCGCGACGCAGGCCGTGCGGCAAACGCCGACACCCACGGCGCACGAACGCAGCTTGATCTTTCCGGCATCCGCGCGCGCTCCGGGCCTACACCGACGGCGCCCGACCCCGCCGTCCCCATTTGCTAGCATTCGGCCAATGCATTCCGCCGCCCTCGACATCCTGCGCAACATCTTCGGCTACCCCAGTTTCCGGGGCCAGCAACAAGCCATCGTCGAGCACCTGGGCGAGGGCGGCGACGCGCTGGTGCTGATGCCGACCGGCGGCGGCAAGTCGCTGTGCTACCAGATTCCCGCGCTGCTGCGGCAGGGCACGGCGATCGTGGTGTCGCCGCTGATCGCGCTGATGCAGGACCAGGTCGACGCCTTGCGCGAGGCGGGCGTGGCGGCGGCGTATCTCAACTCCAGCCTGGCCGCGGACGCGCAGCGCGAGGTGGAGAAGCAACTGCTGGCCGGCCAACTGAACCTGCTCTACGTGGCGCCGGAGCGGCTGCTGACGGCGCGCTTCCTCGACCTGCTCGAACGCACCGAGGTGGCGTTGTTCGCCATCGACGAGGCGCACTGCGTGTCGCAGTGGGGCCACGATTTCCGCCCCGAATATCGCGAGCTGGCGATCCTGCCGCAGCGCTTTCCCGCCGTGCCGCGCATCGCGCTCACCGCCACCGCCGACCCGCGCACGCGCGAGGAGATCGTCGAGCGGCTGGCGCTTCAGGACGCCCGTCAGTTCATCTCCAGCTTCGATCGCCCGAACATCGGCTATCGCGTGGGCTTGCGCCACAACGCGAAGCGCCAGCTGGGGGAATTCCTGCTCGGGCACGAGGGCGAGTCCGGCATCGTCTACTGCCTCAGTCGGCGCAAGGTGGACGACACCGCGCAATGGCTGGCCGAATCGGGCATCGAGGCGCTGCCGTATCACGCCGGCCTCGACGCGGCCACGCGCTCGAAGAATCAGCAGCGCTTCCTGCGCGAGGACGGCGTGGTGATGGTGGCCACGGTGGCGTTCGGCATGGGCATCGACAAGCCCGACGTGCGCTTCGTGGCGCACCTGGACCTGCCGCGCAGCATCGAGGGCTACTACCAGGAAACCGGCCGCGCCGGCCGCGATGGCTTGCCGGCCGAGGCGTGGATGATCTACGGCCTGTCCGACGTGGTGACGATGAGCCAGATGATCGCGCAGTCCGAATCGGCCGACGACCGCAAGCGCGTCGAGCGGCAGAAGCTGGAATCGCTCCTCGCCTACGCCGAGGCCACCGACTGCCGCCGCCAGCTGCTGCTGGGCGCGTTCGGCGAAACCTATCCCGGCCCCTGCGGCCATTGCGACAACTGCGTGGCGCCGCCGAAGACCTGGGACGCCACCGTGGTGGCGCAGAAGGCCCTGTCGGCGGTGTACCGCACCGGCCAGCGCTTCGGCTCCGGCCACGTCATCGACGTGCTGCGCGGCGAGGAGACCGAGCGCGTGCTCGGTCTAGACCACCATCGCCTGAGCACCTTCGGCGTCGGTGCCGACATGGACGAGAAACAGTGGCGCTCGGTGTTCCGCCAGTTGCTCGCCGCCGGCCTGCTGGAAGCCGACGCCGAGGGCTACGGCACCTTGCGCCTGACCGCCGCCAGCCGTGCCGTGCTCGGCGGCGAGCGGCTGGTGAAACTGCGCGAGGACGCCCGCCCCGAACGTGCCAGCCGGCGCAAGCGCGAAGCCAGTCGCGTGGCCAGCGGCAGCCTGGGCATCGAGGCCTACGAGCAATCCACCTGGGACGCGCTGCGCGCCCTGCGCACGCAACTGGCGAAGCAGCAGGGCGTGCCGCCTTACGTGGTATTCCACGACGCCACCTTGCTGGCGATGCTGCGCGCGATGCCCGCCAACGAGGACGAACTGGCCACCATCAGCGGCGTCGGTGAGTCCAAGCTCAAACGCTATGGGCGCGATTTCCTCGCGGTGATCAATTCTCCCCAGTGATTCGGCGCCTGGATGCGGGCGTGCGTCCGGTACGCGCGCCGACGGTCATCCCGGGTGGTTCCCAGGGTGAAACGGGCGGGTTATGCTGGACGTGTTTGACAGCGCTGTCATACTGCAACCACGGGACGACCGTAATCGTTTACCGGCCCGTGGGGCAAGGCGATGGCGGGCTGACGGCGCTGCATACGTATTCAACCGGACAGCGCGATGCGTGCACCGCAGAATCGGGGGCACGGCGACCTGTCATGACCTGGGGAAGGCAATGAGTTCGACGAGCGCGACAGATGGGCTGGGCCAGCACGCCACGCTGCGGGTGATCCTGATCTCGGCTGCCGCCGCCCTGGGCGGCTTCCTGTTCGGTTTCGACACGGCGGTGATCAACGGCGCGGTCGACGCGATCCGCGCCCATTTCGGGCTGAACGCGGGCGAGATCGGCATCACCGTGTCCTGCGCGCTGCTCGGTTCGGCGTTGGGGGCGTGGTATGCCGGCATGCTGGCCAACCGCTTCGGCCGCGTGCGCACGATGCAGGTGGCCGCGGTGCTGCTGGTGGCTGCCGCCGCCGGTTCGGGCCTGGCGATGGCGGTGTGGGATCTGGTCCTGTGGCGGCTGGTCGGCGGCATCGGCGTGGGCGTGGCTTCGGTGATCGCGCCGACCTACATCGCCGAGGTGGCGCCGGCGCGGATTCGTGGGCGGCTCGGCTCGATGCAGCAATTGGCGATCGTGCTGGGCATCTTCGCCGCGCTGCTGAGCGATGCATGGCTGGCCGGTGCGGCCGGCGGCGCAGCCGAGGTGCTGTGGCTGGGCCTGCCGGCGTGGCGCTGGATGTTCCTCGCCGCGGTCACCCCGGCGCTGATCTACGGCCTGCTGGTGCTGGGCGTGCCCGAGTCGCCGCGCCACCTGGTGGCCAAGGGCCGCCTGGCCGATGCGCGGGTGGTGCTGCAGAAGGTGTTGTCGATGAACAGCACCGCGGCGCTGGACAAGAAACTCGGCGACATCGAGGCCAGCCTGCGCTCGGAACACAAGCCGCGCCTGCGCGATTTGTGCAGCAAGGGCACGGGTTTGCTGCCGGTGGTCTGGATCGGCATCGCGTTGTCGGTGTTCCAGCAGTTCGTCGGCATCAACGTGATCTTCTACTACTCGGCCACCCTGTGGCACTCGGTGGGCTTCAGCGAGGCCGACTCGTTCACCATCACCGTGGTCACCTCGATCGTCAACGTGCTGGTCACGCTGGTGGCGATCGCGCTGGTCGACAAGATCGGGCGCAAGCCGCTGCTGGTGGTCGGCTCGGCCGGCATGGCGATCACCCTCGGGATAATGGCGTGGTGCTTCTCGCAGGCCGTCGGCAGCGGCGCCGAGCTGACCTTGCCCGGCGCGGTCGGCATGGTGGCGCTGGTCGCGGCGAACGCCTACGTGGTGTTCTTCGGCGTGAGCTGGGGGCCGGTGGTGTGGGTGTTGCTCGGCGAAATGTTCCCCAACCGCATCCGTGCCACCGCGCTGGCGGTGGCCGCCTCCGCGCAGTGGCTGGCCAATTTCGCCATCACCAGCACTTTCCCGGCACTGGCCGAACTGGGCCTGACCTTTGCCTACGGCCTGTACGCGGCGTTCGCCGTGCTGTCGCTGGTGTTCGTGTTGCGCGCGGTACGCGAGACCAAGGGCGTGGAACTGGAGGACATGCAGGCATGAGGATCATGGAGCACGGCTTCAGCGGCGGTACCGGCGCGCGGCCGCCGGCCAGCGCTTGCCTCGGCGTGGAAGCGCGCCGGGCGGTCTACGACGCGCGGCGCGCAAAGCAGCTACGATGCGGCAACGGCGATGGCCCGGCCACGGTTCATCGCGCGCGATTGAACGAGATGCTGACGGATCGGGTCGCGGATGAAGGGCAAGGCCACATCGATCGACATTGCACACCTGGCCGGAGTGTCCCAGGCCACGGTCTCGCGCGCCCTGTGCGGCAGCCCGCTGGTCAATGAGGAAACCCGGCGGCGCGTGCAGGCCGCCGCCGAGCAACTCAACTACAAGCTCGACAAGAACGCCTCGAACCTGCGCCGGATGCATACCGGCACGCTGGCGCTGCTGTTCTTCGAGGACCCGACTGCCGACGAGTCGCACATCAACCCGTTCTTCCTGTCGATGCTCGGCTCGATCACCCGCGCCTGCGCCCTGCAGGGCCAGGACCTGCTGATCTCGTTCCAGCAGCTGTCCGACGACTGGCACGCCGACTTCGCCGACAGCAAGAAGGCCGATGGCCTGATCCTGCTCGGCTACGGCGACTACCTCGCCTACCGCGACAAGCTGGAAAAGCTCGTCGCGCAGGGCACCCGCTTCGTGCGCTGGGGCGCGGTGCTGCCGGACCAGCCCGGGGTGTCGTTCGGCAGCGACAACGTCTACGGCGGGCGGCAGGTGGCCGAGCACCTGCTCGAACGCGGCTGCCGGCGCATCGCCTTCCTCGGCGACGCCTCCAGCCATTACCCGGAGTTCTTCGGCCGTTACAACGGCTACGTCGACGCACTCACCGCCGCCGGCGTCGAGGTCGACCCCGCGCTGCAGGAGAACGCCGAGAGCACCGAACACTCCGGCTACGAGGCCATGCGCCGGCTGATCCTGCAGGAAGCCGGCTTCGATGCCGTGTTCGCCGCCAGCGACCTCATCGCGATCGGCGCCATGCGCGCGCTCAGCGACCACGGGCTGCGCGTGCCGCAGGACGTCGCCCTGGCCGGCTTCGACGACATCGCCACCGCCAGCTTCGTCAACCCGCCGTTGACCACCGTGCTGCAGGACACCGGCCAGGCCGGCGCGGTCCTGGTCGACAGCCTGCTCGGCCTGATCCGCGGCGAATCGGTGGAGAGTGAGGTGCTGCCGGTGAAGCTGATGGTGCGCAAGTCCAGCTTGCGCTGAGCCATCGGTCGCTCACGGCCACTCGTTCGCATGCGCCCCCATCTCCCCGCGCTGCGGCCGCACCACGCAGAAGCGGTGACCGGTGGGGGCTTCCATCACCACCCAGGTGCGGATCGCTTCGACCTTCCTCGCACCGAGGGCTTCCAGGCGGTGCACTTCGGCCTCGATGTCGTCGCTCTCGATGTCCAGATGCACGCGGCTGGGGTGGGTGACTTTCTGCAGTTCGATGACGGGCTCGTCGTCATGGGTGACCAGGCCGACGTATTTCTCCTGCGCGGGATCGGCGCCTTCCTTGATGGGGCGGCCGAGTGCCCGCGACCAGAAGCGGGCGGCTTCGCCGAGGTCGTCGGCGTGGCAGTCGATCATGAGGCTGCACAGGCGGCTGCGGTGCATGGGGTTCTCCTTCGCGGGCGGCAGGGCGGTCAGCCTTGCGCGCCCGTTGCGCTGCGGTCAAGCGCGAGCCGGCGGTGCGCTTGCTACTGTGGGCGCCTCGATGGCGATTTCCGGAGGCGTGCATGCAAGACCTGGCCGAGCTGATTCGCGACGTGCCCGATTTCCCCCGAGCCGGGGTGATGTTTCGCGACGTCAGCCCGCTGCTGGCCAACGCCGACGGTTTCGCGCGCTGCATCGAGGCGCTGGCCGCACCGTGGCGGGACAGCGGCGTGCAGGTGGTGGGCGGCGTGGAGGCACGCGGTTTCATCTTCGGTGCGGCACTGGCGCTGCGGCTCGAGGCCGGCTTTGTGCCTCTGCGCAAGCCGGGCAAGTTGCCGCCGCCGGTGCAGGCGGTGGATTACCGGCTGGAGTACGGCGAGGATCGGCTGGAGATCCGCGATGGCTTGTTGCAGCCGGCGCAGCGCGTGCTGCTGGTGGACGACGTGCTCGCCACCGGCGGCACGCTGTGCGCGGCGGCGGAGTTGATCGAGCGGGCCGGCGCGACGCTGGTCGGCGCCGGCGTGGTGATCGAGCTTGACGCCTTGGCGGGACGCGCACGCTGGGCGGAACGTGGCCCGCTGCACAGTTTGCTGCGCTACTGAACCATCGTACGCGCCGTTTCGCCGCAGTTGGGCAAGGCGGCCCATGCGCCGTGCGAGAATGCCGCGTTGTCGCACGCGTCCTGCGGGCGATGCTGAACGTGCCGAGGCCGTCGGATGTTGAAGAAGCTGTTGTTGCTGGGTGGGCTGGCCTGGGCCGGCCAGGTGCTGGCCGCCACCGCGCCGGCGAACGCGCCGGTGGTCGGCCCCACGATCACGCCGGCGGCGGTGCAGATGGTGCAGCAGGCCATCGCCAAGCTGTCGTCGAAGGTGGTGGTCGACTCGATCCAGCCGGCACCGCTGCCGGGTTTCTACCAGGTGATCGCGTCGGGTCAGATGGTCTACATCAGCACCGACGGCAAGTACCTGATGCACGGCGACGTGGTTGACTTGAGTCGCCGCGAGAACCTCAGCGACGATGCCTGGGCGAAGTTCCGCGTGGCCGCGCTGGCCAAGGTGCCGGCGTCGCAGCGGCTGGTGTTCGCGCCGGCGCAGCCGAAGTACACGGTGACCGTGTTCACCGACGTCAACTGCGGCTTCTGCCGCGCGCTGCACGAGCACATCGCCGCGTTCAACAAGGCGGGCATCGCGGTGGAATACCTGGCTTGGCCGCGCGAGGGCGTGACCACCACCGCCGGAAACCTCACCCCGACCTACAAGGAAATGGTCTCGGTATGGTGCGCGAAGGACCCCAAGGCCGCGCTCACTGCCGCCACCAAGGGCCACGCGCCCCCGGCGGCGACCTGTACCAACCCGGTGAAGCAGCAATTCGACCTGGGCGTGAAGCTGGGCGTGAGCGGCACGCCCACGATCATCGGGCCGGACGGCAGCGTGCTGGGCGGCTACGTGACGCCGGAGCAACTGCTGCAGGCGCTGCAAGCGGGCGGTTGATCCCCCGCGGCGGCTTGGGGCAACGCTGAAACAGTCTCCCGCAGACGGCTTCCGATCCTTCAAATAGGCGGCAGTCGATAGCCGATGGTGTGCGGGGCCGTGGCGCCGGATCGAGTGATCGACCGGCGTTTGCGTGATTGTGCTTGAATCCGCACCCCTCGCGTCGTCAAAAGACAAGACCGTCGCGGAAATTCCCGCCCATCATGGCGGTGACAGAGGGGTCCGTTGGCTGTTCCCGGGGGCGCTCCACGACTACAGAGCGTGGCGTGGCGCGAGGAATGAGTGGATTTGATCCGCCCGCCCATTGTTGGCACGTGTCCGCGCCAACGGTTCGAGACGTGAAGAAAGCCGCCAATGAACCTCCCCGTCCGGCGAGGTACCTGCCGGAGCGCGCAGCCGCACCCGGCCAGGCAAGCCTTGGCCGCAGGGGAAGCCCGGTGGTACCGGGCGGTCGTCTTTCGAAAATGACACGGGGAGGAAAATCCATGCTTAAGACCAAACTCGCGGCCGCCGTGCTGGTCGCGTTGAGCTTCGGGCCGTGCGCAGCGTTCGCACATGGGCGCGACGCGCATGATGCGACGGGACAGGCAGGCACGTCCGGCGTGCAGCAGGACACCATGCAGTCCGCCGATGACGGCAACCATCCAACGCCGGACAGCACCAAGGCCAAGAAGCTCGAAGCAGTCACGGTGACCGGTTCGCTGATCCCGCAGACCGAGATCGAGACCGCCACGCCGATCACCACCATCACGGCCGCAGACATCAAGGCTCGTGGTTTCACCACGGTGGCGGAAGCCCTGCAGCAATCCTCGTTCGCGACCGGCTCGGTGCAGGGTTCGCAGTTCTCGGCGGGCTTCACGCCGACGGCGCAGACCCTGAGCATGTTCGGCATGCCGGTAGGTTTCGTGAAGTACCTCATCGACGGGCGCCCGATGGGCAACTTCCCGGGCCTCTACAACGGCAGCGATGTCTTCAACAACCTCAGCGGCATCCCGACCGAGATGGTCGATCGCATCGAGATCCTGCCGGGCGGACAATCCTCGCTGTACGGCTCGGACGCGATCGCCGGCGTGGTCAACATCATCCTCAAGAAGCACCTGGATGGCGGGCCGGTCGTCGATGCGCGCTACGGCTGGCACAGCGACGGCGGCGGGGCTAGCCGTCGCATCAGCGTGGCGGACAACTTCAGCGCAGGCCGTTTCAACCTGCTGGTCGGCGGCCAGTTCGAGAGCACCCAGCCGATCTGGCGCCGCGATCGCGACCTGACCGCCCACTACTACACCCACGGCACCAGTCCCGCGGTGGCGTCACGCGACTACCTGGTACTGGGCTACTTCACCGGCTACCATTTTTTCGACCCCGACAACTGCAGCGGCCTGACCGACCAGTGGTACGGCAACGAGGGCAAGCGGCACCGCGCCGGCAAGGGCGATTACTGCGGCTCCTTCACCAGCCCCGGCTACGCGACGCTGACCACCGACAACAAGCAGGCGAACTTCTACACGCATGCGACGTTCGACGTGAACGACAACCTGCAGTTGTACGGCGACCTGCTCTACAACTACCAGGAGCAGAAATACACCAACGGCGCCGACTACACCTGGTGGGGTACCAACGTGGTGACCGCCGCTGCGGGTGGCGGCTACTTCTGGGATCCGCGCATCGGTGACTACATGCTGGTGCAGCGCAACTTCTCTCCGGAAGAAGTTGGCGGCTACAAGAACATCATGAGCAAGGACACCGAAAATTCCTACATGCTCACGCTCGGCGCCAAGGGCACGCTCGGCCAGTCCGCCTGGGACTACGAACTGTCCTTCATGCATTCGGACGACAAGCTGCAGAGTCGCGTATTCCAGCGCTTCACCAAGCCGATAGAGGATTACTTCGCCTCCCACGTGATGGGGCCGCAGATGGGTACCTACTACGGCTATCCCGTGTTCCAGCCGGACTACGAGGCGCTCTACCATCCCGTCTCCAATGCCGACTTCCGCGCCTTCACCGGCTACACCGAAGACAACGCGAAGACCTGGGACAACCTGCTGCGCGCCCAGCTGACCAACGGGTCGTTGTTCTCCCTCCCCGGCGGCGACGCAGGCATTGCCATGGTGCTCGAGGGTGGCAACGAAGGCTGGGACAGCACCCCGGACCCCCGGCTGCTGCAGGACATCGACTACAACGGCAACCAGGTTCCGTATGTCTGGGGCTGGAGCGCCACGCCGGGTGCCGGCCACCGCTCGCGCTACGCGGCCACCACCGAGCTTCGCCTGCCGGTGCTGAGCCAGCTCACGCTCGATGTTTCGGGTCGCTACGACAGCTACAAGGTGGCGTCCAGCCGCGTGAGCCACAAGACCTACAACTTCGGCATCGAATACCGGCCGTTCGAAACCCTGCTGCTGCGCGGCCGCTACGGCACCGCCTTCAAGGTGCCCACCCTGAGCGACGAATTCCAGGGCCTCAGCGGCTACTACAGCAGCGTCACCGACTATCTCAACTGTGGTCGCCTCGGCTTCTCCGGGGCAAACATCGACCAATGCCCGACGCCCTACGACAACGAGCAGTTCAACGGCCACACCTCCGGCAACCCGGCGCTGAAGCCGATCACCGCCAAGGTGTGGACCTACGGCTTCGTGTGGGCTCCCACTCCAAAGCTGTCCTTCAACGTCGACTATCTGCATTGGGACATCAGCAACGAGGTCGCCCAAGTCAGTGCGGACCAGCTGTCGAACACCCAGTACCTGTGTGATATCGGCACGCTGGACATGAACTCGACCACCTGCAGCATGGCATTCAGCCTGGTTACCCGCGGCCCGGGCCAGGGCAATCTGCTGGGCCACATCATTTCGATCGCCACGCCGAAACAGAACGTGGCGAACGAGAAGGTCAACGCACTCACCGCCGGCGTGAACTACGTGCAGGACATCGGCCGCTTCGGCCAGCTGGCACTGAACCTGTCCTACTCGGACATGTTCAAGCACACCTACCAGGACTACCCGACCGACGAGCCGGTGGATCTGCTGCGCCACCCCAACTGGAGCACGGATTTCAAGTCCAAGGCCAACGGCTCGATCACCTGGTCGAACGCGAAGTGGAGCACCACGCTGTACGCAAACCGGTTCGGAAGCACGCCGAACTACCTGGCCAGTTCGCTCGACAACTACACCTCCCCGGGCACCGGCCGGTTGGGACCGTGGACGCTGTACAACGCGAGCGTCACATTCAACCCGACCAAGGCGCTTGCGCTGTCCCTGATGGTGAACAACCTGTTCAACAAGATGCCGCCCAGGGACACCAGCTACAGCGGTCTCACCGCCGAGCCGTACAACATCTTCAACTACAACGTGTTCGGACGCGCGATCTACGTCGAGGCGAGCTACAAGTTCGGCCGATAGCCGCACCCGGATGCAAAACGCGACGGCCCCGCCCTGGCGGGGTCGTTTTTTTTCGGGCAGCGGGGGGCGCTAGACCTCGATGCCCGCGCCGACCAGCAACTCGCGCAGCGGCGCCAGCGCCTCGCCGTACTTCCGCCAGCGCTGCAGCGCGCTGCGATAGATCGGAGCACGCACCTGCACGGCACTGGCGGTGGCCACCGGCGACGGATTGGCCTCGAATCGCAGGCAGTCCTCGTGCCACGGCAGAGCGCAGAACTCGATGATGCGACGGGACATGCGCTCCTGGTCGTCCACCAGGGCCTCGTAATCCACCTCGAGCACCCGCCCGGGAAACACGCGCTGCCAGTGGCGCATCATCGCGTCGAAAAGGATGTAGTAGCGGCCCGTATCGAGCAGGTCGAAGGAGTAATCGAAATACGGCGAGTTGGGCGCGAACAACTGCCGAAAATTGCTCAGGCAGGTGTCCATCGGGTTGCGGCGCAGGCACACGATCTTCGCGTTGGGCAATGCCTGGGCGATATAGCCCACGTAGAGAAAGTTGTGCGGCAGCTTGTCCACGAAATGCGGCGTTCTGCCCGTGGCCGGCCGGGTGCTGTCCAGGTAGGTCTGTCCCAGCGTGCGGAAATCAACGTGACGGGTACCGGCGACGGTCTCGATATCCAGCAGCGAGCGGGTGTGGGTGCCGGACATGAACTTCAGCGCCATGCCGAAGTTCAGCATCTCGCCCGCCGAATGGACGTCCGGATGGCTGGATATGATGCGCTCGACCAGGGTGGTGCCGGTGCGGGGCATCCCCACGACGAAAATGGGCTCCTCGCTGGCGCACCCTCGGCTCGGCGGGGGCGGTTCCGGAAACCGTGCCTGCAGCGCGGAGAAAAGCTGTTCATCGCGCGCGATCCGGTAATCGCGGCCCTTGCCTGCGGCAGCCTTGCCCCTGGCCATGTGATCGAGCGCCCTGGCGTACTCGCCCAGATCTTCCAGCTCCTTGGCCAGCGCCATGTTCAGGCACACCTGGGCCTGCGTTTGCCCGGCGTCGGGGCCAACCTCGCCCAGCACCGCTTCCAAGCGCGCCACGTGGTTGGCCACGGGGGTCTGGCGCCGCAGTTGGGCCAGCGTCAGATGCGCCCGCCAGTAGCGCGGTTCCAGTGCAAGGCAGGCTTCAATCTCGCGCTCGGCGCCATCGATGTCGCCGACGGCAACCATCGCGGTGGCCAGGTTGTAGTGGTAGACCGCGTGACCGGGCGCGCTGGATGCGGCCTGGCGGAATACCTCGACGGCCTGGTCATGGGCTGCGATCTGCGTATAGACCACGCCCAGCGTATCCAGCGTCTGGGCGCGCCCGGGCGCGAGCGCGAGCGCGCGATCGGCTTCCTGCCGCGCGTCCCGCGTGCGGCGTGCCAGGACCAATGCCTTGGCGTGATGTACCGCGAATTCGGCATTGTCGGGCGCCATCGTCGCGGCCCGGCCAAGGCTGTCGATGGCTTCGGGAAGCTGTTGCATCTCGAGGCTGGCGATGCCTGCGATGTAGTACAGCATCGGGTGCGGCGGCAAGTCGGCCTTCAGTGTCCTGGCCAGGGCCAGCGCTTGCGGCCATGCACGCTGATTGAACAGGGCGGTCAGGTGCTCGAGGGTGGGCTGGTCGGTCATGGCTGCGGCATGTCGAGGGACGGCGGCGGTTGCGTCAATGGCCCTGCAAGAATGCAACAAAAAGGAACGATAGCGGTGCCAGGAACAATCCGCATGGCGTGGCGGTTGCCGGGCAGCCGCGCCGCGGCGAAACAACTTGTCCGCGCCTCGACCCGAGACCGGAGGCGGTGCGTTCGTGCACATGCATCGCCGTGAACCGGCCTTCCGGCAGCGGCTTGGTATTGCCTTATGCCGTATTGCAGCATTGGGGTAGAATGGGCGTTTCCTCCGCACAGCGCCCCCTTCCCGCATGATCGCATTCGACGGGCAAAGCGCCCTCTCGCCGTTCCGCCTCGAACGACTCAATGCACGGCTCGACGCCGTGCACCGGGGCGTGCGCGTGCAATCCGCCTGGCATGTGTTCGTGCTCGACATGGACGCGGCGCCAGAGGGCACACTGCGCGAACGCCTGCTGGCCGTGCTGGAGGCGAAGGACGCCGCGCCGCAGCCGGCCACGTTGTGGGTGGTGCCGCGGCTGGGCACGATCTCGCCGTGGTCGAGCAAGGCCACCGACATCCTGCATGGCGCGGGTTTCGACGTGCGCCGCGTCGAGCGCGGGCTGGCGTGGCAGCTCAGCGGCCTGCCCGAACCCGGCGCGCCGGATCATGCGGCGATCATGGGTGTGCTGCATGACGCGATGACGCAATCGGTGCTGGCCCGCCTGGACGATGCGCAAGGCCTGTTCCTGGCCGGCACGCCGGGCGACCTGGTGCACGTGGCGCTGGGCGCCGATCCGCAGGCGGCGCTCGCCGCGGCGAACCGGCGCCTGGGCCTGGCGCTGGCCGAGGACGAGATCGAATACCTGGTCGAACGCTACGCCGAGCTGGGTCGCGATCCCACCGACGCCGAACTTTTCATGTTCGCCCAGGCCAACTCCGAGCATTGCCGGCACAAGGTGTTCAACGCCAGCTGGACGGTCGACGGCGAGGAACAGGACAAGACCCTGTTCGGCATGATCAAGCACACCCACCAGCAGTCGCCCGCGCATACCCTGTCTGCGTACAGCGACAACGCCGCGGTGATCGAGGGCAGCACGGGCAAGCGCTTCTTCGCCGACCCCGCCGACCGCGTGTGGCGCGGGCACGAGGAGCGCATCGACTACGCGATCAAGGTGGAGACGCACAACCATCCTACCGCGATCGCGCCCTGGCCCGGCGCGGCCACCGGCGCCGGCGGCGAGATCCGCGACGAGGGCGCCACCGGCCGCGGCGGCAAGCCCAAGGCCGGGCTCACCGGCTTCTCGGTGTCCGACCTGCGCATCCCGGGCGCGCCGCAGCCGTGGGAAGTGGACCGCCCGCTGCCGCCGCGCATGGCCAGCGCATTCGAGATCATGCGCGACGGCCCGCTGGGCGCGGCCGCGTTCAACAACGAATTCGGCCGGCCCTGCCTGGGCGGCTATTTCCGCGCCTGGGAAAGCGAAGTGCCGGGCCAGGCCGGGGTGCGCCGCGGCTACGACAAGCCGATCATGCTCGCCGGCGGCCTGGCCAACCTGCGTCCCGACCATGTGCTGAAGCGCGCGGTGCAGCCCGGCCACGCGGTGATCGTGCTGGGCGGGCCGGCGATGCTGATCGGGCTGGGCGGCGGCGCCGCCTCGTCGGTGGCCGGCGGCGCGTCGAGCGCGGAGCTGGACTTCGCCTCGGTGCAGCGCGACAACGCCGAGATGGAGCGGCGCTGCCAGGAAGTGATCGACGCCTGCTGGGCGCGCGGCGAGCACAACCCGATCGTCAGCGTGCACGACGTCGGCGCCGGCGGCCTCTCCAACGCGATCCCCGAGCTGCTCAACGACGCCGGCGTCGGCGGCGTGATCGACCTGTCGAAGATTCCCTGCGACGATCCCTCGCTGTCGCCGATGCAGGTGTGGAGCAACGAATCGCAGGAGCGTTACGTCCTCGCCATCGCGCAGGAGAACCTCGCCGAATTCGAGGCCATGTGCATCCGCGAACGCTGCCCGTACGCCGTGGTGGGCGAGGCCACGCTCGAGCGCCGCCTGCTGCTGACCGATCCGCGCCGCGAGCTGACCGTCATCGACCTGCCGATGGACGTGCTGTTCGGCAAGCCGCCACGCATGCATCGCGACGCCGTGCGGGTAACGCCGCGGGTGGACCTGCTGCCCGACCTCACCGGCATCGACCTGGACGAGGCGCTGCTGCGCGTGCTGCGCCTGCCCACCGTGGGCAGCAAGAGCTTCCTGATCACGATCGGCGACCGCACCGTCGGCGGGCTCAACCACCGCGACCCGATGGTCGGTCCGTGGCAGGTGCCGGTAGCCGATTGCGCGGTGACGCTCGCCGATTTCGACGGCTATGCCGGCGAGGCGATGGCGATGGCCGAGCGCGCGCCGGTGGCCGTGCTCGACAGCGCCGACGCGGCACGCCTGGCGGTGGGCGAGGCGATCACCAACCTGGCTGCCGCACCGATCGCCAGCCTCGGCGAGGTGCGCCTGTCGGCCAACTGGATGGCCGCGGTGAATCATCCGGGCGAGGACGCCGCGTTGTTCGACGCGGTGAAGGCGGTGGGCATGGAACTGTGTCCGCAATTGCAGATCTCGATCCCGGTCGGCAAGGATTCGCTGTCGATGCAGGCGGTGTGGAAGGACGGCGCGCAGGAGCAGCGCACGGTGTCGCCGGTGTCGCTGGTGATCACCGGCTTCGCCCGCGTCGGCGACGCGCGCCGCACGCTGACGCCGCAACTCAAGCTCGACCGCGGCGCCACCGACCTGTGGCTGATCGATCTGGGTGCCGGGCGCGATCGCCTCGGTTGCTCGGCGCTGACCCAGGTGTTCAATCGCTCCGGCGGCATCCCGCCCAACCTGGACGATGCCAAGCGCCTCAAGGCGCTGTTCGAACTGGTTCAGCAGGCCAATGCGAATGGCCTGCTGCTGGCCTACCACGACCGCTCCGACGGCGGCGTGATCACGACCTTGCTGGAGATGGCCTTCGCCGGCCACTGCGGCCTGGAGCTGCATCTCGACGGCTGGGCCGAAGCCACCTTGCGCGCGCTGTTCAGCGAGGAACTGGGCGCCGTGGTGCAGGTGGCCGAGGCCAACCGCGAGGCATTCGAGTCGCTGCTGGTGAAGTTCGGCCTGGCCGGCATCAGCCATCGCGTCGGCCGGCCGAAGGAGAAGCTCGGCATCAAGCTGTTCCTCGGTGACGAAGTCTTCGTCAAGTGGAACTGGAGCAAGTTGTACAAGGCGTGGAACGAAACCAGCCACGCCATGCAGCGCCTGCGCGACAACCCGCAGAGCGCCGATGCCGAGCTGGAGTGGCGGATGGATGACGCCGATCCCGGCATCAGCCCCAGGCTGGCGTTCGACCCGGCCGAGGACGTGGCCGCCGCGTTCATCGCCAAGGGCCCGCGGCCGCGCGTGGCGATCCTGCGCGAGCAGGGCGTCAACGGCCAGGTCGAGATGGCCGCCGCGTTCACGCGTGCCGGTTTCGAGGCGGTCGACGTGCACATGTCCGATCTCGCCAGCGGCCGAGTGAAGCTGGCCGACTTCCGCGGCTTCGCCGCCTGCGGCGGATTCTCCTACGGCGACGTGCTCGGCGCCGGTCGCGGCTGGGCCACGTCGATCCTCTACAACGACATGCTGCGTGCGCAGTTCGAGGCGTTCTTTGCCGACGAGACGAAGTTCGCGCTGGGCGTGTGCAACGGTTGCCAGATGCTGTCGCAACTGAAGGAGATCATCCCCGGCGCGCAGCACTGGCCGAAGTTCCTGCGCAATGCGTCGGAGCAGTACGAGTCGCGCGTGGCCACGCTGGAGGTGCTCGATTCGCCCAGCATCTTCTTCCAGGGCATGGCCGGCTCGCGCATCCCGGTGGCGGTGGCGCACGGCGAGGGGCGGGTGAGTTTTCCGCAGGCGTGCAGCCCGTCGAAATCGCATGGCGCGGTGCGCTTCGTCGACAACCGCGGCAAGCCGACCGAGAACTTCCCGCTCAACACCAACGGTTCGCCCGGCGGCCTGGCGGGCTTCACCGCCGCCGCCGGCCGCGTGACGATCATGATGCCGCACCCGGAGCGGGTGTTCCGCAGCGTGCAGATGAGCTGGCACCCGGAGTCGTGGGGCGAGGATTCGCCGTGGATGCGGATGTTCCGCAACGCACGCGTGTGGTGCGGCTGATCGACGGCATGTGGCGCTGGCGTCAGCGATGACTCGGCGTCGCCCCGCGTGGATGTTCGCCGGCTGCACCGCGCTGTGGGTGGTGCTGCTGGCGTTGCTGCCGTGGTGGTTGGGGTTGCCGATCCTGCTGGCGCTCGCCGCGGCGGTCTTGCTGCTGCAGCATCGGCTGGCAACTGCGCATGCCGCGCTGATCCGGAGCGCCTTGCGCTGGGGCCTGCCGGGCTGGTTGTTTGCCCTGCAACGCATCCTGGGTGGCGATGCCTTCGCCTGGGGCGCGGCCCTGCTCGGCGCGCTGGTCGGTTACACCTTGCTGGCCGGGCTGGAAGCCTGGCTTGATCGGGACTTGCGCCGTGCGCCCGCCGGGCCGCCCGCCGCGGAATGGCCCGAACTCGCCCACGCACCGATCGGACCGCCGGCCGAGATCATCGAGCTGTCGCCGCCGCAATGGCATGAAGCGCGTGGCGAGCTGCCCGACCCCCTCGGCGGGGCGGTGCATGGCGAGCCCGGCGGCTGTCGTTTCGACGATGGCACCCGCGTCGAAATGCGGGACGGCGTCACCCGCATCGCCTTCAGTCCCGCCGGTCGCTGGTTTGCCGCCTGCAGCGGCAAGCGCGGCGTGCTGCTGTGGGATCGCCAGCGCGATCGACGGCACCGCCTGCGCGGCTGGCAACTGTGCGGCTGGTACCGCGAGCAACCCTGGCTCAGCCGCCGCGAAGGCACCATGCCGCTGGCGCTGGCCGCCGTGCTGGGTCACGACGCCGACGAACCACCAGACCCTCCCCACACCCCGTAGGAGCCCGCTCGCGGGCGATGCTTTCCCTTTTGCTTCTGCGATTCCCCATTCCCCATTCCCGGCCCAAGGGCATCGCCCGCAAGCGGGCTCCTGCGCGCGGGGAACCGGAGGTTCACGTGCTGCGCGTCTCCGCGCATACTTCGCGCGGTGAACATGCCTGCCATTCCTCCGTCCTCGTCCTCGCCGGCGCTCAGCGTGATCGTGGTGGCGGCCGACAGCGGCCCGGATCTGCGCGATTGCGTGCGCCAGGTGCTTGCCTGCCGGCTGCCGCTGGAACTGATCCTGGTCGACAACGCTTCGCACGATGGCGTGCCGCCCGCGATCGCGCGGGCGTACGAGCACGACGAGCGGCTCAAGCTGATCTACAGCCATCGCAACATCGGCTTCGGCCCGGCGGTGAACCTGGGCGCGAAGCAGGCCGGCGGCCGCGCGCTGCTGATCCTCAACCCCGATTGCCTGATCGGCGAGGACGACCTCAGGCGGTTGCTGGCGGTGCAGGCCGCGCATCCGAAGGCCGGCCTGATCGGCGCGGTGGTGTGCGATGCGGAGGGCCGGCCCGACCCTGCCTCGCGGCGGCGCGACCCGCTGCTGCGTCGCTCGCTCAACACGCTGCTCGGCCGGCCCGGCGAGACGGTGGAAGTCGGCGGCGAGATTCCCGCCGAGCTGATCGAGTGCGAGGCGGTTTCCGGTGCGCTGATGCTGCTGACTCGCCAGATGTTCGAGCGCCTCGGCGGCTTCGACGAGAAATACTTCCTGCATTGCGAAGATCTGGATCTGTGCCGCCGCGTGCGCGACATCGGCTACCAGGTGCTGCTTGCCGGCGACGTGCGCGTGGCCCATGGCAAGGGCAGCTCCAGCCGCCATCGCCCGGTGTTCGTCAGCCGGCACAAGCACCGCGGCATGTGGCGCTGGTTCCGCCAGCATGATCCGGCTGCGCGCAACCCGTTCGTGTCGGCGGTGGTGTGGCTGGGCATCTGGACGCACTTCGTGCTGCAGGTCCCCGGCCAATGGTGGCGGCTGAAAACGAGAAGCAAGTGAGGAAAGCCAGAGGCAACATCGCCTCGTCGCGCCGCTGTCGTTCTCTCACTCCTCACTCCTCTCCACGCACTCCTCGCCGATGACCCCACGCACCCTGACCATCCTCGCCACTCTCGGCCTGATCGCGATGACGGCGGTGTGGGGCTCGACCTTCGTGCTGATCAAGGACGTGCTCGGGCGCATGCCGGTGGCCGATTTCCTGGCCGTGCGTTTCGTCATGGCGGCGCTGGCGATGGTGCTCCTGTTCGGGCGGCAGGCGTGGCGGCTCGGCGCTTTGCAGACCCGGCGCGGCCTGCTGCTCGGCGTGATCTACGGTGTCGGGCAGCTGGTGCAGACCTGGGGACTGGCGCTGATCTCGCCCAGCGTCAGCGGCTTCGCCACCGGCATGTACGTGGTGTTCACCCCGATCCTTGCACTGCTGGTGCTGCGCCAGCGCGTCGCGGCCAGCGTGTGGCTGGCCATCGCCGCGGCCACCGCGGGCCTGGCCTTGCTCACGCTCGACGGCTTCGAGATCAACCTGGGCGTGTGGCTGACCCTGGCGTCGGCGGCGTGCTACGCGCTGCACATCGTGCTGCTTGGGCAGTGGTCCCGCCGCGGCGAGGCGTTCGGCCTGTCGGCCGTGCAGATGGTGGCGATCGCCGGGGTCTGCTCGCTGGCCACCTTGCCGCACGGTCCGATGTTGCCGCCGGACCCCGGCGCCTGGTTCGTCGTGCTGTACATGGCGCTGATCGCCGGCGCCGGCGCGATGGTGATGCAGACCTGGGCGCAATCGCATCTGCCGGCGGCACGTGCCGCCATCGTGATGACCACCGAGCCGGTGTTCGCCGCCGCCTTCGCCGTACTGCTCGGCGTCGATGCGCTGACCTGGCGCATGCTCGCCGGCGGTGGCCTGGTACTGGCGGCGATGTACCTGGTGGAGCTGCTGCCGCGGCGCGATAAGCCGCCGGCCGAGGCGGTGCATCACGAGGTGTGAGGGCGTTCCCCTGCGGGCGGGGCGACACCCGGCTGCAGCGCGATGCGTACCAGGTAGACGATGATCGCCACGTTGCCGACCAGGGTGGCCAGCTTGATCCAGCCGAAGTGGTACAGCGTCTCGTACAGTTCCAGCGGGATCAGCGAACCGGTGGCGATCACGGTGAACCACTCGGCCCAGTGCTTGCCCAGCCACAGGCCCACGCCCTCGATGCCGAACAGCACGGCGTAGCCCAGCGCCACCAGCCCCACCGCCTCGAACTTGCCGGGGCCGAGCTGGTGCAGCAGTTCCACCAGTTTCCAGCGCAGGCCGTTGCTGTCGGCCAGCGACAGGTGCTCCAGCCAGTGCACCAGCTGCTCGAAGTTCTGCTGCCGGTAGAAGTGGAACGCGGCCAGCGCCACCAGCAGCAGGCACGCGGTCTTGATGATCTCGTAGATCGCGATGACGCGCAGGCCGGCGTGGTGCTGGCCGCGTGCGGTCGCCGCGGGGGTGGCTGCGTCGACGGATTCGGAGTTGGGCATGGGCGGGGAAGACATGGGCAGCAGACATTCTCGCCGATCAGGCGTGGTGCCGCCTGTGCGTGATGGCACGAGTTCGCGGAAATGGAGCTGTGTGCGATCTTGACAGCCGACGAGGATCATCCAACCCTGTAGCACTTGCTCACCCCCGATGGGGCGGTCGCTTGCCGAGGTCACGTGGCGCTTCGGGTCGGCCTGTCTTTTTTCCGGTCGAGCTTGGGATGTGTTGCATTGAGCGGGCGGATGTCGGTGCTGGTCGTGATTGGCTACGGTCGTCGCTGGCTGCCGCTTCGGGGGAAGCATGGCGGCGCCGACTCAGCCCGGCACGAACGGACAAGCGCCCGGCAACCCCGGACCGGAGCCGCTCTGACTCGAGCAGTCCATGCGAGTTCCGGAGCATGCTTGCCGGCACCTGTTGGAACGACAAAAGGGAGACAAACGGATGTTCGACCATCTCGCTATCGACGTGGACTACCTGGCCGACTGGAGCACCGGACGCCGACAACAGCACAGCCTGTACATTCCCGGCTCGACGCTGCTGGAGTGGGTGGATGCCGCTGCCCGTGCCGTGCAGGCCGGTGCCAGCGCGCCTCCGGGGAGCGGCTCCCAGGCTGATCCCTACGTCCTTGGCGGGTACGGCAGTTACGCCGGTGCTTGGCAGGCCGCGGCAAGCCGTCGGTCGCAGGACCTGTACTTTTCCATCGCCGGTCGCCTGATCCACAAGATCAAGGACGGACGCAGTGGCGGCTTCGCCGATGGGTGTTACATGTGTGACGTCGGCTATTCGGGCACCGACGCCCGCGCCGGCACCATCTGGAATCGGGCCGACGGTGCGAGCTATCGCGAGTTCGGCAAGTTCATGCACGAAGGCAATACGGTCTCCGGCATGGAAGGCGTCGTCTGGTCGCAGCGTATCGCGGCGTCCTTGCGCGGCGTGCTCAAGGGAACCGCCCCCAGAACCGGCGGCGGACTCCAGGCAAAGGGTACGCGCTGGACAGTCGACATGAACCCCGACGAGTCGAAACGCAAGGCTCCGCAGAAGGCCTCGGCCCCGCAGACGGCTGGTGCAACTGACACCATCTCGGCCTTGCCGCTGCTGTCTGCCGTCATGTTCATAGCCGAGCCGATGCGCAATGCCCGTGCCTGGATGATGGGACTGATGATGCTCGACCTGATGGGGACGGAGTACCAGGCACCGACTCCAACGGCACATGGCAAGCACTTCACTTTCCAGCGTGCGTTCGTCCATCCGTCCCGTCTGGGCGACCCTGCCTGGAGTGGGGAGACCAACACGGCCAACGACACTGCACCCGCAGCCTGGGTCAACCGGCAAGCCGGGCGTGACCAACGAACTGCGAGGAGCATGGCGCGCCCGGGGAGCGCCGCGGTCGAGGGGCTGTATCCGCCGTCGCCGAAATGGTCGGGGCGATCATCGGCGCGTATTGACGTCGCCAATGACTATATCCAGGCCAAGGAAACGGCGATCGTGTGCCGCTGGCTTGAGCAGGAGTTCAACGCGTATGTCGGAAGCGTCGTGGTGGCGAAAGCGCTGGCCGGCGGGCCCGGCACCCGTAGAAACGCCATGACCGCCTCCTTCGGCAGCGAGAGTGCCATGCGCGGGTTTGCGGATGACCTGGAGCGGGTCATCAAGACGGAGTTGATCCAGCGCAGGGCGGCATCGTTCGATACGCCCGGAGTCCTGTTCCGCTGACGCGAGTCGGAATAGGTGCCGGGTCTGCCGGGGTTTCCGACACAAGGGACCCGACTGGGTTCTTCCTCCAGCAACAGCGCCCGCCGTCGCCCTTGCAGCGCGCTTTCTTGCGCTCGCGGAAGAACTCGCCGTGGCCAGGCGGAGATCGGGTGGCAGCGGGGGGAGCGGCCGGAATTGTCGCCGGTCCGGCGCGTGCCGGCGGCATGCCTCGCACGCTTCGCAGTGCCACACTGCGCGGACCGGGTGGCGCACCGGGTTCGTTCGTGGAGGATGTGCGCGCGCGCTCCACTCTTCGTTTACCCGTTCCGGAGGCCAGCCATGCCCCATCCCGTCGAGCATTCCACCGCCGTGGACGAGCCCGCGCCGCATGGCCCGTCGGCGGTCGGCCTGCGCGACGCGAAACTCGGCGGCTGGTATCGCGAGGACAGCGGCGAGCTGTTCCGCGGCGTGCCGATCGGCGCCGGTGACGTGGTGGTGGACGTTGGCTGCGGCGCCGGCGTCAACAGCGTGTTCTGCGCGCGCCACGGTGCCTGCGTCTACGCCGTCGACCGCGAGCCGCAGGTGATCCGCGAGGTGCGCGCCCGGCTGAGCGTCGAGGGCCGCGGCACGCAGACCGCGCTGGTCAGCGACGCGAACCCGCTGCCGCTGGACGACGGCATCGCCACGCGGGTGATCTGCACCGAGGTGTTGCAGCACGTCGACGACCCGCGTCAGGTGCTGGCCGAGCTGTTCCGTGTCGGCGCATCCGGCGCCATCTACCTGCTCAGCGTGCCCGGCGCGCTGCAGGAGACGCTGCAGGAAAAGGTGTTGCCGCCGGAGTCCCGCGAGCTGCCCGGTGGCGCACTGCGGGTGATCGGACGCGACGAGTTCGCGCAATGGATCGGCGAGGCTGGCCTAGTGGTGGTGGAGCACACCCAGCACGGCTTTTTCTGGTCGATCTGGTGGGCGCTGTTCTGGGGTTGCCGGGTGGAGCTGCATGACCCCGCGCATCCGGTACTCGATCACTGGACCGCGGCCTGGCAGGCGCTGCTGGACATGCCGCAGGGCGCGCAGCTCAAGCAGCAGCTGGACGAGTTCATGCCGATCAGCCAGATCGTCGTGGCGCGCAAACCCTGAAGCCGGCACGCCGTGCCGCGCGGACGCTCAGCAACAGCGCCCGCCGCCACCCTTGTAGCGCGCTTCCTGGCGCTCGCGGAAGAACTCGCCGTAGCTCGGCACCTTGCGCTCGGGATGGTGTTCGCGCAGGTGCTTGACGTAGCCGTCGTAGTCGGGGATGCCGCAGCACAGGCGGGCGGTTTGCACCGCCCACTTGCGCACGGACCGGAACGTCGCGTTCATCTCAGCCGGCCACGCTGCTCAGCGCCACGTAGGGTTCCTCGTGCGCGGTCGGGTGGTTGGTACGCCAGGCCTTGACCAGCGAGCGCAGGGAGAACAGCACCATCACCACGACCAGCGCCATGAACAGGCCGGTGAGCACCATGTCGACGTAGTTGTTGGTGACGATCTGCTGCATGGCGGCGGTGGTCTTGGCCGGCGCCAGCAACTGGCCCTGCTGCATGGCGTCGGCGTACTTGTTGGCCGCCGCGGTGAAGCTGATCGGGCCGACCAGTTTCTGGTAGCCGGCGGTGAGCGTGCAGACGATCAGCCACAGCGCGGGGATGCCGGGCACCCACACGTAGCGCTCGCGCTTGAGTTTCACCACCACCACGGTGGCCAGCATCAGCGCGATCGCGGCGAGCATCTGGTTGGCGATGCCGAACAGCGGCCACAAGGTGTTGATGCCGCCCAGCGGGTCGACCGCACCCTGGTACAGGAAGTAGCCCCAGATGAGCACGCAGATCGCGGTGGCCAGCAGGTTGCCGGCCCACGAATCGGTTTCCTGCAGTGGCTTGTGGATCAGGCCGGCGATCTCCTGGATCATGAAGCGGCCCACGCGCGTGCCGGCGTCCACCGTGGTGAGGATGAACAGCGCCTCGAACAGGATCGCGTAGTGGTACCAGAACGCCATCAGGCCGCCGGAGGGCATGATGTTGTGCAGCAGCTGCGCCATGCCCACCGCCAGCGTGGGGGCGCCGCCGGCGCGGCTGAGGATGCTGTTTTCGCCGATGTCTTTCGCGGTCTGCAGCAACTGCTCCGGCGTCACCACGAAGCCCCACTGGCTGATCGTGGTGGCCGCGTCCTGCACCGTGCTGCCGATGATCGCGCTCGGCGAGTTCATCGCGAAGTACACGCCCGGGTGCAGGTAGGTGGCGGCGATCAGCGCCATGATCGCCACGAACGCCTCCATCAGCATGCCGCCGTAGCCGACCATGCGCGCCTGGCCCTCGTTGGCGAGCAGCTTGGGCGTGGTGCCCGAGGCGATGATCGAGTGCCAGCCCGACACCGCGCCGCAGGCGATGGTGATGAACAGGAACGGGAACAGGTCGCCGGCGAACACCGGGCCGGTGCCGTCGATGAAACGCGTCACCGCCGGCATCTGCAGGTCCGGTGCGGTGATCAGGATGGCCAGCGCCAGCAGCGCGATGGTGCCGATCTTGAGGAAGGTGGAAAGGTAATCGCGCGGCGCCAGCAGCAGCCACACCGGCAGCACCGAGGCGACGAAGCCGTAGCCGATCAGCCACCAGGCCAGCGCCTTGGCATCCATGTCGAACAGCGGCGCCAGCGTGGCCGAGTCCGCCACGAACTTGCCGGCCCAGATCGAGAGCAGCAGCAGGATCAGGCCGATGATCGACACTTCGAGAATGCGTCCCGGCCGGAACCAGCGCATGTAGCCGCCCATCAGGAAGGCGATCGGGATGGTGCAGGCCACGGTGAAGGTGCCCCACGGGCTGTGCGTGAGCGCCTTGACCACCACCAGCGCCAGCACCGCCAGCACGATCATCATCAGCACCAGCACGCCGATCATTGCCACCAGGCCGGGCAACGGGCCGAGTTCCTCGCGCAGCATGTGGCCGAGCGAGCGGGCGTCGCGGCGCAGCGAGAGGCCGAGGATCATGAAGTCCTGCACCGCGCCGGCGAACACCACGCCGAACAGGATCCACAAGGTGCCGGGCAGATAGCCCATCTGCGCGGCCAGCACCGGGCCGACCAGCGGGCCGGCGCCGGCGATCGCGGCGAAGTGATGGCCGAACACCACCCACTTGTCGGTGGGCACGTAGTCGAGCCCGTCATTGCGCAGTACCGAGGGCGGCGCGCGCGTCGGGTCCAGCCGCAGCACCGAGTGCTCGACGAACTTGCCGTAGAAGCGAAAGCCGATCGAGAACACCGCGATGGCCGCGGCCACCAGCCAGATCGCGTTGACCGGTTCGCCGCGCCTGAGCGCCACCACGCCGAGGCAGGTTGCACCGATGATGGCGACGGCGGCCCATACCAGCTTGCTGGCGACACCGGATCTGCGCACGGCGACTTGCATGGCGGTTCTCCTCGGCAATGCCGCAAGAATCGTCCTGCCGGCGGCGGGGGTCAATCCCGGAAGCCGCGCGCCGGCATTAGCCATTGGTCGAATGGCAGGCGCGCCCGGCTTCGTTGCGGGAGGCATGGCGGCGCTACACTGGCCGCCCTGTCGATTGCGAGGAGTTCGTCATGCGCGTCCTGGCACATTGCAGTTTCCTGGCCGTATTCCTCCTCGCCGCGGGCACCCCCGCAGCCAACGCCAGCCAGTTCAAGGACCTGTTGAACAAGGCCAGGCAATCCACCCACGCCACGCCGGCGAAGGGCAGCAACCTGCCGAGCAGCGACATCGCCGCCGGCCTCAAGGAGGCGCTGGCCAAGGGCACCACCAGCGCGATCAACAACCTCGGCCGCGACGGCGGTTTCTGGAACAACGCCAAGGTGCGCATCCCGCTCCCGGGCAAGCTGGAACAGGCCGGCAAGCTGGCGCGCCAGCTCGGCCAGGGCGCCAAGGTGGACGCGTTCGAGCTGAGCATGAACCGTGCGGCGGAAAAGGCGGTGCCGCAGGTGGCCGAGATCTTCGGCGACGCCATCCGCAAGATGACGCTCGACGACGCGCGCGGCATCCTCACTGGCGGCGACCACGCAGCCACCGACTACTTCCGCCGCGTCGCCGGCGAGGCGCTGACGGCGCGCATCCATCCGATCGTCGCCAAGGCCACCGACAGCGTCGGCGTCACCCAGAAATACAAGGCGTTCATGTCCGGCAGCAGCAGCGGTGCGCTGGGCGGCCTGCTGGGTGCGCTCGACCATGACAAGTCGGCGCACGGCGGCACGGCGCTGGACCTGGACGATTACGTCACCGCGAAGACCCTCGACGGCCTGTTCACCGAGATCGGCGCGCAGGAGCAATCCATCCGGACCAACCCCGGCGCGCGCACCACTGATCTGCTGAAGAAAGTGTTCGGCCGCTGACGGCAGCCGCGACCGCGGCAACACATGCCGCGTTCACGTGGACGCGGGCAGGATGGTCGGCATGGCGAAAGCGAGGCAGGCATGATCCACGAGATCCTCAAGATGGGTGACCCCCGGCTGCTGCGCATCGCGCCGCCGGTGCCCCCGGCGATGCTCGGCAGCGCGGAGCTCGACATGCTGATCAAGGACATGTTCGAGACCATGCGCGCTGCCGACGGCGTGGGCCTGGCCGCGCCGCAGATCGGCGTGGACCTGCAGCTGGTGATCTTCGGCTTCGAGCATTCCGAGCGCTATCCCGACGCCCCCGAGGTGCCGCAGACGATCCTGCTCAATCCGGTGATCACCCCGCTGTCGCAGGACATGGAGGTGGGCTGGGAGGGCTGCCTGTCCGTGCCCGGGCTGAACGGCGCGGTGAGCCGTTTTTCGCTGATCCGCTACCAGGGCCTCGACCCGCGCGGCCAGCGCATCGAACGCACCGCCGAGGGTTTCCACGCGCGCGTGGTGCAGCACGAATGCGACCACCTGATCGGTCGCCTCTACCCCTCGCGCATCACCGATTTCAGCAAGTTCGGCTACACCGACGTGCTGTTTCCGGGTCAGCCGCCAGCAGATGCCTGAACGCGCCGCTCAAGTGGCGGGCGGGCCTGCCGTTACCGAGGCCATGAGCCCACGCTTTGGCCATCTGCATGGCGGAACCGACCGGCCGGGAAGCCTCGCCTTCCCGGTGGCTGCCCACGCGTGCGAGGAGCCATGCTCATGAACCATCACGCCAAGCCCCCATCGGGCAACAACGTCGATTGGAGCCACCCGGAGCTGCAATCGCTGCTGGGCAAGACCGAAGGCTGGAGCCTCGACAACCGCGGTGTGTTCTCGCCGGTACCGTGCGAACTGCACATCGGCTGGGGCGCGGGCGCGGTGCGCGGCGCCACCCTGGTGTTCGAGCGCGAGGGCGTGATGGTGATCGAGGCGAACTTCCTCATCCAGGCCGGCGAGAAGCTGCGCATCGACCGCATCGTGCTGGGTTCGCTGCGCTCAAACTGGGGCACCGTGGTGGAAGGTCGCGAAGGTCACCGTGCGGAGGATCGTGCCAACGGCACCCGCGTGTACTGGGTGCACGTGCGCTGAAGCCGCGGGGGCGGTGCCCGCGACCGCTCAGCCGTGGCGTGGCTGCGCGAAGCGCGACCGATAAGCCGCCGGGCTGATCGCCAGCTTGCGCCGGAAATGATGGCGCAGCGTAATCGCGCTGCCGAAGCCGCACTGCCCGGCAATCGCGTCGATGGAGAGCGTCGAGCTTTCCAGCAATTCGCGCGCACGATCCACTCGCGCGCCGATCAGCCAATGCACCGGACTGGTGCCGGTGGCCTGCCTGAAGTGGCGCATGAAGCTGCGTTCGCTCATCGCAGCCAGCGCGGCCAGCTCGGCGATCGGCTGGGGGCGCGCCAGTCGTCGCAGCATGGTGTCCATCACCCTCGACAGGGGGTCGGCTTCGCGCCGGGCTACCGGCCGTTCGACGAATTGCGCCTGACCGCCGTCGCGATGCGGCGGGATCACCAGCCGCCGCGCGACCTGGTTGGCGATGTCCGGGCCGTGGTCGCGGCGCACCAGATGCAGGCACAGGTCCAGCCCGGCCGCGCTGCCGGCGGAAGTGAGGATCTGGCCTTCGTCCACGTACAGCACGGCCGGGTCGACGGTGACGCGCGGATACTTGCGTTGCAGCCTCTCGGCGTAGCGCCAGTGGGTGGCGGCGCGCCGGCCATCGAGCAGGCCGGTGGCCGCCAGCACGAACGCACCGGAACAGATCGACAGTAGCCGCGCGCCGCGCGCATGCGCTTCGCGCAGCGCGTCCAGCACCCGCGCGGGTACTGGTGCGTCGATGCCCTTCCAGTCGGGGATGATGATGGTGCCGGCCTCGACCAAAAGTTCCAGTCCGGCGTCAGCCACCATCCGCATGCCGTGCGCGCCGCGCAAGGGACCGCGTTCGGCAGCGCAGGTTTCGAAGCGATACCAAGGTGACGTCAGCTCCGGTCGCGGCAGCCCGAACACCTCGGCGGCACAGGCGAATTCGAAGCCGCACAGGCCGTCGTAGACCAGCGCGGCGACCAGCTGGTTGGGTGCTTTGCGGGTGGTGCGCCGTGTTGGCATGATTTGATCGAATCGTGTCGTTTCCGCCAATTGTGCGCGGCTCGCCGCGCTTCGACAATGTGGCTCCCGTCCACCCGGAAGCCGCCATGTCGAACGCCGTCACCCAGATTCCCGCGGCACCGTCCGCGCTGGCGCTGCAGCATTTCGAGACCACGTTCGCTTTCGAGACCGACTGCTGGGACACGCACGATGCCCTGCAGCAGGAGAGTCCCGGTTTCGTGCTGATCGATGCGCGCAGCCCTTTGTTGTACGAGCGCGGACACGTTCCCGGCGCGGTGAACATTCCACACGGCAAGCTCATCGAATCGCGCCTGGCGAAGTATCCGGTATCTACGTTGTTCGTGGTGTATTGCGCCGGCCCCCATTGCAATGGCGCGGCGCGCGCCGCGCTACGCCTGGCGCGGCTGGGACGGCCGGTGAAATTGATGGCCGGCGGCATCACCGGCTGGATCGATGAAGGTTTCGAACTGGTCAGCGGCGCCAACAAGGGCTGAGCCGCGGCGTCGGTTCGGCCGGGATGGCACGCGATCAATCACAGGTTTGAACGGGTTGGGGCGTGGCGACGCGTCGGGTTGCGTCACCACGCAGGTCGAGTGCGAGCGCCATCGATCCGCCGAGGACACCCACGGCGCACACGCCCGTCCAGCCGGCGTGCGCCCACGCCACGCCGGCCACGGCCGAGCCGAGCGCGCCGCCGAGAAAAAACACGCCGGTGTACAAGCCGTTGATCCGACCGCGGGCTTCTCCCTGCAACAGGTTCACCGCGTGACGGCCCAGTGCCTGGTCGGCGATGGTGCCGGCGTCGAGCAGGATCGCGGCGAGTCCCATCGCGGCGATCAGCGCGCCGCGCGGCAGCGCCGCGATGGCCCACGCACTGTCGGCGACGCCGGCCAGCAGCATCGACGCGATCAGGGTGAGATGGGCGGCGCGCAGGGCGATCCGCGATTTGCCGGCGTCACCGAGCCGGCCGGCGATCGGCGCGCTGATCGCGCCGCTGACGCTGGCCAGTGCGAACACCGCGATGCCGACGGCGCCGAAGCCGAACGGCGATGCGGACAGCGGCAGCGCGACCAGGCTCCAGAACGCACTGAACGCGGCGAAGCTCGACGCCGCCGACAGCGCACGACGACGCAACACCGGCTCCGCGCGCCATAGCATGGCCAGCGAGCCGACCAGGGCGCGATACGGCACCGTCGCCGGTGGCCGCCGACGCGGCAGCCGCCACGCCAGCGCCGCATCGAGCAGCACGATGGCGGTAGCGAGCAGGGCATAGACAGCGCGCCAGCCGAAGTGCTCGGCGACCAGGCTGGCCAGCGGGCGCGACAGCATCCCGCCCAGCAACAGCCCGCTCATGATGTTGCCGATCACGCGGCCGCGCTGCGCTTCCACCGTCATCGCTGCCGCCAGCGGCACCAGCATCTGGATCGAGCAGGTGGTCACGCCGATCACGAAACTGATGGCAAGGAATCCCGCCGGCGCGATCGGACAGGCCGCGATCGCGAGCGCCACGGCGTTGGTCGCCAGCGTGGCCAGGATCAGCCGGCGGTTCTCGACCAGGTCGCACAGCGGTACCAGCAGGAACAGGCCCGCGGCATAACCGGCCAGGATCAGCGTGCTGACCAGCCCGGCTTCGGCCGGCGACAGGCTCAGCGAGGCGGCGATCAGCCCCACCAGCGGCTGCGGCAGGTACAGGCTGACCACGATCACCCCGGTGGCCAGCGCGAACAGGCGCACTGGCACCGGCGCGAGCGGGGCGTCCGCCGTGCTCATTGCACGGCCTCCCGGTAGGCGGCGAGCTGGGCCGGGTCTTCGAACGAGCCGTGGTGGTGCACCTGGCGCCAGGCGCCGCCGATGCGGCGAAACAGGCGGCTGGTGCGGATCGCCGGCTCCAGCCGCAGGCCCTCGCGTTCCAGCGTGCCGCGCTCGCGGCCCACGGCGTAGAACATGTCACCGGCCTCGCCCGGCCCGACCCGGTGCAAGGTGTAGTCGTGGAACATCACGCGCACCCGCGCCTCGCCTTCGAAAATGCGCTGGTACACCGCGCGGATCGCCGGCCAGCCGCGTGCGATGCCGCCGAGCGGATTGCTCATCGACACGTCGTCGCCGTGCTGCCAGCTGCGCGCCATCGCCTCGATGTCGCAGCTGTTGAAGGCGCGGTAGAAGGCGCTCAAGGCGGCCAGCGGCGAGTCGGCATCGAAGCCGGTTTCGTTGCCGTCGATGACGGTGGGGAGTTGCGTTGGCATGGGGGCCTCCGGATGGGCCGGGGAGTGGGGGCGTCATTCTTTGCCCCGAATCCGTCTGGGAGAATAGGCGTTAGCATGGAATGACTATCACGCTGAAAGGGAGAATGACATGGCCAGCCTGGACGATTACCGGGTCTTCATCGCCGTGGTGGAACAGGGCAACCTGAGCGCCGCCGCGCGCTACCTGCAGCGATCGCTGCAGGCGGTGAGCCGGTCGCTGGCGGCGCTGGAGCATGAACTGGGCGTGGAGCTGATCCAGCGCACCACGCGGCGAGCGCAGCCCAGCGCGGCCGGGCTGGCGTTCCATGCGCGGCTGAAGACCGCGCTGGCCGACATCGAGTTGGCGCGCAGCGAGTTGGCCAGGCACGGCGCGCGCATCGACGGCACGCTGCGCATCGGCGGTTCCACCCAGTTCAGCGCGCCGCACCTGGTGCCGGTGGTGGCGGCCTTCATGGAGCGCTATCCGGACGTCGCCGTGGAACTGGTGGTGGCCGACCATCGCGCCGACCTGCAGCGCGAGAAACTGGATGCGGCGGTACGGATGGGCCCGTTGCCGGACAGCCGTCTGCACGCGCGCCAGCTTGGCATGCTGCGCGTGGTGACGGTGGGCGCGCCCGGCTACTTCGCCCGCCATGGCCGCCCGCAGACGCCGGCGGACCTGCGTCGCCACCAGTGCATCGTGCGCCGCTCAGCCGAAGACGCGCGCCGCTGGAGCTATCGCCGTGGCAACCGGCGGCAATCGGCGGAGGTGTGCGGCCGCTTCAGCGCCGACAACGCGGCTGCCTGCAATGCGGCCGTCGTGGCCGGGCTCGGCATCGGCACCGCCGCGCTTTGGCAGGTGCGCGGCCTGCTCGACCAGGGGCGACTGGAAACCGTGCTTGATGACTGGCAATTGCCGGGCCAAGCAGTGCACATGGTCTGGTCGCCGACGCGACAACTGCCGGCACGCACGCGGGCCTTCATCGACTTCGTGGCTGCGCGCTGGACTCTCGAGCCGCCTGGTTGATCCAGCGGCATGACGGGGCGGTCGTCACTGCTCTGGCACGGCAAGGGGAAAGGGCGGTGATGAAGCGCCGCGCGAGCAGGACCATCGGTGGGCGACGCGACGGCGGGGCGGCCAACGATCCCTGAATGCCCGGCGGCGTAAGGTGTCCGGGAGACGGCCATCCGTCCGGGAGAGCTTCGGTGAAGAAAGAAGACGACACACACCTGCAGATCGTGTCTGCGGACATCAGTTCGGAGCCGCTGACCGGCATGGTGATTTTCCGGCCGCATTGTGTGTCGCGCGCGGGACGCAACGTGGGCGAGGCCAGCACGGGCGGCAGCTGGTACGCCCTGCGTCCGGCCGAGGTGCGCAGCTTTGCGCGGGCGTTGCTGGATGCGGCCGATACGCTCGACCTGAAGGCGAAGGCGCTGCAGGCGGCGAAGATGGCGACCGGCTGACCGGCGTCCCGGCGCTTTTCTTCGCTGGTTGCCGGTCGCTTCGCGTCCTGATGCGAGAGTGACGCCGCTCAGCGGCAGCGGTTGATCGCCCCGCGCAGCTCGCTGGCGGCGGCGCGCGCGGCGGCGGCGAAGTCCTCGCCGGAGCCGGCGTAGATGATGCCGCGCGAGGAGTTGATCATCAGGCCGAGGCCCTCGCGGGTGCGGCCCGCGTGCATCACCGCCTCGATGTCGCCGCCCTGCGCGCCGATACCCGGCACCAGCAATGGCATGTCGCCGATCAGTGCACGTACCTGGCGGATTTCCTCGGGCCAGGTGGCACCGGTCACCAGCGCGCAGTTGCCATGCGCATTCCAGTCGCGGGCGATGGTTTCGGCTACGCGCAGGTAGAGCGGTTGCCCGCCGCAATCCAGTGCCTGGAAATCCGCACCGCCGGGGTTGGAGGTGCGGCAGAGCAGGATCACGCCCTTGTCGGCACGATCGAGGAACGGCTGGATCGAATCGCGGCCCAGATAGGGGTTCAAGGTCACCGCGTCGGCGCGATAGCGCTCGAATGCTTCGGTGGCGTAGTGCTGCGCGGTGGAACCGATGTCGCCGCGCTTGGCGTCGAGGATCACCGGCACGCCGGGATGACGATCGTGGATGTGCGCGATCAGTCGTTCCAGCGTTTCCTCCGCACGCAGCGCGGCGAAATGCGCGATCTGCGGCTTGAACGCGCAGACCAGGTCGGCGGTGGCGTCGACGATGGCGCAGCAGAAATCGAACACCGCGTCGGGCGTGTCACGCAGATGCGCGGGGAATTTCGTCGGTTCCGGATCGAGGCCGACGCAGACCAGCGAGTCGTTGCGGGTCCAGGCTTGCTGCAGTGACTGCATGAAGTGCATCGGGATCTCCGTTCGAGAAACGAGTGAAGAAGAGTGAGAAACGAGAGAAGGCGGGTTCGTCGACGCTTTATCTCTCTTTTCTCACTCCTCTCCACTCACTCCTGCTCTCAGGCCAGCTTCTTGTACTTCACCCGGTGCGGCCGCGCGCCTTCCTCGCCGAGGCGGCGCTTCTTGTCGGCCTCGTACTCGTTGTAGTTGCCGGGGAAGAACTCGACGTGCGAGTCGCCCTCGAACGCGATGATGTGGGTGGCGATGCGGTCGAGGAACCAGCGGTCATGCGAGATCACGATCGCCGAGCCGGGGAATTCCAGCAGGGCATCTTCCAGCGCGCGCAGGGTTTCCACGTCCAGGTCGTTGGACGGCTCGTCGAGCAGCAGCACGTTGCCGCCCTGCAGCAGGGTCTTGGCCATGTGCAGGCGGCCGCGCTCGCCGCCGGACAGGCTGCCGACGATCTTCTGCTGGTCAGTGCCCTTGAAGTTGAAGCGGCCGATGTAGGCGCGCGACTGGATCTCGAAGTTGCCGATGGTGAGGATGTCCGAGCCGCCGGACACCTCCTGCCACACGTTGTTCTTCGGGTCGAGCGCGTCGCGCGACTGGTCGACGTAGGCGAGCTTGGTGGTGTGGCCCAGCTTCACCTCGCCCGAGTCCGGCGTCTCCTTGCCCATGATCATCTTCATCATGGTGGACTTGCCGGCGCCGTTCGGGCCGATCACGCCGATGATCGCGCCCGGCGGCACCTTGAACGACAGGTCCTCGATCAGCACGCGGTCGCCGAAAGACTTTGTCACGTTCTTGAACTCGATCACCTCCTGGCCCAGGCGCTCGCCCGGCGGGATGAAGATTTCATTCGTCTCGTTGCGGCGCTGGTAGTCGACCGAGTTCAGTTCCTCGAAGCGGGCCAGGCGGGCCTTGCCCTTGGACTGGCGGCCCTTGGCGGCCGAACGCACCCACTCCAGCTCCTTCGCGATCGCCTTCTGGCGCGACTTCTCCTGGTTCGCTTCCTGCTTCAGGCGGGCGTCCTTCTGCTCCAGCCATTCGGTGTAGTTGCCCTTCCACGGAATGCCGCGGCCGCGGTCGAGTTCGAGGATCCACTCGGCGGCGTTGTCGAGGAAGTAGCGGTCATGGGTGACTGCCACCACGGTGCCGGGATAGTCGTGCAGGAACTTCTCCAGCCAGTCCACCGACTCGGCGTCCAGGTGGTTGGTCGGCTCGTCCAGCAGCAGCATGTCCGGCTTGGACAGCAGCAGGCGGCACAGCGCCACGCGGCGCTTCTCGCCGCCGGAGAGCGGGCCGATCTTCGCATCCCACGGCGGCAGTCGCAGCGCGTCGGCGGCCACCTCGAGCTGGCGCTCCAGCGCGTGGGCGTCGTTGGCGGCCAGCAGGTTTTCCAGCTTCTCCTGCTCCTTGGCCAGCGCGTCGAAATCGGCACCGTCTTCGGCATAGGCGGCGTAGACCTCTTCGAGCCGTTTCTGCGCATCGAGGATTTCGGCCACGCCTTCCTCGACCACTTCGCGCACGGTCTTGTCCGGGTTCAGATCCGGCTCCTGCGCCAGATAGCCGACCTTGGTGCCGGGCTGCGCGCGCGCCTCGCCCTGGAAGTCGGTGTCCACGCCGGCCATGATGCGCAGCACGGTGGACTTGCCCGCGCCGTTGACGCCGAGCAGGCCGATCTTCGCGCCGGGGAAGAAGCTGAGCGAAATGTCCTTGATGATCTGGCGCTTCGGCGGGACGATCTTGCTGACCCCGTTCATGGTGTAGATGTACTGCGAGCTCATGCAACCTCCGAAGGCGAGCGCCCCGCCGCCGGGAGCACCGGCACGGGGAGGGAATTCGACAAACCACGCATTATAGCGGCTTGCGCCGGCGTTACGCCGTTCAGCGCGCCGGTTTGCGCCGCCGTGGCGCAGCGGGCGCCGGGGCCAGGCCGGCCAGCAACAGGTCGAGCAGCTGCGTGAACGCGGCATCCTCGCCGGGCTGGTCCCACAGGTGCGAGAGGCCCGGGTAGTGGAAGCGCGCGGTGGCGTCGAACAGTGCCCGTGCGGCAGCGGGTGGATCGAGCGGGCGGAAATCGCCGCTGGCCACGCCGGCGGCAAGGATCGAGGCGATCTGCTGCTGCATGCGCGCCTTGTGCTCGGCGATGGCGTCGCCCGCCTCCGCCGCCAGCGCGCTGTAGGTGGCGAACAGCTCGGGGTCGCCCAGCACGTTGTCGCGCTTGGTCTGGCGCAGCGCGGTGAACCACTGGCGCAGGCGTGCCGGCGGTGGCGTGCGGCTGTTGGCGATCGCCTGCAGCGGCGCCATCGACCGTGCCAGCCAGCCCTGCAGGACCGCCTCGCGCAGCGCCGCCTTGCTGGCGAAATGCCGGTACACGCTGCCATGGCTGACCCCGAGCGCCTGCGCCACGTCGACCACGGTCGCCTTGCCGGGGCCATAGCGTCGCAGCACGTCTTCGGCAGCGGCAAGGATGCGTTCGGGCGTGAGTACGGAGTCGTTCATGCCGCCGATTCAAGCACATCGAGCGTGGCACAGACGAGTTCGTCCGCCACGTAACCCAGCGGGATGCGGCCGCAGACGTGTTCCGTCGCGCGCTTCTCGAACGCGATCCAGCCGCTGTTGAAGCCGTCCAGCATGGCGACGTGCCCGGCGATGCGGTCCGCCGGCATGCCTTCGTCAGCGAAGCGCGTTGCCCATTGGTCGCGCGGTATCGCGGTCGTCTCGATGTCGTGCTCCAGCACCGCGGCGAACGACTGCGCCATGTCGAGCGGGCTGTAGCGCCGCGGCCCTTCGACCTCGATCAACCGGCGACCGAACCAGGTTTCCTCCAGCGTGCTGGCGACGGTGCGGCCGACGTCGTCGATGGAGACCATCGGTATCGCCCGATCGAGCGGCGACAGGAAACTTTCCAGATGGCCTTCGAGTTGCGCAGGCACCACGTGCCGGCTCAGGTTCTCCATGAACCAGGCGGCGCGCACGTGGGCGCGGGGCAGGGGCAGCGCGTCCAGCGCCTGCTCCAGCAGGTGCAGCGGGGTGAGCTCGCCCAGCTCGCGCGTGTGCTGCGCGCCGATCGAGGACAGCGCCACCACCTTCGGCGGCGCTGCCTTGCGCAGGGCGATGGCCAGCGCGTCGATCAGCGCGCGCGATTCGGCGAAGTCGGAACCCGGCGCAAGGCTGGCCGGCAGTGCGGCGAACACGCCTTCGGCGCCGGCGAAGGATGCGGCCAGCCCGTCCGCTGTGTCGGCGACGACGAGGTCGACGCCGCGCACGGTCCGGGCCGCCGCCTTGTCCTTGCCGCGCACGACGCCGCGCACGCGCTGGCCGCGCTCCAGCAGGTATTTCGCGGCCGCGCTGCCGACCTGGCCGGTGATGTCCATGATGGCGTACATGTCGGTTCTCCTGTCGGGCGGGAAAGGATTTCAGCGTTCGCTGTCGAGCATCGCCATCTGCGCGGCGGCGTAGCGGTCGCCGGCGGCGGCATCGGGCGGCACGGCGCGCTCGATCGCGGCGAGGTCGCCGGCATCCAGCGTGACGGCGAGCGCGCCCAGCGCCTCGCCCAGCCGCTCGCGGGTGCGCGAGCCGACCAGTGGCACGATGTCGTCGCCGCGCGCCAGCACCCAGGCGATCGCCAGCTGCGCCACGCTGCAGCCGCGCGCCTCGGCCAGGCCGCGCAGCAGGTCGACCAGCTGCAGGTTGTGCTCGAGGTTGGCGCCCTGGAAGCGCGGGCTGTGCTGGCGGAAGTCGCGCGCGTCGGTGCTGCGCTCCTTCGCCCAGTGTCCGCTGATCAATCCGCGCGAGAGCACGCCGTAGGCGGTGACGGCAATGCCCAGCTCGCGGCAGGCCGGCAGGATCGCCTGCTCGATACCGCGCGAGATCAGCGAGTACTCGATCTGCAGGTCGGCGACGGGCAGCACGGCGTGGGCGCGGCGGATCGTCTGCACGCCCACTTCGGACAGGCCGAGCTGGCGCACGTAGCCCGCCTGCACCAGGTCTGCGATGGCGCCCGCGGTGTCCTCGATCGGCACGTTCGGATCCAGCCGGGCCGGGCGATAGACATCGATGTAGTCGGTGCGCAGGCGCTTGAGCGAGTACGCCAGCGCCGTCTTCACCGCCGCCGGGCGCGCGTCGTAGCCGAGCCACGCGCCGTCCGGCCCGCGCTGGGCGCCGAACTTCACGCTGAGCTGGTAGCTGTCGCGGGGGCGGCCGGCCAGCGCTTCGCCCAGCAGCAGTTCGTTGTCGCCCATGCCGTAGAAGTCGCCGGTGTCGAGCAGGGTGACGCCGGCGTCCAGCGCGGCGTGCACGGTGGCGATGCTTTCGCTGCGGTCGGCCTTGCCGTAGAGGTCGGACATGCCCATGCAGCCGAGGCCGAGGGCGGAAACCTGCGGGCCGCTGCGGCCCAGGGTGCGGTGTTTCATGGGGCGTGCCTGTTCGGGGGTTGAGTGGAGAATAAATATTTGAATGACAGATTTCAATATCTGTCATTCAAATATTCGTCCAATGCCGGGCCGACGGTGCGTCGGTGGCCGGAAATGGCGGCCGGGGCTACACTTTCCCGATTGCCAACCCGCCATTTCACGAGGCCAGAATGTTCCCCAAGGACTGCACGATTGCCGGTTACGACGACGAACTGGCCCAGGCCATCGCCCACGAGGGCCAGCGCCAGGAAGATCACGTCGAGCTGATCGCCTCGGAAAACTACGCCAGCCCGCGGGTGATGGAAGCGCAGGGCTCCAAGCTCACCAACAAGTATGCCGAGGGCTATCCCGGCAAGCGCTACTACGGCGGCTGCGAGTACGTGGACGTGGCCGAGAAGCTGGCGATCGAGCGGCTCAAGCAGCTCTTCGACTGCGACTACGCCAACGTGCAGCCGCACTCCGGTTCGCAGGCGAACCAGGCGGTGTACCTGGCGCTGCTGCAGCCGGGCGACACCATCCTGGGCATGTCGCTCGCGCATGGCGGCCATCTCACCCACGGCGCCAAGGTCAACATCTCCGGCAAGCTGTTCAACGCGGTGCAGTATGGCGTCGACGAGAACGGCCTGATCGACTACGACGAGTTGCAGCGCCTGGCCACCGAACACCGGCCGAAGATGCTGGTCGGCGGCTTCAGCGCCTACTCGCAGGTGGTCGACTGGGCGCGCATGCGCCGGATCGCCGATTCGGTCGGCGCGCTGTTCTTCGTCGACATGGCCCACGTCGCCGGCCTGGTCGCCGCCGGCGTCTATCCGAGCCCGCTGCCGCACGCGCACGTGGTCACCTCGACCACCCACAAGACCCTGCGCGGCCCGCGCGGCGGCATCATCGTGAGCAGGGGCGCGGGCGAGGAGATCGAGAAGAAGCTGCAGTCGATCGTGTTCCCCGGCATCCAGGGCGGCCCGCTGATGCACGTGATCGCGGCCAAGGCGGTGGCGTTCAAGGAAGCGCTGGAACCGGCGTTCAAGGAGTACCAGACGCAGGTGGTGAAGAACGCCAAGGCAATGGCGAAGACCTTCATCGAACGCGGCTACAAGATCGTCTCCGGCGGCACCGAGAACCACCTGATGCTGGTCGACATGATCGGCAAGCCGATCACCGGCAAGGACGCCGAGGCCGCGCTGGGCAAGGCGCACATCACGGTCAACAAGAACGCCGTGCCGAACGACCCGCAAAAGCCCTTCGTCACCTCCGGCCTGCGCGTAGGCACCCCCGCCGCCACCACCCGCGGTTACAAGGAAGCCGACTGCGTGGCCCTGGCCGGCTGGATCTGCGACGTGCTCGACGCCCCGAACGACGCCGCCGTGATCGCCCGCGTACGCGACGCGGTGACGGCGCAGTGCCGCAAATTCCCGGTCTACGGCTGAGCGAGAAGTGGGTGAAGAGGAGTGAGAGGTGAGAGATAGTCGGCGTTGATGCTGTTCTCTCGTTACTCACTTCTCTACCCTCATTCCTGACCCATGCATTGCCCCTTCTGCCAGCACGAAGACACGCGCGTGATCGACTCGCGCCTGACCGAGGACGGTTCGACCGTGCGGCGGCGGCGCGAGTGTCCGCAGTGCGGCGAGCGCTTCAACACGTTCGAGACGGCCGAGCTGAAGTTGCCGGCGATCGTGAAGAGCGGCGAGCGGCGCGAGACCTTCGACGAGCGCAAGTTGCGGGTGAGTTTCGAGCGGGCGTTGCAGAAGCGGCCGGTGGCCAGTGATGCGGTGGACGCGGCGGTGCGGGCGATCGTCAACGACCTGCGTCGCAGCGGCGAACGCGAGGTGCCTTCGCGCCAGGTCGGCGAGCTGGTGATGCGCGAGCTGAAGAACCTCGACCAGGTCGCCTACGTGCGTTTCGCCTCGGTCTACCGCAAGTTCGAGGACGTGCACGCGTTCCGCGAGGAGATCGAGAAGCTGGAACGCGACCTGCCGGGCCTGTCCGATCTGCAGCTTCCCCTGCTCGGTGGCGGTACGCGCAAACCGTAGGAGCCCGCTGGCGGGCAATGTTCCCGTTTCTGCGATTCCCCAATTCATCGTCCCGAGCTTGTCGAAAGGCCGATTCCCGGCCAAGAGCATCGCCCGTCAGCGGGCCCGTACAATCGACGCATGGCATTTTCAGGCACTGACCACCTCCACATGGCGCACGCGCTGCGCCTGGCCGAGCGCGGCCTGTACACCACCCAGCCGAATCCGCGCGTGGGCTGCGTGATCGCGCATGGCGACGAGGTGATCGGTACCGGCTTTCATCAGCGCGCCGGCGAGCCGCACGCGGAGGTACATGCGTTGCGCGAGGCGGGCGCGCGGGCGCGGGGCGCCACCGCCTACGTGACCCTGGAGCCGTGCGCACACCATGGACGTACGCCGCCATGCGCCGATGCGCTGGTGGCCGCCGGTGTGGCGCGGGTGGTGATTGCCGCGGAAGATCCGTTTCCGCAGGTGGCCGGTCGCGGCATCGACAAGTTGCGCGCCGCCGGCGTTGCGGTCGAAACCGGCCTGCTGCGCGGGCCGGCGCGCGAGTTGAACTGCGGCTTCCTCGGCCGTCTCGAACGCGGCCGCCCGTTCGTGCGGGTGAAGCTGGCGATGAGCCTGGACGGGCGCACCGCACTGGCCAGTGGCGAGTCGAAGTGGATCACCGGCGATGCGGCGCGCCTGGACGTGCAGCGCTGGCGCGCGCGCAGCTCGGCAATCCTCACCGGCAGCGGCACGGTGCTGGCGGACGATCCGTGGCTCACCGTCCGGTTGCCGCAGGACGAGGAGTTCATGCCGCCGCTGCGCGTGCTGCTGGATCGGCAACTGCGCACACCCGCCGGCAGCCATGTGCTGGACGGCGCGGCGCCGACGCTGGTCCTGCATGGCGCTGCGGCAACGTGCGCAGACGATCGCTTTGCCCGGGCGGAACGCCTTGCGGTGGCGACACGAGACCACGGACTCGACCTGCCCGCCGTGCTCGCCCTGCTGGCCGGACGCGGCTGCAACGAGGTGCACGTCGAAGCCGGCCCGACCCTGTGCGGTGCGCTGTTCGCGGCCGGCCTGGTCGACGAACTGCTGCTCTATGTCGCGCCCTTGCTGCTGGGCGACAGCGCGCGGTCGCTGCTGCAGTTGCCGCCGCTGGCCGACATGGCCTCGCGCTGGCAGTTGCAGGTGGTCGACCAGCGCATGCTCGGCGCGGATATCCGCTTGCGCCTGCGCCCGCGCTGATCTCGCCGTGCCCGGCCCGGCGTCGTTTCAGGCGCTGAAGTCGATCGCGAGCTTGCCGAAATGCCGGCCGGCGACGAGTTGCTCGAACGCCTCGCGCAGCTGGCCGAAGCCGTAGACGTGGTCGATCACCGGTTCCAGGCCGGTGGCCTCGATGGCGGCGACCATCTGCTCGTGCGCTTCCAGTGACGCCACCGAGATGCCCTGCACGCGCACGCGCTTGAGCACCACCGGGGTCAGCGGCAAGGTGGCCTCGCTGCCGCCGATCCAGCCCAGCACGGCGATCATGCCGTGCATGCGCACCGCTTCCAGCGATTGCGCGAACGTGGCCGCGCCGATTGTCTCCACCACCAGCTCAACGCCGGCGCCGCCGCTGGCCTCGCGTACCAGCGCCCCCCACTGCGGGTGCTTCGCGTAGTTGATGCCGACGTCCGCGCCCAGCGCCTTGGCGCGTTCGAGCTTGGCGTCGCTGGAGGACAGCATGATCGCCCTGGCGCCGCGCAACTTGGCGAACTGCAGCGCGAACAGCGACACGCCGCCGGTCCCCAGCAGCAGCACGGTCTGCCCGGTGGTGATGTGAGCCAGCTCAAGCGCCTGCCAGGCAGTGAGTGCGGCGATCGGCAGCGCGACTTGTAGAACGTGGTGACGCGGTCGCCGGGCTTGAAGCGGGTCACCGCCCCGCCCACTTCCTGCACCGTGCCGGCCCCGTCGGACACCGGCACGATCGGCAGCGGCACGCCGCGGTAGAGGTCGCCATTGACCAGCATGTGGTCGCGGAAATTGAGCGAGGCCGCTTCCATCCGCACCAGCACGTCGCGCGGGCCGGGGCGCGGTGTGGGCAAGTCAACCGGGTCGAGATGGTCCAGGCCGAAGGCGGAAAGCTGGATGGCACGCATGGGATGGCTCCGTGGTGGAAATGAGGCCATGGTCCCGCCACCGTCGTTTGGTGATAATCCACACGAATGGTCAATCTTCTGTTCGTCACATGAATCAATCTTTCGACCTCACGCCCGCCCGCCTGCGCGAACTGCGCGCGTTCGCGGCAGCCGCGCGGCGGCTCAATTTCTCGCGCGCGGCACTGGAGGTGGGCTGCACGCCGTCGGTGCTGAGCCGGCGCATCGCGGCGCTGGAGGAGGCGGTCGGCGCGCGGCTGTTCCTGCGCACCACCCGGCGCATGGCGCTGACCGCGCGCGGCGAGCTGTTGCTGGCGCAATGGCAACGCATGGAAGCGGTGATGGCCCAGCTGGCCGCCGACCTGCACCCGCCCGGCGGCGAACTGGCCGGCCACCTGTGCGTGCACCTGGCAGCCAGCTTCGGTCGTTACCGCATGGCCCCGCTGCTGGCCGGTTTCATGCGCAAGCATCCCGGCGTGCGCATCGACGCGATCTACGACGACGCCTACGTCGACATGGTCACCGCCAAGGTGGACCTGGCCGTGCGGCTGGGGCGCCTGGCCGACGTGCAACTGGTGGCGCGGCGGGCCGGCACCATGCGCATATTTCCCTGCGCCTCGCCCGACTACCTGGCTTCGGCGCCGCCGTTGCGCGACCCGGCCGATCTCAAGGCGCATCGTTGCATCAGCTTCACCGGCTACCGCCGCGGCACACTGTGGACGTTCGCCCGTCAGCGCCAGCGGCGCGCGGTACGCATCGAGCCGGTGCTGAGCTGCAACGATTCGCAGGCCATTCGTGACGCGGTGCTGGCCGGCGTGGGCGTCGGCCTGCAGGGGGATTACATGGCCGACGCGCTGGTCGCCGAAGGCCGCATGGTCGAACTGCTGCCCGACTGGCGACTGCCCTCGTTCCCTATCCACCTGCTGTGGCTGCCCGGCGCGGATCGCACGCCGGCACTGCGGGCATTGATCGATCACCTGGTCGCGGCGCTGGCGCCGCCCGGGGTCAGGGCAGGGTGAGCCGGAGCCGCCCCGGATGCCGGCGCACCGTCTCCCACGGCAGCACCGACCAGTCGTCGTTGGCTTCGCACACGCGCGCGGCGCGAGCGTAGGAGGGGCCGATGAACAAGCCCTTCGGTGTCATGTGCCAGCTCACGAACTGCCACACGCCGGGGTCGTCGTAGCCGCAATCGTCTTCGCCGCCAGTGGCCGTCGTCTCCTGCGGATAGAGTTGCCGCCATTGCCGCGCCAGCCAGGGCGCCAGGTGCTGCTCGCGGTAATCCGACCACGCCTCGAAGCTGGCCGAGCCGGGTGCGGGGTTGCCGTCGGCGTCTGTGGCGTAGTGCAGCGGCTTGCCCTTGCCCAGCCACAGGATGTCTTCCAGCTCCAGCGTCCGGGCGGTGTGCGCGTCGAGGTTGATCGCCGCATCGCCGAAGTCCGGATGGGCGCCGCCGCAGTAGTAATTGGTGAACACGCTGACGCTGACGAGGTTCGCCGTGAGCAGGCGCGGCGTCACCGTCTGCTCGTAATCGCCTTCGTTGAAGTGGTTGAACATGCAGTCGTAGTAGCTGCCGGTTTCCCGCCACATCCGGTCCATCAGCACCTGGTTGATGCGCGCAAGCTCGGTGGGCGGGTACCCGTCCAGGATCTCGAAGAACGCGATGCCGGCGTCGGGCACGCGCCACCACTGCAGGGCATGGCCCATGAAGGTTTCGCGCTGGCCGGCCTGTGGCTTGAGGCCGGCCAGGCGCAGGTAGTCGTAGCGGTCGCTCGCATGGAGCTGCTTCAGCCAGGGCGGCGTATCGGCGGGGGGCGGCGCCACCGTGGCCGGGTGCAGGGCGACCGGCAGGGTCGTTCCCTTGTCGTCCTGCCATCGGCCGCGCCAGCCACCGTCGGCTTGCCGGTCCAGCGCGATGCGCGGGCCGTTGGCGTCGGCGTCCCAGCCTTCGCGCAGTTGCAGGTGACCGTTGCTGGCCGGCGCGCCCGACAAGGCGATGTCGCGGTGGTGGCGCACGTAGAAGTAGCGGCCGGCCGTGGCGGCGTCGTCGCCGGGGGTGAGTTGCAGCACGATGGCCTGCCGGCCCAGCGTGCCGGTGTAGACGTCGGCCGGCGCCTCGCCGGCGCGCGCGTGGGCCAGCCAGAACATGGCCGGCAGGATGGCGAGCCACGTCGACCAGTCGCGTCGATGCTTGCGCATGGAAACCTCCTTGGCAGGGACGGACATGATGCCGCAGCGGGCGGGCAAACGGCTGGCGCGCGAGTGGCGCATGGCGGGCGTGTTAGAATCCGGCGGCCGGTTCATCGGCAAACGTCTTCAGGGCGGGGCGAAATTCCCCACCGGCGGTAGGTTCCTCGGAACGAGCCCGCGAGCGCTCCCGGCAGCATCGGGAGGTCAGCAGATCCGGTCCGATGCCGGAGCCGACGGTCCAGGTTGTTCCGGTTCGCCGGTGCGGCCCACAGTCCGGATGAAAGAAGACGGCCAGGCGGATGGCAGCGATGCCATGCGTCTGCCTCATGCCTTGGGGCGTTCTCGCTTTCCGACGCGGAGAACGTTTCATGCCTGTCATCGTTTCAGTCTCGCTTGCCATCTCCCCCCGGGAGGTGTGCTGATGTTCACCGGCATCATCCAGACCGTGGGACGCGTTGCGCGACTCGAACCGCGCGGCGGTGACGTGCGCCTGCACGTCGATACCGCCGACCTCGACCTCACCGACGTGCAGCTCGGCGACTCGATCGCCGTCTCCGGCGTGTGTCTCACTGCGATCACGCTGGATGCGCGCGGCTTCAGCGCCGATGTTTCCAACGAGACGCTGTCGCTGACGTCGCTGGGCCAGTTGAAGCCCGGCGATCCGGTGAATCTCGAAAAGGCGCTGCGCCTGGCCGACCGGCTCGGTGGGCATCTGGTCTCCGGCCATGTCGACGGGCTGGGCAGGGTGGTCTCGATCACGCCCGATGGCCGCTCGCAGCGCTGGACGTTCGAAGTGCCCGCCGCCCTGTCGCGCTACATCGCCGCGAAAGGCTCGGTCTGCATCGACGGTACCAGCCTCACCGTCAACGAAGTCGCCGGCCATCGCTTCGGCGTCAACCTGATCCCGCACACGGTCGAGCACACGGCGTTCCACGCGCGCCGCGCGGGTGATGCGGTGAACATCGAGGTGGACGTGATTGCACGCTATGTCGAGCGCCTGCTGGCCAGCGGCGAGGCGCCGAAGCTGGACGAGGCGTTCTTGAAACAGCACGGCTTTGCCTGAAGGCGAGAAGTGAGTGGGGAGGAGTGAGAAGTGAGAGAGAGCCGCAGCATCGAGATGCCTTCTCTCACTTCTCACTCCTCTCCACTCACTCCCTGTCACTGCGATCAAATCAAAATTCCCCAGGACGTCCTCATGCCCTTCAACACCATCCCCGAAATCCTCGAAGACATCCGCGCCGGCCGCATGGTCGTGATCCTCGACGACGAGGACCGCGAGAACGAGGGTGACCTGATCATGGCCGCGCAGATGGTGCGGCCGGAAGACGTGAACTTCATGGTGCGCGAGGCGCGCGGCCTGCTGTGCCTCACGCTCACCGAGCAGCGCACGCGCCAGCTCGGGCTGCGGCCGATGGTGAGCGACAACACCTCGGTCTACCACACCAATTTCACCGTCTCGATCGAGGCGGCCGAGGGCGTCACCACCGGCATTTCGGCGCACGACCGCGCGCGCACCATCCAGGTGGCGGTGAAGTCCGATGCGAAGCCACAGGACCTGGCCCAGCCCGGCCACGTCTTTCCGCTCACCGCGCAACCGGGCGGCGTGCTGACCCGCGCCGGCCACACGGAGGCCGGCTGCGACCTGGCCGCGCTGGCCGGGTTGGAGCCGTCGGCGGTGCTGATCGAAGTGCTGCATGAAGACGGCTCGATGGCGCGTCGTCCCGAATTGGAAGTCTTTGCGGCCAGGCACGGCTTGAAGATCGGCTCGATCGCCGACCTGATCCGTTACCGGCTGGAAACCGAAAAGACCGTGCAGCGCGTACACGAGGAATCGGTGGAGACCGAGTTCGGCCCGTTCCGGCTGGTGGCGTACCGCGACGTGATCCGTCGCGGCCTGCACTACGCGCTGGTGCGCGGCACCGTGGACGACGGCGCGCCGGTGCTCTCGCGCGTGCACGTGCGCAATACCTTGTCCGACGTGCTGCATCTCAAGCGCGACGACCTCGGCCTCACCGTCACTTCGGCCTTGCGCCGCATCGCCGACGAGGGTCGCGGCGTGCTGCTGGTGCTCTCCGGCGAGGACACGCCGGAGGCCCTGCTGGCGCGGTTGCAGGGCAAGCCGGCGGCGCAGGCGCCGGAGGATGCGCAGCAGCAGGAGTGGCGCCAGCTTGGCCTCGGCGCGCAGATGCTGGCCGACCTCGGCGTGCACCGCCTGCGCGTGCTGGGTACGCCGCGCAAACTGGTGGGACTGGGCGGCTTCGGGCTTGAGGTGGTCGAGTACGTCTGACCCTTCCGACTCTCCGTGCAGGAGCCCGCTCGCGGGCGATAGCTCTTGCTCTTGCATATCCCGACTTCGAGAGCATCGCCCGCGAGCGGGCTCCTACGGGGCGGGCGAAGGCTTTCCGTCATCGATGGCGGGCTCGCGCACGCGCAGGGTGAACAGGCCGGCCACGAACAGGCTGGCACCGCCCAGCGCCAGCGCGTAGATCGGCTCGTCGTGGAAGCACAACCGCAGCAGCAGGCCGAGCACGCTGGCCGCCATCAGCTGCGGGATCACGATGAAGAAATTGAAGATGCCCATGTACACGCCCATCTTCTGCGCGGGCAGGTTGTCCGACAGCATCGCGTAGGGCAGCGACAGGACCGACGCCCACGCCACGCCCACCCCGACCATCGACAGCAGCAGCCAGTCGGGATCGCGAATGAACAGGAACGAGAGCAGCCCCGCGCCGCCCAGCCACAGGTTGACCAGGTGGCTCCAGCGCAGGCCGATGCGGCGCACCAGCAGCGGGATCGCGATCGCCGCCAGCGCGGCGAAGCCGTTGTACGCACCCATCAGCACGCCGACCCAGTTGGCGCCGGTGTTGTAGGCCACCGAATGCGGGTCGCTGCTGCCGAACTGCACGGCGGTTACCGCCGGGGTGGTGAAGATCCACATCGCGAACAGCGCGAACCACGAGAAGAACTGCACGATGGCGAGCCGCCGCATCGCATCCGGCATGCTGTAGAGATCGCCCATCACCTCGCGCAGCATGCCCTGGCTGCGGCTGAAGGCAAGCCAGGCGAACAGCGCGCCGAACACCAGCAGGCCGCCGGCCAGCACGTAGAGTTCCTTTTCGAGCGAGAAGTGCCGGATGGCCAGCCATACCAGCAGGCCGCCGACGATCAGCAGCAGGCCGGGCCGCCACGCGCGCGAGGCGTCCACGGGCATGGGCCTGGCGTCGTCGTCGAATTCGCGCAACTGCTCGGGCGGGTACTCCCGCGTGGAGAGCACGGTCCACAGCACCGTACCCATCAGCAGGGCGCCGCCGGCGTAGAAGGCGTATTTGACCGTGTCCGGAATCGCGCCATCCGGGGCGACGTTGCTGACGCCGACCTTGGTCAGCAGCCACGGCATCAGCGACGCCACCACCGCACCCACGCCGATGAACACGCTTTGCATGGAGAAGCCGCGCGGGCGCTGGTGCTCCGGCAACTGGTCGCCGACGAAGGCGCGGAACGGCTCCATCGACACGTTGAACGAGGCGTCCATGATCCACAGCAGCCCTGCAGCCACCCACAGCGTGGGTGAGTTCGGCATCGCCAGCAGGGCCAGCGTGGCGAGGATCGCGCCGGCCAGGAAATACGGCCGGCGACGGCCGAGCCGGTTCCAGGTGCGGTCGGAGTAGTGGCCGATGATCGGCTGCACGATCAGCCCGGTGAGCGGTGCGGCCACCCACAGGATCGGGATGTCGTTCACCTCGGCGCCGAGCGTCTGGAAGATCCGGCTGACGTTGGCGTTCTGCAATGCGAAGCCGAACTGGATGCCCAGGAAGCCGAAACACATGTTCCAGATCTGCCAGAACGACAGTTCGGGTTTCCTGCTCATGGGGTACGGGTTCCGTCCGCCAGCGGCGCAATGTGCAGGTCGTCGACCTCGGCCTGGTTCAACGGCCCGTCGATGCCGCCGGTACCGCCCGTGTAGTGCGCGAAGTGCTGCAGGTAGCTCATGTTGAAACCGTCCTCCAGCGCGAACGTGCAGCGCGCCTTGCCGGTGGCGCTGAAGCGGCCATGGGTGGATGGCTGGGTGGCCACGCTGTGCGGCATCACCAGCGGCACGCGCTGCGTGTCGCTGCCATCGCAGTTGATGAGCAGCCATTTCACCGCGGCGGTGACGCCGGTGTTGATCGGGCCGTTGGCGTTGCGGTAATCCGCCCACACGCGATAGCTGCCGGTGGCGGGCGCGGTCCAGTGGCGCGGCCAGTCGCCGCCGGCCTGATCGACCGGGCCGACGCAGGTCGCCGGGCTGGGCAGGGATTCCAGGCCATGCGCATCGACGCGGGTGGCGCGCACGCAGGCGAGATCCTCGGTGCGGGCGAGCGTGCCGTGGCCGTCGATGGCACCGGCGCGCCGCCCGTTGACGTAGAGCTGCAGCTTCCCGTCGCCGTTGACGATCCAGCGATCGCCGTCGGCGGCCAGCGTCGGCGCGGCCGGGGCGATCGGCGCGTACAGCGGGGCGTCCATGCGCAGCGGCGGTGCGTCGGCCCGGATCGCCTTCAACGTCACGGTGGCATGCGTGCCTTGCGTGCGGATGCGATCGGCGACCAGCAGGTTGCCGTCACGCTTGGCCGGCAATTGCAGCGTGATCCGGCGACCGGGCAGGTCCAGGCTGATGGCGTTGCGCGCGCCGAACAGCATCGGCACCAGCGAGACAGGCAGCTTCGGTTGCACGCGGCCGTCTTCCTCCACGCCGAAAACGCCCTCGGTCACCACGTCCAGGTACGCCGCCACCGACCACAGCTGGCGCGGCGAATTGACCACCGGGCCGCTGAGCTTGCCCTCGTCCACGTGCTGGCCCTGGGTCAGCAGCTCGTAGTTTTCCATGTTGGAGCCGACCAGCGCCGCGCCGCGCATCACCGAGGTGATCTCGTGGGCGATGCGCGCCGGGTCGTTGACCGTGCGTGCGGCGCGCAGCGCGTAGGCGCTGACGAACGGCCAGATCGCGCGGTTGTGATAGATCGGCTGGTCGCTGCGTTCGGGCCAGATCACCGGGCTGCCGGCCGGCCAGCTCGGATAGTTCTCCAGGGTCTGGCGCGCGCGCTCGCCGTCGGCCACTCCGCTGGCGATCGCCAGCGAGATGCCAAGCAGGTCGTAGCTGTCCACCGGCGTGCCGTCGCCACCGATGTAGCTCATGTACATGCCGCGGTCGGCGCGCCAGAAGTGCAGGTTGATCGCCTGCTTCAGCGCCGCGGCCTGGGTGCGGTAGGTGTTCCTGGCGGTAGCCTGGTGATCGGCGCCGGCCTGCGCGGCGGCCAGTTGCAACGCCTCGTAGTGCAGCACGTTGGTCGACAGCGCGAACGATTGCCCGATGAAGGTCACCTCGTTGGCGGTCCACGCCGGGTAGGTCTGTTCGCGCCAGTCCAGGAACGAGGTCTCGCCGCGGTACAAGCCGAAATTGGCGTCGAACGCGTATTGCCGGTCCTGCGCCAGGGTGTCGCGCAGGGCCGTGCGCATCTTGTCGGCGAACGCGGCATCGTCCTGCAGGTGCCGCGCGGCGAGGAACCACACCACGCGATCCGTGCTGATCGGCCAGCTGCCGCCCGAGCCGGTGTCCTGCATCACGTACAGGCCCTGCGGCGCGGATGGTTCGCGCACGCCGGACAGCTTGAACTCCAGCCCGTTGCGCGCGCGGGCGCGGTCGAACCGCCACAGGCCGAGGTCGATCGCGTACGACAGGTCGCGCGTCCACACGTATGGCCACTTCAACCCGGTCTCGAAACAGTGGCAGGGAATCGGCGCGCCGTGGTCGAACGCGCCGTCGCGGATCGCGCTCACCGAGTCCTGGCGCAGATCGTCCTGCGCCATCGCGTACAAGCCGTCGAACAGCGCACTGGCGGTATCGGCCTTGAACGGTTGCGGCGCAATCACCCGCTGCCCGAACGGCCAGTCCAGGGTGTAGGCGTCCTGCGCGTCACGCCGGATGCCCACGTGCACGCCGTGCCAGTCCAGCCCGTCATGCCATGCGGGCGCTTCCAGCGGCGCGCTGGCCATGGCGGCAGCCAGCATCAGGCCCAGCATGGCGAGAGCCTGGAAGTGTGGCGAGGGGTCATGCGGCTCATGTGCTGGATTCTCCGACAGCTGTTATGTCACGGCCGCGCCCGGCCTGCACGTTGCGAGTGCAGCATCCACGGCACCCAACCGGCCCGGCCATCCGGCATGGTAGGCAGCCGCGCGCGCCGACGACTACCCGATGCATACGTATTCATGCCCTGGCCGCGCCGGGTCCGGGCGGCTGCCGACCGCCGGTCGCGGCGGTTCTTGTAAACGGGCCGGCGCTGACCGCATAGTTGAGCGCAGGCGCGGCAACACTTGGATCAAGGCATGCGGGTAAGGCTGGAAGACGTTGCACGCCGCGCGGGCGTTTCGCCCAAGACGGTGTCGCGCGTGCTCAACGACGAGGCCAACGTCAGCGACGCCACGCGCAAGCGCGTGACCGAGGCGATGGAGGCGATGGATTACCGGCCGCTGTCGTCGGCACGCAGCCTGGCCGGCAATCGTTCGTTCCTGGTGGCGATGCTGTACGACAACAACGACAATCCCGCCTCGACCTACCTGGCCGAGATCCAGGATGGCGTGCTCGAGGCCTGCGACGCGCACCGCTACAACATGATGGTGCGGCCGCTGCGCATGCGCGGCGAGGATTTCGTGCGCCGGCTCGATGCGGTGATCTCCGACCATCATCCCGACGGCATCGTGCTGACCCCGCCGATCACCGACTACGCACCGCTGCTCAAGCGCCTGCGCGAACGCCAGGTGCCGTTCGCCAGCGTGTCGCCGGTGTCGCGTGAGAACAACATCGGCGTGGCGATGGACGAGCAACTCGCCGCGCGCACGATGGTCGAGCACCTGCTGTCGCTTGGGCACCGGCGGATCGCGCACGTCTCGGGTATTGCCGACCACGGCGCCAGCAGGTGGCGGCTGGCCGGCTACCGCGAGGCCATGGCCGCCGCCGGCCTGGTCGAGGACCCGGCACTGGTGGTGCAGGGTGCCTTCACCTTCGCCTCGGGGGTGGCCGCGGCGCGGCAGTTGTTCGCGCTGAAGAAACGTCCGACCGCGGTGTTCGCGGCCAATGACGACATGGCCAGCGGCGTGATGTGGGTGGCCAACGAGCGGGGCATGAAGGTGCCGCAGGACATTTCCGTGTGCGGCTTCGACGACATCCCGCTGGCCCGCCAGCTGTGGCCGGCACTGACCACGATTCGCCAGCCCAGCCGCGAGATGGGCAAGGTCGCCGCCCTGCAATTGCTGGAAGTATTGCGCGGTCGCGGACCAGGGCGGCTGGTGGAGATGCCGTTCTCGCTGGAAGTCCGCGACTCGACCGCCAGCCCCGCCTGAATTGGCCGCCGCGAGCCCGCTCCGCGGCGATGTTGCCCTGCAAATTGACAGCGCTGTCAATTGTGTCACGCTGCGGCTTCCGCGCCTTGCGCGCGAGCCAGCCTGGAGCCTCACGTGCCACAGTCCTTTCGCCCGATCCGGGGCCTGCCCTGCCGTCTTGTGGTCGTTTCGATCGCTGGCACCTTGCTCCTTGCCGTGCCGGCCCATGCCGTCAGCCCCTCGACCACCGTGCATCCGCAGCTGTGGCCCAGGGTGAGCTCGCCGTTGCCGGCCGACCCCGCGCTGGACGCACGGGTGAAGGCGTTGCTGGATCGCATGTCGGTGGAGGACAAGGTCGGCCAGATGATCCAGGCCGACATCAAGTACGTGACGCCGGAGGACGTGCGCCAGTACCGCCTCGGCTCGATCCTGGCCGGCGGCAATTCCGGCCCCGACGGTGGCGAGTACGGCACCGCGGCGCAGTGGAAGAAGCTGGCCGACGCGTTCCATCGCGCCTCGCTGGAGCGCTCCGACGGGCGCCCCGCGATCCCGGTGCTGTTCGGCATCGACGCCGTGCACGGTCACAACAACCTGGTCGGCAGCACGTTGTTTCCGCAGAACGTGGGCCTGGGCGCCACGCGCGATCCCGAACTGCTGCGCGACATCGGCAAGGTCACCGCGCGGGAGCTGCGCGCCAGCGGCATCAACTGGACCTTCGCCCCCACCCTGACCGTGCCGCGCGACAGTCGCTGGGGCCGCGCCTACGAGGGCTATTCGGAAAACCCGACACTGGTGGCGGCATACGCCTCGCAGATCGTGACCGGGCTGGAGGGCGCGGTCGGCACGCCGCAGTTCCTCGATGCGAATCACGTGATCGCCACCGCCAAGCATTTCATTGGCGACGGCGGCACCAGGGACGGCAAGGACCAGGGCGACGCGGAAGTCAGCGAGGCGGTGCTGCGCGACGTGCATGGCGCGGGCTATCCGCCGGCCATCCGCGCCGGCGTGCAGGTGGTGATGGTGTCCTTCTCCAGCTGGAACGGGGTGAAGATGGCCGGCAACAAGGCGCTGATCACCGACGTGCTGAAAAAGCGCATGGGTTTCGACGGCATCGTGCTGGGCGACTGGAACGCGCATGGCCAGGTGCCCGGCTGCACCAACGAGGATTGCGCCGCCGCCTACAACGCCGGCCTGGACATGCTGGAGGCGCCCGATTCCTGGAAGGGGCTGTACCGCAACACGCTGGCCGAGGTGAAGTCCGGCGCGATCCCGATGAGCCGCGTGGACGACGCGGTCAGCCGCATCCTGCGGGTGAAGATGCGCCTGGGCATGTTCAAGCAAGGCTTGCCCAGCCAAAATCCGCTGGCCCGCTCATCGGCGCAGGTGATCGGCAGCGCCGCGCATCGGGCCGTGGCGCGGCGCGCCGTGCGCGAGTCGCTGGTGCTGCTGAAGAACAACCACGCCCTGCTGCCGCTGGACCCGCGCAAGCGCATCCTGGTCGCCGGCGATGGCGCGGACAACATCTCCAAGCAGAACGGTGGCTGGACCCTGACCTGGCAAGGCACCGGCCTCACCAACGCGAACTTCCCTGGCGCGACCTCGATCTGGGCCGGCATCGATGCGCAGGTGCGTGCCGCGGGCGGCACGGCGGTGCTGTCGGTCGACGGCAGTTACAGGCAGAAGCCCGACGCCGCCATCGTGGTGTTCGGCGAGGATCCCTATGCCGAGTTCCAGGGCGACCTGCCCAACCTTGCCTACAAGCCCGGAAACGATCACGACCTCGACCTGCTGCGCCGCCTGCATGATCGGGGCGTTCCGGTGGTGGCCCTGTTCATCACCGGCCGGCCGTTGTGGATGAATCGCGAGATCAACGCCTCCGATGCTTTCGTGGTGGCATGGCTGCCCGGCAGCGAGGGCGAGGGCATCGCCGACGTGCTGCTGCGCAAGCGCGACGGCTCGATCGACTACGACTTCCACGGCAAGCTGCCCTATTCGTGGCCGCGCACGGCGATCCAGACACCGCTCAACGTGGGGCAGCCGGATTACCACCCGCAATTCCCCTATGGCTATGGCCTGAGCTATGCCGATCACCGCGAGCTGGGCACCTTGCCGGAGCAGGCCGGCGTGGCGCTGGATGACGAGCGCGCCGGGGTGTACTTCGTGCGCGGCCAGGCGGCGCACGGTTTCGCCTTGCAACTGACGGCGGCCAACGGCGAAAGCGACACCGTATCGTCGGCGCCTGCCGCCACCGGCGACGGCAGCCTGCAAGTGGCCGCCCTCGACTACAAGGCGCAGGAAGACGCGCGACGCTTGAGCTGGTCCGCTGCCGGCACGGCGACCGCCGCGCTGGCGAGCAGCTCGCCGCTGGACCTGGATCGCCAGACCAATGGCGACGTGATGCTGGTGGCCACCCTGCGCATCGATGCGCTGTCGCCCCGCGGCACGACCCTCGGCGTCGCCTGCGGCAAGGGCTGCGGCGCCGGGGTTTCGATCGGCTCCCAACTCGCGGCGCTGCCGCGCGGGCAGTGGCTGCGTGTGGGCATTCCGCTGAAGTGCTTCCGCGATGCGGGCGCCGACATGAGCAAGTTGGATCGGCCATTCGAGTGGACCAGCAGCCGTGGCGAAAGCATTGTCCTCACCGAGGTCGCGCTGGGCACCGTGGCGGACAGGACGCTGGCCTGCAAGGCGCATTGACGCCATTTGGTTCCGCTCCGCGTAGGGCGGGCACCGCCCCCCCCCCGGCTCTTGCCTTCGTGACGGCATGGCAGAAAGCGGCGGGCATTGCCCGCCCTACGTGCCGTTCGCAACCGAAGCCAGGCGAAGCTGCCGACGCTCCGCGTAGGGCGGGCACCGCCCGCCGGCTCTTGCCTTTGTGACGGCATGGCAGAAAGCGGCGGGCATTGCCCGCCCTACGTGCTGTTCGCAACCGAATCCAGGCGAAGTTGCCGACGCTCGGCGCAGGGCGGGCACCGCCCGCCGGCTCTTGCCTTCGTGAAGGCATCGCCCGCCCCGGCGCAATCGTCGACGGGCCAAAAAAAGGATGCCCCGTTGCCGGGGCATCCAGTGGCGACCGCAGGGGAGGGGCCTGTCGCCGGTGAAACGAATGGCTCCTTAGAACCAGAACCCGAACTGCACGCCGTAGGTGCGTGGCGGCAGGTACTGGGAGGTGAACGCCACGCTGCCGTCGGCGAGCAGGGTGCTGCCTGCCGCGTTGCTCTTCACCTTGCCGTCGGTGACATTCTGCACGTAGGCGTTGATGTACCACTTGTCGCCGGGCTCGGTGTAACGCAGCGAGAGATCGCCGCGCGCGTAGGCCTTCTGCTTGTCGCCTGCGCCGAAGTTGAACCAGCTGAGCCACTGGGCGCTCTGGTACTGCGCGCTGATCCGCGGCGTCAGGCGGCCGCCGCTGCCCAGCACGAAGTCGTGCTCGTAGATGGCGGTGAGCGACACGTTGGGGGCGTGCGGCAGGTCGTTGCCGGAAATGTCCATGCAGTTGTTGCTGATGGTCGACTCCGGCGGGCAGATCGTCGGCACGTAGTAGTCGTTGCTGGCGGCGTACTTCTCCGTGCCCAGCTTCTTCTCGGGGATCAAGGACAACACGAGGTTGGCGCGGTCGTTGGTCGACTGCCAGGCCAGCTCCGATTCGAAGCCGGCCACCTTGGTCTTGCCGCCGACGTTGGAGAAGCCGAGCCCGTGCGAACCATCGGGATAGGTGACCGGTGCCGACAACTGGTAGTTCTTGAACACTTCGTAATACGCGGCGCTGTTCCAGGTCAGGTGGCCGTCGAGGAACGCGAGCTTGGCGCCGATCTCGTAGTTGGTCAGCGTCTCGGGCTGGTACAGGGCACCGCCGTCCTGGGTGCCGCCGGATTTGTAGCCGGTCGATACGCTCGCGTAGATCATGCTGTTGGCGCCGACGTCATGGTTGATGCGCAGCAGCCAGGTGGGCTTGCTCTTGCTGTAGGTGGCGTCGTTGTGCTGGCTGATGGCGAAGCCGACATCGCCGGGCTGCTGGCCGGGCGAGATGGGCTGCTGCGGGTAGGCCGGGTCGTAGGCCCAGCCCCAGTTGACGCCGCCGCGGTTCTCGCGCTTGTCGTGCGACCAGCGCGCGCCGCCGGTGAGGTGCCAGCTGTCGCTCATGTTCCAGGTGGCCTGGGCGAAGGCGGCGGTGGCGGTGACCCGTTCCTCCGGCTGGATGAAGGAACCCTGCCAGCTGACGGTGCCCTGCTGGGTGCCGTTCATGATCGGGATGTCGAAGCGGATGTTGTTGTTCTCGTGCTCGTAGTACGCGCCGAGAATCCAGTCCAGCGTGTTGTCGCCGCGGGACTTGAGGTTGAACTCGTGGCTGGAGCTGAGATAGTTGGAATGGTTGGTGCGGTCTTCCTGGTACACGCCGTTGGTGGTGAAACTGGTCGGCACGTTGACGCCGCCGTCCTGGTCGAAGTCGCTCTTGCCCGAGTAGCGGTTGAAGCCCGCCACGTAGGTCAGTTCGAGGTTGTCGTTGATGACCCAGTCCATCCGGCTGCGTACCGAGTGCGAGCTGCGGTCCAGGTACGGCGCCACGTCGATCAGCGCGGACCAGAAATCCTGCCCCGCACGCGGATGCTGCATCAGGTTCATGCCCGGCGTGCCGCGATCCTTGAAGTACTCGTACGACAGATCCCACAGGAAGCTGTCGCTGGGCCGCCAGCGGGCGCTCACGCGCGCGGCGGACTGGTCCTGGGAGTTGTACTTCGGGCCCTTCTGCACGAACAGGTTGGTGTCGATCGGCCGGAAATTGGCCGGATCGCCGCCGGAGGCGAGATAGTTGGCCTGCTGCTGCGCCAGCGTCGGGATCTGCCCCACCGGGTTCTGGTAGTCGACGTAGCCATCGTGCTGTTCGTGCACGGCGGCCACGCGCATCGCGAAGGTGTTGCTGATCGGCAGGTTCATCGCCGCGCGCACGCCGCTCTGGTTGTAGTTGCCCAGCCCGATGCTGCCGTTGCCGTAGAAACCGCCATCGATGTCGGGCTTGACGGTATTGAAGCTGATCGCGCCGGCGGTGGAGTTGCGGCCCCACAACGTGCCCTGCGGGCCGCGCAGCACTTCCACGCTGTCCATGTCCAGCAGCAGGCTCGCGGCGGCCTCGGCACGCGGGGTGTACACGCCGTCGACGAAGGTGGCGACCTCCGGATCGGCATACTCGGTCTTGGCGCTGTCGTTGCCGATGCCGCGCAAGGTCAGCGTGACCACGCCGTGGTCGCCCTGCGCAGTGCCTTGCAGGCCGGGCACCAGTTTGGTCAGGTCCTGCACCGTCATGACGCGCTCCTTGTCGAGCGTGTCGCCGCCGATCGCGGTGATGGCGATCGGGGTTTTCTGCAGCGGCGTCTCGCGCTTGGTCGCGGTGACCTGGACGGCATCCAGGTTCTTGACCTTGCTGGCGGAGGGAGCTTTCTCCGTCGGCTGGCTTGCCTGCTGGCCTGCCGCGTGGACCGCGGCCGATGCAAATACAGCGGTCACGGCGATGTACAGCGCGGAATAGCGAAGTTTCATGGTCTCCCTCTCCCCAATATCGTGAGCTTGCGGTAGGCTGATTGATAGCGCTGTCAACTTCAATATGACAGCGCTGTCAATCGGATGCTACTGCGAATATCGCGAATTTGCTTGCTGCATGGCAGCAGGGGAGAAAATCCATGCCACGTCTCAAGAAGGTGCTGGTCGTCGGGGGTGGCACGGCCGGCTGGCTGGCCGCCTGCTACCTGGCCAAGGCGATGAACAGCACGGCGCCGGAGAGCGTCCAGGTGGAGCTGGTCGAGTCGCCGAACATCCGCCTGCTCGGCGTGGGCGAGGCGACCTTTCCCTCGATCCGGGGCACGCTGGCGGCGATCGGCCTGGACGAACGCCGGTTCCTGGTCGGCGCCACGGCGACGTTCAAGCAGGGCATCCAGTACGTCAACTGGGTGCGGCCGCCGGGCATGCCGGGAGCGGATCGTTTCTTCCATCCGTTCAACACGCCCAGCCGTCGGCCGGGCAGTCCCGAGCTGTTGCCTTACTGGTTGCTGGGCGCCGCCCCCGAAGGCACGCCGTTCGCCGAAGCGGTGACCATGCAGAGCCGGCTGGTCGATCACGGGCGCGCACCAAAGCACGCCTCCGATGCCGATTACCAGGCACCGATGAACCATGCCTACCATTTCGACGCGGCCGCCTTCGCCGCCACCCTGGCCGAGCACGGCCAGGGCCTGGGCGTGAAGCGCCATCTGGCGACGGTCGAACGCACGGAGCTGGACGAGCGGGGCAATATCGCGCGGGTGGTCACCACCGAGCTCGGTGCGCTCTCGGCCGACCTCTACGTGGATTGCACCGGCCTGCGCGGCAGCCTGATCGGCGGCGCCATGCGATCGGCGTTCCGCAGTCGCCGCGACGTGCTGTTCGTCGATCGCGCGGTGGCCTTGCAGGTGCCGTATCCGGCACCGGACACGCCGATCCTGCCGTATACCCGGGCCACGGCGCAGCCGGCGGGATGGGTCTGGGACATCGGCCTGCAGAAGCGCCGCGGCATCGGCCACGTCTATTCGTCCCGGCACATGGATGCCACGCAGGCCGAGGAGATCGCGCGCCGTTACGTCGGTGCGGCGGCCGATGCGCTCGAAGCCCAGCACCTGCAGTTCGAGACCGGCTATCGCCCGGAACACTGGCGCGGGAACTGCGTGGCGGTCGGTCTGGCCGGCGGGTTCGTGGAACCGCTGGAATCCACCGGCATCGCGCTGGTCGAGCTGGCGGTGTGCATGCTGACCCACCTGTTCCCGGCCGATCACGACGACATGGAGCGCACGGCACGGCGCTTCAACGAAATGATGGTGGCGCGCTACGAGCGCATCATCGACTTCATCAAGATGCATTACTGCCTGTCGCAGCGGCGCGACTCGGCGTTCTGGATCGACAACGCCAACCCGGCCAGCATTCCGCAGACGCTGCGCGATCGCCTGCAATTGTGGCGGTGTCGCCCGCCGCACCGGCTGGACTTCGTCACCGACCTGGAAATGTTCATGCCGGCGAGCTGGCAGTACGTGCTCTATGGCATGGAGTTCAGGACCGACCTGGAGCACGCCCGCAGCGCCTACCCGCAGATGGACGAGGCGCGGCGCGAGTTCGCGATGATCCAGCAGGTGGCGGGGCGCGCGCTGCAGGATCTGCCGGATCACCGGGCGCTGGTGGAGCAGTTGTGCCGGCAACATGCGCAGCGAAATCCGGTTCGCACAGGCGAACCGGTGGCAGTCGGCGGTTGACGCCTCCGGCGCGCGCGATGCGCGCCGGGCTCCGACCTCAGCGCAACTCGACCACCACCAGCCCCTGCGGCGGAATGTCGAGCTGCAGCTTGCCATCATGCAGTTCGACGCGCTGCGGCGGCGCCATCTCGCCGGCCTTGCGCAAGGCGGCGATCTGCGCGCGGCTGGGGAAGTCCGGGCGACCCATCTGGTCGAACGCGGCTACCGCGTTGCCGTGGTTTTCGTCCAGCCGCCACACGGTGGCATGGGCGCTGGCGGCGAGGTTGCGCACGTCGACGCTGAAATGCCTGTTCGTGCCCCGGGGCTTGCCGGGCGTGTAGCTGGCGGTGTCGCCCACCGGCGGGGCGTAGTTCCACAGTGCCAGTACCACGGTGCCGTCGTCGCGCCTGGTCACCAGGGCCGAGTCGGAGTCCGATTTCAGCTGGCGATCGCCCAGCTTGTGCAGCATCGCGAAGGCGTTGAATGCGGGCTTGGGGATGCGTCGCGCGGCGATCAGGCCGAAGCCGCCGTAGAATGGATTGCGCACGATGCCCTGTTCCTCGAACACGTCGGAGAACGACCAGTAGCTCATGATCTGGATCTTGCCGGCGCACTCGCGGATCGTGTTGGCCATCCACGGCCCCATGAACACGGTGTCGGTGACGTTGGGCAGGTTGGCGTAGCTGGCGTTGTACTCGCTGAACACCAGCGGCATCTGCGGGTAGGGCGAGGCGAGGATCTCCTTGTGCACCTTGTCCACCGTGCGGCAGACCATGTCGCGGCGCGGGATGTGCTCGTCGCTGTGGAACACGTTCTGCGCGGTGTCGTCGCCGTAGACGTGGGTGCTGAGGAAATCGACCGGCACGTTGTTCTTTTTCGTGTGCGCCAGGAAATCCGTGGCCCACGCGCCCTGTGCGGTGGCCGGCCCGCCGACGCGCAGGCGTGGGCTCACCGCCTTCAGCGCGCGGGCGGTTTGGTCGTACAGCGTGTAGTAGGTGGACTGCTTCGGCTCGCCGGCCCAGAAGCCGATGTTCGGCTCGTTCCACACCTCGAAGTACCAACTGGCTACCTCGTCGATGCCGTAACGCGCGACCAGGTGGCGGGCGAAGGCGGTGATCATCGCGTCCCACTCGGCGTAGTTCTTCGGCGGCGCGCGGTTGGGGTGATACCAGAACTCCTGCAGCTCGTTCGGGTCGGAGGTCAGTGCCGGCGGCATGAAGCCCAGCTCGATGAAGGGCTTCACGCCGTGCTCGAGCAGGCCGTCGTAGATCTGGTCGATGTAGGAGAAGTTGTAGCGGATCGAGCCGTCCGGGTCGCGGTTCACCATGCCCACGTCGTGGTCGAAGATGCCGTGGAAGCGGATGTAGCTGAGGCCGGTAGCCTCGCGCACGGCGTCCAGGTCCTTGCGGTAATCGTCGCGCAGCGACAGCGAGGCGCGGCCGGAGCCGAACATGGTTTCCCAGAAGTGCGGGAACGGCGTGCCGGCGGCCTGCGCGTCGACGCGGATCTGCACGGTGGCCGGCGTGGCCGCGAGGGCGGAGCCAACCAGCAAGGCGCTGGCGCACAGGCCGAGCAGGAAATGGCGGAAGGCGGCCGGGAGGCGCATCGGGGGATTCCTCGTCGTCAGCGGAGCTTGGATCGGTGGGGTCGGGCGCGCGGGATGTAAACGTTTACGTGCCGACTGCCGCAGTATCTTGCAGTCGGCGTGCGACGTCCAGTGAGCCCCGTCCGCCCGGCAGGCGCGAGTCAATCGGACCGGGCGTCGCCCAGCGGGTTGTCGGCAAACCAGGCCACCAGTTCGGGCATCTTCCGTTCGAAGCCGGCGGGCGTGTTGATGCACAGGAAACCGCATTCGGCCGCGTCGCGATTCTCGAAATCGTGCGGCGTGCCACCGGGGATCAGCACCCAGCTGCCGCGCGGCGCCGGCGCCCACTCGCCGTCGATGCAGACGCTGAGCGTGCCGGCGAGGACGTAATAGATGTGGTCGTCGTCATGGGCATGGCTGCCCGGCCCGCCGGTGCGCGGCTGCAGCCACCACTCCGACAGCGAGTAGCGCTCGGCAGTCTGCGCGCCATCGGCATGGAATACCGCGCGCATGCGGCCCATGTCGTAGCGGCGGCCCTGCGCCGGTCGCGTGATCAGCGGCTTGCGGGTGGCGTCTGGCGCGTTCATGCGAACCTCCTCATCCGGTCGAAAAATCACGATTCTCCGCGCTTGCCGCCCGCTGCCGACGGAGCGATGGTGAGCCCGATCAGCCGCGAGACCACCAGCGCGAGATACATCACGCCGACGAACATCTCCAGGCTTGCCACCGCCCGCGCGTGGACGGTGATCGGGATGACGTCGCCGATGCCGGTGCTCGACATCAGCGCGAAACTCAGAAACAGCAGTTCGGTCCACGTGCGCGGTGCCTGCGGGTCGACCGCCGCGGAAAAACAGCCCGGCTGCAGGGTCTGGCACAACACGAACAGATAGGTGAACGCCCACACCAGCAGGGTGAAGGTGGCCCCGGCGGCGAACAGCTCGTCGGTGGTGGCGCGCCGGTCGGCCAGCATGTACGCGATCAGGCAGCCGGCCGCGTAGAAGTAGAACAGCGCCTCCAGCGCCGCCCACCAGGGCCGCAGCGCCGGCAGCTCCAGCGTCAGGCCCATCACGTTCAATACCACCGCCGGCACCGCGATCGCCAGGCTCACCCAGCCGCGTCCGCGCGTGCGCTGCACCATCGCGATCGTCAGCAGCAACACCACCACACCGAACGCACCGAACAACGCGCGCGCCGAATGCGTCTGCTCGATGAACGGATACAGCAGCAAGCCGGCCAGCTGCACCAGCAGGAGGATCGCCGAGGGATGGCGGATCACCGTGGCCACCCAGCGTGGCCGGGCGATGCGCGAAGTGTGGTGGTCGGAGGCGTTCGCGGTCTGGTTCATGCGTGCTCCTGCGTTTCAACGAAAGGAAGTTCGAACGCGGGAATTCGTCTTGATCTTGCGGGGCGCACCAGGGATTCCCGCGTTCGCTGGGATGACGTTACTGGGCCTTCCGGGCTCTCCGCGCGGCTCGGCACAAGACATCTTCTCGCCCGCTCTCACTCCTCCCGCCTGACGCGATGGCTCGCGCACAGCTTGTTGCCGTCGGGGTCGCGCACGTAGGCCAGGTACAGCGCGCCAAAGCCGCTTTCGCGCAGCCCGGGCGGCTGTTCGATCGAGGTGCCGCCGTGGGCCACGGCGGTGTCGTGGAACGCGCGCACCTGTTCGGGCGAGTTGCACTTGAAGCCGATCGTGCCGCCGTTGGCGAACGTTGCCGCGCCGCCGTCGATCGGCTCGCTCACGCAGAAGGTGTTGCCGTCGTGCCGATAGAACAGGCGGTCGTGGCCGGTGGCGGTCCGGTCGCGGTGCGGTTGGCCCGCTCCCAGCGTACCCAGCACGGCGTCATAGAAGCGCTTTGCCCGTTCGATGTCGTTCGAGCCGACCATCACGTGACTGAACATGGCGTATGTCTCCGCATTGGAAGGTGGCGGCCGGCCGACGGTCGGGCGCTGCCTAGCCTGCACGGCAGCGGACCGGCGATGCAAGACCGTCGACGGCCGCAGTCGCGCAGTCCGCGTGATGGGCTGCACGGTTACTGCCAGCCGGCGTCGCGCGCTGCGCGCTCCTGTTTCGCATCGAAGACTTCGCCGCGCAAGCGGGCGTCGATCGCGGCGCGGACCGCGCTCGGCAAGTCGCTGGCCGCCTGGCGCAGTTCGCCGTCGTACCCGGGCGAGGGCGCCGCGGTGAGCACGGGCACGCTCCAGCCGTCGTCGCCATGGCAGGCGAGCCCGGCGCGCGCCGGTGCACGATGCAGCACGAAGCTGCGGCAGATGTGCCCGTCGTTGCTGCGGAAACTCAGGCCGATCGCCACCTGCGCATCTGCTTCCGGTTCGCTTGCCAGCGCATGATTCAGCGCTTGCTCCAGCGGACCGGCGGCAAACGACTGGCCGCCGTGCATGCGCAGCATGTCGCCGCCGGCACGCGGCCACCACAGGGCCACGGCCAGCAGTGCCACCGACGCGGCCAGCGCGGCGCCCACATACCAGCGCCGTGGTGCGCGGCGATGCATGGCGTGCGCATGACGTCCACCGGCGAGCGCCGGCGCGGCGGGCGGCTGCAGCAAGGCGGACAGCCGCGCCGGCACCGGCTCGTCGAGCACCGGGTCGAACGCGGCATGCAGTTGCGCGCGCACGGCACGCGCCTGCTGCACGCGGTGCGCGAGCACGGCGTCGTGCGCCAGCGCGGCGTCGACGCGCGCGGCCGCGTCGGCGTCGAGTTCGCCATCCACGTAAGCCTGCAAGGTGTCGTCGTCGATCGCGTTCATGCTTCTTTCCCAAGGTGGGCCTGCAAGGTGGCGCGGGCGCGAGCCAGGCGACTGGTGACGGTGCCCACCGGCACCTCCAGCAGCTCGGCGGCCTCGCCGTAGGACATGCCCTCGACCAGCACCAGGGCCACCACTTCGCGATGGTCCGGCGGCAGCGCCGCCAGCGCCATCGCCAGTTCCAGTTGCTGCGCCGGCTGCGCACTGGCGCGGTCGGCCGCCATCTCGCCGGCTTCCTCCGGCGCGAACAGATGCTGCGAACGGCCGCGCGCGCGCAGTTCGTCGCGCCAGGCATTGCGTGCGATCGCGAACACCCACCGATCCAGCGCGGCATCCGGCCGCCACTGCGCGGCACGAGCGAGCGCGCGCTCCAGCACGATCTGCACCAGGTCGTCGGCGTCGGCGGCCTGGCCGGCCAGCGCCCGCGCCAGCCGGCGCAGGCGCGGCAACAGCGGGATCAGTCCTTCGCGCACGGCGTCGCTCGAATTCACGCATCACCTTCCATTACGTCTGGAGGGGTGGATTCCATCCCTCGTGCGCGTCGGCGCGGTTCGAGGGCGTAAAGCGGACCCATGCTAGCATCCGGCCCCGTTGCTCCCGAGGCCGTTGGCCATGCCCATGCGCCGTCCGTCCGCCGTGTTCGTTTTGCTGCTGGCCATCGCCTCGATCGGCGTGGCGCCTGCGCAGGCGCAGGTACTCGGCCCGGTGCAAGGATTGCCGAACGTGCAACTGTCCGGCGCGCGTCTGCCCGGCTTGGATCCCGTTGCGCCCTTGCACAGCGTCGACGACCTGCTGCGCGGCCCGCTCGCCCTCACGCGAAAAGTGCAGATCGACACGCTGCGGCGCAGGGAGCCTCGGCGCGTCGACATCGACCCGCACGGCGCGCCGGTCCTGCGCGGCGAATTCCTCGCCACCGGCCTGTCGACGGCGCAACGCGATGCCGTGCAGGCAGCCGGTTTCGTGGTGGATCGCGAAACGTCGGCGGATGCCACGCTGGGGCTGGACTTCGTGGTGCTGCACGACACCCGCAACCGCCGCACGTCCCGCGCCCTGCGCGCCCTGCAGCGAGCCGCGCCGGGCGCAGCGTTCACCTATCAGCACCTGTACCTGCCCGCCGGCGAGGGCGACCTGGCCCGCGTCGCGACGGCAGCGGCGCCGTCGTCCGTTGCGCCATCGCAACGCGTGGGGCTGATCGACGGCGGCGTCGATCCCGGCGATCCCGCGCTGGCGCACGCGCGCATCGAGCGGCACGGCTGCACCACGGCGAATCCGTCGCGGCACGGCACGGCGGTCGCCGCGCGCCTCGTCGCCGGCGACGCGGACACGCTGTATGCCGCCGACCTGTGGTGCGGCGATGCGGTCGGCGGCGCCACCTCGAAACTGGTGGACGCGCTGGCGTGGATGGCGCGCGAGCACGTGGCGGTGATCAACATCAGCCTGGTCGGTCCGGACAACCCGGTGCTCGCGCGTGCAGTGCAGGCGATGATCGCCCGCGGCCACGTGCTGGTCAGCGCCGTGGGCAACGACGGCCCCGCGGCGCCACCGCTGTATCCGGCGGCGTACCCGGACGTGATCGGCGTCAGCGGCGTCGACGCGCACGACCGTGTGCTGCCCGAAGCCGGCAGCGGCGAGCAGGTGGATTTCTGTGCGTCCGGCGTGGTCGGCAGCGGCCGCAACGCACTGCGCGGCACCTCGTTCGCGGCGCCGATCGTGGCGCGAAAAGCGGCGCGACTGCTGGAAGCCCCGCGCACCGGCGCCGCGGCCCAGGTGCAGCAGCAGCTGATCGGCGAAGCGCGCCCGCTCGGCGCCCGTGGTCGCGACCCGCGTTACGGTTACGGCCTGCTGTCGCCCTGAAACTGAACGCCGCCCAAGCGTCACTGGCCGGTACGGAAGGATTCCCCCGGCAGCGACGTACAGGACCTTGGAAGCCGCGGATCGTCCGCTGGCAGGAGGTCCTACCATGCGCAACACGACTCTCATCAACAAGACTGTCACCATCGGCCTGCTCGCCGGCACGCTTGCGCTCGCCACGGCGATACCGGTGCATGCCCAGGTGCTGGGCGGCGCGCTCGGTGGTGGCATCGGCGGTGGCTTGCGCGGTTCCATGCCGACCACCATGGACCAGATCGGTGGTCGCATCGACGGCGCCGCCCGCGGCATGGGCAATCTCCATGCTCCCGACGTGAACCCCCGTGCCGCCGAACGTCGCGCGCCGCACCAGCGTGCCGCGGCAGCCGCCGATGCGGCTACCGGCGCCGCCGCGCAAGCCACTCGCCAGGTGAACGGCCAGGCGGGCGCGGGTGCGGCCGGCAGCCTCGCCGGCTCGGTCGCCGCCAACCCCGCCGGCAACGGCAACGCGGTATTGAATGGTGCAGGCGAACTGGGTTCTTCCGTGAATGGCGCCATCGACGCCAGCGGTCCGCGCCGGGCCGCCACCGATGCCGCCGGTCAGGCCGCCGGCTCGACGCGTTCAGCCGTCTCGACGGCCAAACGCGGAACCCGCAACGCGCTGGATCGCGTGCAGAGCGCCCCGGCGAACGCCGAAGCCGCGGCCAGCGCGGGCCTGGACAGCGCCGGGCAGGCGATCGCCAACGGCGCCCAGTCGGTCAGTGCGGACGGCTCGCTCGGCGCAGCTGCCGCAGGCAACGCGGCGCGGACCAGCCCGGTAACCACGGACGCCGCGCAACAGCCGTCGAATGACTCGGCGTCCCCGTCGTCGGGCCTGCTGCCCCAAGCAGCGGATGCCGCACGCCGCGCCGGCAATGCATCGCTTGACGTCTCCGGCTCCGGCGCCGCCCACGGCACCACCGACGCCAACGCCGGCCCGGCCGCCCAAAGCAACGGCTCGGCCAACGCCGGCGGCCACGCCAACGCCCACGGCTCGGCCCGCGGCGGCCTCTCCGCCTCGGCACAAGCCAACGGCGACGCCGGTGCCAGCGCGGATGCGCAGCACTGAGTCCGTAGTGCAACTTCCGCGGCCTGCCGCGAACCCTGTCCCGGGGTCGCCGCAGGCCGCGGCTTGCTCCCCGCCTTCATCGCGGCCCGCGCCGGGATGGCGAGAAGGCAGGCGGGCAGGAGGCAGCGGACGAGGATCGTCGCAGGGGTGAGAAAGAGTGCGCGATGCATCCAGTTGACACGCGAAAGGCGGCACCGGAGCCGCGCTTCGCGAACGTGCCGCGCAAACTGCAGCAAGAATCAGGCCCGCAGGAATCCCGCTGGCGTGCAGGCCGTCCATGGCTGCCGCGTCATTTCAGATGCCCTCGCGATGCAGTGCATCGAGGTAGTCGGCCCTTGTGTCGAGCGTGATCTCCGGAAGGCTCTCCGCGATGGCGGCCTTCATCCGGCGGCTGGCTTCCTCGTCGAGAGGACCGAGCGCAAAGATGTCGCGGCGCACCTGCGCGCTGGGCCACTGCGCATAGCTGTACCACAGGCCGTCGGAACCGCGATGCAGGCGAGAACCGAGCGAACCGCGCAACCGAAGCAACTCGGTGATGCGGGACCAGCCTTGCACGAAGTCGTCCTCGGCGCCGGCATGCAGACGCCAGCGATACAGGACGATGAAGCAGTCGGTGGCAGCGGACGGTCTCGACGTCATTGCAGTCTCGGGCTGATGACTTGCGCGTGAGTTGAACCCGGCGCGAAGCTGGGCGAAGCACGCGATACGGCAAACCGGCACGAGCTGCCGGCCAACGCCTGAATTGAGCCGAGCCGCGAAGCGGCTTCGGCTTGAATGAATTTTTAGCCCGACATTCTTCAGGGTCGATCTTGGCCAATGCCGCCTCGCGCGAGCGAACCATCGAACGGTTCATTTGGTGATCACGCAAGGTCCCGCAACCGACGAGTCCGGTTAGAAGAACTGCGGCTGCGAGAATCTTCCACATGACCCCTAACGCTTGGGTTGAGCGGCGGCGTAGCCGTCCGCCCCGAATGGGTGGTTAGAACCCAACGCGCGACGCCAAACGAAGAAGAACGCCAGCGCACCCGCGAAGCCATGCAACCCGAAGAACACAACGCTTTGTGCGTAGCTGAGCCAGCCATACAAAGTCTTTTGACCGTTTACAACGAAGTCTACTGGTGTGCCGTACCAGTTACCTCCCGACGAAAATCCAGCGTACTCGGACCAACCATAGACGGCTACCGGGAGCGCAGCGACAACCAAACCAATTGTGCCGAGAGACCACCACGACAGGTACTTGAAGTGCCGAAGAAGCAGGAGCGAAGGAACGCCAACAACGACGACGAATGGCACGGCGAGAACCGCAGCAAACATAGGGATACCGAACAACTCGTTTGGAGAGACATGGCCGCCAGCTATTAGTACTGGCAAAAGGAACCACGCAAACAGAACGAAAGGCTGGATCGCAATTGCTGCAATGGTGGCGAGCAAGATGGCTTTCATTGGCTCTAACGCTGGAATTGAGCGGCGGCGAAGCCGTCCGCCGCGAATGAAATGTTAGATAGCTGGCGCACTGCGCTGCGCGCGCTTGGCAAGAGCCTGACCAACGAATACACCAATTACTACTGCCAGTGCGGACAACACAATGCCGAGCAGGTTGATTTGAGCAATAGCCAAGAAAGACGCCTGACCAGCCGGTGCGGCGATGAAGTAGAGGAGACAGACGACGAGAAGCCAGCCCACGAACCACAAGCCGAGCGCGGGAAAGACAAAACCCCGACGCGCTATGAAGGAACCGATTGTGGTTGCGAGGAAGCCCAGAACAATCGATTGCAGAAGGGGATTAAAGGTGAAGTTGGCCAAGGATATCAGCTCACCAGCTACGAGACCGAATACAGCCGCCACGGCGAGGCCAGAAAGGATTCTCTTCGTGTCCATTGCGAACTCTCCTGTGCGATGACGCTGGAGTTAAGCGGCGGCGAAGCCGTCCGTCTTGAACGAGCTGTCAGACATAGGCCCAGACAGCCCACGTGCCTATTGGAACTAGCGCAAACAGCACCACGATGCCCAGACATCCAGAGCCCCGCCCTGACGAACCACGTACACCATAAGACTCGTGCTCTTGCGGCGAATGCGACTGGAGCCACTTGTGGTGGCAAGACTGACAGAAGAATTTTGTCTTGCCATTGCGCCATGCCTCTGCAGTGCGGTTGGTGTGAAGTGCCTGTACACCGCAGCGACCACACTTGAAGGACTTGGAGGGCGGCATGCGCTTTGGAATGAGCTTGCCGATGAAGCCGACCACGATCACCAAGGCGACGCCAATGCCCAATATGGCCTCAGTACTCATCAGACAGCATCCCTATGCCTAACGCTGAGTTGAGAGGCGGCGAATCCGTCCGCCTTGAACGAACGGTCAGGCATCGCTGCCGCGATCACCCTGCTGCATTTCTGGTGTGTCCTTGCAGATTGCGCAGTGCTGACCTCTACGAGATTGATAAAGTCTGCCCACCGTGAACACGATTGCCGTGATGGCGCCCCATATTGCAGCTTGAGTCACGGAGTAAGACAAATCATGGCCTTTGAGCATTTGCGCTGCGCCGATGATGACGAACGCGCCAACGAGAACGGTAAAAAAGCGCTTGATCCAGAATGCGGTACCCACCGAGATGCTCCCCATGAGGCCTAACCGCCAAGTAGACCCAACAAAGTGGGTGTTGCTCAGAGTATGCGGCGGTGCCCCTGCTCGCACAAGCAGACGATTCTCGCGTTGGAACAGGGGTTTGCGTGCATGGCAGGCGGGGCAGGGTGTGGGCATCTCCCGTTGTTGTCAGCGACTTTCGGGCCGGCATGAATTGCCGGAGCACGCATGACGGTGTAACGGCGGCGCAGAGTCTGCGCTTGGTCTGGCGGAAACTGTATGCCTTTCGTTCCGGCGCGTCGGTTCGCGGCTGCGACGGGGGTCGGGATGTTCCGAGGCGGTCCGAAGATGCCGCCGTCCCCGCGGAAGCAAAGCTCGATGGGTCGTGTTCCGGGGTGCCCGCCTGGCTGGTCCTTCGGCCGTTCGGGGGCGTGCTTCGTGGGCGTGGCCGGAGAAGTTGTGCGCTTATCGCCGGTCGTGCAGCGTGACCGTCGTTGTCTTGCCGGCGGGCAGGCGCACCCACGTCACCGGGCCGTAGCGATCCTTTCCGGTGGCCCAGCCTGCGGTGTCGGTGCGTTGCAGGGTTGCGGCGTCGGCTTGTGCGACCAGCGGCTTGCCGTCGACTTGCACGGCTTGTGCGGCGTGGCCGTGGATCTTCAGCAGCCAGGTGCGCAGGGCGGGGTGGAAGCTGCCTTCGGGGTTGCCGGTCCGGAAGATCACGGTGTCGCCGTGTTGCTGCAGGGACAGCGACTGGCGGAAGTACGCGCCGTGTTCGTAGGCGTAGGTGCTGCCGTCGTCGTCGTAGTAGTCGAAGCTGGTGCGCTGGTCGGTGGGGAAGGCGTCGAGCGAGATTTCGGTGACGGGTTTCTGGCCGACGTAGTCCTGCACCGCCTGGGTCGGGACGATGGCGCCTTCACGCACGAACAGCGGGATGTCGCTCCAGCGGGTGGCGTCCACTGCCAGGGTAATGGTCTGGCCGCCGGCGTAGGACTTGCCGGTGAACCAGTCGAGCCAGGTGCCGGCGGGCAGGTAGATGTGTTTTTCGGTCTGGCCTTGCTGCACTACCGGCGAGACCAGCAGGTAATCGCCGAACAGCCAGCTGTCGACGTCGTTGGCGACCTTCGGATCGTGCGGCCAGTCGAACAGCAGCGGACGCACCAGGCCGACGCCGTCGACGTGGCGGGCGTACTCGTAGCTGTAGATGTAGGGGATCAGCGCGTAGCGCAGGCGGATCGCCGCGGTGGCGGCTTTCTCGGCGACGGGGCCGTAGACCCAGGGCTGGCGTTTTTCGTCGAACGCGCCGTGCACGCGGAAGATCGGGGTGAACGCGCCGAACTGGATCCAGCGCGCGTAGTTCTCGTTCGACGGGTGGCCCTTGAAGCCGCCGCCGTCCATGCCCCATTGCATGGCGCCGACGTTGATAGCACTGAGCATGCGCGCGCGCTGGCCGGCCATGCTGGCGAAGCCGGTGTCGATGTCGCCCGACCAGAGGCCGTAGGCGTAGCGCTGCGAGCCAAGCCAGAAGTTGCGGTTGACCGACCACACGCGCAGCTTGCTCTGCGCGCGCTGTGCCTCATACAAGGCACGCTGCATGTTCATGAACTCGGTGTCGCTGCCGGTGGTGTCGGCCTCGTCGTTCCACCAGCCGACGATGCCTTGGTCGAAGCCGTACTTCATCGCCAGCTCGGCGAACCAGGTGCGCGCGGCGGGGACGTCGAAGTCGATGTTCTTCACCGGTTTGTGCGAGAAGTAGTCGTCGCTGACTTTCTCGCCCGGCACCCAGAAATCGTGCTCCGTCGCGTAACGTCCCTCCACCGTGTCGACATGGAGGCGCGGCTTCATGATGCCGGTGAGCTGGATGCCGCGCGCGTGCAGCTGTTTCGCCAGCGCGCCGCCGGGGCCGTCGGGGAACTTGGCGGGGTTCCAGCGGAACTCGCCGTAGTTGTCCTCGCCCCAGGCCTTCCAGTCGAAATCGAGGGTGAAGTTGTCGATCGGGATGTGCCTGGCGCGGTAGGTGTCGACGATCTGCAGGAGTTCCTTCTGGTCGATGCCCCACTGGCTGTTGGTGAAGCCCATCGCCCATTTCGGGAACAGCGGCGTGTGGCCGCTCAAGTCGGCGACCGCGGCGAAGATCGCCTTGGGCGCGCCGACGATCACGTAGACACCCAGCGGCGTCGCCTCGGGTGCGGCGATGTCGATGCTGGCGGGCGCCAGCATGAAGTGGCCGCCGTCGATGTCGGCCAGCACGGCGTAGCCGGCGGTGCTCCATGCCAGCGGCGCGCCGGCCCAGCCCTGCTCGCCGGCCTTGGCCTCCAGCTTGCCCTGGCGCAGCATGCCGGTGCCGACATCGCTGGTGAAGGCGTCGTAGCCGCTGACGCCATACATCGGATCGCCGGCCGCGTGGCCGAGGCTGAGCTTGCCGTGCGCCAGCGCGCTGACGTTGGCGATGTGCAGCAGCACGTGGCCCTGCGCGTCGGCGATGGACAGGCTGTGCGCGGCGCGGTCGTAGCGCACGCGCACCTGCGGCGAGTCGAGCGTGAGCGCCGTGGTCGCTTCGCCGGCGCCGGTCGGCGCGGATGCGAGCGCGGGGTCGATCACCATCGAACGTGCCGGCGACTTGCCGTCGACGAGCGCGCTCAGGTGCACGACGTTGGCGGCGGGCAGGGTGATGCGCACACTGCCGGTGTCGGTGGGGATGTCGATGCGCTCACTCGTTGTCGAGGAGGTGGTGGGTGCCTTGGCCATGGCCGGGACGGCTGGGGCGAGCGCGAGCATCGTGGCGAAGATGCCGGCGAGCAGGGCGGACGATCGGATCATGAGTGGGCTCCGCAGTGGGGTCGGTGCAGGCTTGCGTTCGAGTGGGAGCCATGTCCCTTCCGCAGGAGCCCGCTCGCGCGCGATGCTCTTGGGTCGGAATTCGGGATTCGGTCCTTCGACAAGCTCAGGATGGCGGGTTCGGGATCCGGCAAAGCCAGAGCATCGCCCGCGAGCGGGCTCCTGCCGTGGTGGCGGTTCTCGCGATTCACTTGGTGCTGGCCGATGCCGTTTGCAGCACCGCCGAGCCGTACGCCGGCAGGTGCAGCACACCTTGCGCCAGCGTAGTCGCGTCCTCGGTACGGGCGCGCACGCCGGCATAGCGTTGCAGGTCGTGCGCAGCGAGCCGGATGGTTTGCGCGCTGCCGGACAGGTTGTGCACCACCAGCACCGCACCGTGCGCATCACGCAGCTCCCACGCGATTAATTGCGGGTTGCCCAAGTCGCGCGTGGTCAGCGCGCCATCACGCAAGGCGCCGATGTGACGGCGCCAGCCGATCAGTTCGCGATAGCGCGTCAGCAGGGAGTGCGGATCATCCTGCTGCGCTTGCACGGTGATGTCCGGGCCGTCGCCGGCACTGAAAGCCTTCCAGTGCGTCTGGTCGGTGCCTTGCGGGTCGCGATACCAGCGCATCGGCTCGCGCAGGTCGGGGTCGGGCTTCTTGCCGCGCATGCCGAGTTCTTCGCCGTAGTAGATGAACGGCTCGCCGGGCAGGGTCAGCAGCATCGCTGCGGCGATGCGCATCTGCTGCGGGTTGTCGTGCAGCTGGCTCATCACGCGTTCCTGGTCGTGGTTGGACAGGAACGGCACGTCCATGCCGTATTTGCCGGTGACCGCGTGATAGGCCTGCGTGGTGCCGTCGAGCAGGGCGGGCAGCTTGCCGGCGTGGCCGCTGCGGGCGCTTTCGATCAGCTGCACGGCCAGCGGGAAGTTGAACACGCCGCTGAGCGGCTTGAACCACGGCGCCAGCTCGGCCTCGGTGTCGCGGGTGACTTCGCCCACGACATAAGCCTGCGGATCGACGCTGTCGATGCCGTGGCGGAACTCGCTCCACCAGGCGAGGTTCTTCGCCAGGATCTTCGGGTCGTGGCGCTGGTTCTCGAAGTCGTAATAGACGTGCTGGGCCGCGTCGAGGCGGAAGCCGTCGACGCCGCGCTTCAACCAGAACCGGCCGATGTCGATCATCTCCTTGCGCACGGCCGGGTTGTCGAAGTTCAGGTCCGGCATCTGGTCGACGAAGATGCCGAGGTAGTGCTGCTTGCCCAGCGCGTGCCACGCAGGCGAGCCGGTGGCGCTCACCGCATCGAGATCGGTGTGCCTGTTCGACCACTGGTACCAGTCGTGGTACGGGCTGGCCGGATCGCGCGCGGCCTTGAACCACGGGTGCTCGCTGCTGCTGTGGTTGATGACCAGGTCCATGATGATCCTGATGCCGCGCTTGTGCGCCTCGGCCAGCAGGCGGTCGAAGTCGGCCAGGGTGCCGTACTCGGGGTTGATGCCGCGGTAGTCGGTGACGTCGTAGCCGTGGTAGCTGGGCGAGGGATTGATCGGCATCAGCCAGATGCCGCTGACGCCCAGCGATTGCAGGTAATCGAGTTTCGCGGTGACGCCGTTCAAGTCGCCGATGCCGTCGCCATTGGTGTCGACCCAGCTGCGCACGAAGATTTCGTACCACACGCCGGAGGCGGCCGGCTTCGACTCGGCGGCCTCCGGTTTCGTGGTCGCGGCCACCGGGCCGGCGAGAAGCAGGGCGAGCAGGGCAGACAGGGCAAGGCGCGTATGTCGAAACATTACGGGATCCCCTTCAGGTGCCGGCGCGGAAGTAGTCGACGAAGAAGCGAGCGTGGTCGGGCATGCTGGCATTGCGAACGGGCAAGGTTTGCACCGGGAATGATGCTGCCGATGGGCGCGGGTGCCGCGAGTACGAGGTTCGAACACCGGAGTGTCAAATGCGACCCTCCTCCCCTCGCGGAATTCGAACGGACATTGTTGCCACAGCTTCCCGGAACATATCGTGGCTTCTCAAGCTGAAGGGCCGGGCACCGCGATGGACACGATACCCGGCCACGGTCTTACAGCGTGTAGGTGAAGCCCATGTAGTACTGGCGGCCGAACCACTGCAGCGTACCGGTCTGCAGAGGGTTGCCGAAGTAGGTGCGAGTTGGCTGGTCGGTGAGGTTGTTTACCTGAAACAGCACGCTCAGACCGTTGTCGAACGCATACGAAGCCTGGAAGTCGGCCACGGTCTCCGGTGCGTAATACACCAGCTGCGAATCGATCGCCATCTGGCTGGAAACGAAGCGGCTGCGATGACGCACCGAGATGCGGGTGTCGAAGCCGTCAAGACCGTAGAACAGCGTCCCGTTGATCACCTTCGGCGACAGGCCAGGCAGGCCGATCTTCTGCGAGGCGCCACCGAGGTTCGAGGTGGAGGTCACCGCACTTTGTGAATACGAGTAGCTGCCGGCGAAGCCCAGGCCCGACCAAGCACCTGGCAGGAACTTGAACACTTGCGAGTAGCTCAGCTCGACGCCACGCACGTAGCCGCCCTTGGTGTTGTTCACCGCGGTCTGGTATTGGCCATTCTCGTAGGGCTGGTTGGTGGCCGGGTTGATCGGGACCTGGATACCGGCAGCGGCGAAGTCGAACGGGTCGATCGTATAGTTCTCGATGAAAGAATCGATGTGCTTGTAGAACAGCGCCGCGGCGAACGCGCCCGAAGAGTCGGGCATGTAGTGCTCGAACGAGAGGTCATACTGCTTGGCGTAGAACGGGTCGAGGAAGGGGCTGGTGTTGCCCCACATGTTGTACTTGTTGCCGTCGATCCACGAGCCGGAGCCGGTGAGCATCTTGTTCAACGGCGGGCGTGACATCACTTTGGCCGCGGCGAAGCGCAGCTGGTTGTTGTCGTCGAAGTGGTAGTTGAGGTTCAACGAGGGCAGATAGTCGGTATACGATTTGCCGCGGCGTACGTGGATGTAATCCGTACTGACCACGCCAAGCTGGTCGGTGATCGCTTCGCCCTGTCCGTTGCCGATTTGTTGCAGCCCGTTGCTGTATTGCGAGGTGTGCACCATGCGCACGCCGACGTTGCCGGTCAGACTGTGGTCGCCGACATGGGTGTCAATGTCGGCCATGACGTAACCCGACGAAATGTGCTCATCCACCTCGGCGCTCTGGATCATTGTCCAGTTGTTCTGCCAGCTCTTCACCGGCGTGGGTGTGACGCCGTTGCTACCCAGCACGGCAAGCGTGTTGATCGACAAGAAGCACGGAAAGCCGGACAGGTTGCCCTTGAAGCAGACCTTCTGCGCGTTGCTCGGGCTCAACACCAGCGGCTCCTGGCCTGCTGCGTACTGACCGAAGTCGTTGCCGTACTCGAACGCGCTGCGGTCGGTGTGATAGGTGCGTCGTGCGTAGCGCACGCCGCCTTCGATCGCTGACAAGAGGGTATTGTCGACAAAGTCGTAGCGCACATCGGTCTTGAACGACTTGCTCTCGTCCTTGTAGATGTATGGGTACACGCCGGCCTTGCCGAGACCCATACGGCCGAGGTCGGTGTAATCCTGGTTGAAGTTCACTATGGCCGGATTGAGGCCGCTCAGTTGGTAGTTGACCACTTGGTTGATGGCAGGGTTCGGGTGCGCCGAACTCATCTCGTCGTAGAGCAGGCCCCAGGTGACGCCGTTGTTGAAGTCGCTCTTGGCGCGTGAATACCCGACATCCGAGGCAATCGTCCATCCGCCAAACGTCCACTTCGCATTGAGGCCGCCGGACAACACACTGGTCTTCAGTGTGTTGTCGTCACTGGTGGTCTGCACGGTGAAGTATGGATCGCTGGGATTGCTGCTGACGGTGCCGCCGACCATGGCGCCGTTGGCGAGCACGGTCGGATTGGTGATGATGCCGTCGGACAATGTCTTGACACGGAAGCCGCGGCCTGAGGAATTGTTGGTGAACTGTGAGTAGAAACCATCGGCCTTCAATTCGAAGCCATCGCTGGGTTTCCATTGCATCACGCCCATGTAGCCGTTGCGGCGAAGCATGCCGCCGTTCTGCTGCAGTTCGAATCCTTCGCTGGTGTATTCGTTCTGGCCATCGCCGTTCAGATCCTTCTGGCCGTTGTAGGCCAGGCCGTTGAACTGGTCCGCCACGTGTGGCTGGTACAGCGAGGCGAAGCCAGCGGCGACGCCCAGGGTGTCGTTGAGGAACTTGCCTTGGAAGGAGACGCTGACGCGGTAGCCGTTGGAGTTGGCTCCGACTGTTTCGTTGGCACGGTCGTTGTAGCTTCCGCGCATGTTGAGCACGCCGGAATACTGCTTTGCGTTCTGCAGTGGGTTGGCGGTATCCATCGCCACCGTGCCGGCCACGCCGCCTTCGATCAGCGAAGCCTTCGGCGATTTGTACACCGCTGCCTGGCTGATCAGTTCTGCCGGATACTGGTCGAACTCGGTGACGCGGCTGCCACTGGTGGCGGCCTGTTCGCGGCCATCCAGCGTGGTTTCGATGAAATCGCCGGAGAGGCCGCGGATGTCAATCGCGCTGGACTCGCCGTTGATGCGTTCGGCGGAGACGCCGGGAAGCCGGGTCAGCGCATCCGAGATGGAGACGTCCGGCAAGCCACCGATATCTGCGGCTGTGATCACGTCCTGGATCGTGTCGGCGTCACGCTTGATGTCGATCGACGATTCAACGCTGCGGCTGAAGCCGGTCACGGTGATCGCCTGCAGGTTCTTGACGCGAGCGTCCTCTTTCGCCTTTGCCTTGGCCTTGGCAGTGGAGGTGGCGGCGCCTTGGGTCGTTGTATCTTCGCTGCTCGCTTGGTCGGTGCTGCCGATCTGCGGCGTCGCCGCGTGTGTTGCCGAGATGGCGCAGAAACCGACCGATGCCAGCGCCAAGGCAAGCACGTTGTGTTTGAGTATCACCGTTGTCCCCTCCCAGGGTAAGTACTGCAGGTCTTGTGACGATCGTGATGGTCTGTTCGGAACTCGCGGGCCGCTGCCGTCGAACATGCGGCGGTCGACTCCGTGAGGCCGATGTTAGGACGGCTGCGTCGGAGCGAGCCGTTCATGCATACGTATTCATTCTGCTGCGCCGCGTCGCAAGGCCTCGCCCGGGGCGTCGCGGCCTGTCGAAGCGGCATGTCTGCGCCGGCCGCTGCGCGTCGATGCCGGAGCGGCGCGAATGCAGGCGCGGCGCGGCGTGCGCCGGTTCCGGCCGCTGTTCGTTTGGACGTCCAAACGCCGTGGTAGCCACTGATGCTGCGTAGCGGCAGCGGCGATCCATGAATACGTATGCACGATCGCGGCAGGCCTGTCTGCAGCCGCTAAGCTGCTCGCCAACCCCGACAGGTTCGCCACGCGGCGTGTCCTGCAGCCCCGGGTGGCAACGGCATGGACAGGCGAATGAGCAATGCCCCGTGGTGGCGTGGCGCCATCATCTACCAGATCTACCCGCGCAGCTTTCTCGACACCGACGGGGACGGGGTGGGAGATCTGCCCGGCATCGTCGAGCGGCTCGACTACGTGGCCGAGCTTGGCGTGGACGCGATCTGGGTGGCGCCGTTCTTCAAGTCGCCGATGGCGGATTTCGGCTACGACATCGCCGATTACCGCGAGGTCGATCCGCTGTTCGGCACGCTGGAGGATTTCGACCGCCTGCTGCACAAGGCGCACGGGCTGGGGTTGAAGGTGATGATCGACCAGGTGCTCAGCCATACCTCGGCCGAGCACGCATGGTTCCGCGAAAGCCGGCAGAGCCGCGACAACCCGAAGGCCGACTGGTACGTGTGGGCCGACGCCCGGCCCGACGGCACGCCGCCGAACAACTGGCTGTCGCTGTTCGGCGGCAGTGCATGGCAGTGGGAGCCGCGCCGCGGCCAGTACTACCTGCACAACTTCCTCGCCTCGCAGCCGGACCTGAACTTCCACCACCCCGATGTGCGCGCGGCCACGCTGGACAATGTGCGTTTCTGGCTGGACAAGGGCGTGGACGGCATCCGCCTGGACGCGATCAACTTCTGCTTCCACGACCGCCAGCTGCGCGACAACCCGCCCAAGCCAAGCGAGCAGCGCGTGGGCCGCGGCTTCAGCCCGGCCAATCCGTACGCGTTCCAGTACCACTACTACAACAACACGCAGCCGGAGAACCTGGGCTTCCTCGCCGAGCTGCGTGCGCTGATGGACGGCTATGCCGACGTGGCGGCGCTGGGCGAGATCTCCTCGGAGGATTCGCTGGCGACGATGGCCGAGTACACCATGCACGGCCGGCTGCACATGGGCTACAGCTTCGAGTTGCTCACCGAGGATTTCAGCGCGGCGCACATCCGCGGCACGGTGCGCCAGCTGGAGGCGCAGATGACCGAGGGCTGGCCGTGCTGGGCGATCTCCAACCACGACGTGGAACGCGTGCTCAGCCGCTGGGGCAACGGCGATGCCTCGGCGCAGCTGGCCAACCTGTTCACCGCAATGGTCTGCTCGCTGCGCGGCTCGGTGTGCATCTACCAGGGCGAGGAACTGGGCCTTACCGAGGCGGACGTGCCCTACGAATCGTTGCGCGATCCGTACGGCATCGCGTTCTGGCCGCAGTTCAAGGGCCGCGACGGCTGCCGCACGCCGATGCCGTGGAGCGACGAGGACGCGCAAGCCGGTTTCAGCCATGGCATGCCGTGGCTGCCCGTGCCCGAGGAACATCGCGCCCGCGCCGTGGCGCAACAGCAGGGCAACCCGCAGTCCGTGCTCAACGGCTTCCGCACCTTCATGCGCTGGCGCCAGGCACACCCGGCGCTGCGCTGGGGCGACATCGAATTCCTCGATGCGCCCGAACCGGTGCTGGCCTTCCTGCGCCGGCTGCAGGGCGACACGGTGCTGGTGGTGTTCAACCTTGGCGCGTCGGCGTGCGAGGTGACATTGCCGCCGCTGCCCGGCAAGCCGTCAGCGATCGACGGCCATGGCCTGCAAGCCGGCACGATGCACGGTGGCGCCCTGCACCTGCCCGGCCATGGGGCGTGGTTCGCGCGGCTTTCCTGACCGGCCGCACGCCCCGCGCAGGAGCCCGCTCGCGGGCAATGCCTTTCACATGCCGAATCTCGCCGCAAGAGCATGGCGCGCGAGCGGGCTCCTGCGGTGGCGGACACGACAACGCCGCGCCGGCGACCGGCGCGGCGTTGGGTAAAGGCGCTTACTTGCGCTGATCCGCCGTGGCCTCGCGTGCGGCGCGGAACTCCGAGTCCTTGCTCCAGCCCGGCCACTGGTCCGAGTTCGCCAGTTGGCTGCCGACGGTGTAGAGCAGTTGCAGGTCGCGCGCCATGCCGGTGAACGGCCAGCTCGCCTGCCATTCGTCGGACGGCTGGTGGTAATGCTTCGCGGTGTACTCCCTGCCCGCGGCCTCGCCGGCTTTCACGCCGCCGTCGATGCGGTCATTGCCCGAGCCGAACGACACCGCCGGCACGCCGCGCTTGGCGAAGGAGAAGTGATCGGAACGGAAGAAGTAGCCCGCTTCCGGATGCGAGTCCGGGGTGTAGACCATGTGGAACTGTTTCGCGTCGGCGATCAGGTCGTCCAGCAGGCCGAGCTTGGCATTGCCGGAGATGGTGAAGTTGCGGGTGGGGCCGTGCGGGTCGAGCGCGTCCATGTTGATCACGCCGGCGGTGGTGGCCAGCGGGTACAGCGGGTGGCTGGCGTAGTACTCCGAGCCGAGCAGGCCCTTTTCCTCGGCGGTGACGTTGAGGAACACCACGCTGCGCTCCGGTTGCGGCGCGTGCGCGAAGGCGCGGCCCATCTCGATCAGCGCCGCGGTGCCGGTGGCGTTGTCCACCGCGCCGTTGTAGATGCGGTCGCCGGTGGCATCGGGCTGGCCGATGCCCAGGTGATCCCAGTGCGCGCTGTAGATCACGGTCTGGTCGGGGTGCCTGGAGCCGATCACGCGGCCGACGATGTTGTGCGAGGTGATCACGCTCTTGTCGACCTTGAAGCTGGCCGACAGGCTTTCGCCCTTCAGCGCGATCGGCTTGAACGCGCGCGTCTGCGCGAGCTTCTTGGCGCTGTCGAAATCCAGCCCCGCGTGCTTGAACAGCTGCATTGCCAGGTCGCGCTGAATCCAGCCTTCCAGCGGCACGTGCGAGTCGCCCGGCTTGTCGCGCACGATGTCGAACATGGTGTTGGTGTTGGAGTTCTTCACCGTGGCCCAGCCGTAGGAGGCCGGTGCGGTCTCGTGGATCACCAGCAGGCCCAGCGCGCCTTGCCGCGCGGCTTCCTCGTACTTGTAGGTCCAGCGGCCGTAGTAGGTCATGGCTTTACCGCCGAAGTCACCCTTGCCGGTTTCGAAATCCGGATCGTTGACCAGCACCACGGCGATCTTGCCGTGCAGGTCGACGCCCTTGAAGTCGTCCCAGTTGCGCTCCGGCGCCTTGACGCCGTAGCCGACGAAGACCAGCGGCGCATGACTGATGTCGACCGCGCTGGCGCCGTTCATCGGGGCGCGGATGGCGATCTGCTCGCCCTGGGTGAGCGGCTCGCTCTTGTCGCCCAGGGTCAGGCTGAGCGAAGGCTTGCCGATGATCTCGCTGCGCAGCAGCGGCACGGCCTGCGTCCACAGCCGCTTGCCGTCCTTGAGGTCGCCGCCCGGCTGCAGGCCGGCGGCCTTCATCTGCTCGACCACGTAGTCGATCGTGCGCGTCTCCGCCGGCGTGGCCGGACCGCGGCCCTCGAAGGCATCAGAGCTCAGCGTCTTGACCTCGTCGGAAAGTCGCTGCGTGCTGAAGGTGGGGACATCGGCAGCCTGTGCGCCGGCACAGGCGCCGATGATGAGCGCAGAGAGAATCAATCGCTTCACGGGCAATCCATCACGTGGGGGAGGGAAGCCCGATACTAGGGCAACGCTGATCAAGTATCACCACCGTCACCCACCCTCTTAAGTTCGCAGACCACAGGGCCGTCGGCGAAGGCAGACTGGCCGTCTGTCGAGGCGGCGGACCGAAGGCATGCGGACAGAGAGGGTGGGCCTCAACGTGTTGAATCTGAAATGATGAGGTGATGACTGGAAGGCCCGCAGGCGATGCCGCGCGGCTTGGCAAGACGGCCAGTCTTGCCGGCGCCGCGCGGCATCGCCTGCGGGCCTTCCAGTCATCATGACGGCGGCGATACTTGATCAGCGTTGCCCTGGTCAACAAGCCGGTACCGGTCCATGTCCCGGCGGATGCCCGCGGCGCCGGCTGTGCTCAGTCGATGCCGATCACCTTGCCGCTGTGCGCGTCGATGCGCAGCTTGACCTTCTTGCCGGCGGGGTTGTCGGCTTTGGCCTTCCAGATGCCGTCGTCGTAATCCACGTCGTGCACGTCGGTGTAGCCTTGGGTCGACAGCGCCGCTTCCACGTCGTGCTTGCTCAGCGTGGAGACTTGCGCATCGGGGTAGATCTGGCCGGTGCTCGCGTCGACGCGCACGTCCAGGTCGTTGCCGTCGGCGCTGTCCGCCTCGGCCTTCCACATGCCGTCCTTGAACTTGAGGTCGTGCACGTCGGTGTAGCCCTGGGCGGTGAGTCGGGCGCGCACCTGCGCTTCGGTCAGCGCCTGCTGCGCGAGCGCGCTCTGGAAAACGCCGAGCGACAGCGCGCCGATGCTCAGGGCCAGGGCCAGGGCCAGGGCCAGGGCCAGGGAGGGGATCGTCGGTTTCATGGCGCACCTCGTTGCTTGCGGAAAGCTCCGAGTCTTGGGTGCCCGACGAAAACATGCGGTGAATGCGGGCGTGAATCCCCGCCAACGGTTCAGCAACGTGAGGCGCCGCACCGCAAACGCGACGCCGCCGCCCGGTGGAGTGCCGGACGGCGGCGCGCGGGTGGATCAGACGGTATTGATCAACGCAGGGTTGATCAACGTGCGCACATCAGAGCGCGGCGTCCTTCAGCTTCTTCAGCGGGCGCACCTTCACCTTCACCGTGGCGGGCTTGGCGGCAAACACCTGCTCTTCGCCGGTGAACGGGTTCTTGCCCTTGCGCTTCGGCTTGGCGGCAACCTTCACGGCGTTGATCTTGAACAGGCCGGGCAGGGTGAACTGGCCCACGCCCTTCTTGTGCACCGAGGCGAGCACGGCCGACTCCAGGCCGGCGAACACGGCCTTGACCGCCTTCGCCTCGACGTTGGCCTGCGCGGCGATGTGGGCAATCAGCCCGGACTTCGACAGGCTCTCGCCCAGCGGCTTGACCGGCGCGGCGGACTTGGCGGCGGCAGGCTTGGCAGCCTTGGCGGGAGCTTTCTTGGCAGTGGTTTTGGTAGCCATTAGTTGATCTCGATAGTAGGAAACCCCGGCTTTCTGGGCTCGGAGGCCTTGCGGCCCGCACAATGTAGCGAAATTTTAGGGGTTTGACGCAACTGTCGCGCCTCGCGCGCGATATTTTTTTTCGCGGCGCTGCGGATGCGGCAGCGCACGATGCATATCGGCGGGCTTGCGCGCTGCGTCATTCACGCCCACGGCACGCCGCATCGGTATGCTCCCCGCACGCTTCCCACCGGTGCTTGGTCATGACGAAACGCTCCGCGACGCGCTGGCTGGCTGGACGCCTCACGCGTCGTCGCGCACATGGCCTGCGCAGGTCACGATGGGCGATGCTGCTTGTGCTTGTACTTGTGCCCGTCGCGTGGGCGGCGACGCCGGTCACGCTGCGCTTCTCCGGCGCCGTGCCGGGCAACGCGCTGCCCGGCGGCTGGAAGGCGTACGCCATGTCGCGGCACCGTCCGATGGCGCCGATGGCGATCGTGCGCGACGGCACCGACAGCGTGTTTCGCATCGACGCCGATCACGCCGCCGGCGCCATCGCGCATGCGCTGGATCTGCCGGCCGCCACCACGCTCAACTGGCGCTGGAAGGTCGACCACAGCGTGGCGGCGGCGGACATGTCGAAGAAGAAGGGTGACGATTTTGCCGCGCGCGTCTACGTGTTCTTCGACGTGCCGCTGTCCAGCCTGTCCTGGCTGCAGCGCATGAAATTGAAACTGGCCCGCCGCACCCTGGGCCACGCGATGCCCACCGCGGCGCTTTGCTACGTGTGGGACAACCGCCACCCGATCGGCACCATCGCCCCCAGCCCGTACTCGCCGCAGATACGCACCATCGTCCTGCAAAGCGGCAACACGCGCGCCGGCCAGTGGCAAGTGCAGGATCGCAATCTCGCCGCCGATTACCTCGCCGCATTCGGCCGCCCCGCGCCGCGCATCACCGGCATCGCACTCTCCGCCGACACCGACAACACCGGCGGTCACGTGCAGGCGTGGTTCGGCGACGTGACGCTCACGCCTGCTGCACCACCGCCCGCGGCCAGGTAGTTTTTGCAGTGTCGACTCGATCGTGCAAGGCGGGCAGTGCGCGCCGTGCGGTTTGAAGCACTACCGCACCTGCACCGTTCAGGCTGGGCGTAGCGCCGCAGGCGCGAAGTCGAAGCCGCGCACCAGCCCCACCCTTCGACTCCGCCGCTGCGCGGCTACGCTCAGGGTGAACGGTGTCGGCAGAGCCGACGGCGCAGGGCGGGCATCGCCCGCCGGCTGTCCTGCCGCCGAACCCTGATCCAGGTTGCTTGCCTTACGGCTTCGGCTTGCTCCGGCGGCGCGGCTTGGCTTGCGCGGCGACGATCAGTTCCTGCAGGTAGGCGATGCCTTCTTCCTCGGGGAAAAAGGCCACCACGTCGGCCACGCTGAGCCCGTGGCGTTTGCGCAGGGCCAGGAACTCCTCGCGCGCCACCGACAGGCGCTGCGCGGCGGCGGCTTTCTTGCCCAGCGGTTTGGCCGGTGTGGGGGCGGGGGCGGGGGTCTTGCGTTCGAGTTGGGCGAGTTCTTCCTGGAACTGGCGGAAGTCGTATTTCGAGGAGGTCATCGGGACACTTGTCGGGGCGTGGTTCGCGTATTTTCGCATGGCCACCGCGCCGACGGCTCGCGCCTTCAGGCGGCGCTGCGCGTGCCCCGGCTCGTGCCGGCGGACAGGCTGCGGTGACGTGCCGCGGCATATGCCCGGGAAAAACGGGCGGCGCAGCTGTCGTCCTTCGTCACCTCGGCCGCGGCTGCGACGACGCCAGGCACGGGTTCGCCAACGGGCGTCGGCTGCGGCTGGCCGGGGCGGGCATCCTGCAAAGCCTGCAGCAGCGCTTCCTCGCCGGCCTGCTCGGTCAATGCCATGCGGCACGCAGCGTGGCGCAGCAAGAAATGGATCGCCAGCTCTTCCGGCGAGTTCGGCGCGGTGCGATCGATGACTTCGTCCATGGCTGCTTCTCGATGACGGAACCGGGGTGGTTCACTGAAGCCAGCAGCAGAAACCGTGCCAAATGAGAACTGCGTCACAAGTCGAGCGTCGCCGGATGAAGTCCTCCCGCCACCCGGCAGAGGCCACGACGGGTCGCACTCGCGGGCAACGGCGGCGCGTCGATGACACGAGGCGGATCGACCGGATATCTGCCGGACATGGGCAGGCATTGCCCGATTGCCCAGGTGCCGGAGAGAGGGGACGCGGGACGGTGTGGCCGGGCGCGGTTCACCGCCGTGCGGCGTGCTGCGCACCCGCGGGCGAACAACAACCGGCGTGCCGACAAAAACGAAAAGGGCCTGCATTGCTGCAAGCCCTTGGATCATGGTGGCCGGGGACGGAATCGAACCGCCGACACGGGGATTTTCAATCCCCTGCTCTACCAACTGAGCTACCCGGCCGGGAACCTGGCGATCAAGCACAACCGGGTGGGTTGCCGTTGATGCGTGGAGCCGTGCATTAGACCGAAAGTGTGCGGAATCGTCAAGATGCGGAGGGCGGCGGGGTGAAGCCGGCGGCATGGTCGACGTCGCCGCCGAACAGGAATTTCTCCATCTGCTCGCCCAGGTACTGGCGCGATTTCGCGTCGAGCGGGTTGAGCCGGTATTCGTTGATCAGGGTGGTCTGGTGGGCCAGCCATTGCTGCCACGCGGGCTTGGAGATCTCGGCATAGATGCGCTGGCCGAGGGGGCCGGGCCAGGGTGCGAAGTCGAGCCCTTCGGCGTCGACGTGGAGCTTGCTGCAGTGGATGGTGCGGCTCATCGGTTCATTCCTGTGCGCCCGCGCGAAAAGCGCGCGGGTACGGCGGGGGAGTGTGCGATGCGCGCGGGGTCGGGTCGCTGATCTGCGGCAAGCGGAGTGGCCGACGCGGCGCATTCGCGACGAGTGCGCATTATCGGCGATGGGCGCGGGCTTGTCGCGCGGGGGTGTGTGACAAGCCCCCGGCGGTGGCCCGGTGTGCGGTCAGGCGGCCTGCTTGCCGTTGGCGGAGGCGAACACCTGGTCGGCCCACTGCGTGGCGCCCAGGTAGATCGAGGCCATGCTCATGATGCGCTGGGGCGTGGCCATGCCGCTGGTCATTTCGCCGGCTTCCCAGGCGATGATCTGCTTGAGCAGGGTGCCGTACGGACCGCTGCGGTCGGTCAGCGCGTCGCTGACTTCCGGCACCAGCCGCAAATGGCTGAGCAGGAAATCCATCGGTGCGCACATCAGCGTGTCCAGCAGCGAGAACAGGCCCACGGTGAAGGCGGTTTCGGGCGAGATGGCCGAGTTGCCGGCGGCGAATTTCTCGCACATGTGCGCACGGATCAGCGCCGCGCGCAGCAGCTCGGGCGGGTGGTCGTCCATGCCGCACAGGGACATCGTCTCGATCCAGTTGCGCATGCGCGTGACGCCGAAGAAGATCGCCGCCTGCTGCACCGACTTCAACTGGCGCGGCAGGGCGAAATAGGCGGAGTTCACGCAGCTGAGCAGCTTGTAGCTCAGCACGGCGTCGTCGCGGATGATGTTGCCCAGTTCCACCGGCCCGGGGTTCTTTTCCTGCAGCGCGCCCATCAGCCGCAGGATGCTCATGCGGTTGGCGGTAAGCACCGGCACGGCGACGGGCTGCGGGATCAGCAGGAACCGTCCCTGGATCGCCTGCACCTGCAGCTCCAGGCAGCGCTCGTAGGTGGGGTGGTCGTTGACCTGGCCGATGACCACGCGGATGCCGCGGGCGAACAGGTAGTCGGTGCGCTCCTTCAGCGTCTCCGGCGTCAGCCGGCTGGCGTCCAGCCGCACCAGTTGCACGATCTGCAGCAGCGCCTGCAGCTGGCGGCTGCTTTCCGGGTCGATGTCGCCGGCTTCCAGCAGCAGCTGGCAGCCGCGTTCGGCCATCTGCTGCAGGCGCTTCATCAGCGCCGCGTCGTCGGCCACCGAAGGTTGCAGCACCACGCCAAGGCGCGGTTGGTGCAGCAGCACGTCGGAGTCTTCGGGCAGCAGTTCGGCTGGCAGGTTGAGGAAGGCGCGGTTGCCGCGCACCAGCCGGGTCAGCGCGCCGTCGGTGATGGTGGAGAGCACGCTGCGCAGCAGGTTCTGCTCGTCACCCGGCTCGCAGTGGAAGACGATTTCATAGGCGAACAGGTTGCGCTCGCGGTCGAGCATCGGCGTGCGCAGCACCGGCAGCGGCGTGGCCAGCGGAACGAGTGCCGAGGCGGGGGGCTGTTCGGTGGCGCTGGCGTGTTTCGGGGAGGCGACGGGGGAGGCGTGGAGATTGCTCATGGTCGGTCATCGCATCGGTGCGGGGCCAGCCGGCGCCGGCCGTGTGGTCAGTGGGGGTGTCGCCTGCGGGGACAGGTGGCAGCGAAGGGGTGGGATGTCGCGTTCATGCGGCGGCCAGCGATTTGGAGCGCAGGCTGCCGTGCAGTTCGCCGCCGCTGCCATAGAGTTCGCCTTCGCCGGCGTGGCCGGTGAGGATGGCCAGCGCCTGGCGCAACTGGGCCAGCCGCTGGTTGACCAGGCTGCCGTTGCGCAGGTTCAGCGCGTGGCAGTGGCGCAGCACCTGCAGGATCTGCGCCCAGCGCGATTCGCGCGATGCGTCGCTGACCGGCTGCTGGCGCTGCAGCAGCCGACGGTCGGCGTCGAGTTGCTCCAGTTGCTGCATCAGCGCCTGCTTGCGGTTGCCCGCCGCGTCCAGCGCTGCCGCGTCGGCGATGTCCAGCGCGGCACGCTCGGCTTCCAGCGTGGTCTGCAACTGCTCGGCACGCTGCTGCATCTCGTCCAGAACGGACGCGAGCGCATCGTTCAGTTCGTGCTGCAGCGGCTGCCTCATGCCTTGTCCGTGCCGCCGAGTTGCTGATCCATCGCCAGCAGGCGTTCGGCGATCTTGCCGGCGTCGATCTTGTAGCTGCCGTCGGCGATGGCCTGGCGCACCTGTTCGACGCGTTTGGCGTCGATCGGCGAGGCGTCGCCCAGCCGGGCGACCTCCTGCAGTGCCCGCGCCGAATCGGTCAGCTTGAGCTGATCGGCGTTGCGTGGCGCCGCGACCGAAGCCTCCGGCGCGGCGGCTGCATTGGCCGAGGTGCCGCTGCCCGTGCCGCTGCCGGCCTGCGGCAGCTTCGGCAAACCGTTGTTGGTAATCGTCGTGTTCATTGAACCCGTCCCGCTGGAGTGTGCCCTGTGACTGGATAATCGGCCGCTGTCCGGAAAACTTTAGCAGCCCGTCGAAAAATCGACCGGGCCGCGACCGTCGCTCGCGCCGTGGCGCAAGTGACTGATTTTCATGGTTCGAATGAGGGGTGTCGGTTTCATGGCAGGGCCACCACCACGCCCGGCGCGCTGACCATGGCGTCGATCACCCGCCCCGATGCCGCGTTGCGCACGCGCAGGCGGGCGCCGTTGTCGCCGCTGCCCAGCGCCACGCCTTCGGCGCGCACCGAGATGCCTTCGAGCTGCGCCAGCACCTGCACGTGGTCGCCCGCTCGCACCATGCGTCGCCCGCCCAGGCTGCCGGGACTGAGCACGCTGCCGCGCGCCAGTGCGCGCGAAAGCGTGCGGCCGGCGATCTGCTCGAGGTTGTCCAGGTAGCCGTAGCCGAGGCGGGTCACGTCGCGTTCCTCGACGTGCACGTCGGCGGCGCCGATGCCGTCGCCGCGCAGCAGCGCGCGGCTGCTTACCAGCACCTGGCGAAACACCCGCAACTGGATCGGCACGCGCACGATCCAGCCGCCGGGCTGCGGGCACTGCACCGGCACGGTCATGCGCGAGCGCGGCTGTGCCTGTTCGGAAACGAGCGCGCGCAGCGGCTCGCTGCATGCGTCCAGTTGCAGGCGCGTGTCCAGCGGCTCGGTGCTGACCACGACGCGGCTGCCGGGTCGGCTGTAACGATCTTGCATCGCCTGTTCGGCTGCCGCGCGCACGCTGTCGAGCGACTGCGTGGCAGCGGCATGCGCGGTGGCGCTGCCCAGCAACGCGACCAACCCGACGGCGGCGAGGGCGGCGCGCAGGGTCATGCGTCGGCCAGCAGGGCGTCGAGCTGGGCCAGCAGGGCGTCCTGGCCCGCTTCGAGTTCGCGTGCCACGGCGCCGGCCTGGTCGAGTTGCCCGGCGCCGAGCAAGGTGATGAAGCGCTGGCCCTGTTCGCCCAGTTGGGTGCCGGCATCGCCGAGCGCGGCGCCGTTGTCGCTGCCGCGACGCAGCCGGGCGAGCCGCTGCACGCCGCTGACCAGGGCGTGGGTGTCGAACCAGCGCCGGTCCAGCGCGGCCGGTTCGAGCAGGGCCAGGCTCATCGCCTGGCGCAGGTTCATGGCCGCTTCGCGCACGGTCAGGCTGAGGCTGGCCGGGTCGTTGCCGCTTTCGCCTTCCAGCCAGTCCAGGCCCAGGCGATGCGCCAGCAGGGCAGCGCGATGGAGCGATTCGGATTGGCGCCGCGCCTCGCTGCTGCGTCGCTGCGAAGCGCCCAGTGCCGCCTGCGCGGTGGTGGCGCGCGCGTGTTGCGCGTCGTGACCCTGTTGCAGCTTGCGGACGCGTTCGCTGGCGGTACGCAGGGTGGCGCTGCCTTCGCCCAGCTGGTTGCTGCACTGGCTCACGCCGACCTGGGCGCGCTTGAGCTGCTGCAGGCCGTGGTTGACGTCGCCATCGAGCTGCAGCGAGAAATCGCCGATGGAGACGGTGACGGTCTCGATTTCAGTGGTGGTCAGCGCGGTTTTCTCGGCCAGCTGCTTGACCTCGTCGGCCACCACCGCGAAGCCGCGCCCGGCCTCGCCGGCGCGGGCCGCCTCGATGGCGGCGTTCAGCGCCACCAGGTTGGTCTGATGGGCGATCTCCTGCACGGCGCCGGTCAGCTTGCGTATCTGCGCGACCTGTTCGGCCAGCTTGCTCTGGTTGCGGTTCATTGCGCTGAGCGCGCTGCGCAGCAGGCGCAGCTGGCCGTCCAGCTCGCTGACGCCGTCGGCGCCGACGCTGCCGGCGTGGCTGGCCTGCTCCAGGTCGGCGCCCAACTGCTGCAGGGCCGTCGAGATCCCGGCGCTGCCATCCGTCAAGCGATCGACGCTGGCGCGGCTTTCGGCGGCGGCCTGGTCCAGTGCGGTCTGCTCGCGCGCCAGTTGTTGTGCGGCGCCGAGCACGAGGCCTTGCTGTTCCATGGTCTGCAGCGCCACTGCCGACGGCGGCCGGCTGGCGGCGCGCGCCAGCAGCGGCGCCAGTACCGCGGCGGTGCGCGGGTGGCGGTGTCGCAGCACGGCGACCTCGGCGTCGTCCCCCTGGGCGGCGGCTTTCACCAGGGCGGCAATGTGCTGTTTGAGAAGAAAGCTCATGGTGCTGGCGTCGACTCGCAAAGGAATGGAATGGCTGCTGCATCGGCCACAGGTGTCGAAGCTTGAGCAAGCAATCCGCATGCCAGTGGGTGCGGCGATGTGATCACCCCACCACTGGCGGCGGGCTTTGCCGGCTAAAGGCGGAGCATGCCCGGCCGATAGCGCAGCAGACGGTCGCGTGGCGGCCGCGCTTGCCGATGGAGGCCGCATGGCCGGCACATTGCTGGAGAAAGTGGAGCAGCACACGCGGCTGGCCGGGCACAACCGGGTGGCGATGCTGTTGTTCCGGCTGGGCGACCAGCAGTTGTTCGGCATCAACGTGTTCAAGGTGCGCGAGGTGCTGCGCCGACCGCCGATGGAGCGCCTGCACGGCGTGCACGAGTTGATCGCGGGCAGCTGCGATTACCGCGGGCAGACCATTCCGGTGATCGATCTGGCTGCCGCGCTGGGTTACGCGCCGCTGCGCGAGGTGGAATCGGCGCACCTGATGGTGACCGAGTTCAACCGCTCGGTGCAGGGTTTCCTGGTGGCCGACCTGCAGCGCATGGTGCATTGCGCGGGCGACGCGATGGCAGCGCCGGCCAGTGCGCTGGGGTTCGGTTCGCGGGTGAACGCGGTGACCCGGGTCGATGGCGCGCTGCTGGCGGTGGTCGACGTGGAGCACGTGCTGGCCAGCATCGACGCACCGCCGGCCGAGCTGTCGGCGGGGCTGCAGCGCGAGGCCAGCCATCGTTCGCTGGCGTCGCGGCGGGTGATGGTGGTGGACGATTCGGGCATCGCGCGGCGGCGGCTGGTCAACCTGTTCAAGCAACTGGGCACCGATTGCGTGGTGGCCAAGGACGGGCGCGAGGCGCTGGAGCGGCTGCTGGAGCTGGCCGCGGGCGACCCGGCGCAGGCGATCGAACTGGTGGTGTCGGACATCGAGATGCCGCGGCTGGACGGCTATGCGCTGACCCGCGCGATCCGCGAGGCGCCGACACTGCGCCGGATCAAGGTGCTGTTGCACAGCTCGCTCAGCGGCATGTTCAACGAGGGCATGGTGAAGGAGGTCAAGGCCGACCGCTTCGTGGCGAAGTTCCACCCCGACCAGCTGGCGCAGGCGGTGATGGAGTTGCTGCCCGAACCCGTCGCCGCGCCGCAGGCGGCAACCGGCTGACGCCGGGCGCGCGGCGCCGGGGCCGCGTCAACAAACCGTCTTTCGCCGCGGCATCTGCCTGACGGCGCCGCGCGACATGCGCGGAATTCGAGCTGCCGCAAGGCTTCCCGGCCCGTGGCATGCAATTTGCCTTTCGCTTCCGTGCAGCAGTGCATGCGGAGCGAAACAATGAACCCGTCCACCCCCAATCTGTTCGGCATCCATACCCAGGCGCTCGACCTGTGGCAGCGCCGTACCGAAGTGCTGGCCAACAACCTGGCCAACGCCGACACGCCCGGATACCTGGCGCGCGACGTGGATTTCCGCAAGGTGCTGGCCACGGCCAGCGACGCGGCGAACGGCGTGGCGCTGGAAACCGATGCGCCGGGCCAGATCGCCGGGGCCGGGCGCAGCGCCGAGGCGCTCGCCTACCGCGTGCCGACCCAGCCCAGCATGGACGGCAACACCGTCGATGCGCAGGTGGAGCAGGCCGCGTTCGCCGCCAACGGCGTGCATTACCAGGCCAGCCTGTCGTTCATCACCGCGCAGATCCGCATGTTGCGGATGGCGATCAACGGAGGCCAGGGCTGATGTCGATGTTCTCCATCTTCAGCGTGGCCGGCTCCGGCATGGCCGCGCAATCGACCCGCCTCAACACGGTGGCCAGCAACCTGGCCAATGCCGACAGCGTGGCCAGTTCGCCCGAAGCCGCCTACCGCTCGCGCGAGCCGCTGTTCGCGACTGTCCGCAACCAGCAGGGCGCCGGCGATCCGAACGCGCCCGGCGACGGCGTGCAGGTGCTCGGCGTCACCGAGAGCCAGGCGGCGATTCCCCGCCGCTACGAACCGGGCAACCCGCTGGCCGATGCCGACGGCTACGTCTATGCGAGCAACGTCAATCCGGTCGACGAGCTGGTCAACATGATTTCCGCTTCGCGCTCCTACCAGAACAACGTCGAGGTGATGAACTCGGCGCGCCAGCTGCTGCAGAAGACCCTGGACCTGGGCAAGTGAGGCGCCAGCACATGAATCACCTTCACTCCGCCACGAGGAACCACGCATGAGCGACATGGCGATCGGCAATGCCGCCAGCGCGGCGAAGGCAGCCAGCCTGGGCAAGGAGAAAACCCTGGGCCAGGCCGACTTCCTGAGCCTGCTGGTGCAGCAGATGCGCAACCAGGACCCGACCAAGCCGATGGATTCATCGCAGATGGTCAGCCAGCTCGCGCAGATCAGCCAGGTCTCGGCGACGCAGGCGTTGCAGGCCTCGTTCGACGATCTCGGCAAGTCGCTGCAGGGCAACCAGATCCTGCAGGCGAGCGGGATGATCGGCCGCGATGTGGTGGTGCCCGCCGAGGCCGGCACGCTGGCCGCGGGCGGCATGGACGGCGCGGTCAACGTGCCCGACGGCGGCGGCCAGGTGTTCGTCAAGATCACCGACGCCAGCGGCACCGTGCTGCGCACGATCGACCTGGGCAAGCCCGCGGCCGGGTTGGTGCGCTTCCACTGGGACGGCATCGGCGACAACGGCGAGGCGCTGGCGCCGGGCACCTACGGGCTGGCCGCGCAGGCGGGCAACACCGCCGTGGCGACGTACGTCAGCGGCAAGGTCACCGGCGTGGGCATGACCGGCGCCGACGGCACCTATCTGGACGTGGATGGTTTTGGCGGGGTCCTGCTGAGTCAGGTCGCACAGATCAACTGACGACCTCAAGGGTCGCAACCGAACGAGGAAATGCTCCGATGGCATTCAACATTGCACTGAGCGGTCTGAACGCCGCCTCGAAAGATCTCGAGGTCACGGCCAACAACATCGCCAACACCGGCACCACCGGTTTCAAGGGCTCGCGCGCACAGTTCGCCGAGCTGTTCAGCGCGGCCGGCCCCAACTTGAGCTCCAGCCAGGTCGGCAGCGGCGTGCGGCTGACCAACGTGGCGCAGCAGTTCACCGCCGGCAGCGTGGAGACCACCAACAACAGCCTGGATTTCGCCCTGAGCGGCGAGGGCTTCTTCACCATCCGCGACGGCAAGGGCTACTCCTACACCCGCGCCGGCGCCTTCCAGAAAGACCAGAACGGCTACGTGATGAACGCCAACGGCCAGCGCCTGCAGGTGTTCCCGCCGGTGGCCGGCGGCGGCTTCGACACCAGCACCATGACCGACCTGCAGCTGTTCACCGCGCAGAACGCGGCCAAGGCCACCAGCTCGGTGCAGATGGCCTTGAACCTGCCTTCCGACGCCACGCCACCGGCCACCGCCTTCGACCCGCTGAACGATCCGTCCAGCTACAACCAGGCCACGCCGTTCACCGCCTACGACTCGCTCGGCGCCACCCACAACGGCGTGGTGTATTTCGTCAAGGACGCGGCGGCCAACGTGTGGAACGCCAACCTCTACATCGACGGCACCGCGGTCGGCACGCCGCAGACGCTGACCTTCGGCAGCAACGGCAGCCTGGTTGCCCCTGCCAACGGCCAGCTCGCGTTCCCCGCCGCGGCGGTGAGCCCGGGTGCCGACCCGATGCAGCTGACCCTGGACATGACCAAGGCCACCCAGTTCGGCAACGCCTACGCCGCCAGCGCGATCAACCAGGACGGCTATCCCACCGGCATCCTGTCCAGCATCGACGTGTCGCGCGAAGGCGTGGTGCAGGCGAAGTATTCCAACGGCCAGAGCACCGCGCTGGGCCAGCTGGCGATCGCCCAGTTCAGCAACGAACAAGGCCTGCGCCAGCTCGACAACACCAACTGGGCGGCCTCGTACGACTCCGGCACGCCGGTGATGGGCGCGGCCGGCAACGGCACCTTCGGCAGCGTGCAGGCCGGCGCGCTGGAGGCCTCCAACACCGCCGACCTCACCGCGCAGCTGGTCAACATGATCAAGGCGCAGCGCAACTACCAGGCGAATGCGCAGGTGATCTCCACCGACAACCAGCTGACCCAAACCATCATCAACATTCGCAATTGAGGGAATGGGGAATAGGGAATGGGGAATCGGAAGAGCGGATCACCGCACCTTGCCTGCTCCTCGTTCTCTGCTGACCACACCCGGGAATCCACATGGACAGATCGCTTTACGTCGCCATGACCGGCGCCACGCAGATGATGCGGGCGCAGTCCGAGGTGGCGCACAACCTGGCCAATGCCGACACGGTCGGCTTCAAGGCGCAGCTGTCGGCGTTCCAGCCGCTGGTGATCCAGGGGCCGGGGCTGTCCACGCGGGTCAACGGCGTGGCGCACGGGCTGGGCGTGGATCTGCGCGAGGGCGGCCAGATCGAGACCGGCCGCACGCTGGACGTCGCCGTGCAGGGCACCGGCTGGATCGCGGTGCAGGGCGCCGACGGCAGCGAGGGCTACACCCGCGCCGGCGAACTGCGGCTGACGCCGGACGGCCTGCTCACCGATACGCGCGGCAACCTGGTGCTGGGCGAGGGCGGTCCGATCAGCGTGCCGCAGAGCAGCCAGATGAACATCGGCGCCGACGGCACCGTGTCGGTGGTGCCGATGGGCCAGTCGCCGGAAACCATCGCCGCGGTGGGCCGGATCAAGCTGGTCAACCCGCCGGTCGACCAGCTCGCGCTGGGCAGCGACGGCCTGATGCACCTCGCCGACGGCACTACCGCGCAGGCGGACCCGGCGGTGGCGCTGAAATCCGGCGTGCTGGAGTCGAGCAACGTCGACCCTTCGCAGACGCTGGTGCAGATGATCCAGCTGTCGCGCCAGTACGAGCTGCAGATCCGCTCGATCAAGAGTGCCGACGAGAACGCGCAGGCTGCTTCGCGCCTGCTGCAGATGACCTGACCGGCCTCGCCAAAACAGACATCCAGACGTCCAGACGGAGTCCAACGACATGTTTTCATCCTTGTGGGTAGCCAAGACCGGCCTCGATGCGCAGCAGACGCGCATGGACGTCATCTCGAACAACCTCGCCAATGCCAACACCACCGGCTACAAGAGCGCGCGCGCCGCGTTCCAGGACCTGGTCTACCAGAACCTGCGCCAGCCCGGCGGGCAGACCACCGAGCAGACCCAGGCGCCGTCCGGCCTGATGCTGGGTACCGGCGTGCGCGTGGTCGGCAGCGAGAAGCTGTTCACCCAGGGCAACATCGAACAGACCGGCAACTCGCTGGATCTGGCGATCCAGGGCCGCGGTTTCCTGCAGGTGACGATGCCCGACGGCAGCATCGCCTACACCCGTGACGGTTCGCTGCACATGGACCAGAACGGACAGATCGTCACCGCCAACGGTTACGCACTGGACCCGGCGCTGAGCGTGCCGGCCAATGCGCAGAGCATCACCATCGGCAGCGACGGCACGGTCAGCGTGAGCCTGCCTGGCCAGGCCGCCACCCAGCAGATCGGTACCGTGCAACTGGCCGATTTCATCAACCCCGCCGGCCTGCAGCCGAACGGCGACAACCTCTATCTCGAGACCGCCTCCAGCGGTTCCCCGCAGATCGGCCAGCCCGGCCTGAACGGCCTGGGCACGGTGGCGCAGGGCGCACTGGAGTCCTCCAACGTCAACGTGGTGGAGCAGATGGTCAACATGATCGAGACCCAGCGCACCTACGAGATGAACTCCAAGGCGGTGTCGGCCGCCGACTCGATGCTGCAGTTCCTCACCAACAAGACCTGAGGCGCGACGTGATGCTTGCCTGCCGTTTCCCCCTTGCCCTGTGCGCGCTGGCCCTGCTGGCCGGCTGCGCCAGCGGCCCCGGCGCGCGCGACGACGCGCAGTGGGCGCCGACCTCGCCGCCCGCGCCGCAGATGGCTGCGACGCCCGCCGACGGCTCGATCTACCACGACCAGCAGAACATGGAGCTGTTCGCCGATCCGCGCGCGCATCGCGTGGGCGACATCCTCACCGTCGCGCTGGTGGAGAGCACCCAGGCCAGCAAGAAGGCCACCACCACCACCAGCAAGACCGACAAGGCCAAGCTCGCCTCGCCCACCGTGCTCGGGCATGCGCTGGCGATCGGCGGCAAGGTCGCCGACATCGGCCTGGACGGCGAGCGCAGCTTCGACGGCGCCGGTTCGAGCAGCCAGAGCAACCAGCTCACCGGGCAGATCACCGTCACCGTGGCGCAGCGCCTGTCCAACGGCAACCTGATCGTGCGCGGCGAGAAGTGGCTGACCATCAACCAGGGCCAGGAGCTGGTGCGCATCGCCGGCATCGTGCGTCCGCAGGACATCGGCCAGGACAACGTGGTGCCGTCCACCCGCGTCGCCGACGCACGGATCAGCTACACCGGCCGCGGCACCCTCGCCGACGCGAACACGCGCGGCTGGCTGTCGCGCTTCTTCAATTCCAAGTGGATGCCGTTCTGATGGCCGCGTTGAACATTGCGTCGTGCGCTTCCGCTCCTGGCGAGGCACATCTGCCGGGAAGCGGCGGGCAGTGCCCGCCCTACGGGCAGCGTGTAGGGCGGGCACTG
>Ga0209959_100179_pt1 | contig 99258 bp, 87 predicted proteins | sample ThiBiot_300_biof_2_FD_183943 | JGI IMG/M metagenome (GOLD analysis project Ga0209959, IMG submission 183943) | Wastewater bioreactor microbial communities from Cape Town, South Africa - Thiocy_expt_300_biof (SPAdes) | ecosystem: Engineered > Bioremediation > Thiocyanate > Unclassified | place...
CACGCAAACTGGCGCTGGGTGCCGCCATGCGCAAGCTGCTCCACCTCGCTTGGGGGGTTATCCGCTCAGGTAAGAATTTCGACCCCAGCATCGCGCTTGCCTGACGGACGGCAAGACGGTATCTACGGTTTCGCCACGCGCCGTGTCCTGGCGAGCGTGATCACCGCCACGCCGGCCAGGATGATCGCCATGCCGGCCAAGTCGAACGGCCCCACGTGTTCGCCGGCCAGCAGCACGCCGAACAGCACGGCCACCGGCGGGTTGACGTAGGCGTAGCTGGTGGCCAGCGCCGGGCGTGCGTGCTTGAGCACGTACAGGTAGGCGCTGAACGCGATGATCGAACCGAACACCGCCAGGTAGACCAGTGCCAGCGTGGCGCGGGTGCTCGGGTGTGCGGGCAGGTGCTCGCCACTGGCGAAGCCCACGACGAGCAGGGCGAGGCTGGCGCACAGCATCTGCGCGGCGGTGTTCATCGGGCCGGGCGGCATCGTCTGGCGTCGGCTCCATACCGAGCCGAACGCCCATGCCGCCGCGGCCAGCAGCAGGGCGGCCGCGCCCAGCGACGAGCCGGCCAGGCTGCTGCCCAGGTTGAGCACGATCACGCCGGCGAAGCCGATCGCCAGGCCGATCGACTCGCGCCGGTGCGGCCACTCGCCGTACATGCCGGAAAACAGCGCCGCGAACAGCGGCATGCTGGCCACCGCCACCGCGGCGATGCCCGAGCTCACCCGTTCTTCGGCGAAGCACACCAGTCCGTTGCCCATGCCGAGCAGCAGCAGGCCGGTGATTGCCGCGTTGCGCCACTGCAGCGGTGTCGGCGGCGCCATCCCGCGCCAGCGCAGGAAGCCGTACAGCGCGATGCCGGCGCCGAGAAAGCGCACGCCGGCGAGCAGGAACGGCGGGTAGCTTTCCAGCGCGAAACGGATGCCCAGATAGGTCGAACCCCAGATCACGTACAGCGCGAACAACCCCAGCGGGATCAGGACGCGGGGATCGGTCAGGCGGCGCGGCGCGTCGGCCGCGAGGGAGGCGGGGATCTCGGACATGGGGAAGGATCGGGTGGGGGAGCCGCATTATCCCCGTGCCGCGGGTAAGCGCGCACGTGCGCCTCAATGCGTGACGGGACGCCCCTGGCGGATCACCCGGAACTCGCCTTCCAGCACCGCCGGCTGGGGTTTCGCCGGGCCCTGGGTCGGCACGCCGGCGGGTGCCTGCGCCTGCTTCCACTGGCGAATCGCCAGCACGATCACGCCGCCGATCAGCAGCACGCCGGCCACCACCAGGCCGAACACCAGCAGCACGCCGATCACGGCCAGACCCAGCAGCAGCGACAGGAAGCGCGCCAGCGGATGGCGTGGGCGACGCATGGAATGCAGGTAGAGGCGCATGTGTTAAAAACTCGTGTGGTAAAATCAACGACTTACGCTACCACGATGGGGCCTCGCGAACCGCGAGGCAAGTGCCGATGGATACAGTGAACGAGACCGGATCGTCGCAGGCGCATGCCGTATGCGCACTGGAGCAGGTACCCGATGGCGGCGCCACCGCGGTGGACGCGATGCTGGCCGATGGCGAGGAGAGCCTGATCCTGCTGCGCCGGGGCGAGCAGGTCAACGGCTATCTCAACATCTGCCCGCATGCCGGCAACCGGCTCGACTACGCGCCGGGCAAGTTCCTGCTGAAGAACGCCAGCCTGATCTGCGCGGTGCACGGCGCCGTCTTCAACCAGGCCGACGGCCTGTGCACCGGCGGTCCCTGCCGCGGCCAGTCACTGCGCGCCGTGCCGCTGCGGGTGGTCGACGGCTTCATCTGCCTCGATCCCGCCGCGCTGCCCTGAAGTTCGCCGACTCCCGAATCCCGGCTGCTCAGCGGAACATCAGGTTCACCATCAGCAGCGTCGCCACCAGCATCAGAACCGTCAGCGGCGCGCCGACGCGCAGGAAATCCTTGCCCTTGTAGCCACCGGGGCCGGTGACCATCATCAGCGCGGGGTGGCCGGCGCTGATCAGGAAGGTGTTGGAGGAGGACACCGCCACGATCAGCGCATAGGCCGCCGGATTGGCGCCGGTGGCCACCGCCACGCTGATCGCCACCGGCACCATCATCACGGTGGCGCCCACGTTGGACATCACCTGGGCAAAGAGCAGGGTGAGCAACGCCACGCACAGTTGCAGCACCCACGGCGCGACGCCGCCAAGATGCGTCAACACCAGCTGCGCAAGCCAGGCGGCGGTGCCGGTGGCGTCCATCGACCAGCCCAGCGGGATCAGGCAGGCGACCACGAAGATCGTCTTCCAGTTGATCGCCTTGTACGCCTCGTCCATGTTCAGCACGCCGGTCAGCAGCATCGCGATCGCGCCGGCCATCATCGACAGCGACAGGTCGAGCGGAGTGAACAGCGCCAACCCCTGCGCCATCAGGAAGAAACCCACCGCCTGCCAGATCTTGCCGGGGCGCTGCTCCTCCTTGGGGATGTCGGTGACCACGACCAGGTCCTTGTCCTCGGCGGCCAGCGCCAGGTCGCGCCAGTTACTGTGCAGCACCACCGTGTCGCCGGCGCGCAGGCTGACCCCGCGCACGTCGTCGCGGAACACCTGGTCGCCGCGGGTAATCGCCAGCACCGAGATGCCGAAGCGCTTGCGCAGGCGCAGGTCGGCCACGGTCTGCTTGATGAAGCGCGACACCGGCGGAATCACCACTTCGGAAATGCCCGCGCGGGTGGGGTTGAACAATTCGCCCAACTGACGCATGCGGGTGGACAGCCGGCACAGCTGGTTGTTGGCGAACCGGTTCAACTGCTCGCGCGGGCCGAGCACACCGAGTACCGAGCCGACCCAGATCACGTGATCGGCCGGCGGCGCCATGCGTGACTCGTTGCCGCTCTTGATCGCCAGGATCAATGGCGCCTGGTGCAGCGCTTCGGCTTCGCCGATGCTCATGCCCACCAGCGGGCTTTCCGCGGTGACGGTGAGCTCGGCGGTCTCGCCGCCGATGCCGTAGGTCTCGGCGAAGTAGCTTTCGGTGCGCCCGGGGGTCACCTTCAGGCGTTCGTCCTCGTGCCCGGGCAACAGCTTGTGTCCGAAGAAATAGAAATAGGCCACGCCCACCGCGGCCAGCACCAGGCCTATCGGCGTGACACTGAACAGGCCGAACTTGGGGATCGTGTGCGCGCCCGGCGGCAGGTTGAGGTTGGCGCTGGCGATCAGGTCGTTGAGGATGATCAGCGGCGAGTTCGCGATCAGCGTGGTGTTGGTGGCGGTGAAGATGCAGAACGCCATCGGCAGCAGCAGCCGCGAGATGGGTACGCCGGTGCGCGCGGCGAGTCGGCTGCTGATCGGGATCATCAGGGCCGCCAGCGCCTGGCTGGGGATCACCGCGCTGAACAGGCTGGCCACCACGTTGATGACCAGGCTCAGGCGCGATTCCACGCCGTTGGCCATGCGCATCATGACGCGCGCGGTATAGGTGAGCACGCCGGCGCGATCCAGGCCTTCGCCCATGATCATGATGGCGATGATCGAGATCACCGCGTTGCCGGCGAAGCCGTCGAACACCTTGTCCGCGGGAATCAGCCCGATCAGGCCGATGGCCACCACCACCAGCAGCGCCACCATGTCGGCGCGGATCCAGTCCAGCACCAGCATCAGCATGGTGAAGCCCGCCAGGCCCAGCACCAGGATCATTTCCGGGGTGAGCGACAGGCCCATCAGCGCAGGTCTCGCGGGGGCGACGCGCGCAAGTGGTCAGGCGATGGCAGTGGAAGCTTCACGCTGCGACGATTCGTCCCTGGATGGATCGCTTGAGTATAAGCGGGCCCGCGCGCGAGCTGGTGAATCGGAGGGCAAGAGCGGCACAGGGAGAATGCGGCGCGGCGGCATGGGCGTACCGATTCTGGCTCCTCCCCCTGCTGGCAGAGGGAGGCTGGGAGTACCGACGCCGGGTGCCGCCTTGGGTACTTCCTGCGCCGCCGCCACCTGGCCGGCCACGAGTTCCGCTGACAATAAATATCCGCTGGCCGGCCACAGCGCGGATCTCGTCTGCATCCCGGCGCGCCTGTTGCACTTCCTCCCTCGCGAAGCAGGGGAGGGTTGGGGTGGGGTCAAGCCTTTCGGTACAGCAGATCCCGCACCCCGTGCCCCAGCTTCAAGCCACGCCGTTCGAAGTGTGTCTCGATGCGCCACTCGGGTTTGTCGGCGTATGCGCCGGGGGCGATGGCGTTGCGCCAGCCGGGCGCGGCTTCCATCACCTCCAGCATGTGCTCGGCATAGGGCTGCCAGTCGGTGGCCAAGTGCAGCAGGCCATCGGAGGCCATGCGCGAGGCGAGCAGGGCGACGAATCCGGGTTGGATCAGGCGGCGCTTGTGATGGCGCTTCTTGTGCCAGGGGTCGGGGAACCAGATGCGCGCCTCGGCCAGCGTCGCGGGGGCGATTTCGTGCTCCAGCACCTCGACCGCGTCGTGCTTGTAGATGCGCACGTTGTCGGCGTCGCGCGCGGCCAGTGCGTTCATCAGGCGGCCGACGCCGGGCCCGTGCACTTCCACGCCGAGATAGTCGCGCGCCGGGTCGTGCTCGCTGGCCCAGGCCAGCGCCTCGCCGTTGCCGAAGCCGATTTCCAGCACGCGTGGCGCATGGCGGCCGAAGCTGGCGTCCAGGTCCCGCGGGGTGCCGGCGTAGTCCAGGCCATAGCGCGACCACAAGGTGTCGAAGGCGCGCTGCTGCGCCGGGGTCATGCGCCCCTCGCGCAGCACGAAGCTGCGGATGCGGCGCAGGTGCGCCGGCAGGTTGTCGGTGTCGCCAGCGGTCATGCGAGGGTCCAGGGGCCAGCAGGTGGCCGGCGCCACGAGGTCGCCGGCAGGAGCGGGCGAAGGCGCGCGCCCGCCGCGGGCGGCAGACTTTAGCAGGTCGGCGCGGGCGGGCTTTCCATCGCCCGTCGTGGCCGTCATCGGGTCAGCTCAGCGCTGGTGATCCTTGCGGGGGTCGGCTTGCCGCAAGCGTTGCGCGTCGGCGCGCGCCGGCGGCGGCGCCTCGCGCCGCGGCGGCGGCGTGTAGCGCGGTGTCGGCGCGGGCGGCGGCGCTTGTCGCTGCATCGGCTGCGGCCGTGGTTGCTCGCGCGTGAACGTGGGGCGGGCGATCTCGCGCGGTTGCTCGCGCTCGAAGTTGGGGCGGGCGATCTCGCGCGGTTGTTCGCGATTGAAGGTCGGGCGGGCGACTTCGCGCGGTTGCTCGCGCTCGAAGTTGGGGCGGCTCATCTGCGCACGCTCGATGCGCGGCTCGGGGCGCGCGCGCGGCGGGTTGTCCACCGACTCCGGCATGCGGGCGCGGCGTTCCGGCATGGCCTGCCCGTCGGCATCGGCGCGGCGGATCGGCGCCACCCGCGGCAGCGAGGGTTCGCTGCGCGCGGCCGGGCTGATGTAGCTGACCCCGGGTCGCGGCATCGCCGCCGATTCATCGCGCCGACGCTCCTGCGGGTGGGCGTAGCGTGCCGAGCGCAGTTCCTCGCGCGGCATCGGCGTGGCGCGGTTCACGCGCTCGGGTACCGGCAGCGTGGCGGCGTCGTCAGCGCGGCGCGCCGGCAGCCGGGGCCGATCGGCGACCGCCGTCGCGGACATCTCGGCGCGGCGGGGATTCAGCACGCGCACATTCGATACCGGTCGCGGCTGCACTCGCCCGTCGCCTGGCCGGTGGGCGAGCTCGGCGGCCACCATGGGCGGCGCGCGGCGGGCGACCACCTCGCGCTGGAAGCCGCCGGTGGGCAGCTGGCGCACGTGCCCGCTGCGCTGGTCGATCGCGTTGCGCGGCAGCGGACGGATCATGTCGACGCCACGCGGTGCCACCCGGGTCGACGCCAGCCGGGCCGGATCGAGCTTGACCTGGTGGCGCTGCACGCCGGCACCGGCGGCAAACTCGCGTGCCGACATCGCGGTAATGCCTCGCGGCGCGTAGCGGTTGGCGTAGTGCTCGTCGAATGGCCGGTTGTTGCGGTAGCGGTCGTAATGGCTGGCGACGCGATCGTCGACGATCACGCGGGTGATGTGCCGGGTCACGCGGATGTTGTTGACGTTGACCCGGCGGTAATAGTCGCGATCGCAGCGGTACCACGGGTTGTAGACCTCGCCCGGGCCGAGCGGGAACCAGCCGACCGGACCACTGCCGATGCCCACCGAGAAACCGCCGCCGCCGATGAAGGCGACCAGTGCCGGTGCGTAGATCGGCCGCGCGTAACGCGGCCCGGGGATCCAGCCCCAGCCGCGATGGGTGTGCGCCCAGCGGCCGTAGTGGTACGGCGCGTAGCCCCAGGGCATGGCGTCGATCCAGGTCCAGCCCCACGGCGCGATGTAGGCCCAGTGGCCGTCACGGTAAGGCGCCCAGCCCACGGCGACGTTGCTCGGATACCACACGGCGCCGTAGTCGCTGTCGTCCTGCCATTCGCCGTACTGGTCCAGGTCCTGGTAGCCGACCACCTCGGGCGAGACGTACTGGCCGCTGCGCGACTGCGCATAGCGCTGGTCGCGCTGGTCCACCCAGGCGTCGAAATCGTCGCCGCCGTCGATGTCGCTGATCGCGATGGCGGCCAGGTCGGAGTCGACGAAGCGGTAGCTGCGCCCGGCGAACACGTCGCGCTGCGTGTTGTTCTCGCCGTACACGGTGGCCTTGCCGTCGAACACGGTGACGCGGGTGGCGCCGCGGTCGATATCCACGCGTACGCGGCCGGGCTGGTCGATCACCAGCGCCACCGTCGGCGTGTCGATCTCGTAGCTCTGGCCCTGCTCGAGCTGGCGCACACTGAGGCTCAGCGTGCCTTGGGTCAGTTCGATCTGCGCCAGTTGCTCGTCCAGGTCGAGCAGGCCCATGTCGGTGCGCTGGTCGAGCCGCAGCGTGGCGCCGCCCAGTTCCAGCTCAGCGCGCGCGTCGTCGCCGCTGGAGAGCTTGTCGCCGGTGGTCAGCGGGCGGTTGACGCTGGCGTCGCTCCAGTCGCGGGCACCGGCCGGCAGCAGGCCGAGGTCGCCGCTGGACCATGACAGCCGCGCCACCCGGCTCGGCGGCGCGTAGCCGTCGTCGCCAGCGGCCGTCTGCGCATGGGCGGCGCCGATGCCGGCGAGCAGCAGGCCGAGCGCGAGCAACACGGCATGTCGCGAAGGTGAAGCGAACAGTCTGGCCAAGATCCGCATGACGGTCTCCCCTGTGAACGGTGGGCGCCGGTGCCCGATGCGGGGGCGCATCGGCGGTCGCGTGTGGATTATGTGCATGGACAACGTTAGGCCAACCTTAGGCGCAGACGCGGCGACCGCCGCCGGTTCAGCCGCCGGCCATTCGCGGTTAAGCCGCCATTGGGCCGCGCCGGCAGTTCCAAAGCACGCGGCGCACGGGTTACCATGCGCCGACCCACCGGCGGGTGTAGCTCAATGGTAGAGCTGTAGCTTCCCAAGCTACTGACGAGGGTTCGATTCCCTTCACCCGCTCCACTCCCCGATCCCGCGATTTGCGAACTGTCTCGAACCATGGCGGATCCGATCGCTGCACGGCTGGTGATCCTGGGTTGGCGCGAGCGACTCGCCCTGCCGGCGTTGGGTATCGCGCGGCTCAAGGCCAAGCTCGATACCGGGGCGCGCAGCAGCTCGTTGCATGTCGACACGCTGGAACCGTTCCGGCGCGACGGCGAGGTGTGGCTGCGCTTCTCGCTGCATCCCGGGCGACGCACGCCGGTGGTGCACGCTGAGGCCCGCGCCGTGGACCGGCGCATGGTCACCGACACCGGCGGGCGCCGCTCCGAGCGCTGGTTCATCCGCAGTGAGGTGGAGCTGGCGGGGACGCGCTTCAGCGTTGACATCAACCTCACCGATCGCCGCCATATGCTGTTTCCGCTGCTGCTCGGGCGCACCGCGCTGGCCGGGCGTTTCGTCGTCGACCCCTCGCTTTCCTATACCCAACCCTCGCCGTGGCCGACACCCGCCACGGACGTCGCGAGCCCCGCATGAAGATCGCCATCCTGTCGCGCAACACCCGGCTGTATTCGACCAAGCGCCTGGTCGAGGCGGCCCGCGAGCGCGGCCACGTGGTGCGCGTGCTCGATCCGCTGCGCTGCTACGTGCGCATCGCGCCTGGCGCGGTGGCGATCCGCTACAACGGCAAGCCGCTGCGCGACATCGACGCGGTGATTCCGCGCATCGGCACCTCCACCACGTTCTACGGCACCGCGGTGCTGCGCCAGCTGGAGATGATGGGCGTGTACACGCCCAACCCGTCCGATGCGGTGCTGCGCGCGCGCGACAAGCTGCGCTGCCTGCAGATCCTCGCCGCGCAGGGTATCGACATGCCGGTCACCGTGTTCGGCGACAACCCGGACGACACCGCCGACGTGCTGGCCCTGCTCGGCGAGCCGCCGCACGTGATCAAGCTCAACGAAGGCAGCCAGGGCACCGGCGTGGTGCTGGCGGAGAAGCGCAGCGGCTCGCAGAGCGTGATCGAGGCGTTCCGTGGCCTGTACGCGAATTTCCTGGTGCAGGAGTTCATCGCCGAGGCGAACGGGAGCGACATCCGCTGCTTCGTGGTCGGCAGGAAAGTGGTTGCAGCGATGCAGCGCGAGGCCAGCCCGGGCGATTTCCGCGCCAACCTGCACCGCGGCGGCAGCGCGGTGGCGGCGAACCTGAGCGCGGAGGAGAAGCGCCTCGCGGTCAAGGCCGCCGCCGCGCTGGGCCTGGGCATCGCCGGCGTCGACCTGCTGCGCTCCCGGCGCGGCCCGCTGCTGCTGGAGGTCAACGCCTCGCCCGGCTTGGAAGGGATCGAGGCCGCTACCGGTGTCGACGTGGCTGGTGCGATCGTGGAGCTGTTGCAATCGAATGAAGCTGAGCTATTGGCAGATACCCGGCCGAGGCGTAACCGTAATAAGCTACGAAAATCGTAGTACGACGATATTCGTTGACAGCGTCAAAAACGCTCTCCTATGATCACCCACGGGAATCTTGCGGCAGGCAGCCCGCAACGGGTGTGCGGCTTGATCGGAGGAGCGGGGCATGAACCTGAAGGGTAGGCTGGTCGGAGTATTTGTTGTCGCGGCAATGCTGCAGATTGGGAGCGCCCAGGCATCCAAGGCCAAGGTGGCAGTCAAGGTGGACAACAAGGCGGACTTTGCGACGGTCGTCGCTACGGTACACAAGGAGATGCTTCCGGGGGGGAGATATGATCTCATCAGCGAAAAAGAGCGCAGCGAAGTGAACCGCTACCTGGCGGACATGCAATCGCTGTTCGACAAATACGATACCGTCGACAAGATGGATCCGAATGCAAAGATCCAGCTTTTCAATGACCAGGAGGCGGTAAACGCCACCTTGACCCATCGGGACAATGATCGCCTGGTTTGCGAATCGATCGCTCCGGTGGGATCGCACATCCAGAGGACCTCGTGCGTGACCTATGGTCAGAAAATGCGCGACGAACGCGAAAAGGTGCGGATGATGGATAGGATGAGGCAGGTGCAGAACTCCCGGGGCGGTGGCGGTTGAAGGGAGTCGTCCATTCCTGGGTGTGGTCGACTGAGCATGGGATGTTTGTCTCGCCGCAAGGGTGATTCCAGATGAAGAAGATCCGCGTGGGCTTGCCGAAGCCAACTGAGGGCGAGCTGGAAATTCTTCATGTGCTGTGGTCGCGGGATGCGTGCACGGTGCGCGAAGTGCATGACGTCCTGCACCTCAGCGAAGGCACCGGCTACACCACGGCACTAAAATTGTTGCAGGTCATGCATGCCAAGGGACTGGTAGAGCGCGACGACTCGCAGCGCGCGCATGTGTATCGTGCTGCGGTGAGCAAAGAGCGCACGCAAAAGCGTTTTCTGGTTGATCTGGTGCAGCAGGTATTCGACGGTTCGTCGTCTCAATTGGTGTTGCATGCTTTGGGCAGTCAGCAGGCTAGCCCCGAGGAATTGCGGGAGATTCGCAGCCTGTTGAACAAGCTCGATAAGAAGGGGCCTTGATTGGCATGCTCTCCTCGGTGCTGAGCTGTGTCTGGATCATCGGCTGGGTGCTGCTGCATTTTCTCTGGCAGGCCGGCTTGGTCGGCGTGATCTACCTGGGTATACGGTGGGTGTTGCCTCGAGGTGAGTGGCGTTACCGATTCGGCATGGGCACTCTGATCGCGCTTGCCGCGTGCCCGGTGTTCACCGGCTGGTGGCTGTTGGAGTCGGCAGTCTCGGTCGGCCGGGTTGCAGTCGAAAAGGCGACGCTGGCCGCGCCCATGTCCGCCGTCGTAGCGAGTGCGGGGCTGGATTGGTCGGGCGGGCTTGACGCCCTACTACCTTGGTTTGTGCTGGCTTGGTCATCAGGTGTGCTGCTGCAGTCGCTGCGCACTTGGCGGCAGTGGCGGCGATTGAAAGTCCTGGTGTGCATGGCCGAACAAGCTCCGCTCTGGCAGTCCAGACTCAAACTGATCGCCGGGCGCTTCGGTTTGCGCCGGCACATAGCCGTGCGGCGCAGCAAGCTCGTCGTCACCCCCATTCTGGTCGGCTGGATTCGACCGGTGATCCTGTTGCCAATGGCAGTGGCGTGCGATTTTCCGGTAACCCAAGTCGAACTGATCCTAGCCCACGAGTTGGCTCATTTGAAACGACTCGATCCAGTGGCCAATCTCTTCCAAGTAGCCCTGGAGACATTGTATTTCTATCATCCGGTGGTGCACTGGATTTCGCGTGATGTCCGCAACGAACGCGAAATTTGCTGCGACCAACTTGCATTGTTTGTCACCGGTGGCAATCGGCACGAGTTCGCCGCGACACTGGTTGATCTCGGTGAGCTGCGTGAGCGTTCCGGCTCGTTGTCGCTTGCTGCCAATGGCGGTGCATTGCTTGACCGCGTGCAGTACATGGTTCTGTATGGCCAGCAGGTTGAACGGAGAAGGACACCAGCTGGCCTTGTTGCGGTGCTGCTCGGCGTCACGTTGATTGCGCTCACTGTGCGGTTGTGGTGGAACCAACCGCAGCGGCACGAATTGGCGACGGCAACGCCACTCAAGGGGCTTTCGGCGATGGCTCCGCTCGTTATCACGACGAATAGCCCGATGATCCCCTCGCTGGACGTCACGGCGGCGACCTTCTTGCCGCAGCTCAGACCGTTGCGTCCGTTACCTGTGATTCCGTCTCGGCAAGAGCCGGCGGCTGAGGTAATCGAAAAGCTGCCGCTGACCGCGCCAGCAACAATGAGGCTTGGAATAACGGTGTCGAGCTGGCCGGCCGTGGTACCCATGGCGGCTTTGCCGAAAATGGCGTCTATAGCGACGATGACGGCGCCATCATCCCCGGTACCGACACCCCGATTGTTGAGGCCGACACACATCCGTTCGCCGATCTACCCGCAGATGGCGTTGACGCGGGGTATTGAAGGGAAGGTAGTGATCGAATTCGGCCTCAACTCCGACGGTGGTCTGCGTGATCTGCGGATCGTTCACGCTGAGCCCGCAGGCATATTTGATCAGGCTGCGATGCGTGCGATGCGAGGCTGGAAATATCCGGCCCAGCAAGACTCTACGATGCAACGGCGGTACCGTCAGGTCGTGGCGTTTGTGCTGAACACGGCGATGGCTGGTGGGCACAAGTCATCAGCCGCGCAAACGGGTGATGAGGAAATCCGGGCCCACGCTGCCTGTCAGGTCGTCACCGGGACGCACATTTGTCGCTGGCCTAGTGATCATGCGGGGCTGGTCAGAAAGCAATTGTGAAAATTGCTTGGTCACCGACCATTGAGGGGGCTGTCGCGTCACTCGATACGGTTGCCGCAGAAACAGGACCCGATTAACCGGGCCATAACCATAGGCATCGTATAAAAGCAGTTTCAATCGATTTGGCAGAAGTCTCAGCGCCAACAACGATTGCCGGCAGACGATGGTATCGGGGCAGTAGCTTGGCCCGGGTAGGCGACGGCGAGTCGCGCACCTGGGCCTTTTTCTTGCCTGTGCGCCACCCCATTCAGTTTCATGGCGCGGCCGGCGCGCCGGCTTCACGCAAGCTTGTTAAGCTGGCAATCCCACCGGCCCGGCGCCGGTTGTGCAGGAGTGGCACATGCGCGTATTGGTGATAGAAGACAACAGCGACATCGCCACCAACATCGGCGATTACCTGGAGGACCGCGGCAACGTGGTCGATTTCGCCGGCGACGGCGTGACCGGGCTGCACCTGGCGGTGGTGCACGATTTCGACGTGATCGTGCTGGATCTGACCCTGCCCGGCATGGATGGCCTGGAGGTGGCGCGCAAGCTGCGCCACGAGGCGCACAAGCAGACCCCGATCCTGATGCTCACCGCGCGCGATGCGCTGGAACAGAAGCTCACCGGCTTCGAGTCCGGCGCCGACGACTACATGACCAAGCCGTTCGCGCTGCAGGAGCTGGCTGCGCGGCTGGAAGTGCTGGCGCGCCGCGGCAAGGGCCCGCAGAGCCGCGTGCTGAAGGTGGCCGACCTTACCTTCAACCTCGACACGCTCACCGTGAATCGCGAGGGCAAGTCGATCCAGTTGAACCCGATCGGCCTGAAGCTGTTGCAGGCGCTGATGGAAGCGAGCCCGTCGGTGGTCACCCGGCAGGACCTGGAACAGCGCGTGTGGGGCGAGGAGTTGCCCGATTCCGACTCCCTGCGCGTGCACATCCACGGCCTGCGCGCGGCGATCGACAAGCCGTTCGGCAAGCCGCTGATCCACACGCGGCACGGCATTGGCTACCGCATGGTCGAGCCGGATGCAGTCCAGGCGTAAGCTTCGTTACCGCTTGATCGTCTCCTTCGCGCTGTTCGGCTTCGGCCTCAGCGCGTTGTTTGCCGTGGCCTCGCTTTACGTGCGCGCCAAGGTGGAGGATCAACTGGTGGTGTCGGCGCTGCAGCACGACGTGGACCAGGCGGTCGACAAGGTGATCGCGCACCCCGACCAGCAGGCCAGCTCCGAACTGATCGACGCCTGGTTGTGGAGTGACCGCACCATCTACAAGGCACCGCTGGATTGGCAGGGGCTTTCCACCGGTGTCTACGACATGAACGACGTGGACGAACAGGGTCGCCCCCGGCACTACAAGCTGGCGGTGCGGCGCAAGGACGGCATCATAGGTTTCGTGCGCTACGACGTGAGTCGCGAGGAACTGGGCAAGCGTCAACTCATCACCGCGCTGGTGCTCGTGGTGTTCCTGTTCAGCGTGCTCTCGCTGGCGATCGGCGTGTGGCTGTCGCGCAAGGTGCTCAAGCCGGTCAGCGAACTGGCCAACCGCCTGCGCGATTTCCGCAGGGCCGGCAAGGCCGAGCCGCTGGCGCCGCATTTCGCCGACGACGAGGTGGGCGAGCTGGCGCATGCGCTGGACGAGTATTCGGCGCGGCTCACCGCGATGGTCGAGCGCGACCGCGAGTTCAACTCCGACGTCAGCCATGAACTGCGCACGCCACTGGCGGTGATCGCCAGCACCACCGAGCTGCTGCAGGGTTCGCCCGACCTCACGCCCAAGCTGGCCGAACGGCTCAAGCGGATCGAGCGCGCCTCGCGCCAGGCCACCGAGCTGATCGAGGCGCTGCTGCTGCTGTCGCGCGCCGAGCGGCGCGGCCCCACCCGCGGCGAGACCACCGACGTCGGCAAGGTCGCCGCCGACGTGATCGAGAGCCAGCGCCCGCAGATGCGCGGCAAGCCGCTGACGATCGAGCTGGACGTGCGCGGCGCGGTCAGCGTCAACGCGCCGGCCTCGGTGCTGGCGGTGGCGCTGACCAACCTGATCGGCAACGCGATCAAGTACACGCTGGAGGGCAGCGTGCAGGTGGTGGTCGGCGATGGCGGCGTCGAGGTGATCGACACCGGCCCGGGGATCAAGCCGGAGGAAGCCGAGCGCTTGTTCCAGCGCGGCGTGCGCGGCGAGGGCGCCGGCGGCAGCGGCGCCGGCCTGGGCCTGGCGATCGTGCGCCGCCTGTGCGAACTGTATGGCTGGGATGTCGCGATGCGCCCGCGCACCGACGCCAACGGCGCGATCGCCAGCATCGCGTTCTCCTAGGCGCAACCCCCGCGATCCCGTTAGCCGCTCCCGCGTGCGGGTCAGGACGTGGCGGTGTCGAACAGGTCCGTCTGTGCCTGGTAGCTGTCGCGGTCGACGAAACCGGCGAGCCCCACGCCGACCAGCCGATAGCGCGTGGTCGTCGGGCGTTCCACGCGCTCGCGCAACGTGCAGGCGATCTCGCCCAGCTCGCGTGCCGAACGTGGCCGCTGCGGCGGTGTGAGGCTGCGGGTCAGGGTGTGGAAGTCGGCCGTTTTCAGTTTCAGCACGACGGTGCGGGCGACCCGTTCGCGTTCGCGCTGATAGCCGCTCCACGCCTTGTCGGCCAGGCGGCGAATGTGCGGCTCCAGCTCGTCCAGCGGCAAGTCGTGCTCGAAGGTGTCCTCGGCGGAGATCTGCAGCGTGGGTCGCTCCGGCTGCACGGGATGCTCGTCGATGCCGTGGGCCAACTCGTGCAGGCGCCGGCCCCAACGCCCGAAACGCAACTCGAGCGTGGCGACGGCGAGCGCGCGCAACTCCCCCACGGTGGCGATGCCCAGCGCGGCGAGCTTGCCCTCCATCACCTTGCCCACGCCGGGCAGGCGACCCACCGGCAGCGGCGTGAGGAAGTCCAGCACCTGGCGCGGCCGGATCACGCACAGGCCGTCGGGCTTGTTCCAGTCCGAGGCGATCTTGGCCAGGAACTTGTTCGGCGCCACGCCGGCGGAGGCGGTCAGTGCGGTCTCTGCGCGGATCGCCGTGCGGATCGCCTCGGCGGTGGCGGTGGCCGAGGGCAGCGCGGTTTTCGTGGTGGTGACGTCGAGGTAGGCCTCGTCCAGCGACAGCGGCTCGATCAGGTCGGTGTGGCGGGCGAAGATCTCGCGGATCTGTCGCGACACCGCCTTGTAGCGCACGAAGTCCGGCGGCACGAACACCAGCTGCGGACACAGGCGTTCGGCGCTGATCGCCGGCATCGCCGAGCGCACACCGAACGCGCGCGCCTCGTAGCTGGCCGCGCACACCACCGAGCGCGCGCCGCGCCAGGCCACCGCCACCGGCTTGCCGCGCAACGCGGGATCATCGCGCTGCTCCACCGAGGCGTAGAACGCATCCATGTCGATGTGCAGGATTTTCCGCGGGGCGGACATCTGGGGAGCGCGGCCTGGCGTGCTGGGGGCCTTGGCATTGTACGCAGCCTCGCCCGGGCGTTCAGCGCCAGAACGGGATCACGTACTCGTCGATCGGGTCGCGTTCCGGCTTGCGGCCGGGCGCGGGTGGCGCGTTGGCCACCCGCAGTTCGTGGCGGCCGGGCGCGAGCGGGCGCACGTCGATCATCGCCACCAGCGCCGGCCGTCGTGCCCGCGCGTCGCTGCCGGTTTCGTAGCGCAGGCCGGCCACGGGCTTGCCGTCCAGGGTCACCGCGTGCAGCTTGCCCAGGCAGTCGAGCGTGTGTTCGGCGCGGGCCTGCGCTTCTGTCATGTCGAGCCCCGCCGCGCACTGCCGCCGCAGGGCCGCAGCGTCGCGGCCGGGCTGGTAGGGCACGACCAGCCGGAGATACGGCGAGTCGATGACGGCGCTCTGGATGTAGGGCACGGCGGGGTCGCGGATCAGGTCGCGCTGGTCGTCGTAGTAGGCGGCATTGATCGCATGGCTGCCGTTGGCAAGGTACGGGAAGGCCGCGTACTCGCCCAATCGGTAGGGAGAGCCCGAAGGCAGCAGGGTCAGCGCCCCGAAGATCGCCGTGGGCGCGACGATCAGCCAGACGAGCAGCACGAAGCGGACTTCGCCGATGCGGCTGGAGACCAGCAACCAGACGTACTGGGTGCGGCCGACGCCGATTCGCGCGTAGAACCGCAAGGTCGCCCCCAGAACGCGCCGCAGCCGGCCTGTCGGCGCCAGCCGGCTGCCGAACCGGCGATCGATCAGGTGCGCCAGCAGGAACGGAAGCATCACTGCGGCAAAGACGGGGAGCACGAAGTCGAACAGGTCGACGCGGAGGTCGAACACCCGCTGCAGCGTTCCGGTGACGCCGAACACGACGCTGGCGACGAGACAGATCACCAGCAGCAGGATGCCCAGCATCACGCCCAGCGCGAATACCACCGTGGCGCGATTATCCGCGCGCTCGATGCCGATGCCGGCCGGCGCCAGGCGCTGCTGTTCCAGGGCGCGTCGCACCGGGCCCATGCGCAGGCGTTCCCAATGCACGCCTTCGGGGAACACCGAGTGCAGGCCGACCAGGGCGATCCACTGCGCGCGCAGGATCAGGTGCAGGGTGAAGGTGATCGCCAGGATCAGCGCCGCCGATTTCAGGTAGACGAACACGGTGATGAGCGCCGCCACCGTGGCCTCGTTGAAGCGGGGAACCAGCGCATACATGCGATCGTCCAGCCAGCCCGGCAGCTGCAGCATGGCGAATACCGCCACGCCGGAGATCAGCAGTTCGACCTCCCAGGTCGGCGTGGTGTGGCGAGGCAGCGCATTGGCTTCCTGCACGGACTGGGTGGACGGATCGTTGACGGTCATGCAGCAAGGTTTCCGGTGGTTGGCCTCAATGGCTGGGCGAAGATAGCGCGGCACGCCGAAGCGCAGGATGGTTGGCCAGCAGGTGCGCGAAGCGCTCGGCCGCCTGCGGTTGCCCGGCGAGGAACAGCGACGGTTCGATCAGCTCCAGTTCCATCAGCACGAAACGCCCGCCGCTGACCACGCCATCCACCCGCGCATACGCCGGCACGTCGTGGCCCGCGACAGCGAGCGCGGCCAGGGCGCGCCCGGCGGCGGCGCGCGTCGCGGCTTCGGGCACCGCCGGTTCGCTGCGGCCGCCGTGTTCGTCCTGCACGCGGTAGTCGCCCGCGGCGGGGCGCTTGATGACGGCGTGGCTGTACTCGCCGCCGAAATACAGCAACGACCACTCGCCGGCGCCGGCGATTTCGGAAAGGTACGGCTGCACCAGGTAATCCAGCGCCGTCGGCAACTGCGCCACGGACGCGGCGAACGCATCGTCGCCGACCTCGCCACGCAGGGTCTGCCACGCGCCGCCGCTGATCGTCGGCTTGACCACCACCGACGCGCCGGGCATCGACGCCAGCACGCGCGCCAGTTCGCTGCCGTGCGCCAGCCGGGTCGGGATGGTCGCCACGCCCAGGCGCGCGAGTTCGAACAGGTAGCGCTTGTCGCTGTTCCAGCGCAGCAGGCGGCTGTCGTTCACCGTGGCCACGCCGAGCCGGTCGAGGCGATCCAGCCATTGCCCGAACGCCGCGGGGTGCTTGTGGTAGTCCCAGATCGTGCGGATCAGCACCAGGTCGAATGCCGACCAGTCGACCTGCGCGTCGTTCCACACGCACACCGTCGGCGGTACGCCGAGTTGCGCCAGCGTGGCGGCGAGGTGCGCGTCGTCCGGGTCGATCCAGGGGCGCGCGGCACAGGTGGCGAGGGCGAGTCGGGCGGGGTGATCGGGCAACGGCATCGGCGCAATCTAGCAGCGCTGGCCGGCGTTGCGCGCGGTCCCGTGCCAGACGGGACTGGTGAAAGCGTCCCCGACAATGGCAAGGTAGCCGGCGTGCTGACCGAACCCGCCAATGCCTACGCCCGCCGCCTGAACACCTGGGACGCCGCGATGATCGTCATCGGCGGCGTCATCGGTGCGGGCATTTTCCTCACCCCGTCGACGGTGGCGCGGCATACGTCATCGGGCGTCGAACTGCTGATCCTGTGGGCGATCGGCGGCGGACTGACCCTGGCCGGCGTGCTGTGCTACGCCGAACTGGGTGCGCGGCGGCCGCAGGCGGGCGGCATCTACGTCTACCTGCGCGAGGCGTTCGGCCTGATGCCGGCGTTCCTGTTCGGCTGGACGATGGCGCTGATCAACTATCCCGGCAGCGTGGCGGCAGTGGCGACGATGTTCGCCGAATACCTGTGCAGCGCGCTGGGGCTTGGCGGGCAGGGTTACGTGAAGCCGGTGGCGGTGGGCGCGATCGTGTTCATCGTGGGCATCAACCTGTTCGGCATTCGCGCCGGCGCCTGGCTGCAGAACGTGTTCACCGTGCTCAAGCTGCTGGCGATCGCGCTGCTGGTGATCACCGGCCTGGTGCTGGCGCACGAACACCTGGGCGTGGCGCTGATCGGCCAGCCGGCCACGCCAGCCTCGCCGTGGGCGTTCGCCGGTGCGCTGCTGCCGGTGCTGTTTTCCTATGGCGGATTCCACTACCTCAACGACCTGGCCGGGGAGGTGCGCAATCCGCAGCGCACCCTGCCGCGCGCGTTGGGCATGGGCATGACCGGCGTGGTGATCTGCTACCTGCTGGCCAACTGCGCCTATCTCTCCGGCCTGGGGCATGCCGGCCTCGCCGCCAGCGACGCGCCGGCGGCGGACCTGCTGCGCCGCCTGTTCGGCGAGCGCGGCGCCACCGTGATCGCGGTCGGCATCGCCTGCTCCACCTTCGGTTATTGCGCGATCGCGGTTGCCGGTGGTGCGCGCGTGCTGCAGACGATGGGTGCCGACGGGGTGTTCTTCCGCGCCGCGGGGCGGGTCGACCCGCGCACCCGTGCACCGCAGGTGGCGCTGGCCGTGCTCGGGGCGTGGGCGGTGGTGCTGGCGCTGTCCGGCACCTTCGGCCAGCTGCTCAACTACACCACGGTCGGCGAGTGGCTGGGCCACGTGTTCGGCATCGGCACGCTGTTCTGGTACCGCAAGCATTTCATCGACGAGCCGGCGCCGTACCGGGTGCCGTTCTACCCGTTGCTGCCGCTGATCTTCGTCGTCACCGTGTTCGGCGTGATCGTCGCCAGCGCGATCCACGCGCCGCGCGATGCCGGCATGAGCCTGGTCATCATCGCGCTGGGCGTGCCGGTGTACTACGGCTGGCAGCGCTGGGTGCGCCGGCATCCGCTGGCGTAGGCTGGCGGCGGGTTGCTGCCGGCGGGGACGCCGATGAACGTGCGTGTGTGGATGGCTTGCTTCGGCCTGGCCCTGCTGGGCGCCGGCCATGCCGCGGGCATGGATGCGGCGCGCCGCGAGGTCGTCGGCACCCTCCAGCTGGAGCAGGTGCGACGGGTAGGTGGTGTCGAGCATGCCGCCGACGGCGTGGCCCAGCGCCGCTACACCTTCGCATCGGCGGCGCAGCCGTCGATCGTGCTCGTGCCGCGCAGCGGGACGTGGGACTGGTCGGACCAGGGCGAGCTGCACCTGCGCGTGCAGAACGCGATGCCGTGGGCGGTCACGCTCGATGTGGAGATCGACAGCGCCGGCCGGCGCCTGCAGGCGCGCGTGGGCTTGCCGCCGGGACCGGCGCAGACGCTGGTGGTGCCGCTGCGCGCCAGCTCGCCGCGCGCGCAGGGCATGCAGGTCGGCCCGCCGATGCCGTTCGATGATGGTGGTCACAAGGTGTTGCTGGCGACCACCGTGCGTGGCGCGCTGGACCGGCGCCGCGTGCAAGCCATCCGCCTCGGCATCCCCTCGCCGCAAGCGGAACAGACACTGCTGCTCGGCGGCATCAGCACGCGGCCGGGTGAGCCGACCGTGCACGCGGCCTACGCCGCCGTCGTCGATCGTTACGGGCAATCCACCCGCGCGCAGTGGCCGGAGAAGGTCGGCTCCGATGCCGCCTTGCGCGCGGCGGTGCACGCGGATGCGGGCAGCGCGGCCCCGGCCGCCGATGCCTACGGTGGACAGCCAGGCCAGACGCTGGATCGCACGGGCTGGTTCCACGTGCAAAAGCGGGGCGGTCGCTGGTGGCTGGTGACGCCCGACGGCCACGCGTTCTTCTCGCTGGGCGTCAATGCGGTCAACGCCGGCGGCGGGCGCAGCTACGTGGAGAGTCGCGAGTTCATGTTCGACGACCTGCCGCCCGATCGCGGCGAATGGGCGGCCTTTTACGGACGCGGCGACAGCCGGCGCCCGGGCGAGGGCGCCAGCCAGGGCATCGCGTACAACCACGGCCGCTGGTTCGATTTCTACGCAGCCAATCTCCACCGGATCGACGGCAGCGACTGGCTGGCCGCCTGGCGCAAGCGCACGCTGGATCGGTTGCAGGCCTGGGGCTTCAACACCCTCGGCAACTGGAGCGATGCCGCGCTGGGTGCCGCGCATCGCCTGCCGTATACGCGTTCGATCAACATCGCCGGCGACTATGCCGACGTCGCCAGCGGCTACGACTACTGGGGCCGCATGCCCGATCCGTTCGACCCGCGCTTTGCCGCCGCCACCGAGGCGGCGGTAGCGAAGGCCAGCGCGGGTGTGACCGACGATCCGTGGCTGCTCGGCTACTTCGCCGACAACGAGCTGGCGTGGGCCGGCGAAGGGCCGCAAGGGCGTTGGGGATTGGCGCGGGGCACGCTCGCCGGCGACGCGCGCAGCCCGGCCAAGCAGGCTTTCGTCGCGATGCTGCGCCAGCAGTACGCCACGCCGCAGGCGCTGGGTGAAGCCTGGGGCATCGAGCTGCGTTCATGGGATGCGCTGCAGGCCACCGGCTATGCGGCGCCGGCGCCGAACGAGGCGCATCCGGCACTCGCCCGCGACTATGGCCACTGGCTGCGCCGCTACGCCGACGCCTATTTCCGCATCGTGGCCGCGGCGCTCCGCCGCCACGATCCGCATCACCTGTTTCTGGGCGGACGCTTCGCGGTGTACACGCCCGAGGCCGTCGCCGCCTGCGCGCGGTATTGCGACGTGGTCAGCTTCAACGCCTATGCCGACCTGCCGCAGCATCACGTCGACATGGCGTTGATGCGGACGCTGGATCGGCCGGTGCTGCTCGGCGAATTCCATTTCGGATCGAACGACCGCGGCCCGTTCGGTGCGGGCGTGGTGCCGGTGGCCGACGAGGCCGCACGCGGCGCGGCCTACGCGCGCTATCTCGCCGCCGCCACGACGAACCCGCTGGTGGTCGGCGCGCACTGGTTCGAGTACGCCGATCAGCCGCTCGCCGGTCGTCTGCTCGACGGCGAGAACAGCCACATCGGCCTGGTCGGCATCACCGACATTCCGTTCGGCGGCTTCGTGCGGGCGGTGCGTGCAGCCAACCGGAGCGTGGCGCCGCCGCCGCGGGGCGCCCCGAACGGGCGCTGAATCGCGACGCGCGCGCGATCGGCTATGCTGGGGAACCACGCAGCCGGCATGTGGTCGGCTGAACTCGTGACCTCAATTCATCCGGAACCGCCACCATGAACCTGCCTCGTCTCACGCTCGCTGCCGCGCTCGCCCTCGCCACCGGTTTGTCCGTCGTTCCCGTCCAGGGGGCGCACGCCCAGAGCGCGCAAGCCGCCGACGAGCTCGGTGGCAACGCGGTGGCCGGCGTATGCATGCTCTCGCGCGAGGCCGTGTTCGCGCAGTCCAAGGTCGGCAAGGCCGCCAGCGAGCGGCTGGGCCAGTTGGCCGAGCAGGCGAACAGCCAGTTGTCGAACCAGCGCAAGCCGCTGGATGCGGACATCCAGGCCTTCCAGCAAAAGGCCGCCTCGCTCACCGAGGACCAGCGCAAGCAGCAGGGCGCGGCGCTGCAGCAGCGCATGCAGACCTTCCAGTCGCAGGCCGGCGAGCAGAACGAGCGCATCCAGCTCACCCGCGCCAAGGTGATGCAGCGGATCGGCCAGGAAGCGCAGCCGGTGGTTGCCGCCAGCTACAAGAAGCACCAGTGCGGCCTGTTGCTCAACCGCGACGCGGTGCTCGGCGGCAACACCAGCAACGACCTGACCAGCGACGTCGTGCAGGGTCTGGACGCCAAGCTCACCACGATCAGCTTCAACCTCGAACCGCTGCCGGCCAAGGGTGCCGCGAACGGCGGCGCGAAGTAAGCGTCCCCAGGTCATCGGGACCGGCGGCGCGGCCGCCGGCTTCCCGTCGCCCACGCACGGAACCACGATGAACCAGTCCAGCTTCTATCCTGTCGGCACGGCGCTCCAGCCCTGGGGCGAGGCCGAACGCGAGGCATGGCGCTCGCGCCAGCGTGTGCAGCGCAGCTACGCGGATGACGTGTTGCGCCGGATCGACGCGCTGCGCGCGCACTGGGCGGTGGCACCGTACGGTGAGCTGGCCTATCCCGACGCACGCCATCCGCTGTACGCCCTGCGCAGTGCATCCTGGCGCGACGAGCTGCCGGTGATGCTGGTCACCGGCGGCGTCCACGGCTACGAAACCAGTGGCGTGCACGGTGCGCTGCAATTCGCCGAGCAGCATGCGGCAGACCTCGCCGGCCGGGCCAACCTGCTGGTGGTGCCGTGCGTGAGCCCGTGGGGCTACGAACGCATCCAGCGCTGGAATGCTGCTGCGCTCGATCCCAACCGCTCGTTCCATGCGCACAGCCCGGCACAGGAATCGGCCGCGCTGATGGCGCTGGTGGCGCCGCTGCGCGAGCGCGTGCTGATGCACATCGATCTGCACGAAACTACCGACAGCGACGAGGCCGAGTTCCGCCCGGCCTTGGCGGCCCGCGACGGCAAGCCGTTCGAACCCGGCACGATTCCCGATGGCTTCTACCTGTGCGCCGACAGCGCGCAGCCGCAGCCCGCGTTCCAGCAGGCGATCATTGCCGCGGTGGCCAAGGTCACCCATATCGCGCCGGCCGACCCCGACGGCACCATCATCGGCTCGCCGGTGGTGGCGCATGGCGTGATCGAATACGACTACGGCCGGCTCGGCCTGTGCGCCGGCATCACCGCCGCGCCGTTCAAGACCACCACCGAGGTCTACCCCGACAGCCCGCGCGCCACGCCCGCGCAATGCAACGACGCCCAGGTGGCGGCGGTGGTGGCAGCGATCGACTTTGCGCTGGCGCATCCGGCCGGCTGACGCCGGCCGCCCGGCGTGGTCACGCGCCGGGGCTGTGCTAGCATCGACCGCTGAAGGGGAGTAGCTCCCGATCGCTGTCGCCGTCATGACGGGCCTTGCGCCCCGGTGCAGCAGCAAATGGCACAGCCATTTGCGAGCAAGACCTTCGCCGTCCCACGGCGAAGGTGCGTCCTGCAAAGATGCCTTTCCGCCGTGGCCCCAGAGCCTCACCGGAGCATCAACCCGCCCTTTGGCGTCCAGAACCCATCGTGAAGCGCGCTTGCGCGCCTTCGCCGTTTCCGCGGGCCAGGATGCTTTCCGGCCGGCGCCCCTTCGATAGAGACCACCCATGGAACAACTGGCCAACCCCGAAATCTGGATCGCCCTCGCCACGCTGACCGCGCTCGAGCTGGTGCTGGGCATCGACAACATCATTTTCATCTCGATCCTGGCCGGCAAGCTGCCGCCGGAACGACGCGACAAGGCGCGGCGCCTGGGCATCATGCTGGCGGCCGTGTCGCGGCTGGGCCTGTTGCTGGCGATTGCCTGGATCGTCGGACTCACCGCGCCGCTGTTCGAGCTGTTCGGCCACGCGTTCTCGTGGCGCGACCTGATCCTGATCGGCGGCGGCCTGTTCCTGATCGGCAAGGCGACCCACGAGATCCACCAGAAGCTGGAGGGCGCCACCGAGCACGTCAGCACCGGCGGCGCGGCCGCGGCGACGGCCACCTTCGGCGGCGTGATCATGCAGATCATGCTGCTGGACATCGTGTTCTCGCTGGACTCGATCATCACCGCGGTGGGCATGGTCGATCAGCGCTGGGTGATGGTCACCGCGATCCTGGCCTCGATCGTGTTCATGCTGATGTTCGCCAGGCCGCTGGGCGAGTTCGTCGAGCGCCACCCCACGGTCAAGGTGCTGGCGTTGAGCTTCCTGATCATGATCGGCCTGGTGCTGATGGCGGACGGCTTCGGCCAGCACATTCCGAAGGGCTACGTGTACGCGGCGATGGCGTTCTCGGTGTTCGTGGAGCTGATCAACCTGGCGATCCGCCGGCGCACGCAGCGCCCGGTGGCGCCGGTGGCGCTGCACGAAAAGTACGCACCGGGCGAGTAGCGGCACAGGCACGAAAAAAAACCCGCAGAGGGGAGTCTGCGGGTTGGGGGTCCATCTGTGTCGGGTGCGGAGGAGGAGGGGGAGCCTCGCCGCACGGTGGGAAGCGTGTCTCACGACATGGGGATAATGTACTAAGCGGTATGTTAATGGAGTGTGACTGGCCGGTGCGCCCGTGTGCAACCTCGCGGCCGCAGCGGGCTGAACCGTTGTCCGGCCGCACGGGCGACGCTGTCCGCGGACAGCCGCCCGTAGCGGCGATCGACATCAAACATAAAGTAAATCAAAAGCTTGCAACAAATTTTCGGATTGGCACGGCGATTGCTCCATGGATAGCACAGGGACTTTCTGTTCAATCGGAGAACGCGTCATGAAATTCGAATCCATCTTTCTGACCATGCTGTTCGTTGCCTGCTCCAGCGTCTGCGTGCTGGTGATGGGGGCAATGCTGGCCGCCAGCCCGTCGTCGTCGCAGCAGGCCAGCGCGCGCCGTGCCGCACCCGCGGTCGCCGTGCAGGCCGATTGCGCCAAGCCGGTTGCGATGGATGTGTGCGGCGCGGACGAGGTCTGAGGCGCTGCGCCCAGGGATGACATCGACCAGGCCGGCGCCTAGGCTGCAAGGCAGGTATTCACGGGCCGCCACGATGTTCGATCCGACTGCATCACCCGCGCCGCGGAAGGCGCGCCTGCTCGCCAGCGTCCTCGCCGGGGTGATCGGCCTCGCCGCCTTCGCGGCTCACGCCGCTGCCCCGCTGCCTCCGCCTCGCGTGTCACTGGCCGATGGCAGGATCGAAGGCAAGCTTGCGAAGGCGAACGGCATGGCGCTGGAAGAGTTCCAGGGTATTCCGTACGCGGCGCCGCCGATCGGTGCGCTGCGCTGGAAACCGCCGCAACCCGCTCCGGCCTGGAGCGGCGTGCGCCAGGCGACGCGCTTCGGCCCGCGCTGCATGCAGCTGCCGCTGTTCGGCGACATGCGGTTCCGCTCCGCCGGCATGGGCGAGGACTGTCTCTACCTCAACGTGTGGAAGCCTGCAGGCGCAACCGCCAGGCTGCCTGTGTTGGTGTATTTCTTCGGCGGCGGGTTCGTTGCCGGCGACGGCTCGGAGCCGCGCTACGACGGCGCCAGCCTGGCCAGCCGCGGCATCGTCACGGTGACGGTGAACTATCGCCTGGGCGTATTCGGCTTCTTCGCCACTCCGGCCCTCGCCGCCGAATCGCCGCAGCACGCGGCGGGCAACTACGGCTTGCTCGACCAGGTCGCCGCGCTGCGCTGGGTGCGCGACAACATCGCTGCTTTCGGCGGCGACCCGGCGCAGGTGACGATCGCCGGCGAGTCGGCCGGTTCGATCGCGGTGAGCGCGCTGATGACCTCGCCGCTGTCGCGCGGGCTGTTTGCCCGCGCGATCGGCGAAAGCGGCGCCCTGATCGCGCCGATCGCGCCGGTGCCGCTGGCGACGATGGAGCGCCGCGGCGAGGCGTTCGCGCAGCGTCTCGGCGCCGACTCGCTGACCGCGCTGCGTGCGTTGCCGGCCGATCGCCTGCTGCAGGCCACGCGCGAGCAGCACGGCGACGCCGACGCGAATCTCGACGGCTGGTTCCTGCGCGAGCCGCCCGCGGCCACCATGGCCCGCGGCGGGCAGGCGCCGGTGCCGCTGCTGCTGGGGAGCAATTCGCAGGAGGACCATTACACCGCGATCCTGAAAGATCAGCCGCCGACCCCGGCCAATTACCGCGCAGCGCTGAAGCGGCTGTTCGGCACGCAGGCGGCGCACGCACTGGCGCTGTACCCCGGCGACGACGCGACGCAGGTGAAATCCTCCGCCACCGCGCTGGCCGGCGACATGTTCATCGCGCACACCACCTGGCGCTGGATGGACCTGCAGCGCCGCCACGGCGGCGCGCCGGTGTATTTCTATTATTTCGACCAGCCGCGCCCGGCCAAGCTGGCGCCGGCGCCGGGTGAAACGCCCGATCCCGGCGCCGTGCACAGCGGCGAGATCGAGTACGCGCTGGGCAACCTGGCGGGCAATCCGGTCTACGCGTGGACGGCTGCCGACCGCGCCGCGTCCGCCACGATGGAAGGCTACTTTGCACAGTTCATCAAGACCGGCGATCCCAACGGCGCGGACCTGCCGCCCTGGCCCGCGGTGCGCGAATCCGCTGGCGGACTGCTGCGCCAGGTGATTGCGGCGCATTGCCGTACCGAGGTCGACCACGGGGCGGCGCGGCAAGCGTTCCTGCAGGCTTTCTTCGCCACGCATGCGGACCCGTTGTAGCGGATCTCGCGGTGTTCACCCATGGCTTTAGTCATGGGTGCGTGGCGCAGGCTTTGGGTAGGATCGGGGTTCCCCCACGTCGAGCAGACCTTGATGAAGCCCACCCTTTCCCTGGCGATGACGATCGCGTTGACCAGCTCCATGGCGGCCTATGCCGACACCGCGGCGGACAAGCAGCACGCCGGCGCACACGCCTCCCACGCGGCGGCTGCCGACGTCCGCGCCAATCCGTTCTTCGCCGAAAGCACGCTGCCGCTGCACTACCCCGCGTTCGACAGGATCAAGGACAGCGACTACGCGCCCGCGTTCGACCGCGGCATGGCCGAGCAGCTGCGTGAAGTGGCGGCGATCAGCGCCAACCCCGCTGCGCCGACCTTCGACAACACCATCATCGCGCTGGAGAAATCCGGCGACGTGCTGCAGCGCACCTCGACCGTGTTCTTCAGCCTGTCCGGGGTCGAGAACAACGATGCGCTGAAGAAGCTGCAGGCCGAGTACGCGCCGAAGCTGGCCGCGCACCGCGACGCGATCACGCTGGACCCGGCGCTCTTCGCGCGCATCCAGAAGCTGTACGACGCGCGCGCCAGCCTGGGCCTGGACGCGCAGGGCGTGCGGCTGATCGAGCGCTACCACACCGATTTCGTGCGGGCCGGCGCCAGGCTGTCCGACGCCGACAAGGCGCACCTGAAGCAGATCAACGGCGAGCTGGCCAGGCTCGGCACCAAGTTCACCCAGAACGTGCTGGCCGAGGTCAACGACTCGGCGCTGGTGGTGGACAGCCGCGCCGAACTGGCCGGCCTCACCGACGCCCAGATCGACGCCGCGGCCGCCGCCGCCAAGGCGAAGGGGCTCGATGGCAAGTACGTGATCGCCCTGCTCAACACCACCGGCCAGCCGCCGCTGGCGCAGTTGGAGAACCGCGCGCTGCGCGAGCGCCTGTACAAGGCCTCGATTACCCGCGGCAGCCGCGGCAACGCGTACGACAACACCGCGATCGTGTCGCAGGTGATGAAGCTGCGTGCGGAGAAGGCGGGCATGCTCGGCTACCCGACCTGGGCTGCCTACGTGCTGGCCGATCAGACCGCGAAAACGCCGGAAGCGGTCAACGCCATGCTCGGCAAGCTGGCGCCGGCGGCAGTCGCCAACGCCAGGCGCGAAGGCGTCGCGTTGCAGGCGATGATCGACAAGGAACAGGCGGCGAAGGGCCAGCCCACGTTCGCGCTGCAGCCGTGGGATTGGGCCTACTACACGGAGAAGGTCCGCGCCGACAAATACAATTTCGACGAGAGCCAGCTCAAGCCCTACTTCGAGATGAAGAACGTGCTGGAGAACGGCGTGTTCTACGCCGCCGGCCAGCTCTACGGACTCAAGTTCAAGCAGCGCACCGACCTGCCGGTCTACAACCCCGACGTGCTGGTGTACGACGTCTACAATGAAGACGGCAGCCAGCTGGCGATCTTCCTGGCCGACATGTACGCGCGCCCGTCCAAGCGCGGCGGTGCCTGGATGAACTCCTACGTGGACCAGTCCGGGCTCACCGGCAACCTGCCGGTGGTGGCCAACCACCTCAACATCACCAAGCCGACCAGCGGCCCGACCCTGCTGACCTGGGACGAGGTGACCACGGCGTTCCACGAGTTCGGCCACGCGCTGCACGGCATGTTCTCCAACGTGAAGTACCCGCGCTTCAGCGGTACCAGCGTGCCGCGCGACTTCGTCGAGTTCCCCTCGCAGGTGAACGAGATGTGGGCCGACTGGCCCAGCGTGCTGGCCAACTACGCCAGGCACTACCAGACCGGCGCGCCGATGCCCAAGGCGCTGCTGGACAAGGTGCTGGCCACCTCGAAGTTCAACCAGGGCTTTGCCACCACCGAGTATCTGGGCGCGGCGATGCTCGACCAGAGCTGGCACCAGCTCGGCGCGGACAAGATCCCCGACGCCGGCGGCGTGATGGCGTTCGAGGCGGCCGCGCTGAAGGCCAACGGCACCGATTACGCGCCGGTGCCGCCGCGCTACCGCACGCCGTACTTCAGCCACATCATGGGCGGCTATGCGGCCGGCTACTACGCCTACATCTGGTCCGAGGTGCTGGATGCGAACACGGTCGAGTGGATCAAGAGCCACGGCGGCCTGACCCGGGCCAACGGCGACCGCTTCCGCGCGACCCTGCTGTCGCAGGGCGGCAGCAAGGATGCACTGCAGCTGTTCCGCGATTTCGCCGGCCACGAGCCGCGGATCGAACCGCTGCTGGAGCGTCGCGGACTGGACGGCAGCGCCGAGTGACCCGCGTCGCCTGAGGGCGGCATGACGAAGCTGCCCGGAGCGATCCGGGCGGCTTTTTCGTGGCGGCAGCGGCCGAAACTGCGGTCGCGTGCGTGGCCGATTCAGATGCGGACTGCTACGGTGGCCACACGATGTGCCGACCCGCGAGCCGATTGCCGCCCCGTATGTCCGCTGCCTCCCACCACGCTGACGAAACGCTGCGCCTGGCGACGCTGCGCGCCATGGGTGCGCTGGATACTCGCGCCGAGCCGCTGTTCGATGCACTCGTGCGCAGCGCCGCGGCGGCGAGCGGGCGGGCGCTTGCGCTGATCGTGCTGGTCGATGCTGACGGCCGCGGGCTCGCCGTGCATGGGCCGGCGGCGGATATCGACGAGCCGAGCGTGCTGCGGGTGCTGGCCAAGGCGAGTTCCGGCGTGCTGGCGATTCCCGACGCACGGCTCGATCCGCGCTGCGCCGACGATCCTCTGGTTGCCGGCGCGGCGGGCATCCGTTGCTTCGTCGCCGTGCCGATCAGACGGGGCGAGAGCGCGAAGGCGGGCGCGTTGTGCGTGCTCGATCGCGTGCCGGGTACGCTCGACGAGCGGCAACACGAGACGCTGCGGCAACTGGCCCGCGCGGTGGCACAGGTGCTGGAAAAGCGGCCGGTCGCGCACCGGAACAAGCCCGCGCCGGTCGGCACGGCACCGTCGCTGCGGCAGCCGCCGGAGTCGGCCCGCGAGACGGAACCGAAGCGGCGCACCCACGCAGCGCTGCTCGAACGCACCGGATGCCTGCTCGGCGCCGGCGGCTGGGAGCTGGACCTGGCCACCAAGGCAATCACCTGGTCGGACCAGACCTGCCGCCTGCACGACGTGCCGCCGGGTTTCCACCCGAGCCTGGAAGAAGCGGTGAGCTTCTACGATGCGGGGGCGCGGCCGGTGATCGACGCGGCCGTGCGCAAGAGCATCGACACCGGCGAGGGATGGGATCTGCAACTGCCACTGACCACCGCCACTGGCCGGAGGATCTGGGTGCGCGCGGTCGGCATCGTGGAACGCGCCGAGGATGGCACCCCGCTGCGGCTGGCCGGCGCTTTCCAGGACATCACCCTGCAGCGGCGCGCGATCGCGGCGTTGGAGGCCAGCGACCGCCGCTACCGCAAGCTGTTCCAGTACAGCCCCGGCCTGATCTGCACGCACGACCACGAGGGCGTGCTGCTGTCGGTGAACCCGGCGGCGGCCAAGTCGCTGGGCTATTCGGTGGGCGAGATGATCGGCCGCCCGCTGACCGATTTCATGCGCGCCGAACAGCGCCCGCGGTTCGCCGAATATCTGCTGCGCATCATGCGCAAGGACAGCGACACGGGCATGCTGCAGGTGATCGCCAAGGATGGCAGCGAACACGTGTGGCAATACCACAACGTGCTCGACGACGATGTCGAGGGCGACGATCCCTACGTGCTGGGCCATGCGCTGGACGTCACCGAGCGCTTCCGCCAGGAGAGCCAGTTGCGCGAGTGGTCGATTCACGACGCACTGACCGGCTGCTTCAATCGCCGCTATCTGGCCGAGCTGACGGCCGGGCCGGCCGCGGGTTGGGGCTGCATCGTGTTCGACCTGGACCATTTCAAGCAGGTCAACGACACCCATGGCCACGCGCGCGGCGATGAGGTGCTGGTGGCCATGGCGACGTTCCTGCGCAACCACGTGCGGCCGCAGGATGCAGTGATCCGCCTCGGCGGCGACGAGTTCCTGGTGTTGCTGCGCGGTGCCGGCGAGGAGCTGACGCAAGGCGTGGTCGACCGGCTCGATGCCGATCGCGCCGCTGCGCCGATCGGCTTCACCATGGGCGCGACCACGGTGGTGCCGGGCGCCTCGCTGGAAGCCGCGCTGGGCGAAGCCGACCGGCGTCTGTACAAGGCGCGCGAAGGCCGGCCGAAGCGCGCAACGTGAAGTCGTCCGATCGCGGGCAGCCGGCGGAACAGGGCGGTGGACACGACCCGCACCCCGCGCATCCCCGCCACACCGGTCTGGTGCGCTGGCTGCTGTTCATCGCCGGCGGAGTGGCGTTGTTGCTGGGGCTGATCGGCCTGATGCTGCCGGTGATGCCGACCGTGCCGTTCCTGCTGCTGACGGCCGCGTGCTGGTCGCGCGCCTCGCCGCGCTGGCATCGCTGGCTGCTCTCGCTGCCCCGGTTGGGCCCGGCGATCGCGCGGTGGGAGCGCGAGCGCAGCATTTCGCGGCGCGCGCGCTGGATGGCGCTGGGCCTGGTCACGCTGTCGATGGCCGGCACGATCTGGTGGTTCCGCGGGCACGCCTGGTTGCCGTGGCTGCTGGCCGCGCTGGTGGTGCTGCTGTGGCTGCTGATCCTGCGCCTGCCGGTGACGCCGGACGAGGGTGGCGCGAGCCTGCAGCAGACTCGCGAGTGAGAGGTTGCCCGCCGCGCGCTCCGCGGGGAGGGCAATCGTGCGGATGGATCAAGGCGCGCCGAGCGCGGGCGTCATCGCCAGTCCGCCGCTGCACTTGAGGTAGGGCGAGGCGCCCAGCCACCTGGCATCGGGATAATAGGAGAACACGTACTGGCCGCCCTTGAGCGCGTCGATCAGCGGTCGCGCGATCGCGCTGCGCACGGCCGGGCAACCGTAGCTGCGACCGATGCGGCCTTGCTCGCGGGCCAGTGCCGGGTTGACGTAGGCGGCACCGTGGATCACCAGCGCGCGCGCCAGTGCGCGGTCGTTGGTACCCGGCTCCAGCCCTTGCAGGCGCAGCGAGTAGCCGTTGCGGCCGGCGTAGGTGTCCAGCGTGCGGAACAGGCCCAGGCTGGATTGCCGGCTTTCCGGCGCGTTGGAGAACCTGCTCGCCAGGTTCTCGCCGGTGTTGCGCCCGTGCGCCACCAGTTCCTGATACAGCAGCTTGCGCCGGGCCAGGTCGAACACCCACAGCCGCGGCTCGGTGGATGGCCGGGAATAGTCGATCACCGCCAGTCGCGCGGGCGGCGGCTGGCCTTGCGCCGCGGCGCAGTCGGTGGCCGCCAGCGCCAGCGCGATCACCTGCGGATTCGCCTGCGGCGCGAGTTTGCTGAGCGTGTCGCGCAGTGTCGGCGCGGTCGCGTGCGCCGTACCACAGAGCGGCAGCAGCAGGATGGCAAGGAGGCGCAGTCGACTCATCGGGACGGCTTGGGCTTGGGGCGCGAACAGGCGTCGATGCTAGCAGTCGATCGTTAAGAACCTGTCCCGTGCGACCGGTCGCCGCGCCCGCCTGCGCCGGCCGGCGGTTGTGCTATGACTGGTCGCATCCTCCCGCACAGGACTTTCCATGTCGTCCGGCTTTTCCCGCGCCGTTTGCGCTGCCGCCTTGCTCGGCTGGCTGGCGGTCGCCGCGGCGCCTGCACAGCCGGCCGCAGTCGAGTCGGTCGGCATGGAACAAACCGTGGCCCCGCCGCCGGGCCCGGTGGCCGAGCAGATCCGCGAACGGATCGAGCAATGGCGCGTCGCGCAGGCCGATGGCGCGACGGCCGCGGCGCCGGTCGCCGCGGTGGCGGCGTTCTACGAGCAGAACCGGTTCGCGCCGGCATGGACGCGACCGGACGACCTCGACCAGTTGCTGGCCGCGCTGCGCGGCATGGCCGCCGACGGCCTCGACCCGCAGGACTACGCGCTGGACGAACTGCAACGTCGGCGCCACGTGCTGGACGACCCGCAGGCCACGGCGCAGCAACGCGCGCAGTTCGACCTGCTGGCCACCGACGCCTGTTTCACCGCGTTGCTGCACCTGTATCGCGGCAAGGTCGATCCGGCCACGCTGGACACGCACTGGAACTTCGACCCGCGCCAGCTCGATCAGGCGCGGGGCCTGCAGGCGGTGCGCGACGCGCTGGCGCAGGACACCATCGGCGAGCTGTTCGCGCGGGCGCGGCCGCAGCACCCGTACTACGCCCAGCTGCGTGCGGCGCTGGCGAAGTTGCGCGGGGTGGCGGCGCAGGGCGGCTGGCCCGTGATCGCCGACGGCCCCACGCTGAAACCGGGCAGCCACGATCCGCGCGTGCCGACGCTGCGCGAGCGCCTGCAACGGGTCGGCTTTGCGGTGGGCGAGGGCATGGATGACCTGTACGCCCCGGCGCTGGAAGCTGCGCTGAAACAATTCCAGCGCGAACATTACCTCGTCGCGGACGGCCACCTGGGCAAGGCCACCCTGGCCGCGTTGAACGTGCCGGTCACCACGCGCATCGAGCAGCTGCGCGCGAACCTGGAGCGCGCGCGCTGGCTGCTGCACCAGCTGCAGGGCGAGTTCGTGGTGGTCGACATCGCCGGTTACCAGGTCGTCTACTACAAGGACGGCAAGCCGGTATGGCGCTCGCGCGTGCAGGTAGGCAAGCCGTACCGCAGCACGCCGGTGTTCAAGTCGAAGATCACCTACCTCACGCTCAACCCGACCTGGACGGTGCCGCCGACCATCCTGAAGAACGACATCCTGCCGAAGCTGCGCAGGAACCCGGGCTACCTCGCCGCCAACCGCATCCGCGTGCTGGACAGCCAGGGCCGCGAGCTGTCGCCCTCCAGCGTGGACTGGGCCAACCCGCGCGGCATCGTGCTGCGCCAGGACGCCGGCCCGGGCAATTCGCTGGGCCGGCTGGTGATCCGCTTCCCCAACGACTACGCGGTGTACATGCACGACACGCCGCACCAGGAACTGTTCGCCAGCGAGCAGCGCACGTACAGCTCCGGCTGCATCCGGGTGGAGCGCCCGCGCGAACTGGCCGAGCTGCTGCTGGACGATCCGGTGCAGTGGAATCGCGCGGGCATCGACCGCGCGATCGACACGCTGAAGACGCAGACCGTGATGCTGCCCAGGCCGGTGCCGCTGCTGCTGGCGTACTGGACGGTGGACCTGCGCGAGGACGGCCGGGTCGGCTTCCGCCCCGACGTCTACCGGCGCGACCCGCCACTGCTCGCCGCGCTGGCGCGCCCGCGCGTGTCGCCGTGGTTGCCGACGGCCGCGACGTCGCCCTGAAAAAAATGCCGCGCCGGCGGGAGTGCCGGGCGCGGCCAAGGTCTGAACCGATCCACTGCCAATGCATCGGGCGCCGGCGACGGAGCGAGCCGCGCCGGCCCGGGCAGTTTGCCGGGCGCAGGTCTCACCGGCTGGGATTGCCCTGATCCCGGTCAGGGCGCCGGGCCGTGCCGGCCGCCATCATCGCCACCGGCGGATGTGCCGCCTCTCAACCCTGGAGACCGTACCGATGCTGTTTCAAGTGAAGGATCTTGCCGGTGACACCGGCGCCATCGCCGCCATCCTGCGTGCCCATGACGCCAACGCGCAGGTCACCGGCGATCCCGTCGCGGGACAGATCGACGTGGCGGCGCAGTTGACCTCCGGCCAGGTCATCACCGCCCTGCAGGAGGCCGGTTACGAGGCCAGCCGCGTGTCCGAGCCGCGGCAGATCCACGTCAGCGGCGGCAGCACCTGCTGCGGCAGCTGCTCATGAGCCGCTGACGTCCTCGCCGCGCGGCCGCTTGCGCGGCTTGCGCGGCCCCGGCGCAGAATGCCGGCCCTGCGCCGCGTCGATCGCGTCGATCCAGCCCGCGCGTGAACCCGGAAACGCATCCGCGTACGGCACGTACGGCTTGATGTCGAGGATCGGCGTGCCGTCCAGCAGGTCGACGCCGCGCACGCGCAACGCGCCTTCCTCCACCGCCACCAGCTCCACTGCCGACAGCCCGATCGCATTCGGCCGATGTGGCGAGCGCGTGGCCAGCACGCTGCGCTTGCCGCCGCCGCGCGGCGGGCGCACCTCGGCCTTCCAGCCCTCGCTGCGGTGGAACGCGAACAGCAGCCAGATCCGCTCGAAGCCGGCCAGGTCGCGCCAGGCCGCCGCCGGAAAATCCGCCACGAACGCGATCACCGCGTCGACTGCGGCCCCGCTTTCGGTGCCGGCCACCACGGTGGGCTGGTGCGGCGCGTCGATGCGCTGCGCGTAGGGCGAACGCACGAAGGCGATCGGCCGGCAGGACAATTCGCTGAAGGTATCGGCGCGGGTGTTCATTGCGGCATTATCCCTCTTCGCCCCGCCTTCCCCGCCGAGGACGCCATGAAATATCTCGTGATGATCTATTGCGACGACCAGCTGCTGGACGCGCTGCCCGAGGGCGAGTTCGACAGCCGCATGAAAAGCTGTTTCGGCAAGGCCGACGCGTTGCGCGCGCAGGGGCAGTTGCTCGATTCGCAGCAGCTGGAAGCGCCGGGGACCGCGCGCACCGTGCGCGTGCGCGACGGCCGCACCAGCGTGGTCGATGGTCCGTATGCGGAGACCAAGGAATACCTGGGCGGCTTCAACCTGATCGAGGCGGCCGACATGGACGAGGCGGTGCGCATCGCGCAGTCGTTCCCGTGGTCGCAAACCGGCGCCATCGAGATCCGTCCGGTGCGCGACATGGATGCGGTACGCGCACGGGTGGGCGCCTGATGCTGCAACTGGTCGGCTTCGACGGCGACGACACGCTGTGGCACAGCGAGGGCTACTACCGCCAGGCCGGCGACGCGTTCGCGGCGATCATGGCGCGCTACGTGGACGTGGCCGATCGCGATGTGCACGAGCGCATGCTGGCTACCGAGCAGCGCAACCTCAAGCTGTTCGGCTACGGCGCCAAGGGCATGGCGCTGTCGATGGTGGAAACCGCCATTGCGGTCTCGGACGGGCGCATCGGCGCGGCCGACATCCACGCCTTGATCGAGCTGGGCAAGACCGTGCTGCAGCATCCGGTGGAACTGCTGCCGGGCATCCGCGCCGCGGTCGAGGCGGTGGCGCAGCAGTACGAGGTGGTGCTGATCACCAAGGGCGACCTGTTCCACCAGGAGAAGAAGGTGGCGCAATCGGGCCTGGCCGACCTGTTTCGCCGCATCGAGATCGTCTCGGAGAAGGACGCCGCCGCCTACCGCCGAGTGCTCGGCGAGTTCGACCTGCAGCCGGCGCAGTTCGCGATGGTCGGCAACTCGCTGCGCTCGGACATCGAGCCGGTATTGCGCCTGGGCGGCTGGGGCGTGCACATGCCCTACCACGTGACCTGGGCGCACGAACTGGAAAACGGCCTGGCCGCCGACGAGCCGCGCATGCTCACCGTCGATGCGCCCGCGGCCATCCCCGCCGCGGTGGAACGGCTGCGCGCCCTGGCCGCCGCGGCGTAGGGCGGGCACCGTCCGCCGTCCACCGCCACGAGCCGGTCCGGCCCGCCTAATCGTCGAAACCGGTGTAGTCGTCGGGAAAGATCGGCGTGCCGTCCGCCTCCAGTCCCGTCATGTCGGCCAGCGCCTTCGCCGCGGCGGCTTCGGCCACGTCCTTGTCGCGGAAGCTGCGGTTCTCGCAGATCGCGTAATACACCGGAAAGCCGTGGCGGCGCGGCGTGATCGCCAGCCACGCCGCGTAGCGCGAGCCTTCCAGGGTGGCGCCGGAGCGGGCCAGGTAGTCGTCGAACGCGCGCTCGGCCATGGTCGTCGGTTCCGCTCGGAAAGCCCGCATTGTATCGGCTGGGTCCGGGTTTGCCGCCGATCCCGGCGCTTCCTGCGCCTCAGCGGTTGCGCGTGCCGTTCGCGGCGCGGATCTGGTCGATGCTCAACGCTTCGCTTTCGCCCGGGGGCGGCAGGCCGATCCTTTCGCAGAAGGCGATGAAGCGCGGATCGTCGCGCAGGTTCAGGATGAACGGATCGGTCGGCAGGAACAGCAGATCGGCGGCCGAAGCATGCTGCAACCATTCCACGGCGTGGCCGGCATCGCCGCGCAAGGCGTAGATCTGCGCGATCAGATGCGGATCGGCGTTCGCCTCGGCCTTGCCGGCGAGGGCGTTCGCCAGCGCGGTGTCCGCGGCGGCGCGATCCGGCCCGATCTGGGCCGCCAGCGCCGTGTACGGGTCGCGGTACTTCGCGGGCATTTGCAGCGCGCTGCCCATGGCCTTGACCGCGTCGCCACGCGCCAGGGCAACCGCCATGCGCAGGAACAAGGATGAATAGCGCCAGTGCGCGTTCGTCTGCGGCAGGCTTTCGGCGGTGCCAAGGTATTTCTCCGCTTCGTCCAGCCGGCCGGACGCCAGCAACAGCTTCGCGTACTGCTGGTAATTGATGATGTACAGCGGTTCGATTGAAAGCAGATGCTGCCTCGACCGGATTGCCTCGCGCAGTTTTCCGACCTGGGCAAACACATAACCGCAGCCATTGAGGACGGTCCCGTCCTCCGGCGCCAGTTGCACGGCGCGACGGCATTCGGCCAGGGCGCCGCGATGGTCGAAGCTGTAGACCATCAGGTAGGCGCGGGCCGCGTGGGCCGCCCCCAGCCCGGGCGCCAATTGCAACGCCTGGTCCGCTGCGCGCCTTGCCTCGTTCATGTGCTGGCGGGCGGCCTCGGCGGGTTCGTTCGAGAACGTGGCGACGGTGCTCAGCGATCCCGACAGGTGTGCCCATGCCATCGCATAGCCGGGGTCGAGTTGCACGGCCTTGGCCATGTATTCGGATGCCCGGCGGAAATCCTCGTCGTGCCAATGCTTCAGGCCCTGCAGATAGGCGTTGTAGGCTTCGATGCTGCCGCTGGGCGGCCGGTCGTCATGCCTGACGGATTCGCCGGGCGACAGCAGCTTCACCTGCAACGCACCGATGACCGCGGACGCGATTTCGTCCTGCAGGGCAAACAGGTTCCGGTACGGGCGATCGTAGTGCTCGGCCCACAGCGTGCTGCCGTCGATGGCCCTGGTCAGCGCGGCGTTGATGCGCACGACGTCGCCCACGTGCTGCACGCTGCCGCTGAGCAGGTAGGACACACCCAGCTTGCGGCCGATGGTGCGGCTGTCGTCCCTGCTGCCGCGGAACTGGAAAGCGGAATCGCGACCGATCACCTTCAGCCCGCCGAAGCGGGAAAGGGAGTTGATCAGGCTTTCCGACAAGCCGTCGGAAAAGAACTGCTGTCCCTTGTCGTTGCTCGCGTTGACCAGCGGCAGCACCGCGATACTGCGCTCCGGCGCCGGCTTCGGCGCGCTCGGCGCATGCGGCCACCACTGCCAGCCGGCCACCGCGAGCAGCGCCAGCAGCGGCAGCAGCCACCACATGGCGCGCGGCATGCCGTGCCGGTCGCCGGCGCGCCGCCGGGCCACCGGAGGATGTGACGCGGCAGGCGGCACCGGCACCGGCACCGGCATCGTCGGCGCTTGCGACGCGGGGACCGGGACGGCCCGCGACGGCGCGTCGGGCGTGGCTTCGGGAAGGTCGAAGCGGTAGCCCACGCCATGCACGGTGTGCAGGTAGCGCGCCACTTTCGCGTCCTCGCCAAGCGCATGCCGCAGCAGGGTCATCAGCCGGTTCAGCACCCCGGGGGTGACGTGGCGGTGGCCCCAGACCGCGTCGAGTATCTCGTCGCGGGTGAAGACCCGGCCGGGCGTGCCGGCGAGCAGCGCCAGCACGGCGAAGGCCTTCGGTTCCAGCGGCTGCCCGATGCCCCCGCGCAACAGACGCCGGCCGGCGAAGTCGATCGTGCAGTCGTCGAAGGCGAGCGGGGCGGGCGTTGACGGGTCCATGGCGTCCTGTGGCGGGTAGCGCACGAGAGTGGACGAAAACCGGTGCTGCGGGCGACCCCAATGTTTTCCCAAGGAATCCAAGCAAAGTCCAGTCTTTCCCGAGCGGCCGCCTCAAGACCCGCCGCGCCACACCCCCGAAGCTGGGCGCGCCGGCCCTCGCCGGCACGCTCGCGTGCAGTCGCGATGCCCGCGCCTGCACAGGGTGAGCGACGCGTCGCCATGGCGCAACCAGTCCGCGGCGAAGGGTTTTCTCCGCGGTCGTCCACACCCATGCAAGGAGAGACCCATGAACCGCAAGTACCCACAGTGCGCACTGGCCATCGCCGCCATCCTGTCCGCCAATGTCTACGCGCAGCACTACGGCGCGTGGAGCAACGCGCAGCTTGCGCCCGGCATCAACACCGCGGCCGCCGAAGGCTGTCCGATCGAGTCGCCGGACGGGGACAACCTGTACTTCATGTCCACCCGCAATGGCGGCCTGGACAACTGGCGCGCAACGTGGAATGTCGCGATGCGCAGCTGGGACCACGTCACCAACCTCGGCGCACCGGCGAATTCGCCCACGGCCGCCGACTACTGTCCCACGCCGTTGCCCGGCAAGTGGCTGCTCTTCGTCAGCTCGCGGCAGAACGCCGGGGATTGCACCGGCTGCAAGGCGATGCCGCCGCCGCCGCCCGGCAGCCCGCCGGCCGGCGACATCTTTCTGACCCGCGAGAATCCCGCGCACGGCTGGGCGACGCCGGTGGATCTGGGCGGCTATGCGGACGGTGGCCCGAACACCAAGGGTTCGGAATACAGCCCGTCGGTAGTGAAAACCGCCCAGGGTACCTTCCTGTACTTCTCCAGCGATGGTTATCCGGACAGCAAGGGCCATGACATCTACATGAGCCGCCAGCGTGCCGACGGCAGCTTCGGGCCCGGCGTGCGCGTGGCCGAGCTGAGTACCGATGCCGCCGACCTGATGCCCAACGTGCGCAGGGACGGGCTGGAAATCGTGTTCAGCAGCAACCGGGCCAGCGCCGATCCGCGCAACCAGGACATCTGGTACGCCACGCGCCCGAACACCGCTTCGCCATGGACGGTGCGCGGCCGGATCGAGAATCCCGCGGTCAACACGGCGGACGGCGCGGAAACCCGCGCCACGCTGTCCAGCGACGGCACCCGCTTGTACTTCGGCCGCAAGCACTTCGCCCAGGTGCCGGCCGACCCGGGCGATGTCTACGTCAGCACGCGCGTCAGGTTGACGTGGGGACGCGGCCACGACGAGCACCACGGGCGCGGCCGGTCCCACGATCACCACGGACACGGCACGCACTGAACCCTGCGTCGGCGGGACGGAACATGCGGTCGCGGCGGTGGTCGTCGCCGCGACCGCATGCGCAGCCGGAGCCCGCTCGTCCGTGCCGCGGGGGAGGCATCACGTGCATCGCGTGACCCGCTTGCCGCATCATGTGCCGATGATCGCCGCATTCCCGAACGTGCCCCGTGTGGTGCTCGACACCAACGTGTGCCTGGACATCTTCCTGTTCCACGATGCGCAGTCCGCCGCGCTGCACGTGGCGATGCGCGAGGGCCGCATCCAGGCGGTGACGCGCGCCGACTGCCGCGCCGAATGGCTGCGCGTGCTGCACTATCCGCAGGTGCCGCTCACCGCCGAAGCACGGCCCGGCGTCGAGGCCGCGTTCGATGCCCTGGTGCACTGCCTGCCCGACGATCAGGCCACGGCGTCGCCCGAGATGCCGCTTCCGCGCTGCGGGGATACGGACGATCAGAAATTCCTGGAACTGGCACAGGCCGCGGGTGCGCGCTGGCTGGTCAGCAAGGACAACGAGTTGCTGAAGCTGGCCCCGCGCTGCAAGCGCGACGCGCTGTTCTGGATCGGCCTGCCGCAGGCGTGGTCGTTGCGCCACGCTTGACGATCGCGTCACCCGGAGCCGTGCTTCACTGGCCCGGCCACCCGCGGAGACACGTCATGCTCACGCCCCACACCATCGACTGCCCGTACTGCGGGGAGCCCGTCGAAATCCTGCTCGACGCATCGATCCCCAGCCAGCAATACATCGAGGACTGCCAGGTATGCTGCCGCCCGATCACGCTGACGGTGGACGTGGACGACGACGGCGCGATCGCGGTGCGCGCCCGCGGCGAGAACGACGCCTGAGCGAACTTCATGCCAGCGCGCTCTTCGCGCGATGCTCTTGCGAATCCCGAATCCGTGGGAAGAGCATCGCGCACAGGGTGCGCTCCTACAGGGCGTCGATGTCCTGCGCGAGCAACGCGGCGCGGGTGGCTTCGTCGCTGGCCGGGGTGACCGGGCGGGTGAGCTCCCACAGCATGCGCGCGCGAAAGCCCAGCGCCACGGCGTCCTGCGCGGTCCACAGCACGCACACGTCGCGCGCCAGTCCGCACACCACCACCTCGTCCACGCCGCGCTCGCGCAGCCAGCCGGCCAGGCCGGTGCCGGGGCGCGTGCCTTGCGGGCCGTGGTTTTCGCGAAAGCCGCTGTAGGAATCCACGCCCGGGTCGCTGCCCTTGCGGATCACCGCGTCCAGCGCCGACCAGTCCACCTGCGGATGCAGCGCGGCGCCCGCCGTGCCCTGCACGCAGTGATCCGGCCACAGGGTCTGCGGCTGGCCATGCAGGGTGATCTCGTCGAACGGCGCACGGCCCGGATGCGAGCTGGCGAACGACGCGTGGCCGCGTGGATGCCAGTCCTGCGTGGCCACCACATGGCGAAAGCGGCGCGCGCGCAGCAGCGCGTCGATCCCGTCGATGATCGCGTCGCCGTCGTGGCAGGCCAGCGCTCCGCCGGGCATGAAGTCGGGCTGCACGTCGACCACGATCAGGGCCGTCGTGGCGGAAACGGCGTGAGTCATGCAGACTGCTCCGGACAGGTGGAGCGGCAGTCTAGCGTGCGCGCGCGGCAGGCGGACACGCGCGCGGCATCCCGAAGGGGCAGCGCAGTGCATTACGACCAATCATGGATGGGCAGTGGCATCGTCGGCGGCCTGCAGGCCGGCGCGATCTCGGCAGCGGCCGGGCTACTGCTGTTCCTGGCGCTGCACTGGCTGGGCCGACGCCGCGGCTGGAGCGCCGCGCGCAAGATCGGCTGGGCGTTCCTGCTGGCGTGCGTGCTCACCGTCAGCGGCGACCTGTGGGACATGTTCTATCTCAACTACGCCAACCTGCAGTCGCTCGCCCTGCTGCAAGCGGTGCTGGCCGGCATGCACGATCCGGAGCACCTCGGCTTGCGCGTGCTGTGCGAGTTGCTCGGCGTGTCGCTGGGCATCGGCGTGGGGTACGCATCGTGCGGTGGGGATCGACGCAGCCGTGGCGGCAGCGACGCACGGACGTGATGGCGAGTTGACCGTCTTTCTCCGGATGGCGAGCCTCGCTCTCGCGCGGTGAACTCAAGCCGTCGGCTGCACCCGATTTGCAAGTGATCGACGCGCCGATGGCACTCGTCATCCGGGAGTCGCCTCCGTGCGCCGGTGCGCGACGCCAGCGCCATCGCATCGCCGTCCGGGAGAACTTCATGCCGACTTCAGCGCCAGTCCTGGCCAGGATCGCCTAGAGCGACAGCATGGTTGACTCGTAGCATGGCGCTCGGTTCGTCGGTGCGTCGGGAGCGCACTCCATGCGCATCCAATGCGTGATGAACCAGGCCACGGGGGGCCTTTGCTGGAGGGGAACATGAATACTTGCGCACGCAAATCGCGTCCGCGATGCGCCAGCCTGTCGCTGTTGACGCCCGGATGCAGTCTGCTGCGCTATGCGGCACCGACGAAGGCCCGGAAAAAGGCACCGGCACCCGCCGCGACTGCCTTGCGCACCACCAGCTTGTTGCCGACGGTACGGCATCAGCAGGCCCGCCCACTCAAGCCGAGCGGGCGCCCGCCGCAATCGTCGTCGAAGGCTCACCTGTACACCGACTACGGTCGCCCGGAGCGCAATCCGTCGGCTTCGCTGCGCATGAGCGTGGCGGCCGCCGCCACCCATGATGTCAACGCGTTTGCGTCGGCCGGCGGCAGCAGCCTGGTCATCCTGTTGCGCAACTCGTCGGTGGACGCTTGCATCGACACCTTGTTCAGCGTGACTGGTGCCAGCGCCGGCCAGGTGTTCAACCAGGCGAAGATGGTCACCATCGCCAACGCACTGCAATCCGGCGCACCCGGTCACACGAAATGCGGACGCGCTTCGCCGGCTTTTTGGCGTATTCGCTACTCCACGCGGGCGTTTCCGCCTATCTCCGCACACCCGACCGGTTCAATCTTTCGCAGGTCCAGAGCCGCTGGGGGTGGGCGCGGCGAAGTCGGAGATCGCCGGGAACAGGCCCTGGACAGTTTGATCTGCATGCAGGATCGGCACTCGAGATCCTGTGCTGGAGCGCGAGCGTCACCGTCTCTTGGGGAGGTGGCGTGAAGGACATCCGTTCACGCCGGCAAATTCGCAGGAGTGACCGAATCCCCGCGAAATCCATCCCGGTGGCGCGCAGCAACACCAGAAGGATCAGATTTTCGTCAGTCGCCGTTGTTTGTTCCCTCACAGAGCTGGAGCAGGCTCCGAATGTCTGCTCCTCCAAGGAGATTTCAGCATGAACCGTACGCGACCCCCGACTTTCACGACGACGTTAAAGACATCGTCACTTGCCCTTCTCTTGGTCTTGTTCTCGCAAAGTGCCTTGGCATCGGGCGTGAGCCAGCACAAGCGTTCGATGCGACCCGCTCCGGCGGCAAATGCCAATGCGGTGAAGGCGATCGTGCACGCCAAGTCCGGTACTCCCGACTTCCGCCCCAGGCCGCCTGTCGGCGCTCGGCTCCCCGAACGCTATCTGGACTACGACCACAGCCCGCAGACCTCATCTGCACGGTTCATCGTCGACAACTCGACCCAGGCAAAGCATTTCGCGCAGCTCGACACCAGGAGCCATACCGCTGCAGTTGCCGCTGCAGTTGCCAGTTGCGACACGAATGCCTTCGCCAGTGCCTCGAGCAGCACGATGGGCGAGTTGGTCCGGACCTCTACACTCGATTGCCTCAATACGCTCTTCAGCGTTTCGGGAAGTACCGGCGCCTCGGTGTTCTCGGCGAGCAAGATGAGCGCGGTGGCGAACTACGCCGCCGCGTATGCCGCGTCGTATCCGGGCGATGACACCACCGGCGTGCAGCAATTCGCGTTGTATCTCCGCGCTGGATATTACGTCCAGTATTACAACTCGAGCTCGATCCCCACGTACCCGTCCAGTGTCACTTCAGGCGTGACTGCGTATCTGGATGCCTTCTTTGCCAGCTCGCACAGTTACGACGTGAATGACGCCCACGGCGCGGTGTTGAATGAGGTCATTACCCTGACGGCCAGCTCAAATCAGGAAGCCCGCTACGCAAGCAGGTACAAGGCGCTGTTGAACGATTACAACAGCAGCTACAACGCCTATTACAACATGCAGGCGGCGATGGATTCGGTTCTGACTGCATATTTCCAGGGTGCCTGGCAGCCGGACTGGGTCAGCACGGTGAACTCCGATACCTCGATGGTCACCACGTTGTACGACTTCGTCACCCATAGCAGCTTCAACGCCAACACTTCCAACGAATGGTTGACGCGTGACGCTGCCGGCGAACTGGCGCACTTCCTTGACAACACCGTCTACGCGGCCAATGTCGTCAGTACGGCCAAGCCCTTGGTGGCCGGCGTCATCTCCAGCTACAACTACACCAACAACGGTCCGTCGATCTTCATTGCCGCGGTGTCCGGTCAGGATTACTACGACAGCGCGAACTGCAGCTATTACGGGACCTGCAACACCAAGGCGGATGTCAAGGCGTATGTGCAAGGGCAGACGTATCAGTGCCCCGGCGATGCGATCAAGATCGTTTCACAGGGCATGACGGCACAACAGTTCAGCGATTCCTGCGCCACGCTCCACAATGAGGTCGCCTATATTCATGGCCTCATGCAAGACTCCGGCGCGGTTGCCGGCGACAACACGATCGGCCTCGAAATCGACGAGTTCAACTCTTCAGCTGATTACGCGACCTACGCCGGCTACCTGTATGGCATCAGCACCAACAATGGCGGCTTGAGCATGGAGGGTGACCCCTCGCAGCCCGGCAATGTCGCTCATTTCTACTGCTATCACGCCGATTGGATCACGGCCGACTGGGAGATCTGGAATCTCTGGCACGAGTTCACGCACTACATGGATGCCAAGTACGACCTGGCGGGGGATTTTTCCGCTGCACCGACGTCGAATGCCGACCTTCCTTATTCGACCGTGTGGTGGATCGAAGGCTTTGCGGAGTACGTCAGTTATTCGTATCGCAATCTGGTTGATTCGGGGGCCGTCAGCACCGCCACGAATCACTCCTACACTCTCCCGACGCTGTTCGACAATACGTACGACATGTCCAACTATGAGGACAGGACGTATCCGGGCGGCTATCTCGCTGTCAACTTCATGATCAACAACCATCGTGCGGACATCGACACGATGTTGGGGATCTTCCGCGCGGGTGCATACGGCACCAGCTACCACACGTTCATGGACGGTATTCGCAACAGCTACAGCTCGGAGTTCGAAGCGTTCGAAACCTGCTTCGCGAACAACGGTGGTACCGGCGGCTGTGGCGGCGGTGGCGGTGGCGGTGGCCCGACGGCATCGCTCAGCTCGAGCAGCCTGACCTTTGGCAGCACGAATGTGGGGTCCACGAGTGCGGCCCAGAACGTGTCGTTGATCAACAACGGTCCTGGCACGCTTTCGGTCAGCTCGGTGTCGATATCGGGCGACTACTTGCAAACCAACAATTGCAACTCCGCGCTGCCGAGCGGATCAAGCTGCACCGTTTCCGTGACTTTCAAGCCGACAGCAAGCGGAACGCGGACGGGCAGCTTGACCGTCAGCGACAACGCAACCAACGGTCCGCAGACGGCCAGTCTCACGGGCACCGGGGCCAGCAGCTCCGGCAGCGTGCTGACGAATGGTGTGGGCGTGGCGATTTCAGATGCGTCAGCCAACCATCCGCAGAACTGGACGATGGTGGTGCCTGCAGGAGCCACGAACCTGGTGTTCTCGATATCGGGAGGCACGGGTGATGCGGACCTGTACGTGAAGTTCGGTTCTGCGGCAACCACGAGCAGTTACGATTGCCGCCCGTATATCAGTGGCAACAACGAAACCTGCACGATTGCCAATGTGCAAGCGGGTACCTACTCCGTGATGGTGAATGGGTATTCGGCGTACTCGGGCGTGACGCTGAAGGGTAGCTATGCCGGCGGCGGTACCGGGGGCGGTGGCAACATCAGTTTCGCGGGAACTGTCGCTACGCAGGGCGGTTACGCCTATACCCCTCAATTCACGAGTGGGGCGGGGAACGCGACGGCGACGCTCAGTGTTCCGTCGGGTACCCAATGGAGATTCGATGTGATCGACAACAGCGCCAACCAGGTGCTGAAGGAAAAGAGCGGTAGCGGCCCATTGAATCTCACGTTCACGGCGACCGCGGGGCATAGTTACAGCTTCTTCGTGGAATCCACCTTGGGATCGGGCGCTTGGTCGGTTACGGGATCGCATCCTTAATTTTCGAAAGCGTATCGCTCTAAGCTCTCAAATGGATGACAGGGCCGGCCCCGCAACGGGGCCGGCCCCCTCGGCCAGCGGAAGACGCAGGTGTACTGGAGTTGACGCAACGAGCGGCGCGTCGATGACGCGCGCCCGGGGTAGCCAGTTCACCGATCGCTTCACCCGCAAGGCCAAAGCACGGACCGGCCAGCACGCGTTCGATCGCGAGTGCGCCTTGTTCGGCATCCAGCGCCGCCTGATCACCGCGCGCCATCCGCAGACCAACGGCATGGTCGAGCACTTCAGCGAGCGCATCAGCGACATACTGGCGACCACGCGCTTTCGCTCGCGCGAGAATCTCCACGCCACGATCGAGCGCCACCAGACGCTTTATAACGACCGCCTGCCGCGGCCTGACGTGACGTAACGTCTTCGGCTTCCATACATGTCGGTTCACTACAATTTGTGTGGGGTCGTACACGGTTTTTGCTATTTCCGACGGTTACCGTCGAATCGGGCAAATCGGGGTGGGGAATGCGGGACAGATGGGAGTGGCAGGCGACCTTTCTGGGTCGCATTGCATCGCAGGGTTATGTCGAGGGCTTGTTCGATCGCCTTGCCGACATCGTGTATTCGATCAAGGATCGCCAGGGACGCTACGTATTGATGAGCGCCGCAGCGGTCGCGCGTTGCCATTTGCCGAGCAAGGCGCATGCGGTCGGCCTGACTGCTTTCGACCTGTTTCCGGCACCCATGGCCGAGCGCTACGCGCGACAGGACGAGCAGGTTTTCCGCACGGGCAAACCAGTGCTCGACAGCCTCGACCTTACGCTGTATCCGGATCACGCCACTGGCTGGTGCATTTCCACCAAGATGCCGTTGCACGACAGTGCCGGCCAAGTGGTCGGCCTCGCATGCGTCTCGCGCGATCTGCACGAACCGGGACGTTCGGCGATGATCGATAGCGCCTTCGCCGATGCCGTCGAGTACATGCACGCGCACCTGTGCGAGCCGTTGCGCGAGATGCAGTTGGAGCGTCTGAGCGGATTGACCGCCGCCCAGTTCGAGCGGCGCATGCGCAAGCTGTTCCAGCTTTCGCCAGCGCGCTATTTGCTCAAGTTGCGCATTGATTCGGCCGCCCAGTGGCTGGTTCGCACCGACAAACCCATCGGCGAGATCGCCCAGCTCACCGGCTTCTGCGACCAGAGCGGCCTGTCGCGGCACTTCCGCAATCTTACCGGCCTCACTCCTCGCCAATACCGCCAGCTTAACCGCCCCGGGATTTGAGGGGCTCCAACTCCTGAGAGGATGGAGCCATGAGCAAGTCCACGAAGTATTCCCCCGAACTTCGCGGGCGCGCGGCGCGCGTGGTGCAGCAGCACCGCGGAGATTACCCATCGCCGTGAACCGCGGTGGAGTCGTTGGCGCCGAAGATCGGCTGTGCGCCGGCGACGTTGCTGGGCTAGGCGCAGCGGCATGAGGTCGACACCCGTGTCCGCGGCGTCGTACCCGCGGCTGAGGCGCAGCGAGTGAAAGAACTCGAGCGTGAGGTCAAGCAGCTGCGTCGGGCCAACGAGATCCTGAAGTTGGCGACATCCCTGTGCTCTGCCGCTGAATTCAACGCACGCCATGCACCAAGCGATTGATGAGCGGCGAAATCAGCAGCAGGATACCCGCGCCGGCAAGAAGCCGGAAGCTGATCGGTGCCCGTGGCGAGCTGGTTCCCGAGTGTCTGCGGATAGTCCGGTACTGCCGGTTCCAAGGTCTTGGCGTCAATGCTCATGCGCGCCCTCGGCAGCGCTGGAGGCCGTCGTGCAGCAAACGCCGGACAGGTGCGCCATGTGGCGGGCGCTCAGTCGTCATCGCGGCCCAGGTCGAGCAAGTGGGCCGGCAGTCCGCTGCGCGCGCCCCAGTGGTAGATGAGCAGCGCCACGACGGTGGCGGCCAGCGAATCCCAGGGATGGCCGAGGAGGTTGCTGCCGCCGAAGCTGCCCAGGCAGGACAACGCAATGAGCAGCGCGTAGTAGGCGACCAGCCACCACGACGAATACACCTCCTGGCGCAGCCCGGAGCGGCCTTCGGGCGACGGCAGCCTGCACAGGACATGGATCGCGAACAGCACGATCTGCAGGCCCAGCAGCCATGACACGGTTTGCCAGCTCGACCAGTACACGATCAGGGTAGCCACCATGAAGGAGAGCGGCCCGAGCAGGCCGAAGCCACGTACCAGGAACGGTCGCGGCAGTTCCGGTGCGGTGCGGCGCAGGGCGGCCACGGTGATCGGCGCCACGGCATAGCTCAGCACCAGGGCCGCCGACACCACGCTGATCAGTGCTTCCCACGAAGGAAACGGCAAGGTCCAGAACACCGACAGCGCAAAGCTCAGCCACAGCGCGGGGCGCGGGATGCCGGAGTCGGCATCGACGCGCGCGAACAGCTTGAAGAACGAGCCACTGCGTGCCCAGCCGTAGACCACGCGAGGCGTGGCGTTCATGTAGATGTTGCCGGTGCCGCTGGGCGAGATCGCCGCATCGCATACCACCAGCGCAGCCAGCCAGCCGATGCCCAGGGTGATGGCGATATCGTGGTAGGGCAGCGAGAACATCGCACCGATCCCGCCCCAGCCCTGCGCCAGCATGTGCGTGGGGATGCTGCCCAGAAAGGCCACCTGCAGCAGCAGGTAGATCGCCGTGGACAGGAGCACCGAGAGGATCAGCGCGATCGGGATCGTGCGCTGCGGGTCGCGCACCTCGCTGGCCACCGAGATGATCGGGGTCAGTCCCAGGTAGGCGAAGATGACGCCGCCAGCGGAGACCGCCCCCTCCACGCCACTGAAGCCGTAAGGCGCAAAACCGTGCAGGCTCATGTTCTGTGGCTGGAAGTGGGACAGCAGCACCACGATGACCAGCAGGGGCACCAGGAACTTGAAGATGCTGACGAGGTTGTTGGCCCGGGCAAAGGTCTTCACGCTGAAATAGTTGAGCGCAAAGAACAGCGTCAGCAGCGCCAGCTGCACCAGCCAGCCCAGCAGGGTGGGGGCGCCGCTTGCGTCGCGATTCAAGGCGGGAAACCAGGCGGCCGCATATTGGCGGCAGGCCACGGTCTCGATGGCGATGAGGCTGGAGAACGCGATCAGGGTGATGAAGCCCATCAGCGAACCCAGCAACCGGCCGTGCGAGTATTCCGGATAGCGCACCACGCCCCCGGCACGCGGCAACGCCGCACCCAGCTCGCAGTACACCAGGCCCAGCAGCAGCACCGCCGCACCGCCGATCAGCCAGGACAATATCCCGGCCGGTCCGGCGATGGCCGAGACATGGCTGGCCGCGAACAACCAGCCTGAGCCGAAGATGGCACCCAGGCCGATAAAGGTGAGGTCGGTGAGGCTCAGCTGTCGATGAAACTTTCCGGTCGAGGACATGGGGCGTGATCCGGCAACGGCTTGGAGGGGCCTGCGACCGCAACGCACGGGTACAGGGAAGTGAGTGCGGGCGTGGGCGCTGCGTTGGCCTGCGGCCGCGCAGCACCGCGGTGGTCAGGGCGACTTGCAGGGCTTTTCGTCGGCGTAGGGCGACTTGCCGCCTTCGGCGATGAAATGGTCGACCTGCTGCTGCAACACCGGCAGCGGCACCGAACCGAGCGCCAGGACGGTGTCGTGGAAGGCACGCAGGTCGAAGCGCTCGCCCAGCGCCTTTTCGGCGCGCGCACGTGCATCCACGATGGCCATTTCGCCAAGGTAGTAAGCCAGCGCCTGGCCCGGCCACGCGATGTAGCGATCCACTTCTGTTTCGATCTCGTGTTCGCCCAGCGCGGTGTACTCGCGCAGGTAGTCGAGTGCCTGTTCGCGACTCCATTGCAGATGGTGGATGCCGGTATCGACCACCAGCCGGCAGGCGCGCCACATCTGGTAGCCGAGGTAGCCGAAGCGCTCCCAGGGCGTGTCGTACAAACCCATTTCCACGCCGAGCCGTTCCGAGTACAGCGCCCAGCCTTCGGTATAGGCGGAGAGGTGGTTGCTGCGGCGGAATGCCGGCAAATCCTCCTGCTCGGCCGCCAGCGGCATCTGCAGGGCATGGCCGGGAGAGGATTCGTGCAGGGTCAGTGCGGTGAGGGCATACAGCGGGCGCGAGGGCAGGTCGCCGGTGTTGACCATGTAGTAGCCGGCGCCCCCGCGGCCGCCGGTATAGAACGGCGCCAGATCCGCCGGCACCGGCTCGATCACGAAGCGCTGGCGTGGCAGCCGGCCGATGTACTGGCCGATTTTTCCATTGACCCGGTTGGCGATCCAGGCGGCCTGCCTGAGCAGTTCGTCGGCGCTCTTCGGGTAGAACTTCGGATCGGTGCGCAGGTCATGCAGGAACGCAGCGAAGCTTCCCTGGAAGTCGGTCTCGCGGATGGCCTGTTCCATCTCCGCGTGCAGGCGCGCCACCTCGCGCAGACCCAGCGCATGGATCGCATCGGGGCTCATGTCCAGCGTGGTGAACTTGCGGACCTGCGCGCGGTAGAACGCCTCGCCGTCCGGCATCGCCTCGGCGGCGAGGCTGTCGCGCGCCTGCTTCATGTACACGTTGCGCATGAAGTCGAGCAGCCGCGCGTGGGCCGGCGCCACGGCATCATGGATGGCCGCCAGGCCGGCGGCGCGCAGGCGCGCCTGTTCGTCCGCCGGCATGTTTGCGGGCATCTGCCGGAACGGCGTGTAGAACAGGCTGTCCACGCCTCGTGCATCGACCACCGCGGCGATCGCCTGATCGCGTCCGGCCAGGGCCGCCCGCGGCACGCTGAAGCCGCGCGCAAGGCCGGCGCGCATGTTCGCGATCTGCTCGTCGAAGTAGCGCGGGATGTCGCGCAGCAGTCCGATGTAGCGGCGGTAGTCGGCGACGTTGCGCAGCGGCCGACGCGCGGTGAAGCCGAGGTTGGCCCAGAACGAGGTGTCGCTGTTGAACGGCATCTGCCAGGTGCGGAAACGCTGGTCGGCCAGCAGGGTTTCGACCTGGTTGCGGTAGACCAGGTAACTGACCTGCTCGTCGCGGTGCAATGCATCGACGGGGATGGCGTCGAGCTGGTTCAGCACATCGGTCCAACAGCGTTCGCGCAGGGACTGGGTGGCGGCGTCGACGCGCGGCAGGTGATCGGCCAGTTGCGCCTGGACGTCTTCTTCGTCGGCGCCGGCGAACTGGGCCTGCCGCCACGTCCATTCCTGAGAGGAGAGCGCGCGGAAGCGTCCGGCGTGATCGTCGCTCGCCGCCGTGGCGATGGAGGCGATGCCGGGGCGGTCGGTCAAGTCGGACATGGCGGCGCTCCGATGGCGTGGATCAGGGCATGCCGGTCAGGCAAACGGCTGGTCGATGGCGGGCGACGGTTCGGTGAACCAGGCGGCGCCGTCGGCGGTGACGTGGAAATGGTCTTCCAGGCGGATGCCGAAGCGGTCGGGCAGCACGATCATCGGTTCGTTGCTGCAGCACATGCCCGGCTCCAGCGCGGTGGTGTCGCCGCGCACCAGGTAGGGCGTCTCGTGGATGCTGAGGCCGCAGCCGTGGCCGGTGCGGTGGGGGATGCCGGGCAGGCGGTAATCCGGCCCAAGGCCTGCACGCTCCACCACCGCGCGCGCGGCGGCGTCCACTGCCTCGCACGGCACGCCGGGGCGTACCGCGTCGAACGCGGCGCGTTGTGCGGCCTGTTCCAGCGACCAGATCCGCGCCTGCTCGGCGGTCGGGCGGCCGTACACGTAGCAGCGGGTGATGTCGGAGTTGTAGCCCTGCACTGCGCAGCCGGTATCGATCAGCACCAGCTCGTTCGCGGTCAGCCGCTGCTCGCCGGGAATACCGTGCGGGTAGGCGGTGGCCTGGCCGAACTGCACGATGCAGAAGGTGGAGCCGTTGTCGGCGCCCAGTGCACGATGCGCCTCGTCGATGAAGCGCACCAGCTCATGGTTGCTGATGCCTTCGTGCAGCACGCCCGCCGCCAGTCGCTGCACCTGCAGCGTCATCGCGGTGGCTTGCTGCATCAGGGCCAGCTCGGCGGCGGACTTGCGCATGCGGCAGCCGTCGATGATCGGGCTGGCGTCGGCGAGGCGATGCTCGCCCAGTACGGTCTGCAGGCGCGTGGCGACGGTGTACGCCGCGGCCGGGTCGAGCGCCAGATTGCCGGCGCCGCGCTCGCGCAGCGCTGCCGCCACCAGGGCATGCGGGTTTTCGTGTTCCTCCCACGCGCGCAGTTCGGCGTCGATTTGCAGCACGTGCTCGAGCGAGCCGGTCTCGAACCCGGGGCAGACTAGAATGGGCTTGCCGCGCGTCGTCAACAGCAAGCCGACCAGTCGCTCGCTGGCGCCCCAGGCGATCCCCGTGAAGTAGCGCAGCGATGCGCCGGCGGTGACCAGCAGCGCATCGGCGCCATGCTCGCGCATCAGCAGGCGCGCGTGCAGAAGGCGCTGCTGGTACTCGTCGCGACCGATCGAAGCGGCGACGACCGGCCAGCGCGTCAGGCCGGCGCGCGCCCGGGCGAGGTCGAGGCCGCCGATCTGTCGATGGGTGTGCGCATGCGTCATGGTGCAGGACTCCGTTCGGGCTCAAGGTCGTCGTTGCGCCAGCAGCCATCCACCTGTCGCGCGACGCCGCCGGGGTTGCGATCACGCAGCTCCGGCGGCAGCAGCGCATCGGCGACGTTGTCGTAGCAGTGCAGCGCGGCGAAGCGGCGGATCGCGGCCGGCATGCCCACCGCGGTGAAGCCCGGGTGGCTGGTGCTCGGGTATGGCCCGCCGTGGTTCATCGCGGCGCTCACGGCGACGCCCGTAGGCATGCGATTGGCGATCAGGCGGCCGACGCGCGGGCGCAGGACTCGCGCCAGCGGTGCCATGTCGTCGCTGCCATCGGTGGCGCCGTAAAGCGTGCCGGTAAGGTTGCCTTCGAGGCTTGCCGCCAAGGCCAGCATCTCGTCGGCATCGCGTGTGCGCACCAGCAGGCTGGCCGGACCGAACGCCTCGCGCTGGAACTCGGCGGGATGCTTGAGGAACGAGCGCGCGCTGATCTGCAGCAAGGTGGGTCGGTAGCGGTAGCCCGGCCCGGCCGAAGCGCCGCCGACGAGGCAAGTGGCGCCCCAGTCGCGCAGCGCGCCCACTGCCTGGTCGAGTTGCTCCAGCACGCCGCGGGAGAACAGCACGCCCGGCGGTGCGGCATGGAACAGCGCGAGGGCGGTGCTGACGAAAGCGTCGCCGGCGGCATCCTCCGGCACCACGACGAGCCCCGGGTTGGTGCAGAACTGCCCGCTGCCCGTCGTGCACGAGGCGAAAAATTCCTGTGCCAGCGCGGCACCGCGTTCGGCCAGCGCGCCTGGCAACAGGAACACCGGATTGATGCTGGACATTTCCATGTACGCCGGAATGCCCGCCTGGTCGGCGGCGGCCTTCAGGGCAAGGCCTCCCTTGCGGCTGCCGGTGAAGCCGATCGCCCCCAACCGCGCGTCGCCAGCCAGGCGCCGGCCCAGGCACTGGTCGAAGTGGTAAAGCATCTGCACCGACGCGGCGGGCAGGCCAGCCCGCAGCAAGGCCCGATGGGCGAGCTCGGCCAGTCGCTCGCTGGTCGCCGGATGCGACGGGTGTGCCTTGGCGATCACCGGGTTGCGCGCCGCGATGGCCGAGGCGAAGTCGCTGCCGGCGACGGCGTTGAACGCCAGCGGAAAGTTGTTGGGGCCGAAGATCAGCACCGGTCTGTGCAGGGGAGCGTAATGCGCGCGCAGGCCGGCGGCGGTATCGATCACCGGCTGTGTCCAGGCGAAGCTGCGCACCGCCCGTGCCGCCAGCCGCAGCTGCCGGCTGGTGCGCGGCAGTTCCACCTTGGCCAGCCGGGTGTCCGCCGGCAGCGCCGTCTCCGCATGCGCCAGCGCAACCAATGTCGTCGCGTCGTCGTCAATGGCCTGGGCGTAGCCGTCGAGAAAATCCGCGATGCCCGACGGCGGCGCCCCGGCGAGCTCGTCGGCCACCGCGCAGGCGCTGGTCAACGCTGCTTGCAGATCGCTTTCGCCACTGACCGGGAAGGCCGGCCCGATCGCTTCGCCGCTGGATGGGTCGATGGCGCGGAAGCTTTCGGCTGATTCGCGTGCGGCGCGCCATTCGCCGGCGATCAGCAACGGCTGGACATCCATCTCAGCGCCCCGGGCGGTTGGCGACGGCGGCACGGATCTCGCGCAACGCGGCTTCGCGCTCGGCGCCTTCCAGCACCAGGCGCGGCGCGCGCACGCGCTCGCTGCCCAGGCCCACCACTTCCTGCGCGAGTTTGATCAGCTGCACGAACTTGGGCACGGTGTCCATGCGCAGCGTCGGCAGGAACCAGGCGTAGAGGTCGGCGGTGTTTTCCACGCCGCCCGGCTGGCTGGCGCGCTCGAACAACTGCACCGATTCCCGCGGGAACGCGTTGACCATGCCGGCGATCCAGCCGGTTGCACCCATCTGCAGGCTCTCCACGATGATGTCGTCGACGCCGACCAGGATCTCCAGGCGATCGCCGAGCAGCGCCTTGAGGCCGGCGATGCGACGCACGTCGCCGGAGGATTCCTTCACCGCCTGCACGTTGGGGTGGTCGGCCGCCAGCGCCGCCAGCTGCGCGGGCGAGAAGTCGGTCTTGTAGGCCAGCGGATTGTTGTAGATCATGCACGGCAGATCGGTGGCCGCGATCACCGCCGAGACGTGCGCGCCCATTTCACGCCAGTCGGTGGAATACACGTACGGCGGCAGCACCATCAGCCCGGCGCAGCCGGCCGCCTTGGCCGCGCGCGCCAGTTGCACGGCCTCGCCGGTGGACAGCGCGGCGATGCCGGGGACAACCGGCGCGCCGTCCGATGCCTCGACCAGGGTGCGCATGATCGCGACCTTCTCGTCGAAACTCAGCGTGGCGCCTTCGCCCAGCGAGCCCAGCGGCACAATGCCGGTGCAGCCGGCGTCAAGCATGATGCGAGCGTGCTTGGCGAGGAAGGCGTGGTCGACCTTGCCATCGACCGCGAAAGGCGTGGTGATGGCAGGAATGACGCCACGCCAGATGGACTGCTTGCTCATGCGGAAAAGCCTCGTTGGTAGTCAGGGGGTAGACGGATCGCCGGTGGCCAGCGTGGCCAGCCGTGCGGGAAACAGCGGCGGACGGGTGCCGCCGTGCGGGAAACGGTCGAGTTCGGCCAATGTCGTGCCGCAGATGCGGCCCTGGCATGCGCCCATGCCGCAGCGCGTGGCGAGCCTGGCGGCGCGAGCGTCGGTGAAGCCGTCCAGCGCCGCGAGCGTCACGTCTTCGCAGCGGCAGATGATGGTGTCGGCGCCGGCCAGTGTGCGCGTGCGCGCATCGAGCGCGAAGTGCTGCGCCAGCAGGTCCGCAAAGCGGCGTGCGCGTTGGCGCGAAGGGAGCAGGGCAGTTGCTGCTGCCGGGAATCCAGCCGCGGCATGGCCGGCCATGCTGCCCTCGATGCGTGCAGCGGCAAGCCCGGCGATGCCGCACGACTCACCCGCTGCGTACACATTCGCGGTACTGGTGCGCAGCAAGGTGTCCACCCGCACGCAGGGGTGGATCCGGGTGTGATCCAGGGCGCAGCCGAGCATGCTGGCCAGCTCGACGTTGGGTACCAGGCCGTAGCCGACGGCGAGCAAGTCGCAGGGGATGTGCAATGGACCGTGCGGATCATCGACGTCGACGCCGCATAGCGCGTCGCGGCCATGCGCCATGCGGACGAACGAGCCGCAGCGATAGGGAATGCCGGCCAGTCGCGTGCGCAGAACCGCGGCCTGCACCGCGCGCGCCGGCCAGCGCCACAGCTGCATCGCAAATGCGGCTACCGCCGCCGCCGGAGCCTGCTCGCAGATGCCAAGCACGCGAGCGCCATGCCGACGCAACGTGGCGGCGGCGGCCAGCAGCAGCGGACCGCTTCCCGCCACCACGACGCGCTTGCCGCGGACAGGCCAGCCCTGCTTGGCCAGCGCCTGGATGCCTCCGGCACCCGTCACGCCAGGCAGGGTCCAGCCCGGAAACGGCAAGAGCAGTTCGCGCGCGCCGGTCGCCAGCACCATCGAACCGCAGGACAGTCGAACCGCTGCGCGCGGCGTTTCCACCAGCAGCGTTCGATGGTCGGCGGATATCACCTGATGCTGTGGCAGCCATTCCACGTGCCCGCGGGTACGGGCAAGCAGGTCGAAGGCTATCCGTGCAGGCCGTGGTGTGCCGTGGAGCACGTCGTGGCGCCAGACCTGGCCGCCATGACGGGCCTGCGCGTCGAGCAGGCCGACCCGTGCACCATGACTGGCGGCGGCCCGCGCTGCCGCCAGTCCCGCCGGGCCGGCGCCGACGACCAGCACGTCGTAGCGCTCAGTCATCGGTGCTCACCTGCATGCCCTCCCGCGCCGGCGTCATGCACGCGCGCTGATGGGGCGTGTCGTCGATCCGCACGCGACATTCGAAGCACACGCCCATGCCGCACACCGCCGCGCGCGGCTCGCCGCGCACCGAACGCCGGAAGCGGGCCGCGGCGACGCTGGCCACCGCGGCAGCCACGCTGCTGCCGGCCGGTACGGCGACCGGCTCGCCATCCACGCTGAGCCGCACGGTGCCGGCCGCGCTCATGCGAGCGCTCTCGCCGGCGCGTAGGGCGCCGGGTCGATGGCCGGTGGACGTCCCTGCAACAGGTCGAGCATCAACCGGGCGCTGCCCAGCGCGGTGGTGACGCCCAGTCCCTCGTGGCCGGCGGCGACCCACAGGTCGGTGCTGTCCGGAACGGCGCCGAGATAGGGACGTCCATCCGGCGTGGTGGGGCGGAACCCGGTCCAGGCGCGGATCGCCTGCAGCCCGCGCAGGGCCGGCATGAAGTCGAAAGCGCGCTGCAGCATGCGCTGCAGCATCGGTCCGGAGACGGCCGGATCGGTCACGTCGAATTCGCGCGAGGAGCCGATCAGGATCTGCCCGGTTGGACGCGGCTGCACGTTGAAGGCGACGCTGCTGCCGGCCGTGCCGTGCGCGCTGCTGGCGTAGCCCAGTTCGAGCACCTGGTGATGCAGCAGCCCTGGATAGCGGTCGGTGATGAGCAGGTGCCCCTTGCGCGGGCGCAGCGGCAGTTGCGGCAGCAGTTCGGGCAGCGCGCAACCGGTGGCGACCAGGGTCGGGCCGGCCAGCACGGTGCCGTCGTCCAGCGTCACCGTGGCCCTGCCCAACCGGCGCACGGCGCGGCCGGCATACAGACTTGCGCCGCGTTGCCGGGCGCGACGCACCAGGTGCAGCGCCACCCGCGGCGGATACACCACGGCCTCGCGCGGCGCCAGCATGCCGCCGCACAGGCCGGGCGCCAGTGCCGGTTCGAGCCGATACAGTGCCTGCGCGTCGACGGCCTCCGCTTCGCCGCCGGAGGCTTCGAGCCGTGCGACGCGCTGCGCGATGCCTGCGGCTTCGGTTTCGTTGCGGGCAACCCACAAGGTGCCGCAGCGGCTGAATTCGGCTTCGGCGAGATCGGCATGATCCTCCCAGCGGCGCAGCGAATATCGCGCCAGCGCGAGTTCGGCGGGATCGTCGTCCATCGCCACGAGATGGCCCATTCCGCATGCCGTGGCACCGCCGCCGATGGGGCCAGGTTCCACGATGGCGACACGAAGGCCGGCTGCCGTTGCCTCATCGGCGCAGCTGGCGCCGACGATGCCGGCGCCGACAACGATGAGGTCGTAGTGGCTCATTACGCACTGCTGCCCCAGGCAAACGGGTCGTTGTCGTCGATCAGCAGCGTCGACCGCGCCGTGACGTGCGCCGTCCCGGTGATCTGCGGCAGCACGCCTCGCCCGTCCGTCGTGTAGCGCGCTTCGAACACGCTCCCGAGGATGCTTTCCTGTCGCCAGAGTTGCCCGGGCGCCAGCTTGCCGTCGGCGGCAAGGCAGGCCAGCTTGGCACTGGTGCCGGTGCCGCAGGGCGAACGGTCGTACTCCATGCCGGGGCAGAGCACGAAGTTGCGCGCGTCGACGCCCGGGGTGGTGGATGGAGCATTGATCTCGATATGGTCGATCTCGTCGCCGTTTGCGCCGCGGATGGCTGCGGCCTCCAGCGTGTGGCGGATGGCTTCGGCGTAGGCCGTCAGCGCGCGTTGATGGCGAAGCTCCAGCGGCAAGGGCGTATCGCGGGTGATGAAGAACCAGTTGCCGCCCCAGGCGACATCGCCACGCACCGTGCCATAGCCCGGCACGTCGATGCGCAAGTCGGCCGCGTGCCGGTGGCTTCTGACATTGTCCAGGGAAACACGCCCGTCCTCGTGCAGCTCCACCCCGACCTTGCCCACGGGAGTGTCCAGGTAGTGCCTGCCGGGGGCGATTTGGCCCAGATGCGCCAACGTGCGGACGACCCCGATGGTGCCGTGCCCGCACATGCCGAGGTAGCCGACGTTGTTGAAGAAGATCACGCCGGTGCATGCGTCGGCGCTCTGCGCGGGGCGCAGCAGGGCGCCCACCATGGCGCTCGAGCCGCGCGGCTCGCAGGTCACCGCGCGTCGCCACGCGTCGTGGTTGTCGCGAAAACGCTGGCGTTGTTCGCTCAGGCTGCCCTCGCCCAGGCAGGGCAGTCCGCCGAGGACGACGCGGGTCGGCTCGCCGCCGGTGTGCGAATCGATGACGTGGATGGTGTGCATGTGCTCATGTTCGCGGCACCCCATCGGAGCGTCTAGGCAAGTCCAGCGCCACGCCATGCGGAATTGAGCACAATTGATGCGTGGCGAACAACTGCTTGCTACTGTCCAGAGCGTCATCGCACAACCTCTCGATCACGACTCGGGGAGTACGACGTATGGACGTTAAGATTCCTGCGGGCGAACTGCAGACACTGTTCGATGTCCTTCCGGATGCGGTGTTCTTCGTGAAAGATCGTCTCGGCCGCTATACGCACGCCAACATGACCTTGGTGCGGCGGCTGGGCCTCAAGCGACGCGACGAGGTGATCGGCCACGCCGTGACCGAGCTGTTTCCGCGCGTGCTGGGGGTCTCCTATGCATCGCAGGACAGCCGCGTTCTGGCCGGCGAGGCGATCGAGAACCAGCTGGAGGTGCACATACTCCCCAATCGCGTGCCGGGATGGTGCCTCACCTGCAAGTATCCGTTCCGTTCGCGCGGCGAAGTGTGTGGCGTGATCGGCATATCGCGGGATCTGCGCAAGCCTGACGGGCGGCATCCAACCTACGCACGCCTCATCCATGTGATGGAGTACATGCAGGCCCACTATGCGGAGAATGTGCGCGTGGCCACCCTGGCCGAGCTCGCGCAGGTTTCGGTGGCCCAGCTCGAGCGGCATTTCCGACGGGTGTTCCAGATCACGCCGCAGCAGGCCATGACCAAGCTGCGCATCGAAGCGGCGATGCAGATGCTGCCTGGCAAGGACAGTGTGGCAACCGTGGGGCTGGCGTGCGGCTTCACCGACCAGAGCGCTTTCGCGCGACAGTTCAAGGCGACTGTGGGCATGACCCCGCGCGCGTACCGCGCCCTGCGCGGCGGCGATCGCGCGTAGGCAGATCGGCACCGGCCGGTTTCGAGCTGCGGCACGCTGCACTGGGCAGTTGTGCCGAACTCAGCATGCGGGCGGCCGAAACCGATCAAGACGTGCCCATGCGACGTCTACATCATGAGGCCGGGTTCTTGGTGCGGCCATCGCTTTCGATCAATCGCCGTTGCGATGAACGGCGTCGAGGTGGGGCCCGTCCGGCAGCGGTCGGATGGGGGGAGGGCGACACGGGGAGCAAGTCGCCATAAGCCGAATCGAAGGGCTCCAGAAACGGCAACCGCCGCCGGGCCGGCGCGTCCGTCCATGACGAATGCGGGGGCACGGCATTGGAATGATCTGGAGAAACTACTGATGAGCAAGCATGTGACGCGAGCGGCGTTGTGCCGTCGCAACGTCCTGGCCTTGGCCCTGTTCGCGGGGCTGGCCGTTTCCACCGGTGCGATCGGCCAAGCCACCACCGGCAGCATCTTCGGCCAGGCGCCGGTGGCGTCCGGCGAAACGGTTTCCGTGAGCAATGCCGCGGGCCTGACCCGCAGCGTGACGGTCGGCGCGCAGGGTCGCTACACCTTCGACAACCTGCCGCTGGGCACCTATACCGTCACCTTGATGAAGGATGGCGCGACGGTGGACTCGCGCTCGAACGTCACCCTGCGCGTGGGCGGCGGAACGGAAGTTTCCTTCGTGGCGCCGGGCGTGAAGAATCTCGATGTGGTCACCGTGAGCGCCAGCTCGCTGCCTGCCATCGACGTTACCGGCGTCGACTCGCGCACGGTGATCACCGCCGAGCAACTGGCCAGGCTGCCGTTGGCACGCAGTGCCGAGGCCATTGCGCTGCTCGCACCGGGCGTGGTCGAAGGCAGCGGCTATTTTGACGGCCCTACCGGCGGTTCGGTGATTTCCTTCGGCGGCTCCTCGGTCACCGAGAACGCCTATTACATCAATGGATTCAACACGACCGACCCCTTGAGCAACTTCGGCGGCTTTGCGTTGCCTTACGGATCAATCGACCAGCAGGAAATTCTCAGTGGTGGCTACGGCGCCGCCTACGGACGCTCCGATGGCGGCGTGATCAGTCAGGTCGGCAAGCGAGGCACCAACGCCTGGCACTTCGGTGGCCAGGTGTTGTGGACGCCCGCATTTGCCCGCGGCGACCAGAAGGACATCTATTTCGTCAGCGGCTCAGACAAGGGCAAGTTGTATGACCGCAACGCCCAGGACAAGTCGTGGACCACGGTGGCCAGTGCCTACGCCGGTGGCCCGCTGATCGAGGACAAGCTGTTCCTGTTTGCCTCGGTGGAGGCGGAGCGGCGACAAGGCAACAGCATCGGCAGCACCGATTCGCCGTATGACACCAGGTACCGCAACGATTACCCCAAGTGGTACGCCAAGCTCGACTGGAACATCAACGACAGCAATATCCTGGAGCTGACGGGTGCTTCCACCAAGCGCTCCTATTCGGCGGACCGCCTCGCATACGACTACGACACCGGCAAGACGGGCGCCCTTGCCAACCGCGCCATCCCCACCAAGACCGGCGCGGATCTCTATGTCGCAAAGTTCACCAGCTACCTCACCGACGACCTGACCTTGTCGGCCATGTACGGCCGCATGGACGGTACCTACTTCAACCAGGTGACCAATCTGTACCCGGACATCGCACGCCTCTACAGCGCCAGCAAGCAGAACCCGGCGCTGAACGGCGGCACGACCATCATCAGCCCGCAGACTCTGGGCGCGGTTGACGATCCGACCCATACATCGCGCAATACCAACCTGCGTCTCGATCTGAGCTATCGACTCGGCAGCCATACCCTTTCGGCTGGTATCGACAACCAGACCATCGAGGACAACAACGACGGCAACAGGATGGCCGATCCGGGCTATGCCTGGGAGTACAACAAGGGCGCCGCGGGCACCCCGATCATCGGTGTGCCCGGCGCTGATCCGTACGTTGCTGCACCGGGTACCTACCCGGGTGGCGCAACCGGCTACTACGTGGCGAAGTACCGCCGCTACGGCGGTGGTTCGGTACGCGTGGAACAGCGTGCGCAATACATCGAAGACAGCTGGCAGGTCAGCGACCGCTGGTTGCTCAAGCTGGGCCTGCGCAACGATCAGTTCACCAACTACAACCCGGGTGGCGAGGCCTACCTGCGCCTGACCAAGCCCCAGTGGGCGCCGCGCGTGGGCTTCAGTTGGGACGTCAATGGCGACTCCAGCTTCAAGGTCTACGGCAATGCCGGCCGCTATTTCCTCGCGCTGCCCGCTACCGTGGCGATGCGCCAGGCCGGCGCCCCGCTGTTCACGCGCGAGTATTTCACCTACACCGGCATCGATTCCAACGGCCAGCCGACCGGGCTCACGCCGATCGACACCAGTCGTGGCCCCGGGGCGCCGATCTCGGCCAATCGCGAGTACGGTCAGCCGCACGATCCCAAGATGGTGACGGCCACCAACCTGAAGTCGGAGTACCAGGACGAGTTCATCCTGGGATTCGACAAGAAACTCGGAGATACCTGGGTCTACGGTGCCAAGGCCAGCTACCGGAACCTGCGCACCGCCATCGACGATTACAGCGACTCCGGCGCCATCGCGGCCAAGATGGATCGCATGGGCATCGACCCCGGCACCTATGACGCCAACGCGATTTCCGGCGCCTATCTGTTCAACCCCGGGCGCACCAATATTCTCAAGGTACAGAAGTACGATGGCAGCTACTACTCGGTGCCGATGACCACGGCGGATTTCGGTTTCTCGTCCGGAATCAAGCGTCATTACTACGGACTGGAGTTGTTCCTCGAGCATCCGTTTGACGGCAAGTGGTTCGGCAAGGTCGACTACCTGTTCTCGCGCAACTACGGCAACAGCGAGGGCCAGGTGCGTTCGGATATCGGTCAGGTGGACGTATCCGCCACGGTGGACTGGGATTATGCGCAGGTCATGGAGTACGCCAACGGCGAACTCTCCAACAGCCGTCGCCATCAGATCAAGGCGTATGGCTCCTACCAGCTGACGCCTGAGTGGATGTTGTCCGGCAACCTGGCCATCATTTCCGGTGCGCCGCGCAGTTGTCTTGGCATGTACGGCCTGGACGAGACCAACCCGGGACTTGGCTACGGCGCCTATTACCACTGGTGTGCCGGCAAGGTGTCGCGACCGGGCGACGCCGGCCACAACCCGTGGCAGTACACCGTCAGCCTGAGCGCCGAATACCGACCCTTGTGGGCCGACAAGAAGCTCGGCTTCAACGTGATGGTCTACAACGTGCTCAACAACCGGGTAACCACGCAGACCGATCCGTTCTACGGCTCGACCGGGGGCGAGTACACCACCTATCGCATGGCGGTATATCAGTCCCAGCCCCGTTACGTGCGCCTTGGCGTCAGTTACGACTTCTGACGGCGCGCGGCGCCGGCGGCATGGCTTGGCGGTATCGACAGGCCCGGCGCGTCGGACACTCCTCGGGAGCCTATGGAAAGGCGCTCCCGACACTCACGGTACGAAATGCACGTCAAGCGCGGGTTGCCGCGACAGGCCACCCGGCCCGGAGACTTTCCCCGAGGCTAAGCCGGCACAGGATGTGCCGGCTTCTTTTTCCGGTCGCGCGACGCTGCAGCCGCTCCTACAGCAACGGATCGAACAGCCGCGCCACGTGCATCGCGACGCGGCGAAGATACGACGCGTCGCGATACTCGCGCTCGTCGATCGCCACGGCACGACTGAAGTCCGTGCGCAGCATCGCTTCGACTTCGCCGGCGAACGCCCCGTCGACGACCAGCGCGCCGACTTCGAAGTTGAGTCGGAACGAGCGGCTGTCCAGATTCAGGCTGCCGATCGCGGCGGCATCGTCATCGATCAGCAGCGCCTTCTGGTGCAGGAAGCCCGGCTGGTAGCGGAACATGCCGATGCCGGCGCGCACCGCGTGGTAGGCGTGCAGGGTGGAGGCGAGGAACACGGTGTGGTGATCCGGTCGCGACGGGATCAGCACGCGCACATCGACCCCGCGCAGCACCGCCAGCTGCAATGCCGCGCGCACCGCGTGGTCGGGCACGAAGTACGGCGTGCTCAGCCACAGTCGCCGGCGTGCGGCGTGGATCGCCGCGGTGAAGAACAGCGAGCCGGTTTCCAGGCGGTCGGCGGGCCCGGCTGCGACCACCAGCGCGCTGGCGCGGCCTTCGTCCTGCGGTGCGTCCAGCAGCGGCGGCAGTTGCCCGGTGATCCATTGCCAGTCGTCGGCGAACACCTGCTGCAGGTCGGCCACCGCCGGCCCGCACAGTTCCAGCATGGTGTCGCGCCACGGCGACAGCGGCGGCTTGCGACCCAGGTATTCATCGCCGGCGTTGAGGCCGCCGACGAAGCCGCGTGCGCCGTCGACCACCACGATCTTGCGATGGTTGCGGAAGTTGAGCTGGAAGCGGTTGCGCAGGCGATGCGTGGCGAAGCGGTGGATCGCCACGCCGCCCTCGCGCAGCGCCTGCACGTAGCGGCGCGGCAGCGCATGGCTGCCGACGCCGTCGAACAGCACGCACACTTGCACGCCGGCGGCCGCGCGCTGCAGCAGCACCTGCTGCAGGCGCCGGCCCAGCGCGTCGTCGTGGATCACGAAAAACTGCACCAGCAGGCAATGCTCGGCCGTTGCCATCGCGGCCAGCATCGCCGCGAAGGTGCCTTCGCCGTCGATCAGCAGGCGCAGGCGATGGCCGCTGCGGAACGGCCGTCGCTGCAGCGCGCTGATCGCGGCGAAGCGTGCGCAGGCCGGCTCGACGGTCGCGGCTTCCGTGTTCGCCGTCACCGGCTGCGATGTCGGCGCGCCGTGGCCGGCGTGGTAGCCGAAGAACCGGCTGGAGCCCAGGTAGAGATAGGGCAGCAAGGTCACGTACGGCAGCAGCAACAGGCCCAGCATCCAGCCGATCGCACCCTGCGGCGTGCGCGCGTGGCGGATCGCGTGCAAGGCCGACAGCGCGCCGAGCAGATGCAGTGCGACGATGCAGGCGGTGAGGACGCTGGCAGTCATGGTGACGGCCGCGCCGGTTCAGCCGGCCAGGATCTGGTCGGCCAGGTTGCGGGCCTGCTGGCGGATTTCCGGCATCGCGGTGGATTCCCACAAGGTGCCGCGCAGCAGGCTGCCGATGGCGAACAGGTGCGGCCACGGCTGGCCGTCATGATGCAGGCGGCCATCGCGGCTGGCCACCAGGCCGAGGCCGAGCGGATCGCCGGTGACGTGGGCATTGGTGAGCAACTGGCGCACCAGTCGATGACGGCTGTGCCGCACGTCGGTGGCCAGCCCGGTGGTCTGGATCGCCAGGTCGGTGTGCTGTACCTCGCTGTGCCCGGCGTGCCGGAACTGCAACTGCAGGCCCTGACCGCTCGGCTCAGCGGCCTGCAGGCGGCCGCGTCGGCGCTGCAGGCGACCTTGCTGTTCGAGCGCGACGATGGCCTCGTGCACCTGCGGCGGCATGCGGTGGCGCGCACGTTCCCACGCCCAGCGGGCATGCCGCATGAAGCGCGCGCGCTGCTCGGGCGGCAGCTCGCCCCACAGGTCCGGCAGGTGTGGGCGCAGACTGTCGACGACGGTGCGCCACTCGATGCCATGCGGCGCGATCGCCTCCCGCAACAGGTGCATCCAGCGGCGGATCTCCGGTCCGTCGCGCATGGCATCCACCAGCTCGGCGCTGTCGCCGGCAGGCGTGCCGGCATGGGCCAGGTGCGCCTCGGGCAGCAGGCCATGGCGCGAGGTGGCGACGAAGGTGGTGTGTGGCCAGCGCGCGGAGAGTTCCAGCAACACGTCGACCGCGGTGAGCCCCAGGCCGATCACCGCCACGGTACGCGGTGGCGGCACCGCGTCGAGCTGCGCCAGCCAGGGCCACGGGTCGACGATGTAGCGACCGCTGTCCAGCGCGGCCGCGCTCACGCCCTTCAGCGGCTGCGGCGGCAGTGCACCCAGCGCCAGCACGGCGGCATCGGCGCGATGGCTGCGTTCGCCGTGGATCACGGTGACGCCGTCGCGTTCGGGCACCAGCGCATCGACCTCGAACGGCACCACGTTGACGTGATGATGGCCGCGCGCCATGCCCTGCTGCAGTGCGCGGGCCACCTCGGCCTCCAGGTAGTCGCCGTAGCGCCGGCGCGGCAGGAAATCGGTGCCGCCGATCGCCGGGTCGTCGCGCTGCACGAAATCCAGGAAGCCCTGCGGCTTGCCGGCGAACATGCCCATCGACGCGGCGCGCACGTTCAGCAGGTGGCGCTCCGAGCCGGTGCCGTAGGCCACGCCGCGCACCGATCCGCCGGCACCGGTGAACCAGTCCAGTTGCAGCGGTTGCGGCGGCTCGCGCTCCAGCAGCTCACTGAGCAGGCTGGCGGCCGCGGCGCCGCCGCCGATGATGGCGACCCGTCGAAACATGCGGTTTTCCTGTTCCCCTGGCGTGGCGTCGGTCAGGCCGGCCAGTGCCCGGCCACGGCGCAGTCGGTGGCCCGCGCGGTCCACGGCCCGGCGGGTGCGGTCTGCTCGTATGCCTGATAGTGGTTCAGTTCGCCGCCGTAGACGTGCAGGGTGAGCGCGGTCTCGTGCTGGGACAGATTGCGGCAGCGGTGCACGTGATTGGGGTCGCCCTCGAACCAGATGCCGTCGCCGGGGCCGAGCCAGTCGCGGCCCAGCGCGCGCAAGGTGCCCGAGCCCGGGTCGCGGCGCCACGACTGCACTTCCAGCGCACCGACCAGGGCCAGCTCCAGCCCCCACAGGCCGGCATGATCGTGCACCGGCGTGCAATGGTTTGCCGGCCACGCCATCACCAGCATGCTGACCGGCGGCTGGTTGCGCTGCGCCAGCTGCCAGCGACCGAGGCCTTGCCCGCGCCGCGGCAGGCGCGCCAGCCGCGCAGCGATCGCCGCGTTGTCGCGGTGCACCAGCTGCCCCAGCTCGCGTGCCATCGAAGCCAGGTCCGGGTGCGCCACGCTTGCGTGCTCCAGCGCGATCTCGCGCAACAGCTTCAAGGTTCGCCGTGGTCTGCCCATGCGGGCCTCCCAGCAGGATAAAGGGGCGCCAGTGGATCATGCGCCCGGTTAAAGTGGCGTAAGCCGGCCGGGGCGACGGGCTCCCCAATCGATCCGGCCAGGCTCGGAGCGGTCCGTGGAAATCCGGCGCGTGCCACCCACGCCCGTTATCGCAGGTTTTTCCGTTTTCCTCTCAACCGATCCGGCTGAGCGTAGCCGCGCGCGGCGAAGTCGAAGCCTCGCCGCGCGAGGCTCTTCGACTCCGCCGCGGCGCGGCTACGCTCAGAGAGATCGTGAAAACCGGCCGCCGCGGTCAGCCGCGCAGGGTGAACGTGACCGGCACGCTGGCCCAGGCGCGGGTCGCGTGCCCGTTGACGATGGCCGGCTGGAAGCGCCAGTGCGCCAGGACCTGCTCGCGGGCGCTGCGGTCGAGTTCCGCGTGGCCGCTGCTGCGCAGCACGCCGACTTCGAGCGGCTTGCCGGTCTCGTCCACCAGGACGCGCAGCACCACCGTACCCTCCAGATGCCCGCGCAAGGCATGCGCCGGGTAAGTGATGGGGTGGGCCAGGTAGGCGAGGCTGGCTTCGACCGCGGCGACGGGTGCCGGGGTGCCGCTGTCCGTTGCCGCAGCCGGCGCCGCGTCTTGCACGGGCGCGGCGGGCTGGCCGTCGGCGACTGGCATCGACGGTACACGGGCCACCACCGGATGCGGCATCACCTGCGGCGTGGGCAGCGCCTGGGGCAGCGGCTTGAGTTCCACCGGCGGCGGTGCCGGCGGCTGCGGGGACGGCGATATCAGGCGCACCAGCGCCGGCGGCGGGACGAGTCGGGGCAGGGTCGGCAGCGACACCGGCAGCGGCCGTGCGGCGATCAGGATCACGGCAAGGTTCAGTGCGATGGCCGCACTGAGCGCGGCGATGCGGGCGGGTTCCGGGCGGGCTTGGGCAAGCGGCAGGCTGATGGAAGACATGACGACCTCCTGGCTGCATGGCGGGAGCGGCAGTCACGCGGCTCGCGCCGGGGGATCGTGCTGTCGCGCCTGCAGCCTATGCCTGTTGCGCCGACGCGCGCAAGTGGACGGCTGGACGTCCATCTGCCGCCAGGCCTCGCGTACGGCGATCGGCGAACGACGCAGGTGGCATCGGGCGCAACCTCTGCGACAATCGTCCCGCGGCGACGGGCCGATTCCACGGGAGCCAAGACATGCGCATGAACATCTGGTGGGCCGCGGGTCTGCTGGCGGCGGCGTCGATGCTGTCGGTATCGACGGCGCGGGCGGGCGACATCTCGTGCAAGATGACGTTCCAGCTGTCCGGCTGGTCGGTGTTCTACAAGACTGCCAGGGGCACCGGCACGGTCCGTTGCAGCAACGGCCAGAGCCTGCAGGTGAAGCTGCGCGCCAAGGGCGGCGGGCTGACCTTCGGCAAGACGAAGATCACCGACGGCATCGGCAAGTTCACTGGCGTCAGCAACGTGCGCGACGTGCTGGGCCACTATGCCGAAGCGGTGGCGCACGCAGGCGCGGAGAAGTCGGCGGCGGCGCAGGTGCTGACCAAGGGCAATGTCTCGCTGGCGCTCAGCGGCAAGGGCGAGGGCTGGAACCTCGGCGTGGCGTTCGGCGCGTTCATCATCGAATAGCGACACCGCGCGTGCGACCCTGTGCCAAGGCATGCAGGGGCGCACGTGCGCGATCAAGGTGTGTCGGCGCACCCCGCGCCACCGGAGGTTTCCGATGTCCGCCACGTCCGGCGCAGTCATTCCCAGCTACAGCTTCGGCGATGAGCTGGCCAGCAGCATCATCCACGGGCTGGGCATCGTGCTCAGCATCGCCGGGCTGGCCACCCTGGTCGCGTTCGCGGCGCTGCACGGCAATGCAGTGGCGGTGGTCGCCTGCGCGGTGTTCGGCGCATCGCTGGTGCTGCTGTACACCGCCTCCACGCTCTACCACTCGATCCCCGCGGCGGGTGCCAAGCCCACCCTGCGCGCACTCGACCACATCGCGATCTACGTGCTGATCGCCGGCACCTACACGCCGTTTTCCCTGATCGCCCTGCCGGCCACATGGGGCTGGAGCCTGTTCGCGGCGGTATGGGCGCTGGCGCTGGCCGGCAGCGTGCTGGAGCTGGGCCTGCTCAAGCGCTACCACAAGCTGGCGGTGCTGCTGTACGTGGGCATGGGCTGGATCGGGATGGTCGCGTTCAAGCCGCTCAGCGAACACCTGCAGGCCGGCGGCACCGCGCTGCTGGTGGCCGGCGGGCTGGCCTACACGCTGGGCGTGCCGTTCTACCTGTGGCGGCGGCTGCCGTTCCACCACGCGCTCTGGCACCTGTTCGTGCTGACCGGCAGCGTGCTGCATTTCCTCGCGGTGTTGCTGTACGTGATCCCCGGCCCGCAGCGCTGAGAGGCGTGTTCAGCCCAGCAGCATGGCCAGGCCGAACAGGCCGACCATCAGGAACGACAGCACCAGCTTGAGCAGCGTGCCGAACAGGAGCCCGAGCCAGGTACCCACGCCCACGTGGGTCGCGCGCAGCACGCTGTTGCCCGAGGACAACTCGCCCAGCAGCGCCCCCGCGAACGGCCCCAGGACCAGGCCGGGGATGCCGAAGAACATGCCCACCACGGTGCCGATGCCGGCGCCCCACAACGCGCGCCGGCTGGCGCCGACGCGCTTGGCGCCCAGCGCGCTGGCGACGAAATCGACGACCACCCCGACCGCGCCGATCGCGCCGATGGCCAGCAGCCACCACAGCCCGAGATGGCGGTAGCCATCCACCGCCGCCGCCAGCCAGATCCCGCCGAACACCATCGGAATGCCCGGCAGCACCGGCAACACCGAGCCGGCCAGACCGCCGAGCATCAGCAGGGCGGCGAGGATGTAGAGGGCGATTTCCATGGCGGGCTTCCGTTGGCGCGGTCACGCGGGAGTCACGGCCGCACGGCCATGGGGGTGGGGACACTATGGCATGCAACCGCGCGTCGTTCGCGCCATTCGCGGCCGTGGCCGGTCATCGGCGAACTGCAGGAACGCACCGTGTGCGCGATGCTTGCTTCTACGTGACGACCAGGTTGCGCACAGGGTGCGCTCCCGCAGCTATTTCTCGACGAAGGCGCGTTCGACCACGTAATCGCCCGGCTCGCGCGTGCGCGGCGAAGCTTCGAAACCACGGCCGTCGAGCAGGGTGCTGAGGTCGTCGAGCATGGCCGGGCTGCCGCACAGCATCACGCGGTCGGTTTCCGGGTTGAGCGGCGGCAGCCCGGTGGCCGCGCTCAGCGCGCCGTCGACGATCGCATCGGTGATGCGGCCGTGGTGGCGGAACGGCTCGCGCGTGACGGTGGGGTAGTAGATCAGCTTCTCGCGTACCAGCTCGCCCAGGTATTCGTGCTGCGGCAGCTCGTGCTCCAGGTAGTGCGCGTAGGCGAGATCGTCGATGCGGCGCACGCCGTGGGCCAGCACGATCCGGTCGAAGCGCTCGTAGGTGTGCGGGTCGCGAATGATGCTGAGGAACGGTGCCAGGCCGGTGCCGGTGCCGAGCAGGTACAGGTTGCGGCCGGGCTTGAGGTCGCCGAGCACCAGCGTGCCGGTGGGCTTGCGCGTGACGATCAGCGGGTCGCCGGGCTTGAGGTGCTGCAGGCGCGAGGTCAGCGGGCCGTCGGCGACCTTGATCGAGAAGAACTCCAGGTGTTCCTCCCAGCTGGCGCTGGCGATGGAATAGGCGCGCATCAGCGGGCGGGTTTCCGCCTCCAGGCCGATCATCACGAACTGGCCGCTGTCGAAGCGGAAGCCGGGGTCGCGGGTGGTGCGGAAGCTGAACAGCGTGTCGTTCCAGTGCTGCACGTCGATCACGTGCTCGGTTGCCATGGCCACCATCAGGGGGTTTCTCGTCCGGGTGATCGGCGGCGCAGGGCGCCGGCCGTCGGGTTGCAGGAGGTCGTGGCCGCGGCCATGCAGCGGGGCGCGAAGCGCGCGGCGGTCAACCTGCAAGGATACGCCAGCACCCCGGTGATCGCCGAATCGGATTCCGTGACGGGTTGCCGCATCCCCCGTGCGGGCATCGTGTATCAGGTGATCGTAGGTCGCCGCCTACATCCTTGGCCTCCCGCGGATGGCAGCAGACGCGTTCTTGAACTACAGCCGCCGGCTGCGCATACTGCGACCGTTGCTCCGATCCGGCGGCGCCAGGCCGGACGGGAAGGAAGCCAGGGGGATTCCTAGGCACGCCGATCACGGCGCGGCGGGGTTTTCTTGAGGTCGACTTCGGGAGCTGATGATGCCGATCATGATCGGCCAATCCCAGGCAATCGTCGCGGTGCGCGCGCAGTTGCAGCGTTTTGCCGCCTGCGACGTGCAGGTGCTGATCGAGGGCGAAACCGGCACCGGCAAGGAAGTCGCCGCGCGCGAAATCCACTACGCCAGCGCTCGCCGGGATTTTCCCTTCGTGCCGGTCAATTGCGGCGCCATCCCCGACAGCCTGATCGAGAGCGAACTGTTCGGCCATGGCCGCGGCGCCTTCACCGACGCCAAGGTGGCCCAGCCCGGCCTGGTCGACCATGCGCGCGGCGGCACCCTGTTCCTGGATGAGGTCGATGCGCTCTCGGCCAAGGGCCAGGTGACCTTGCTGCGCTTCCTGCAGGACAGCGAGTACCGCCCGGTCGGCGGCGGTGCCATGCGCACTTCGGATGCGCGCATCATCGCCGCCACCAACAGCTGCCTGGCACGGCAGGTGGAGGCCGGCCGCTTCCGGCGGGATCTGCAGTACCGGCTCAATGCGCTGTACCTGCAGTTGCCGCCGCTGCGCGAGCGCGAGGGAGACGTTGCCCTGTTGGCGCAGCATTTCCTGCACGCGGTGGCGATTCGCCTGCACGGCCCCTTCAAGCACTGGAGCGAGCCGGCGATGGCGGCGCTGCAGGCACATGCCTGGCCGGGCAACGTGCGCGAGCTGGACAACGTCGCGCTGCGTGCCTACATGTGCAGCGACGACGCCATCGTCGGCCTGACCGCGCTGGCCGCAGCCGATCCGGCCTTCATCGGTCCGCGACCGCAGCCGCGGCGGCGGGCGAACGAACCGGAGCTCGGCTTCCGCGTGGCCAAGACCCGTGCGATCCACCAGTTCGAGCACGACTACCTGGTGCAGCTGATGCAACGTGCCAGCGGCAACATCAGCGCCGCCGCGCGGCTGTCCGGCACCGAGCGTCGCCAGCTCGGCAAGCTGCTGGTCAAGCACGGCATCGGCATCAAGGCTTTCCGCACCCGCCAGTGAATTTCCGAGGCCGCCGCGGCCGCGGGTGCGCCGTTACCCATGGCGCGCGCGGAACGGGTCAGCACTGCCCCGGCATCGAGCCGCGGAATCGTTCGCGCCCACCTGCCGCGCCATTTTTCGTCCTCCGTTCCATGGCATGCCTGTTGCCAGTCCAGCGATGGACTGGCGCCGCGGGGAGGTGACGAATCCCGCCGAGCCGGCCCCGCGTCGCGATCGTGGCTTCCGGGCCGCGCAAGGCGCGCCACCTGGCCGGGGAGAACGAGATGGCAACGTCGAAAACCAGCAAGTCGAAAACCGCATCCAGCCGACCCCCTGCGCGGTCGGCATCGGCCCGTGCGCGCACCGCCGCGGCCAGCGGGGGACAGGGGCAGAACTGCGCGGTGATCAACCCCTACGCACTGGCCGAGCTGGTCGCCGGCCAGCCGATTCCGTGGAACGAGGTTCCCGATGTGCCCCGCGTGCTGGAACAGGTGCTGGCCACGCCCTACGAGGAGCTGTTCGATCCCAAGTTCGGCGGCCCGCTCTACATCGGCATGGCACTGGACGCGAACCTCAAGCTGGTGCCGCAGCGCTCGCCGCTGCTCGACCTGCCACCGCGCGGCGAAGGCAACGACGCCACCGGCGGTGGCCTGGAGAGCGTCGACCAGTACGCCACGCTGGCCGCGCTGGCCAGGGCGGGCGCGCTGAAATCCATCCTGGATTGGCCGATCCTGTGCGCCGACCTGTCGCGCTTCGCGCGACTGCAAGTGGTGCTGCGATTGCCGCCGGCGCTGCGCGACTTGCAACTGGGCAACGCGCTGTCCGCCGACGTGGTGCGTGCGATCACCGTCGACACCCACCTCGTCAAGCAACTGGCCGTCACTGGCTGGACGCCGCCGGGCGCGCACTGGGCCGCATCGGGCGACTTCTTCAACGAGACTGCCGAGTTCTTCGATCCGGTGCAGGGCGCCGTGGCCAATTGCTATTACATCGCGGCGCTGTCGGCGGTGGCCTGGGCCACGCCGTTCCGGCTGGCGCACCAGACCCGCGCCACCGGCCCCAGCCAGGCGCAGTTCAACGACCAGATCAGTTTCTGCGAGCCCGACTCCGGTGGCACCCTGGACCGCGCGATCCAGGTGACCGAAGCGGTGCCGTTGACCGCGGGCGGCTACCCGATCTACTGCCGCTCCAGCGAAAGCGGCGAGAGCTGGCCGGCCATCTACGAGAAGGCCTACGCCAAGCTCAAGACCGGCACCGCCACCGACATGCCCGACATCACCCAGACCGCCTGGGGCGATTGCGTGTGGGCCACCGCCCAACTCAACGGCGGCACGCGTCACTACTACAACACCGCCGACCACAGCGCCGACGAGCTGTGGCAACTGCTGCGCTCCAACTGCCTGTCGTATCGCACCTTCAATCCGATGACGGCGTGGACTTACTCGACCGGCGATGCGGCGCCCGACCATGTCGACTACGCCAGCGCCCACGTGGTGGGCTCGCACTGCTACACCGTGCTCGGCTGGGCGTACGCCCGGTGCCGGCGCTGGATCGTGCTGCGCAACCCCTGGGGCAACACCGAGGCCACCGCCAGCGTGCTGGACGCCACCATCTCGATGTACGACGTGAGCTGGTGGCGGCCAATCACGCTGAAGACCACCGATGGCGTGTTCGCGATGGAGATCGGCGCGTTCAAGAAATACTTCGCCGGTTTCGGCACCGCCCATTGAACGCGCCGTGGCCGCCCTCCGCACCAGTCCGAAGCCTGCGCCGCGTCTGCCCCGTGGCAAGCGGCGCGGGAGAAGCAACCGGGCAAACCGGGTGCAATCGTTCGCGCTGCGCCTCGGGGCCGGGTCAGTCCTGACCCGGTCGCAGCGCCGCCGGCGGGGCCGCGGCCCGGCGCCATGCCGTTTTCACGCCGGCGGCCACTGGCACACTCGTTGCCAGAGTCGACGCAGATGCGGGATGTCGCCATGACCAAGCCCTCGACTAGCGGGTCCCCGGCAAGCGATGACGACGAGATTCGCCATTCGGTGCTGGCGTATCTGCAGGATCACCCGCGCGCGGCAGACACCTTGCGCGGCGTCGTCAACTGGTGGTTGCCGCAGCAGCGCTACGAGAACAGCCGCCAGCGCATCGAGCAGGTGCTGTCGGCGCTGGTGGCGGAGGGCCTGCTGCATCGCGACCGGCTCCCCGATGGCGAGGTGTTGTACGCGTTGAACGAGCACCGGCGACCGCCGCCGCATTGATCGCCACAGGGGTTTTCACTTTCGGAGGACCGATCCCATGCCATCTGCGCTCACCTATCCGGGCGTCTACATCGAGGAAATTCCCAGCGGCGTGCGCACCATCACGGGGGTGGCCACGTCGATCGCGGCGTTCGCCGGCTGGGCGCCGCGCGGGCCGACCGGGCGCGCCGCCCTGGTGCTCGGCTACGCCGACTTCGCGCGCCAGTTCGGCGGCATCGACAGCCGCAGCCTGCTCGGCTACGCGGTCAACCAGTTCTTCGCCAACGGCGGCCAGCAGGCTTACATCGTGCGCCTGGTCGACGCCAGCGCGAAGGCGGCCAAGGTCACCCTCGACGGCAAGCTGCTGCTTGCCGCGAGCAGCGAAGGTCTCTGGGCCAACGACTTCGCCGTGGTCATCCGGAAGTCGAGCTTCGACGCCAGCCGGTTCCGCCTGAGCGTGGTGAACTGGCAGCTCGACCCTGCCGGCGTGGCGGTGGAGACGTTCGACAACCTGTCGATGAAGGCCGACGACGCCCGCTTCGTCACCAGCGTGCTGGCCGCGCAGTCCGCCTACGTCACGGCTGCGGTGCAGGGTGGAGCCACCGATCCGCCCGCGGATACCGCGGCCGGCAACATTCCCGACGGCGCGAAGCTGGCCGGCGGCGCCGACGGCACGGTGCTGGCGCCGAACGACCCCGCGTTCGAGACCGCGCTGCTGCCGCTGTCCGGCACCGGTGGTCTGTACCAGCTCGATCGCGTCGACCTGTTCAACCTGCTGTGCGTGCCCGGCGAAACCGGTACCGGCACGATCTCCGCCTTGCAGAAATTCTGCCGCGATCGCCGCGCGTTCCTGATCGCCGACAGCGCCGATGGCACCACCTTCGACACGCAGAAGGACGGCCCCGGCGACATCACCGGCGACGACGCGATCAACGCCGCGTTCTACTACCCGTGGATCATCGCCGCCGATCCGCTGCAGCAAAACCGGCCGCGCGCGTTCCCGCCCAGCGGCTTCGTGGCCGGCATCTACGCGCGCACCGACGCAGCGCGCGGCGTGTGGAAGGCGCCCGCCGGCAGCGAGGCCAGCGTGACCGGCGCGCTCGGCGTCGGCACCGTGCTCACCGATGGCGAAAACGGCGTGCTCAATCCGCGGGCGATCAACTGCATCCGCAACTTCCCGGTCTACGGCACCGTGGTGTGGGGCGCACGCACCCTGCAGGGCAACGACGAGCGCGGCTCGGAGTGGAAGTACGTGCCGGTGCGGCGCACCGCACTGTTCATCGAGGAGAGCCTGTATCGCGGCACCCAGTGGGTGGTGTTCGAGCCGAACGACGAACCGCTGTGGTCGCAGATCCGCCTCAACGTGGGCGCCTTCATGCAGAACCTGTTCCGCCAGGGCGCGTTCCAGGGCAAGACGCCGAACGACGCGTACTTCGTGAAGTGCGACAAGGAAACCACCACGCAGAACGACATCAACCTCGGCATCGTCAACATCGTGGTCGGCTTCGCGCCGCTCAAGCCCGCCGAATTCGTGGTCATCCAGCTGCAGCAGATGGCCGGCCAGATCCAGTCCTGAGGAAAACGTCATGGCTCAGTTCAGCGTCAATGCGCAGCGCTTCGATCCGTACAAGAATTTCAAGTTCCGGGTGAAGTGGGACGGCCGCTACGTGGCCGGCGTCAGCAAGGTGTCGGGCCTGAAGCGCACCACCGAGGTGGTCAAGCACCGCGAGGGCGGCGACCCCAGCAGCACGCGCAAGTCGCCGGGACGCACCGAGTACGAGGCGATCACCATCGAGCGCGGCGTCACCCACGACACCGAGTTCGAGAAGTGGGCGAACAAGGTGTGGAACTTCGGCGCCGGGCTCGGCGCGGAAGTCTCGCTGAAGGACTTCCGCAAGGACCTGATCCTCGAGGTCTACAACGAGGCCGGCCAGCTCGCGCTCGCCTACAAGCTGTACCGCTGCTGGGTCTCGGAGTACCAGGCGATGCCCGACCTGGACGCGAACGCGAACGCGGTGGCGATCCAGCACCTGAAGCTGGAGAACGAGGGCTGGGAGCGCGATGTCGGTGTGTCGGAGCCGGCCGAGCCGAGCTTCACCGTACCCGCCGGCTGAGCGCCATGCACACGCCCACCCCCGCGCAGCTGCTGCAGGTCTGGGAACGCGGGGGCGAGCCGTCCGCCGCGGCACGCGGACTGTTGCTGCTTGGCTGCAGCTGCGACGACGAAGCCCCTGTCGATGCACTGGCGGCGATGCCGCTGGGTCGGCGCGACGCGCGGCTGCTCGAATTGCGCGAGCGCCTGTTCGGCGCCGCGATCGACGCGGTGGCGACATGCCCGCAATGCGCAACCACGGTCGAGGCGACGTTCCGCTGCGATGACCTGCGGCTGCCGGATGCGGACGCCGCCGCTTCCACGCTGGAGCACGCCGCGCACGGCATCCGCGTGCAGTTCCGCCTGCCCGACAGCCGCGACCTGCTGGCGCTGGAAAGCTGCGGCGACGCCGGGGCTGCGCGCGCGCTGCTGCTCGAACGTTGCGTGCTCGCCGCGCAGCATGGCGGCGAATCGCTCGAGCCTCGCGGTTTGCCGCACGAGCTGCAGGCGCAGATCGCGCAGGCGATGGCGCAGGCCGATCCGCAGGCCGACCTGCAACTCGCGTTGCGCTGCCCGGACTGCGGCCACGAATGGCAACCGTTGTTCGACGTCGCCCGCTTCCTGTGGCAGGAGCTGCACGCCTGGGCGCTGCACATGCTGCGCGAGGTGGACACGCTGGCCGCCAGTTACCACTGGGCCGAGGCCGACATCCTCGCGCTGAGCCCGCGCCGCCGCCAGGCCTACCTGGAGCTGTGCGCGCCATGAACGATTTCCTCGACCGGCTGGCGGCACGCGCGATCGGCAGCGAAACCACGCTGGCGCCACGGCTGCCGTCGCTGTTCGAACCGCTGCAGCGCGCGCCGGTCACGCCGCCGGCCGACGAGAGCGAGGCGCCCGCGCGCGCTCGCGAGGCGAGCCCGGCAGTGCCGCCAGTGCCGGATGTCGCACCGCCACCGCGCGCGCCGACCCATGCGCGCGAGTCGATCGAGCCACGTGCCGCCCGCGTCGCGCCGGTGGAGCACCCGGCGTTGCCGACGACGGCAGGCACCGCCGCCGATGTACCGCACGCGCCGATGCCGTCGCCGCCGCGCGCGGCCTCGCCGGTGCGCGCCATCGGCGCCGAACAGGCCAGCACGCCGCCCACGCCGGAACGTCCGGCGGTCACTTCCTCGTTTGCCTTCCCGCGCCCGCCGCGCGTGGCGCGCACTCGCCGGGAAGCCGCATCGACGCCCGCACCGAACGGCGTCTTGTTGGCCGCACCAGCGCCGGTGTTTGCCTCGACCGGCGCGGCATCCACGCGATCCGAACGCACCGTCGCCGCGCAGGCCGCTGCCGCGCGAGCCGAAGGCAAGGCCGATGCAGCGCGCGAGCCGGTGGTACACGTCAGCATCGGCCGGCTCGAAGTGCGCGCCACGCCGGCGGCTGCCGCGCCGCCGCGTCGTCGCGACGGCCCGCAGCCGGGCAGCCTCGACGACTACCTGCGCCAGCGCGGCAAGGCCTCGCCATGAGCAACGTGCTGGCCATCGCCGCGACCACGCGCACGCTGCGCAACCTGCTGCTGGCGCAGATGCCCGTGCTGGATGCGGAACTGAGCGACCTGGAGGTGACCCTGCAGCCGCCCGACGTGGCGCGCAAGGGGATCAGCAAGGCGCAGCTCAACCTGTTCCTGTACCAGGTGGTGGCCAACGCGGCCTGGCGCAACCTCGACCTGCCGGGGCAAGTGCGTCCCGGCGAGACCGCGCCGCCGCCGCTGGCGCTGAACCTGCATTACGTGATCACCGCCTGGGGCCGCGGCGAGAACGACAACGATGCGCTCAGCCACCGCGTGCTCGCCGCCGCGATGAGCACCCTGCACGACCGCGGCGTGCTCGACGGCAACGACATCCGCAACGCGCTGCCGGACAACGACCTGGCCGGCCAGATCGAGCGCGTGCGCGTCACCCCGCTGCCGCAGAGTGTGGACGAGTTGTCCCGGCTGTGGACCGCGTTCCAGACCAACTACCGCGCCTCGGCGGTCTACGAGGCGGCGGTGGTGCTGATCGACAGCCAGGCGGCGATGCGTGCGCCGCTGCCGGTGCTGCGGCGCGGCGCGCAGGACCGCGGCGTGATCGCTACCGCGTCCGCCGCCGCGGTGCTGGACGCGCTCGACTACCCGCGCCATCAGGCTGCCGTGCGCCTTGGCGAGGACATCGTGCTGAACGGTCGCCAGCTCGCGACGGATCACGCGCTGGCCCGCTTCAGCAGCCTGCGCCCGGACGCGCCGATCGATATCGCGCCGCGACCCGGCGACGCGGCCGGCAGCTTGCGCGTGCATCTCGCCGACACCGCCGACGATGCCGATGCCGTCGCGCGCTGGGCGCCGGGCATCTACACCGTGGCCCTGCGGGTGCAGCCGCCGGGACTGCCGCCATTGCTCAGCAATGAGCTGCCGCTGGTGCTGGCGCCGCGCATCACGCTCGGCTCGCTCGCCGCCACGGCCGGCGACTTCGCCTTGAACCTGACCTGCACGCCGCGCATCCGCGACGGCCAGCGCGTGTTCCTGCTGTTCGGCGATCGCCTGCTGGCGCCGACCAGCCTCGGCAACCCGGCCGACACGCACCAGCCGACCGCGCTGGTCTTCCAGCTCACCGGCGTGGCCGCGGGCAGGTACACCGTGCGCCTGCGCGTGGACGGCGCCGACAGCATCCCGGTCGACTTCAGCGGCAGCGTGCCCGCGTTCGCCGCGGACCAGCAGGTGGTCGTGTCATGAACGACTACGCGCCGTGGCTGGAAGCGAACGACCGCTACCTCGCCGGTGCGCTGGCCGAGCTGCGCGCGCGGCTGGAACGCGCCGCGCAGCGGCACGACACGCCGCCGGCCGCACCGGCGGCGGCCACCGCGCTGATGGAATCCGCGCCGGCGGTGAGCACGCCGGCCGGGCCGAAGCATTACTGGGTCGCGCGGCTGTTCGGCGGCCAGCACGTGCCGCCGTCGCTCGCGGCGGCGGCTGCCGACGAACCGCCCGCCGCCCGACCGCTCGTCGCCGCGGTGCCGGACGACGGCACGACCGCTGCCGCACCGGATGACGACGAGGGCGATCACACCCCCGCGCTGGCCGTGCTCGCGAACCGCCTCGGCCTGTCCACGTTCGAGCGCGACGTGCTCCTGCTGTGCATCGGCATGGAACTGGACACCCGCTTCCCCGCGCTGTGCGCGCAGGCCCAGCACGATCCGGCGCGGCCGTATCCCACCTTCGCGCTGGCCTTCGCCGTGCTCGATGCGCCGAGCTGGGATGCGCTGTCGCCGCAGCGGCCGTTGCGCTACTGGCGCCTGCTCGACATCCACCAGCCCGGCGCGCAGCCGCTGATCGGCGCGGCGCTGAGTGCCGACGAGCGCGTGGTGAATTTCGTCAAGGGCATGAACTACCTGGACGACCGGCTGACGCCGCTGCTCACCGCCTTGCCGCCGGCCACGCTGCCGCCGTCGCAGCAGGCGGTCGCCGATCAGCTGCTGGACAGCCTGCACCACGTGCCGCCGGGCGAGCCGCTGCCGCTGGTGCAACTGCTGGGCAGCGACAGCGTCAGCAAGCAGGCGATCGCGCAGGCCATTGCCGCCGCGTTTGGCGCGCAGGCCTATCGCTTGTCGGCGGAGCTGCTGCCGGCCGCGGTCGCCGAACAGGAAACCCTGCTGCGGCTGTGGCAGCGCGAAAGCCAGCTGCTGCCGCTGGCGTTGTACCTCGACGCGGCCGAGGTCGAACACGGCGACGCCGCTGCCGCGTGGGTCAGGCGTTTCCTCGCGCGTACCGGCGGGCTCGCCTTCGTCGACGCGCGCGAACCGTGGGCGGGTGCGGCCACGCAGGCGCTCAGCGTCGACGTGGCCAAGCCCACCGCCGTCGAGCAACGTTCGCTGTGGCAGCGCCTGCTGGGCGACGCCGCCGGCGCGCAGCCGCAGCAGCTGGCCGGCCACTTCGATTTCAACCTGGGCAGGATCGAGCAGATCGCGCATGGTGCGCTGGCAGCGGCCGAGGACAAGCCCGCCGCGCTGGCGCCGACGCTGTGGCAGGGCGCACTGGCGCATACGCGACCGGCATTGGATCAACTCGCCCAGCGGATCGAGCCGAAGGCCGGCTGGGACGACCTGAAACTGCCCGACAGCGAGAAGGCCCTGCTGCGCCAGATCGCCGACCAGGTTGCCCAGCGCACCACCGTCTACGACGACTGGGGTTTCCGCCAGCGGATGAATCGCGGGCTGTCGATCAGCGCGCTGTTCACCGGCGAGAGCGGCACCGGCAAGACCATGGCGGCGGAAGTGCTGGCGCAGGAACTCGGCCTGTCGCTGTACCGCATCGACCTGTCGGCGGTGGTCAGCAAGTACATCGGCGAGACCGAGAAGAACCTGCGCAAGCTGTTCGACGCGGCCGAGGACGGCGGCGCGATCCTGTTCTTCGACGAGGCCGACGCGCTGTTCGGCAAGCGCAGCGAAGTGAAGGACAGCCACGACCGCTACGCCAACATCGAGGTGAACTACCTGCTGCAGCGGCTGGAGTCGTTCCGCGGGCTGGCGATCCTGGCCACCAACATGAAGGGCGCGCTGGACAGCGCGTTCCTGCGCCGGCTGCGCTTCGTCATCAACTTCCCGTTCCCCGGCTCGGCCGAACGCCGCGCGATCTGGGCCTCGGTGTTCCCGGCGCAGGCGGCGGTGGGCGCGCTGGACTTCGACCGGCTGGCGCGGCTCCCGCTCACCGGCGGCAGCATCCAGGGTATCGCCCTCAACGCCGCGTTCATGGCGGCCAAGGCTGGCGTGTCGATCGGCATGCCGCTGCTGCTGGATGCCGTGCGCACCGAATACCGCAAGCTGGACAAGCCGATCAACGAAGCGGACTTCCACTGGCTGGAAAGCGCCGGAGGCAAGCCGTGAGCATCGAGCTGCACATCGAGCGGCTGGTGCTGGACGAGGCGCTGCTCGGCGGCGAACGCGCGGGCAACGTGCGTGCCGCGCTCGAAGGCGAGCTGGCCCGCTTGCTGACGCGGCCAGGCGCGGTCGACGCGCTGCGCGGTCTCGGCGCGGTGGCCACGCTGCCGGCGGCGAGGCTGCCGACTGCCAGCGATCCGCACGAGCGCCTCGGCCCGCGCATCGCCACGGCGGTGCAGCACGGCCTCGGCATCACGCCCGCCGCGCGCGTCGCGGGCAAGGAGCATTGACATGAAAGCGATCCCCAAACCCCGTCCCAACGGCATCGTGCGCTTCGGCAAACGGAAGGCCAGACGCGACGACCGCAACCTGATGTTTGCCGCCCTGCTGAAGGCGCCGCCCGCGCTGCCGGCCGAATACGACTTCGACGTGGTCCACCACGGCATCCCCACGCCGATGTTCGGCAACGACCAGTACGGCGACTGCGTGATCGCCGGCCGCGCGCACCAGACCCTGCGCTTCGAGAAGGCCGAACAGAACAAGCTGATCGCGATCAGCGACAAGGACGTGCTGCACGAATACTTCGGCGAAACCGGTGGAGCGGACAGCGGCCTGGTCGTGCTCGATTCGCTGAAGAAGTGGCGCAGCAAGGGCTGGCTCGCCGCGAAGCGGCGCTACAGGTTCAAGGCCTTCGCGCAGATCGACCAGGGCAAGCGCAGCGAGGTCAAGCGCGCGGTGTTCATGGATATCGGCGTCGGCCTCGGCTTCAGCCTGCCCGACGCGGCGCTGACCCAGTTCTATGCCGGCAAGCCGTGGGCCGTGGTAAGCGGCAAGGCCGGCCAGCCGAACCCGCGCAACGGCCACTACGTCTACGTGCCCGGCTACACGAAGAGCGGCCCGGTCTGCGTCACCTGGGGCCGCAAGCAGCAGATGAGCTGGGCCTTCCTCGTCAAGTACTGCGACGAAGCCTACGCGGTCATCGACGCGATCGACACCGCGAAGAAGAAGCGCGGACTGGATGCGGGCAAGCTCGACGCCTTCCTCGCCGGGTTGCGCAAGACGAAGCGGGCGGCGAAGAGGGCGGCTGCGCGCACCGGAGGCGGACGTGGCTGAGCGCAGCGCCAGCATGGCGGCGGCGCAGGTGGCCCCGGCGGCCGCCTTCGTGCTGCAGCGGAAGTGCGGCTGTGGCCGGCATGTGCCGGGCGGCGGAACCTGCGCCGAATGCGCCCGCAAGCGCCATCCCTTGCAACGCAAGGCCGGGCCATCCCTCGCGTCCGGCACCCAGGCACCGGACGCGGTGCTGGCCGTGTTGCGTTCGCCCGGAACGCCGCTCGATCCGGCCGCCCGCCAGTACATGGAGCCGCGGTTCGGCCGCGATTTCTCCGCGATACGCGTGCATGCCGACGACAGTGCGGCGGCTTCGGCCAGGGCCGTGGGCGCGCTGGCATACACCGTGGGGCAGCACATCGTGTTTGCCGAGGGGCAGCTCGCCCCGCGCTCCGCCGCGGGGCGCCGCCTGCTGGCGCACGAGCTGACGCATACCCTCCAGCAGGGCACGTCACCGGCGTCGTTGAGTCCCCGGCTCGCCGTCGGTGCGGTGGATTCGAGCGCCGAAATCGAGGCGGATCGCGTTGCCGACCGGGTGGCGACCGGTGCCGCCGTGCCAGCCGTACGCGCCGCGCCTTCCGCCGCCTTGCAGCGCAAGCCCGGGCCGACCCTGGTCGACGCGCCCGCTCCCACCGACGCGGAACCGGATTTCAAATCGCCGCAGATGCGAGGTGGCCGAGGGCGGGCTGCCAGCGTCGATGGCGGAAAGCGTGGCGACGACCAGGTCGTCATTCGCATCATCCGCTATCTGTGTGCCTGCGCCGGACGCAACGTCACGCGCACGAGGGCATCCGCGCAGCTGACCCCGAATCCCGGCGTGACGCTGGAGATCTGCAGCGGCAAGGTCACCGCGCGGGTCACTGGCGACATCGTTCCCAAGACTCTCACGACGGGTACGGCGAAGGTCGGCGTGGACGTCAACGTCGCAGGCAACGTGAATGTCGGCGTGCAGGGGCAGGTGCAGAACACCGGCAAGGAGCCGCAGGCCGGCGGTTCGGCGGATGTCCGCGTCAAGCTGCCGAACGGCGGCCAGATCGGCGGCAGCGGGGGAGTCCTGAAGGGGACGCAGACAGGGAAAGTGGACTTGCAGGCGGGGGCCGGCTACGAAACGCCGGGTGGCACCAGGATCGGCGTTCAAGTAACCGATACGCCGGGCGGCCCCTTCACGATCACCGGTGGCGTGGGCGGAAATCTTCCCGGCCAAACCGTCAGCGACCAGACCTGCCGCGAATGCCGCTGCCCGGTTTCCTACCAGTGCTACGAGGACATTCCACCGCGCGATGTCCAGGAGCCGGTCACCGTGGATGTCGTGCAGCGCGGCCGGTTGCGCTACTACTTCAGTCTGGACAGCGACCGCGACACGCTTGATCCGCAGTTGAAGGGAGAGTCGAAGCACACCCTCGATGAGGTAGCACAGCAGGTCGCGGCGGGAAGCCAGGTCAATTCCATCAGCGGCTATGCCTCGCCGGAAGACAACCGCGAAAAGCCCGAGCCGAACCAGAAGCTCTCGTTGTCGCGCGCACAGCGCCTGCGCGACCTGCTGGCCCAACGGCTCGGTACGCGCGTCCCGCTGCCGGCGCCGATGGCCGGCGGCGAACTGCTCGGGCGCGTGCGGACGATCGCGCCGGGCAGCAGCCTTGCCGACGCCCTGCGCGACGTGGGCTTCGGCGATGCGGAAGACGTCACCCAGTTCCTGGTCGGCGGCGACATCCCCAACCCCCGGCTTGCCGATCAGTTCCTTGGCCTGCTCGATCGCGTCACCGACCCGGGTGAGCGGTTGAAGCTGTTCGGCGTGGCCGCCGATTCACCGGCGGCACCGAAGCTGCTGGCCGCGATCGAACAGTTCCGCAGGAACCGGGGCCGGGGGCGTCGCCCATGGGAAGGCATCTTCGGCTACCTGCGCTACGCGACCGTCGAACTCGGCACCACGCACAAGGAACAACGCATGGAGCAGCACCGGACCAGCGGCTCGCTCACCCCCATGAACGAGGCGGCCTGCAAGCCCTATTCGCGCCAGGCGGAGGACGCGGGCAAGTTCGGCCCGGCCGAGAGGGAGCCGGACAGGAATGCCGATTGTCCCCTGGGCGAACCACGCAACCAGCCGGAGACCGCAAAGCAATGCAACTACGACTGACTCTGCATGGGCCGGGCCGGCTGGACCGCTTGCCTGGCTGCGGCGGCCAGCCATGAGCACCTTCCCCGGCTCCCCGCGCATTCTCAAGGGCGGCATCGTGCTGATCGATGCGGCCAGCTCGGCGGTGTTGCGGGTGATCGCGCTGCAGTACAACCCCGATTCGCTCACGCGCTCGCTGCAGGTGCAGGCGGTCAGCGCGGATGGCGGCGATCGTTCCGAGGTGCTGCGCCTGAAGGGGCCGCCGGTGGAGACGCTGAAGCTGGAGGCGGAGATCGACGCCACCGACCAGCTGGAATTCCCCGAGCAGAACGACGGGGTCACCGAGTCCGGCATCTTCGCCCAGCTGGCGGCGCTGGAAACCATGGTCTACCCGAGCAGCGGCCAACTGCGCGCGAACGATGTGCTGGCGCAGATCGGCACGCTGGAGATCGTGCCGATGGAGACGCCGCTGGCGCTGTTCGTGTGGAGCAAGTCGCGCATCCTGCCGGTGCGCGTCACCGAGTTCGGCATCACCGAGGAAGCGTTCGACGCCGCGCTGAACCCGATCCGCGCCAAGGTCAGCCTGGGCTTGCGCGTGCTGTCGGTGAACGACGTGCCCTCCGGGCACAAGGCCGCCAGCCTGTTCATGAGCTACCTGCAGCAGAAGGAGCGCCTGGCCGGCGGCGCGGGCGGCCAGCTGTCCGCGCTCGGCTTGAGCGGCGTGCCGTGAATACCCCGCGAACACATCGGAGAGCGACATGCGTATCGAGGAAATGATTGCCGCCGTACAGCAGGCCCTCGGCGTGGAGGTGGACGGCAAGGCCGGCCCGCAGACCTGGGGCGCGATCTACGCGCGGCTGGTGGACAAGAAGATCGATCAGATGAAGCCGGCCGAAGCCGTTTCGCCGGTGGACGATCGCAGCGAGAAGGTGATCGCCACGCTGCTGCCGCAGGTACGCCCGATTGCGCGCGCCCTGGTGCAGAAGGCGGCTGCTGCGGGCATCAGCATCCGCGTGATCAGCGGCTTGCGCAGCTACGAGGAGCAGGCGGCGTTGTATGCGCAGGGGCGCACGGCGCCGGGGAAGAAGGTGACCAACGCCCGCGCCGGCTACTCCAACCACAACTTCGGCATCGCCTTCGACATCGGCGTGTTCGAGGGCAACCGCTACCTGCCGGAGTCGCCGAAGTACAAGGCCGTCGGCGCGCTGGGCATGGACCTGGGCCTGGAGTGGGGCGGCAACTGGAAAACCATCGTCGACCAGCCGCACTTCCAGTTGCGACCCGCCTGGGCGGCGGACGAAAGCGAACAGCAGATGTTGGCCGAGCTGCGATCCCGGAGGGATCGCGGCGAGGCGGTGTACGCCTGACGGAACCGGGTCGATCGACACGCCCGCGACGGAGAAGCCTCCATGACCTCGAATTTCCCGCCCACCAGCCGCTACGCGCTGACGCCCACGACCAGCCTCGTGCGCGCCGACGGCAGCATGGTGACGTACCTGAAGCGCCGCTTCGTGCCGCCGCCGGAAAGCCTCGCCCTGCTGCAGTGGCATCGCGTGGTGCAGGGCGAGCGGCTGGACAACATCGCGGCGAAGTACCTGGGCGATCCCGAACAGTTCTGGCGGCTGTGCGACGCGAACCGCGCGCTGCGCCCGGACGAGCTGACCGGGACGATCGGGAAAGAGCTGCGCATCACCTTGCCCGAAGGCATCCCGGGGGTGCCGCATGCTTGAAGGCGTGCACCTGACGCTGTTGGTCGGCCCGGTGGTGCCGGTGCCGGTGCCGCAGCTCGTGCTGGATGCGCTCACCCGGGTCGAGGTGAACGCGCCGGACGAGGCGGCCGGTGCGTTCACCCTGCAGTTCACGCTGAGCGTGCAGTCGCCGCTGCACACGCTGTTCCTGCTCTCGGGTGGCGGCGTGGTGCCGCTGCTGCGGGTGATCGTGGTGGTCACCGTGAACGGCATGCCGCAGGTGCTGATCGACGGCGTGGTGACCCGCACCGAAGTGGTGCCCGGCGCGGACCAGCGCCACACCACCTTGCAGGTCACCGGCGACGACCTCACCACGGTGATGACCAAGCTCGAATTCTCCGGCCTGCCCGGGGTGCCGTACCCGGCGATGCCGGCCGAGGCGATCGTGGCGCTGCTGCTGGCGAAATACGCCTTCCTCGGCATCGTGCCGCTGGTGATCCCCAGCATCGCGATGGACGTGCCGATCCCGACCAACCGCATCCCGACCCAGCAGGGCAGCGACCTGGAGTACATCCGCCTGCTGGCCGAGCGCGTGGGCTACGTGTTCTATCTCGATCCCGGTCCGGCGCCGGGCATGAGCATCGCGTACTGGGGGCCCAAGGTGAAGGTGGGCGTGCCGCAGCCGGCGCTGAACGCGGACATGGACGCGGCCAGCAACGTCGACGAGCTGAGCTTCAGCTACAACGGCAACGCGCGGCAGTTGCCGGTCGTCTACATCCAGAACGAGCAGACCAAGGTGCCGCTGCCGATTCCGATCCCGGATGTCGGCCCGCTGAATCCGCCGCTGGGGCTGGTCGATCCGCCGCCGCAGCAGTTCCGACCGCTGGACGAGACCGCGAAGTATTCGCCGCAGCGCGCGATGCTGCTGGGCATGGCCGAGGCGGCAAAATCGGCCGACACCGTCACCGGCCGTGGCAGCCTCGACGTGGTGCGTTACGGCCGCGTGCTGAAGTCGCGCCAGCTGGTCGGCGTGCGCGGCGTGGGGCCCGCATTCGACGGCCTGCACTACGTCAGCCAGGTGCGTCACACGATCAGGCGCGGCGAGTACAAGCAGAGCTTCGAGCTGTCGCGCAAGGGACTGGTCTCCGCCGTGCCGCTGGTGCTGCCATGAACAAGTTCTTCGGCAAGTACCGCGGCACCGTGATCCAGAACGTGGACCCGGAACAGCGCGGCCGCATCCAGGCGATGGTGCCGGACGTGTCCGGGCTGATCCCGTCGAGCTGGGCGATGCCGTGCGTGCCGATCGCCGGCAAGCAGAGCGGCGTGTACGTGGTGCCGCAGATCGGCGCCGGCGTGTGGATCGAGTTCGAACAGGGCGATCCGGATTATCCGGTATGGGTCGGCGGCTTCTGGGGCAGCGCGGCGGAAGTGCCCGCGCTGGCCTTGGCCGGCAATCCGGCCAGCCCGAGCGTGGTGCTGCAGTCGGGTCTGCAGAACACCATCTCGATCAGCGACGTGCCGGGGCCGGCCGGCGGCATCCTGATCAAGAGCGTCACCGGCGCGATGATCATGGTCAACGAGGTCGGCATCACGATCTCCAACGGCCAGGGCGCCACCATCGTGCTCGCGGGGCCGACGGTGACGGTGAACAACGGCGCATTGGTTGTGACCTAGGGAGATGCGCGATGCCGGGCTTCCTCATCCATGTCGGCGCCAGCGTGCTCTGCTCGCACGGCGGCCAGGCGCAGGCCACCGCACCGAATCCGCGCGTCACCGTCAGCGGCCAGCCCAGCGTGACGATGCCGGCGCCGTGGCTGGTTGCCGGCTGCGCGCTGCCGCCACCACCGGCGGCGAACGGGCCATGCGTCAGCGCGCAGTTCGTCACCGCCGCCACCCGTGTCGCTTCCAACGGACAGCCGCTGCTGCTCATCGACAGCCAGGCGATCTGCGCGCCGACCGGCACGCCGCTGCTGATCGTCGCCAGCCAGACGCGCGTCACCGCGATGTGAGGACGCCATGATGAATATGGACTACCCATTCCATTTCGACCCGCGCGGCCGCGTCGCGGAAACCGGCGACGACGAACACGTGCGCGACATGATCGAGCAGCTGCTGTTCACCAGTCCGGGCGAGCGGGTGAACCGGCCCGACTTCGGCAGCGGTCTGCTGCAACTGGTGTTCGCGCCGAACAGCCCGGAGCTGGCCGCCGCGCTGCAGTTCACCCTGCAGGCGGCGCTGCAGCGCTGGTTGGGCGACGTGATCGACGTGGGCAAGCTCGAAGTCAGCAGCGAGGACGCCACCTTGCGCGTCGACCTCAGCTACACCGTGCGCGCCAGCGGCGACACGCGCAGCGACAGCTTCGTGCGGAGCCTGCCATGAACACCGCGCACGAAACGGCGAGCCTCGGCACCATCGGCTGCGCGCCGCTGCCGGCCTGCAGCGTGCCCGCGCGGCGCGACAAGCTGCGCCGGGCCGGCACGCTCAACGGCATCGACTACGTCGAGGTCGGCGATGACGGCGTGAGCCTGTGCGTGCACCTGTTCGGCGAGATTCCGCAAGGCCTCGGCGTGGCCAACGTGCGGATCAGCGGCGGCGAGCGCATCACCGGGCTGCGCGTGCTCGGCGTGAATCCCGAGCTGGAGCCGGAGCGGCACGACGATGCCTGCCTGCGCGTGCTGCTGGATCGCGAAGGCGACCACACGGCGTATTGCCTGTGCCTGGTGGAGGCGACCTCCGGCAACGATCCGGCGAGCTGGCGCGCGTATCCCGGCTTCGATCCGCGCTACGCCTGCGCCACGCTGCACTTCCGCCTCGACTGCGCGAAGACGCTGGACTGCGCCGACGAGGCGCCATGCGTGCGGCCACCGTCGCCCGCGCCGGAGATCAACTACCTGGCGAAGGACTACGCCAGCTTCCGCCAGCTGTTCCTCGACCGCCTCGCGCTGGACATGCCGGCGTGGACCGAGCGCCACGTGCCGGATCTCGGCATCGCGCTGGTGGAGGCGCTGGCGTATACCGCCGACCAGCTCAGCTACTACCAGGACGCGGTCGCCACCGAAGCCTACCTGGGCACCGCGCGCCGACGCATCTCGGTGCGCCGGCATGCGCGGCTGGTCGACTACCGCATGCACGAAGGCTGCAATGCGCGCGCGCTGGTGACGCTGGCCTGCAGCAACGACCTGAGCCTCGAACTGGCCAACCTGCTGCTGCTGGTGCCGCCGCCGGGACAGGATCATCCGCAGCCCGGCGTGATCGACGCGGCCCAGCTCGACGTGGCGCGTGCGCAGGGCGCGCTGATCTACGAGCCGATGCCGCTGGACGGCATGACCACGTTCGACGTGGTCGCCGCGCACAGCGCGATCCGGCTGCACAGCTGGGGCGACGAGCTGTGCTGCCTGCCACGCGGCAGCACACGGGCGACCTTGGTCGACACGTCGCCACCCACGCCGGAAGCGCCGCCCGTCGTGCTGCTGGCGACAACGGACACCGCAAGCGCGCCGACGCGCGCGCTGAAGCTGGCCGTCGGCGACCTGCTGATCTTCGAGGAAGTGCGGGGACCGCAGACCGGCAACCCGGCCGATGCCGATCCCGCGCACCGGCACGCAGTGCGCCTCACGGACGTCCGGACGTCCATCGATCCGCTCGACGGCACGATGCTGCTGGAGGTGGCGTGGGATCCCTGCGACGCGCTGCCGTTCGACCTGTGCCTGTCGGTGCGCACGCCGGCGCCGGACTGCGCATGGCTGCACGACGTCAGCTTGGCGCGCGGCAACGTGCTGCTGGTCGACCACGGCGAGCACGTGCGCGGGCAGTGCACGTCCGCCGCGATCTGCATGCCCGACGGCCGCGACGGCGATTATCCCGGGCTGACCGCCGCGCTCGCCGCGATGCCGGATGCCTGCACGCGCTGCGGCACGCTGGCCGAGGACTGCTGGCTGGTGCCGGGCAGCACGCAGTACGGCTGCTGTCATTGCGACGGCGCGGTGCAGGACGTCCGCCGTTCGCCGTCCGACACCGGCCACGTGCTGCCGGATACGCCGCTGACCTGGGCCGAGCCGTTGCCGCCGCACGCGCCGGTATGCCAGTTGCTGGCGCGCGATCCGCGGCACGCGCTGCCGCAACTCACCGTCCACGGCGGCGCGCTCGACGAGGTGCTGGTGGCCGGCACGCCGGACTCGCGCTGGCAGTGGCTGCCGCGCCAGGACCTGCTGGCGAGCGGCCCGGACGACCGCCACTTCGTGGTCGAGATCGACGACGACGGCGCCGCCCACCTGCGCTTCGGCGACGGCGTGCTTGGCGCGCAGCCGCAAGCCGGCGATTTCTTTCGCGCCGCCTCGCGCATCGGCAACGGCCCGGCCGGCAACGCGGGCCGCGACAGCATCGTGTGGCTGGCGCTGAAGTCGGGCGTGCTGTCCGCCGACCTGGTGCCGCGCAACCCGTTGCCGGCCAGCGGCGGCACCGCGCCGGAGAGCCTGGCCGAGGTGAAGCTGTATGCGCCCGGCGCATTCCGCGCCAAATCGCTACGCGCAGTCGTTGCCGACGACTACGCGAGGTTCGCCGCGCAGGCGCCGGAGCTGCAGGGTGCGGCCGCCGCGCTGGCGTGGAGCGGCAGCTGGTACGCCGCCGACGTGGCGATCGATCCACTGGGCCGCGAGGACCTGCCGGCGGGCCTGGCGCGGCGCATCCGCGCACAACTGGAGCGCTACCGCCGCATCGGCCACGACGTCGAGGTGCATGCGGCCTGCTACGTGCCGCTGCGCATCGCGTTGTTCGTCTGCGTGCTGCCGGACTTCCTCGTCGCCCACGTCGAGGCCGAGCTGCGCGACCGCTTTGGTTCGGGCCTGCGCCGTGACGGCACGCCCGGCTTCTTCCATCCGGACCGGCTGAAGCTGGGTGCGCCGGTGTTCGCCAGCGCCCTGCTGGCCGAGGCGCAGTCGATCACCGGCGTGGCCCACGTCGAAGTGTCGTGCCTGGCGCGCGCCGACGACCCGACCGACGGCGTACCCGACGACGGCGTATTGCACCTGGCCGCGCGCGAAATCGCCCAGCTCGACAACGACCCGGATCATCCCGACCACGGCAGCATCAGCTTCAATATGGGAGGTGGCCGATGAGCTGCTGTAGCGCCTGTGGCAAACACGCCTGCGCCTGCGCCTGCGGTTGCGGCGCGACCGCCGGCACGCCGTTGTCGTTGACCAACCGGCCGGGGCTCAACAGCCTCGCATATCGCGTCGGCACCTATGCCGACTTCCGCGCCACCATGCAAGCCGACTTGAGCGATGCCGCACTGCCGGCGCTGGCCGGGCTGCGCACGCGCGAGCAGGACGATCCGGCGATGGCGCTGCTCGATGCGTGGGCGGTCGGCGCCGACGTGCTGAGCTTCTACACCGAACGCATCGCCAACGAAGGCTACCTGCGCACCGCCACCGAACGCCGCTCGGTGCTGGAGCTGGCGCGGCTGCTCGACTACCGCCTGCGCCCCGGCGTCGCCGCCAGCGTGTACCTCGCCTATACGGTGGAAAAGGATTCGCCGCCGGTGACCATCCCTGCCGGCGCGCGCGCGCAATCGGTGCCCGCGCCCGGCGAGCAGATGCAGACCTTCGAGACCGCCGAGCCGCTGGATGCGCGCTACGAATGGAACGCGCTCAGGCCGCGGCTGACGCGGCCGCAGGACATCACGCTGGACAACGTCGCCACGCTCGACGCACTGTGGGTGGCCAGCACGGCCACCGGCCTGAAGCCGAACGATCGCCTGCTGTTCCTGTTCGGCGAGCTGCCCGACGGCGTGCCCGCGCTGCGCCTGGTGCAGTCGGTCGAGGTACAGCCGCAGAGCGGGCGCAGCAAGCTGCTGCTGCAGCCGTTCGGCGCATTGCAGGGGCAGATCGTCGCGGCGGCGAAAGTGGCGATCGCCGCGTTGTCCGGCGGCACGCCATTGCGCGACCGGATCGAAAGGCTCTACCGCGGCTTGCTGCTCGGCGGCGGCGACGTCGGCAGCGTCAACCGTCTGCTGGGAAGCTTCGGCCTGGAGGTGGGGAATCTTGCCGGTGGCCCGGCGCCGGCGCAGGCGTTCCTGCTGGCCGTGGTGAAGGCGTTTGGCGGCGATGGCGCCGTCAGCCCGCCGCCGGCGGGCGGCTTCGGTGCGCTGTTCGGCGCGTTGACGCGGCAAGCCACGCTGCAGCCGGCCAACAGCTTGCGCCTGCAACGCAGCGTCGCCGCGGCGCTGGGCAAGGCCAGCGATGCGCGGCCGCAACTGCTGCTGAAATTCGCGCCGCAGCTGCATGACACCTTCTACCGTGCCTGGGCCAGCGTGCCGCAGGGCGAACCTTCGCCGGCGCTGAACGGCGTGTACGCGCTGCGCCTGGCCGCGCCGCTGTTCGGCTACAACGCGCCGCGCATCATGGGGCTGGGACTGAATGACGACCCCGCCACCAAGGGCACCGTGCCCTACGTCTCCAGGCCCGACGGCGACTGGGATGCCATCGCGGACGGCGGCGAGGAGGACGACCTCGTGCAGCTCGACAACGCCTACGACGGCGTGCAGGCGGGCAGCTTCCTGCTGATCCAGTCGGGGCGCTACGGGCCGCCGGTCGTCGCGCAGGCCAGGCGCGTACAGGTGCATCCGCGCAGTGCCTACGGCATCAGCGGCAAGACCACCGGGATCGAATTGGTCAAGCCGGATGCGGACACGTCCGTGTGGCAGGCGCCGAGCATGTCGACCCTGCGTGCCACGCAGGTCCACGCACAAAGCGAATCATTGCCGCTGGCCGAGCTGGTGATCGGCGACGAGGTCGGCGCGCTCGCCGCCGACGGCAGCCCGCGCAGCACCGGCGACAGCGCCACCCGGCTCACTCTCGATGGCGCGGTGGATGGCCTCAAGGCCGGCCGCTGGGTGATCGTCGAGGGCCGGCGCAGCGACGTGCCGGGCACCGACGCGGTGACCGCCGCCGAGCTGGTGATGCTGGCCGCGGTGGAGCAGGGCACGGATGCGGACCTGCCTGGCGATACGGTGCACAGCACCCTGGTGTTCGCCAACGCGGGGCTGGCCTATCGCTACGTGCGTGACAGCGTGACGGTGCGCGCCAACGTGGTGCGCGCCACCCACGGCGAGAGCCGCCGCGAGGTGCTGGGCAGCGGCAGCGGCGCGGCGTCGATGCAGGCCTTCGTGCTGAAGCAGCCGCCGCTGACCTGGGTTTCCGCATCCACCGTGGATGGCGTGCAGAGCACGCTCACGCTGCGCGTCAACGACCTGCAATGGCACGAGACGCGCAACCTCGCCTTCGTCGGCGCGAGCGACCGCCACTTCGTCACCGCCACCGACGACGACGGCCGGACCACCGTGCAGTTCGGCGACGGCGTGCACGGCGCGCGCCTGCCCACCGGCGTGGAGAACGTCGTGGCAACGTACCGCAACGGCATCGGCACGCCGGGCAACGTGCGCGCGCAGCAGGTCAGCCTGCTGGCGACCCGGCCGCTCGGCGTCAAGGACGTGATCAACCCGTTGCGCGCTTCCGGCGGCGCCGACGCGGAGACGCGCGACCAGGCGCGCCGCAACGTGCCGCTGGCGGTGCTGGCGCTGGACCGGCTGGTCTCGGTGGCCGACTACGCCGACTTCGCGCGCAGCTTCGGCGGCGTCGGCAAGGCGGTGGCGGTCAAGCTGGGCGGCCTGGTGCAGGTGACCATCGCCGGTGCCGCCGATGCGCCGATCGACCCGAGCTCCGACCTCTACCGCAACCTGCTGCAGGCGCTGCAGCAGTACGGCGATCCCTCGCTGCCCGTACGCCTGGACGTGCGCGAGCTGCTGGCGCTGACCGTGAGCGCGAAGGTGGGGCTGCTGCCGGACTTCGCGTGGGAGTCGGTCGAGCCGGCCGTGCGCGCAGCGCTGCTGGATGCGTTCGGCTTCGAGCGGCGCGCGCTGGCGCAGGCCGCCTACCTCAGCGAGCTGGTTGCCTGCATGCAGGCGGTGCGCGGTGTGGCCTGGGTCGACGTGGACGCGTTCGGCAGCCTCGACGAGGCGACCCTGCTGGCCGGCTTCGGCGCCGGCGACAACGGCAAGCAGGGCGATGGCGCCGCGTTGATGACCCACGTCACCGCCGCGACCGCCACGACGGTGCCGCCGCGCGTGCCGGTGCTGCCGGCCCGCTACGACGACACCGGCACGCTGCGCCCGGCGCAGCTCGCCTACCTGCCGCCGAACGTCCCCGACACCTTGCTGCTGCAGGAGGCCACGCCATGACTGCGCGCCCGGATCGGCTGTACGACCTGCTGCCGGTGGTCTATCGCATGCGCGATGCGGAGCAGGGCTGGCCGCTGCGCGACTTCCTGCGCGTGCTGGCCAGCCAGGCCGATGTGCTCGAGCAGGACATCGCCCGGCTGTACGACAACTGGTTCATCGAGACCTGCGACGACTGGGTGGTGCCGTACATCGGCGACCTGCTCGGTTACAGCTTGTTGCCCGAAGCGGCCACGCTGGGCGAGGACGGTCGCCGCGACGCCAGCCTCGGCCGCGTGCTGGCGCCGCGCGCCGACGTGGCCAACACGATCGACGCGCGCCGGCGCAAGGGCACGCTGTCGCTGCTGGAAGACCTGTCCCGCGACGCGGCCGGCTGGCCGGCGCGCGCGGTGGAGTTCTACCACCGGCTCGGCTGGATGCAGCACCTCGATCATCAACATCCGCAGCGCGGCGGCACGGCCGACCTGCGCGATCCCGGGCGGCTGCAGCGGCTCGGCTGGGCGAACGGCGCGTTCGATCCGTTCGCGCACAGCGTCGACCTGCGGCGCATGGGCAGCGCCCGTCGGCGCGGCCGCCACAACATCCCGGCGGTCGGCGTGTTCGCCTGCCGCCTGCGCAGCTACCCGGTGAGCTGCACGCCGGCGTACTGCATCGAGGAGCGTGGCCCGCAGTGCTTCAGCTTCAGCGTGCTCGGCAACGACACGCCGTTGTTCCAGCGTCCGGTCGCGGAAAGCGAACCCACCCACATCGCCGACGAGCGCAACCTGCCGCTGCCGCTGCGTCGCTGGCGTTTCGCCGAGCGTGGTCCATTGGCCGACTACGCCAGCGTGGCGGCCGAACTCTATGGCGACGGCCGCAGCGTGCAGGTGTGGGCGCCGGACTGGCCGGCGAAGGGGCAGGGAACACCGGTGCCGCGCGAGGCGCTGATCCCGGCGAATCTGTCCGGCTGGCGCGGGCAGGTCAAGCGAGGGCGCGTGGCGCTCGATCCCGAACGCGGCCGCCTGCTGTTCCCGGCCAACCAGCGGCCGAAGCGTGGCGTGTGGGTGAGCTACCAGTACGGTTTCGCCGCCGACCTCGGCGGCGGCGAATACGCGCGGACCACGCCGGAGCTGGAAGGCGCCACCCGCTACGTGGTGCATGCCGCCTTGCCGGATCACGCGGCGAGCGGCAACGGGCCGGCCGGCCACTTCGGCAGCATCGCCGACGCACTGGCGGCGTGGGTGCAGGCCAAGGCGGCCACGCCGGCGTTGCGCGCGCTGGTGATCGAGCTGGCCGAAAGTGGCGTGTACGAGGGCAGCATCGACCTGCAGCTCGATGCGGGCGAGGCGATCCAGCTGCGCGCCGCCGAGCGCACGCGGCCGGTGCTGCGCCTGCTCGACGTGCGTGCCAGCCAGCCGGACGCGCTCAGCGTCAGCGGCCGCGCCGGCAGCCGCGTGCTGCTGGACGGCTTGCTGATCGTGGGCCGCGGCATCGAGGTGCACGGGCTGGGCGACGAGGCCGCCGCAGACGACGACCTGTGCGAGCTGCTGATCCGCCACTGCACGCTGGTGCCGGGCTGGGCGCTGCACTGCGACTGCGACCCGAAGCGCCCGGGCGAGCCCAGCGTCACGCTCGATGGCACACGCGCGGCGCTGCGTGTCGAGCACAGCATCCTCGGCGCGATCATGGTGATCAGCCCCGAGCGCCGCGGCGAGCCGCCGCCGCTGGAACTGTGCGACAGCATCCTCGACGCCACCGGCATGGAGCGCGTGGCGCTGGGTGCGCCGGACGAGGCGGTGGCGTACGTCGAGGCCAGCTTCCGCCGCTGCACGGTGATCGGCGAAGTGCAGGCGCATGGCATCGCATTGGCCGAGGACTCGATCTTCGCCGGCCCGTTGCGCGTGCTGCGTCGGCAGCACGGCTGCGTGCGTTTCTGCTACGTGGCGGACGGTTCGCGCGCGCCGCGTCGCTTCCATTGCCAGCCCGATCTGGCGCTGGCCGCGGTGGCGCCGGAGCAGCGCGCGCACGAACGGCTGCGCGTGGTGCCGCAGTTCCGCAGCCGGCGCTACGGCACGCCGCACTACCTGCGCCTGGCCGACGGCTGCTGCGCGGAGATCCGCCGCGGCGCGTCCGACCGTTCGGCAATGGGCGCCTACCACGACCTGTACGAACCGCAGCGCGAGGCGAACCTCGCGGCGCGGCTGACCGAATACGTTCCGGCGGGCACGGACGCCGGCATCCTCTTTGCGAGTTAGGAGATCGACCATGAAAGGCGACTTCGCACGCGTCAGCTTCGACCCGACCCTGCATTACAGCCAGGTGTTCCAGCAGCAGGGACGCGTGCTGCTGGAGGCGGACTGGAACGAACAGGCGCACATCCAGCTGCACCTGCTGCGCAGCCTGGCGCGCGACCTGGTCGGCCCGTGCTGGGCGGCGGGTGGCGGCTTCGCCATCACCGACAGCACCACCAAGGCCGATGGCAGCAGCAAGCCGTTGCCGCTGACCGACTGGCAGCTGGCGCCGGGGCATTTCTACGTCGACGGCATCCTGTGCGTGAACGAGGCCGCGTGCACGCTGGCGCAGCAGCCGCACGCGCCGACGCCCGACTACGGCGTGGCCGACGGCAAGAGCGGCTTCGAGAATCCGCCGAAGGGCTATGCGCTGTGGCTGGACGTGTGGGAGCGGCACCTGTGCGCAGTGGAGGCGCCGGGCATCGCCGACGTGGCGCTGGACGGTGTCGACACAGCCACGCGCGCGCAGGTCGTGTGGCAGTTGCGCCTGCTCGACCAGCCGCGGGCGCAGCAGCAGCTCGACGAGGTCGCCACGGCGTTGAAGACGCGCCAGGCCGCCGCCGGCAATGCCGACGCCGCCGTGATCAAGCAGCAGCTCGCCGAGCTGGCCGCGTTGCGCAAGAGCCTCGACGGCGGCGGCCAGGCCAACGCTTCACCGTGCGAGACCGTGCGCCAGCTGCTCGACGCACGAGCGACCTATGCGCTGCCGCGGCTGCGCGCCGGACTGGGTCCGCACGAAACCGACGACGATCCGTGCGTGATCGCCGCCGACGCGCGCTACCGCGGCATGGAAAACCAGCTGTACCGGGTCGAGATCCACCAGGGCGGACCGGCCGGCGCGGCCAGCTTCAAGTGGTCGCGCGAGAACGGTTCGGTGGTGTTCGCGGTCACCCGCAGCGAACTTGGCGCGGCGGCGGACGACGGCAGCGCGTCGCTCACGGTGACGCTGGCCGGGACCGGCCGCGACATGCGGCTCGGGCTGGCGGCAAACGACTGGGTCGAACTGGTCGACGACCGCTGCACGCTGGGCCAGCGCGCGTACCCGCTGCTGCAGGTGATCGCGATCGACCCGGCAAACGCCAGCGTCACCCTGAACGTGCCGAAGAACATCACGCCGTGGCCGCTGTCCGACGATCCGCGCCAGCATCCGCTGCTGCGTCGCTGGGATCAGCGCGAGGCGGTGGACGCCCAGGGCGTGCTGGCGGTGGCCGAAGGCGAGGCGATCGCGCTGGAGAACGGCATCGAGATCACCTTCGAACCCGGCGGCGTCTACGCTACCGGCGACTACTGGCTGATCCCCGCGCGGGTGGCCGGCAACGGCCAGCTCGACTGGCCGATGACGGGTACGGCGCCCGCCGCGCTGCCGCCGCGCGGATGGCATCACCACGCGGTGCTCGGCGTCAGCGGCGACAACGGCGGCTACGACGAATGCTGCTGCCGCTTCGACAGCCTGTGCGAGATGCTGCGTGCCTCGACCAAGGCCACGCCCGGCACGACTACGCACACGTTGTTCGCCGCGCCCACGGCCGGCGCGGCCAAGTCCACGGTGGCGGGTGGTGCCAGGCGCAAGCGAGCCCGCAAGCCGGTGAAACCCGCCGGCCCGGCCTGAGCATCGTCGTGCCGATGTCTTTTCCGCCCGAGAACATCAAAGAGGAAACGGCCCCATGGATCCGCTGACCGCCCCCTACTTCCCGATCATCTACGTCCGCGGCTACGCGATGACGGCGAACGAGATCGCCGACACCGTCGCCACGCCGTACATGGGCTTCAATCTCGGCTCCACCAAGGTGCGCCAGGCCTGGGACGGCACCGTGCGGCGCCACGTGTTCGAATCGCCGCTGGTGCGGCTGATGAAGGACTACGGCTACCGCGACACCTACACCGATGGCAGCGAGATCGACGGCGAGCTGCCGGCGCGCAGCGTGGTGATCTACCGTTACTACGAAACGGCCGATACCGACCTTGGCGACGGCAAGGTGCTGTCGATCGTCGAGGCCGCCACCGGCCTGCGCGACCTGATCCGCAAGTTGCGCGACCAGGTTTGCGGCGCCGACGCGGCGCGGAAGAAGGCATTCCGCGTATACCTGATCGCCCATTCGATGGGTGGACTGGTATGCCGCAGCTTCCTGCAGAACGACAAGATCAGCACCGGCGCCGACCGTGCCATGGTGGACAAGGTGTTCACCTACGCCACCCCGCACAACGGCATCGAGATGGCCGGCTTCAACGTGCCGGCGGTGCTCGGCCTGTGGGACATGAACAACTTCAACCGCAAGACCATGGCCGGCTACCTCGGCCTGAAGGGCACGCCGGAGCGCGTGGACACGCTGGACGGCAAGTTCGATCCGCAGCAGTTTTTCTGCTTTGTCGGCACCAATCACCGCGACTACGAAGCCGCGCTCGGCGTGTCGCGCAAGCTGGCCGGCGAGATGAGCGACGGCCTGGTGAAGATCGAGAACGCCACCGTGAGCGGCGCGCCGCGCGCGTTCGCCTACCGCAGCCACAGCGGCGTGTACGGCGTGGTCAATTCCGAGGAGGGCTACCAGAACCTGGTGCGCTTCCTGTTCGGCGACATGCGCGTGGACGGCACTCTGGAGGTCGACGCGCTGCCGCTGCCGGCCTCGGTGCAGAAAGCCAAGGACGACGGCAAGCAGGTGCGCGCCTCGTACTATTTCGAGGCCACCGTGGCGCCGCGCGGCACCAACAGCTACCGCCTGACCGAGCGCCGCCGCGACACCTTCAGCGCGGTGCTGCGCAGCTTCGACGAACTGCTGCGCCCGGCCAACGCCGGGCTGGACGCGCCGCGCTCGCCGGTGCTGTTCTCGGCCTTCCTCGACACCAGCAAGATCACCTCAGGCAAGACCGTCGTGTTCAGCGTGGAGCTGACCGTATCGACCACCGGCTACACCATCGACAACAAACTGTGGCTGGACAAGCACGTCGAAGGCGAATACCTGTTCCGCGACACGCTGGTGGTGCGTGCCACGCAAACCGACGAAGGCTGGAACCTGCGCTACCTGCTCGTCGACGAGCAGTCCAGCGAGAGCCTGGGCACCCTGGTCGAGCCGCAGGGCGACGGGGATTACCTCATTCCGCTGTCGTCGCAGAAAGGCTTCCAGGGACGCTTGCGCCTGGCGGTGTCGATGACGCGCGGAAAGGCATAGCCGCCGCCATGCGGCCCGGCTGCCGCCGGTGCGGGCGGCGGCAGCACGTACACTACGCGCATGAACGATTCCGCCGCCGCCTCGCCGTGGCACTTCAGCGTCGCGCCCATGATGGAACGGATGGATACGGCTTAATTTTGGTTCTTCGCGGGTAAGCGGGAAAGATCGTGTTGACAGGCACAAGGAAAGGGTGAGGGCGGCAGGCAGCGGATAAGCTGATAGCTCTCACACCAACAGCGGTTCAACCGCCGCCGCCCTCATGCACG